>Ga0207768_100182_pt1 | contig 63969 bp, 60 predicted proteins | sample CeladaPassaB1F01_FD_187478 | JGI IMG/M metagenome (GOLD analysis project Ga0207768, IMG submission 187478) | Cellulose-adapted microbial communities from the Joint BioEnergy Institute, USA - Passage B1F01 (SPAdes) (version 2) | ecosystem: Engineered > Bioreactor > Continuous culture >...
TGCGTGTCGGCATGGATGGACAAGTGTGGCTGTGGGATCAAGGGCGGGCCTGGCCTTGTGTGGAGACACAGGCCACACAGACCCCGGCGCCAACAACGGCCAAAAAAGAAGCGGCGCCTGCGTCCCCCCGCAAGCCCGCTGCAAACCATCCCTGGAGAAAACCATTCTCCAGCAAGCAGTTACAGCGTAGCACAGCATCCGGCTAGTCTGCAAGAGGACGGCGGCTGTTTAATCAGCTATCATCTCCCTGACATTTTCATAGAACAGTTAACCTGACATATTCACAGACGCTTGACACCGCCAATTGCGGTCATGATCCGCCTTTTTCCGCCGGTTTCCGCTATCGTTCCGGATCCTCTGCCCCGTCCTCGTCCTCGCCGTAAAACTCGAACACCAAGCCGCCAATGCGAACCGGGTCTCCGTCCTTCGCGCCATGCGCGCGCAGCGCGTCGTCCACCCCCATGCGTCGGAGGATGCGCGCCAGTCGCAACTCGGCTTCGTGGGACACCAGCTGGGTCCGCCGGACCACCGCCTCGACCTTCGCGTTTTCCACGACGAAACCGTCGTTTTCCCGGCGCACGACAATCGGCTCGTCTTCTTCCCGGTGCCGGAACACGACGCCTTCCGCTTCCTCGGGGGCGCCTGCCCGGGTCTTCGCCTCGGCGGCTTCCTCATCCTCCCGGCGCGCGTCCAGCAAGTCGGCCACTTTGCGAACAAGTTCCTGCACGCCCCGCCGCGTCACGGCGGAGACGGGGACGATTTCGATGTCCGGCCTGGCCGCGGCCAGCCGCTCCCGGAAGCGCCGCAGCCTGTCTTCGGCCTCCGGCGCATCCATCTTGCTGGCCGCCACGATTTGCGGCCGGCGCGCCAGTTCCGGATTATACAACTTAAGCTCGCGATCCACCGTCTCCCAGTTGGCGAACGGATCGCTGTCCTCCGGACCGGACATGTCCACGACGTGCACGATCACCCGGGTCCGTTCCGCATGGCGCAAAAATTCGTGGCCCAGGCCCGCCCCCGCGTGGGCCCCCTCGATGAGCCCCGGCAGGTCGGCCAACACAAAACTGCGGAAATCCCCGGCGTCCACAACGCCCAGATTCGGGGTCAGGGTGGTAAACGGATAATCGCCGATTTTCGGGCGAGCGGCGGATACGACGGAAAGCAGCGTCGACTTGCCGGCGTTGGGAAGGCCGACGAGCCCCGCGTCAGCGAGCAGCTTCAGCTCGAGAACGACCCAACGCTCTTCGCCTTCCTCCCCGTTTTCGGCGATGCGGGGGGCCGGGTTGCTCGGGCTTTTGAACCGGATGTTTCCCCTGCCGCCCCGGCCGCCCCGGGCGATGACCGCTTCCTGTCCGCGGCGCGTCAGATCGGCGATGAGTTCCCCGGTCTCCGCGTCATACACGGCGGTGCCGGGCGGGACGCGAACGATGAGATCCTTGCCGTTCCTTCCGTCCATGGACTTGCTTTTGCCGTTTTCTCCCCGCTCGGCCTTGAAATGCCTGTTGTAGCGGAAGTCCATGAGGGTGCGCAGCCCCTCGTCCACCCGGAAAATTACGCTGCCGCCCTTGCCGCCGTCACCGCCCGCGGGTCCTCCCTCGGGAACGTATTTTTCACGGCGAAAGGCGACCATGCCGTTGCCGCCGTCGCCGCCCTTCACGTAAATTTTCGCTCTGTCCACAAACATGAACGATCACTCCGCTTCGCGTCGGCCGGGAAAGACGACAACGGCGCTCCAGCCCGTCTGCTTCCATACGGGGCCGGCTTCCGGTGCACCCGCTCCGGAACGTGCGCGCCCCCGTTCGGCCGCTGGTCCGTCTTCGCTGGCTGTTTCGCCCGCAACGGCTTCTCCGTCCGTTCGGGGTTCTCCGCCCGTCCGGGTTTCCTCGCCTCTTTCGCTTTTTCGGCCCGTTTCGCCCGCACCGTCTTTCCCGTCTTTCCCTCCATGTCGCCAAAAAGCGCGAATCCGGCCGGCTCCGTCCAGGGCTTTTTCCCACTCCCCGCGAAGGCCTTCATCGTCAGCCGTCTCGCCGTCAAAATCCAGCTGCAGCTCAAGACCCTCCCCGCAGCGACGAAAATCCAGGCGCAGCGTGCTCTCGACCTCCGCGCCTCGTGCCGCGCGGAAACGAACCGCGTCGATCAGGCCGATGACCGCGCGGGCTATCCGTTCCCGCTCGGCTTCCGTTCCTTCCATGGAAAACCGCTCGTCCACCCGCACATCCAGGCGCAGGGTGTCGGAAAACGCCCGAAAAGAAAGCAGGAAATACGCCAGCTCGTTGCTGCCGAGACGGGAAATCCGGCTTTCGCGCTCCATCCGCTCCCTTATTCTGTCCACCGTCTCCATCGCATAATGGAGCTTTTGCAGGCGAAGGTAACCGTACAGGATTTGCAGATCGTTCATCCAGTCATGGCGCTGCTGGCTCAGCGCATGCAGCCAGGACCGCCGCTGCTCGTCCGCAAGCCGCGCAAGCAGCCCGCGATTGGCCCGGCGCACCGACTCCGTATGCACGATCGCCGCCGCCACGGCCCAGGCCGCCAGCAGCAGGGCCGGCCACCGGGCGTCCGGCAGGACGGCGGTCAACACAGCCGGCAACACCAGCGATCCGGCCGCCGCCACGCTCCAGGGCGTAAAGTGCTTGGCCCGCATCCGGCTCTCTACTCCCATGCAAAAACAACCCCCGGCCGACTGTTTCCGGCCGGGGGTTGTCATGCTGCCATATTAGCCTTCCGACGCTGCCGCGACCGGCGCCTCGACGGGATAGACGCTGACCCGTTTGCGGTCGCGACCCCAGCGTTCAAAACGGACAATGCCCGCCGTTTTCGCGTAAAGCGTGTCGTCCGAGCCCTTCCCTACGTTGCGGCCCGGATGGATGCGCGTGCCGCGCTGCCGGACCAGGATGCTGCCGGCCGTCACCAGCTGGCCGTCGGCGCGCTTCACGCCAAGGCGTTTCGCTTCGCTGTCGCGGCCGTTCTTCGTGGAACCGACGCCCTTCTTGGACGCGAACAGCTGCAAATTCATCCGCATCATGGTGTCAACCTCCTTTTTTCGGCGAATTTCCGGTGGCCTTGGAAGCCACGGACGATTGCTCGATCCGGACGTATTCCCCGTACGACTCCGCGATGGATTCGAGGGCGACCAGCATGCCTTCCAGAAGCAGCTGTGCGCGCCCATCCCGCGCCTCGTCCCTTTCCGGCGGCACGGACGCGTCCAGGAAGCCTTCGCGCATCTCGGTGCGCAACTTGAGGCCGGCGAGGCGCTCCACGGCGTTGACCGCGCCGATAGCCACCGCAGATACGCCGGCGCATACGATATCTCTGCCCGGCTCATCGTAGTAAGCGTGGCCGGAAACGGTGAAGCGTGCCACGCGTCCGTCCGGATCCCGCCAAATTTTGACGGTGATCATGGCGCTTTACGCCTCGATGCTTTCGATGGTCACTTTCGTGTACGGCTGACGGTGACCCTGCTTGCGGCGATAGTTCTTCTTGGGCTTGTACTTGAAAACGATAATTTTCTTGCCCTTTACATGCTTCTCGACCTTGCCGGTCACCTTCGCGCCGGGCACCGTCGGCTCGCCGGCCACGAATCCCTGGTCGCCGCTTACGGCCAGCACACGGTCAAAGACGATGGCGTCGCCTTCCGCGGCCGCAAGCTTCTCCACGTAGATCACGTCGCCCGGTTGCACCTTGTACTGCTTGCCGCCGGTTTCGATGATGGCGTACATGCGCCCACCTCCTTCATCGCTGACTCGCCCCGCCGGGCGCCGGCTTCCTTCTTCCGCCCAAAGCGGAACCTGGGGATCGCCGGTCTTGACGGACCCGGTCAAGTGCGGTTGTCGCATGCCACCACACGCACTTTGCGATTGTATCATACCGGGAAAGCAAATTCAATGATAATTAACGGAATTCCGGCTCCACGCCGGGCGCGGGGCATAGCGGCATGGCGGGCGCGGGGGAGTGCGGCGCGACAGGCGCGGACCGTGCGGTCTGGCGGACCCGGGCGGATGCCGCGGGCGGATTCCGGCCCGCGTGCAATCCGGCTGTTGAAATGCATAACGCCAAAAGTGCAATTATTTATGCATGAAAACGGCGTTATCGAAAAACAATGGCACTTTATTTCATTAAATTGGAATTATCTGTGAAGTTATGGCCAACGGACATGAAAACAAATGTACAATGGTCTTTGTTTAATGCAAGGGATCATGAAAACGAGTCCACCGATATGCCCGGCAGCAAATCCGGCATCCGCTCCCGGCCGAGGCTGAGGATGAAGGCGTTCAAAGCCCGGCCGGCTTCGTTCTGCACCGTTTCGTACGTCCTGTCGTCCAGATGCGTGTAACGGTCGCCGACGCGACGGGTTTGATCTCCCTGGAACAGGTCCATAAAGTAAAGGTAACCCACGCTCTCGGCTTCGGATTCCCGCACGGTGACGGCTTTGAGACGGTCGGCGATGCCGCGGACGGTTTCGGAATCGGTCACCATGAGGCCGCGGCCGTCGCCGTAACGGATTTCAATCCGCTCCACCGTGTCCAGGTCGATCCCCAACACAGCGGTCAGCGGAACCGGGTCCGTTTCGGAAGCCGGGCCGCCCGGCCTTCCCGCGCAACCCGCCAGCACCGCAGCGGCAAGAACCGCCTGCGCTGCCAGCAGAACATTCGCGGCGATCCTGCGCACGACGGCATTCTCCTTCCGACGGTCGAACTTTTGTTTTTTCGATTATAACAAACATAAACCGCCGCACGCACGGCGATCCGTCCGCCGGCACCGCCCGTCCCGCCGCCTCGGCGCACAAACGAAGCCGGACGGCGAAACCGGGCCAGCTTGCCTCGGAGACCTCAGCGGGAACGAAAAACCGGGGAAGGGACCCGGATACCTGCCGTTGCCCGTTTGCCCCGTGAACTTCAGCGGGAACGCAATCGGGCAAGGAATCCCTCGATCACCGCTCCTTCGGGGATTACCCGCTGAACGCGTCCGCCGTTCATCACATAAATCAAATGGTAACGTTCCTTCATAAAGAGGCGGACCACGGAGGACAGCGGACGATGGGGGGAGACGACGATGGGGTGGGCAATCGCGCCGGCATCCAGCTTCTCGGCGGAACGGCGGCTGCGATGCACCAGAAAGCGGATGAACAGGTACGGAATGTTGCGCCACTGATACCATCCGGAAGCCAGCACAAACAACCCGATGAGCAGCATGTTGAGCTGCAACGGTCCGCCGCTGAGCGCAGGCCAGGCCGAGGCGGCGGTGAGCGCCGCCCCGCCCGCCAGGCTGATGAGAACGGACCGCCGAAGGGCAGCGTGATACGGAAGGCGCAGACTGAGCCAGGCCTGCATCAATTTTCCGCCGTCCAGGGGAAGGATGGGAAGCAGGTTGAAAAGGCCGATCCAGACGTTCGCCGCCGTAAAATCGGCGGCCCAGGCGCGATCCGCCCATCCCGCGTACCCGAGCGCCCAGCCGGACAGCGCAAGCCAGGCGTTTTGCAGCGGTCCGGCGAGGGCAACCACCGTCTCCTGCCGGACCGGAATCGTCCCCGCCTCCTCCACTTCGGCGACGCCGCCGAACGGCAGCAGCCGGATTTCCCGAATGCGCCACCCGTAATGGAGCGCCGCCGCCACGTGGCCGAGTTCGTGGATCACCACGATGACAAACAAGGTGGCCAGTTCCACGAACAGGCCGGCGGCCGCGGCGACGGCCATCATCAGGACGAAAAGCGGATGCAGCCGGACAGTCATGCCGCGCCATCTAATCAAGCGGGATCACTGCCGCGGGGTCGAGGGCTTTGCCGTTCTGCCGCACGGCGAAGTCTAAATACGTTTCCGCGGAACTTTCGCCGGTCGGCCCCAACCGGCCGATGGTCTGGCCGGTTTCGACCCAGTCGCCCGGCCGGACGGCGGGGCTTGCGACGTTGCCGTAAACGGTGACAATCCGGTTCGGATGGCGGATGAGAACGGTGGAGGCGCCGTGTTCATTTTCCGTCACCTGCATGACCAAGCCCGCGTAGACGGCCCGCACGGGACTTGCGGCCGGGGCCGCGAACCGCACACCCGCGCCGCTTTCGGCGAAGGTCCGGACCAGCCGTCCATCGACGGGAAGGGACGTTTCCACATGGCTCCAGATGGTTTGCGCTTTCTCTTCCGCGGAGTTCCCAAGCTGTTGCAGAAACGCGGGAGAACCGGCAAAATGCCGCTCGTACCAGGCGCGCACCGCCCGCGCGTCCATTTCCTCGGCAAGCGCGCTTGCCAGCCAAAGCCGGAAAAGAGGGGCTCCGGGAAGCTCGAAGCGGAGCCACCCCCACACCGCGCCGAACAGGATCAGCGCCCACACCGCCCGGACCGCGAGGCCGCGGAAAAAACGCAGCGACCCGCCATCCGCCGGCGAGCCGCTTTCCGCCTCCCGGCGCTTCATCCGCTCTTTCCACCAGGTTTCCGGGTCGTCGGAGAACGCCGGATCGGGTATACGCTCCGTCGGTCTTGCGCCTTCAAAGACAGGAGCCTCTCCGGCCGCCATATCTTCGGGTCTTGCCGCCGATCCCCCGGCAAGTCTGACGGCAATCGGTTTCCGGGCGGACGGCGGCCTGGATTGCGCCGGATTGCGACGGCCGTCTCCCGCGGCTCGCTCCCCGTTCTTTGTCCCGTCGTTTGCCGCAAATTCGGCCAGGGTGAACGCTCCGTTATCGGCTTTGATGCCGGCCCTGTCATCCGCCGTATCTTCGCTTGCCGCTCCGCCTGTTGCGCCGAACGGCCCGTCGAGTTCGCCCGCCTCTTCGCCGGCCGGGCGGCCCGCTTCCGCGGCGGCGACCCTTGCCATCCGTTCCTTGCGTCTCCGCCGGACGTTGCGCCGAACATCCATGCCGGCATCCTCCTTTCCGGTGCTTGTCTCACTTTCACCTTATGGCGAATGACGGCGATTTAGACCAGCCGGCCCGTCCGGGGACGGCGCTGTCGGGCCGGAAATGCGGGAACCTCCGCGAACTTGGGATAAGGACACCGGCGCCGGAATATGAAAAAATCGGCCCCGGCCGGAAAGCCCGTCTTCCAACAACCGGAATCCGGCCTTTCCGTCCGGCGGCCGACACACCGCGCCAAGACAGCCTGCCCCTACGCCCCATCTTCCTTCTCTTGTTCCTGGTGCGCCCGCACGCTCATGATAAACCCGACCGACAACATGTTGATCAGCAGCGACGTGCCCCCATAGCTGATAAAAGGCAGCGTGATGCCGGTGATGGGCATAATGCCGATCATCATGCCGATATTCTCAAAAATCTGGAACACCCACATCGACGCCACGCCGATAATAATGTACGAGCCGCGCAGGTCGTTGCACTGGAAGGCGATCATGATCATGCGGTAGATGAACACGAAGTATAACAGCAAGAGCACCGCCGCGCCCTGGAAACCGAATTCTTCGCCGATGACGACGAAGATCGAATCGGAATACAGATAGGGAACGAGTCCGCGGCGGATGGAGTTGCCCTGCATATAGCCGTCTCCGCTCAGGCCGCCCGAGCCGATGGCGATCTGCGCCCGCTGGGACTGGAACTTCTCATCCGCCGAAGCCTGTTCGGGATTGATGAACGTGTTGATCCGTTGATACCAGTGCGATTTTCCCTGCTGCATGAGGAAATCCCGAATTTCCTCGTTGTAGGTGTTGAACAGGTGGACGAAAATCGCCACGCCCACGACAAACACCGCCAGGCCGATAAGCACGTGGGTATACCGGATGTTTCCGATCCAGAGCATCCCGAGCACGATGAAAATGTAGATGATGGCATTGCCCAGATCCGGCTGGATCATGACCAGCAGAAAGGGAAGGAAGGCCGCGGCCGCCACGGACAGGACGTCCTGCCGGAACGACAGCGGATTGCCCATTCTCCGCCCCAGGATCGCGGCGATGGCCAGGATCAGGCACACCTTCATGAGCTCCGCGGGCTGGAACAGGTAGCCTCCGGGCAACTCGAACCAGCTGCGGGCGTTGTTGGTGGGCGGGGCGAAAAAATAAACGGCAACCAGCAACGCGATGCCGGCTCCGTACCAGAGAATCCACCATTTGAGCACCCAGCGGTAGTTGATCAGCGTCACCACCGGGATGATCAAAAAACCCAATGCGTAGAACAAAAGGGTTTTCGTCGGGTAGCTTTGCAGCGGCGTGCCCCATACGGCGCTCCGCACGACGAGATAGCTGATGCCCATGAACAGGACCAGGATGGCCAGCATCAGCGCGTCCATTTTCTTGAGGCGGCTCAGCACGGGTCATCAACCCATTCCGAAAAGCTTTCGCACTTTCCGCATGAATCCCTCTTTTTCTTCCAGAGGCATGAGCGGCACCGTCTCGCCGAGAATGCGCCGCGCCACGTTCCGGTAGGCGATGGCCGCGCGGGACTGCGGGTTCATCACGATCGGCTCGCCCTGGTTGGCATGCTTGATGACCGTCTCGTCATCGGGCACGATCCCGATGAGGTCGATGGCCAGCACCTGACAGACTTCATCCACGTCCAGAATTTCTCCCCGTTTCAGCAACGATGGACGAATGCGGTTGATGAGCAGTTTGGGCGAACCGATGCTCGTCTGCTCCAGCAGGCCGATCACCCGGTCGGCGTCCCGCACCGCGGCGGTCTCGGGGGTGGTCACCACGATCGCCTTGTCCGCTCCGGCCACGGCGTTGCGGAAACCTTGCTCGATGCCCGCGGGACAGTCGATGATCACGTAATCGAAATCCCGTTTGAGCTCCTCGACGATCGATTTCACCTGATCGGGCGTGATGTCGTTTTTGTCCTTTGTCTGGGCGGCCGGAAGCATGTACAAGAGGTCCTCGAACCGTTTGTCCTTGACCAGGGCCTGGCCCAGCCGGCAGCGGCCTTCGGCGACGTCGATCAGATCGTAGATGACGCGGTTTTCCAGTCCCAAAACCACGTCCAGGTTGCGCAGGCCGATATCGGTGTCCACCAGGCACACCTTTTTCCCCAGCATGGCGAGCGCCGTGCCAAGATTGGCGGTGGTGGTGGTTTTGCCGACTCCGCCCTTGCCGGAGGTGATCACGATCGCTTCACCCATGTTTCTTACACTCCTTTGGACAGCGTCGCTTCCTCGCGAAAGCGGTGGAGGCGCGTGATGCGGTCGATTTCCATCACGCCGTCCCGCAAATAGGCAAATTCCATCCCCGAATCCTCCGACACCCATTCTTCCGGCGGGCGGCTGATGACGTCCGCGATGCGCAGCTGCATCGGCATCATGAGCGAGGCCGCGATGATCGCCCCGGTATCGCCTTCGCATCCGGCATGGGCGATGCCGCGCAGCGCCCCCAGAATGTAGATGTCTCCGGTGCATCGCACCGTTCCGCCGGGGTTGACGTCGCCGAGCAAGAGCAGATGCCCGTCACGCTCCACCGTCTGCCCGGACCGGACTATGCCGCTTACCCGGTACAGGGGCAGGGTGTCGCGAGGGGCGGCGGGAGGGCCATCCGCGGCGCTTTCGATGGACTCCACGAGCAGGTTGCCGTACCTTCCGATGATCTCCCGGATTTTCCGCTTTCCGTCTTCATCCACCGGACGCCGTCCCAGCCTGACGCGCACCTGTATCGCCGGGCCGGAAAGCTGTTGCCCGTGCCGGGCCAGCTTGTCTTCCAGCTCCTTAAGCAGGCTTTCCCAGTCGCACCGGTCGTCCAGCACGAAAACGAGCCCGTCCTTGACGCCTTTGATGGTCACCAGCGTTTTGCCGCTCACCGGCTCCGTCCCTCCCCGCGACCAACATACACCTTCGCCCTTGCCGTCCGTTTTCCCTGCTTAATCGGCGGAAGAACGCTCATCGGAACCCTGGGACGCGGCGGGCGCGGGCCGGGTCAGCAGGCGGCGGAACGGAAAATACAAAAGCGCCGCCAGCGCCGCCTGAACGGCCGTCGTCGGCAGGATCTGCCACCCGATGGCGAAGAGATAGGATGCGGTGGTCACCTGGAAAAGCCGGTAGATGGCGTACACGATCGAGTCCAGCATGAAGCCGCCAAAGGCCGCGAGCACGACATACAGCCCGGCGGAAGGACGCAGGCGGCCGACCGCCAGTCCCGCAAGATACCCTGTTAAGGCCATGCCGAAGGCATAAGCCCCGATCAGATGCCCGTAAAAAATCACATCCTGAAGAAGTCCGAAACCGAGTCCGAAAAAGAAGGCGATATGCCGTCCGGCCGTCGCGGCCACAAACAGGGTCACGAGAAACGGAAAATGCGGCACAATCCGGCCGCTCATCGCCGTAGGCACAAGCCAGGGCAGCACCGCCGTCTCGATGAGCAGAAGGACGAGGGCGGCGAGGATCGTCCGATGGATGCGAAGCTTCATGGCGCCTCCGCTTCCGGAAGGTCCATGTCCGGCGCCACCACGACAAATACTTCCGTCAGATGGTCAAAGGCGGAGGCCGGCCGGATGTTGGCCGTCAGCGTCAGGCCGAAATCCCCGACCTGCTTGTCGACCACCGTGCCGATCACGATGCCGCGGGGAAACAGGGCGCCCAGACCGGAGGTGATGATGGTGTCGCCCACTTCGAGGGGATCGTCCGGATCGATCCTGCTCATGCGAAAGAGTCCGGTTTCCCTGTCGTAGGCGTCGACGATGCCGAAGGTGCGGTTTTCCTTGCCGAGAGCCGTTGCCGACACGGCGATGGCCGTCGGCGAATTCGGATCGAGCTCGGTGAGCGGCATGACGGTGGAGGTGAATTCGGACACGCGGCTTATGATGCCGACGAGGCCGTCCACGGTCTGCACCGCCATTTTTTCCCGTATGCCGTCCCGCGCGCCCAGGTCGATGCGGAACGACCGGTTGTACGGGTCGGAGCTGTAACCGATCACCTGGGCGATGAGATAGCGGTAGCGGTACAGCTGCTTTTGCCGCTCGGTGAACTCCAGGGCCCTTTTCAGCCGTTCGTTTTCCTGCTCGATGAAATTGTAGCGCATCTGGTCCTGCGCGTACCGCGCCACGGTCTGGCGAAGCACTTCGTTTTCCCGGTACACTTCGGAAAGCCGGCCCATGTCGCGGACAAACTCCGCGACGGCTCCGACGGGCCGGTACAGGAATCCCTGAAACACACCGACAGCATCATGCAGAAATTTCTCGGGCCAGGTGAGCCGGGATCGTCCAAGGGTGAAACCGATCAGGGCGATGAACAGCACCAGGCCGATCATGAGGATGAACAGCCTTTTGTTGCGAAACAGTCGGATCGCCGATCACCACCGCTTCCCGCTTTCCTTCCGCAACATCCGATTCAGTTGGCGGACCGCGTGGCGGTGCCTCTGCTTGCCCCCCGGAGCAGATCGAGGCTTTCCAGCGCTTTCCCTGTGCCGATCGCGACGCAGTCGAGAGGGTGTTCGGCGACCAGCACCGGCATGCCCGTTTCCCGCGACAACAATTTGTCCAGGTTGCGCAGCAGCGCTCCTCCTCCGGTCAGCACGATGCCCCTGTCCATAATGTCCGCCGCCAGTTCCGGAGGCGTCCGCTCCAGGGTGAGCTTCACCGCTTCGACGATGGCGCCCGTCGTGTCCGCCAGCGCTTCGGTGATCTCGTCCGAGGTGATGGAGATGGTCTTCGGCAGGCCGGTCACCAGGTCGCGGCCGCGGATTTCCACGGTTTGGGGCTGATCCTCCGGCAAGGCCGAACCGATGTCGATCTTGATCTGCTCCGCGGAGCGTTCGCCGATCAGCAGATTGTACATCCGTTTGATGTACTGGATGATCGCTTCATCCATCTCGTCGCCCGCGACGCGGATGGAACGGCTGGTGACGATGCCGCCGAGGGAGATGACGGCCACTTCCGTCGTGCCGCCCCCGATGACCACCACCATGCTGCCCGTGGGCTCCCAGACAGGCAGGTCGGCGCCGATGGCCGCGGCGAACGGTTCCTCGATGGTGTACGCTTCCTTGGCGCCCGCCAGTTTGGTGGCTTCCTCCACGGCTCGCTTCTCCACGGAAGTCACGCCGGAAGGCACGCACACCATCACGTTGGGACGGCGGGAAAAAATCAGGCTTTTCTTGTATGCGCGGCTGATGAAATATTTGATCATGGTCGCCGTTGTGTCGAAGTCGGCGATGACGCCGTCTTTCATGGGCCGAATGGCGACGATGCTGCCGGGGGTGCGGCCGATCATGCGCTTAGCGTCTTCACCGACGGCCACGATTTTGCGGGTATCCGTGTGGATGGCGACGACGGACGGTTCCCGGACGACGATTCCTTTTCCTTTGACGAATACGAGCGAATTGGCAGTACCCAGGTCGATGCCCAGGTCGCGGTTCCCCCCGAACATTTGCCGTTACCTCCTGATGTCGGACAATCTTCCTCATTATATTACATGCAACCGGCTTCCTTCAAACTGACATACCTTCCGTCCCCGATCACCAGGTGGTCGAGCACGTCGATGCCGATGACCCGCCCCGCCTCCACCAGCCGGCGGGTAACTTCCAGGTCCTCGTCGCTGGGCGTCGGGTCGCCGCTCGGATGGTTGTGAGCACAAAGGATGGCCGCGCTGCTGCGCCGGATGGCGGCGCGAAACACCTCGCGGGGATGCACCACCGACGCGTTCAGGCTGCCGATGGACAGCGTCTCCCGGCCGATGACCCGGTTTTTCGTGTTCAGAAACAGGCACACGAAATGCTCTTCTTTTAAATGGCGCATGTCTTCCAGCAGAAGATCGGCGGCGTCCTGCGGCCGCGTGATGCGGGGCATTTCCGGCAGACGGGCGCGCGCGAGGCGCCGCCCAAGCTCCACGGAAGCCTGCAGCTGCACCGCCTTGACCGGTCCGATGCCGCGGATGTGGATGAGCTCGTCCCAGTTCTTCTCGGCGAGCCTGCGCAGGCCGCCGCATTCGTTCAGAATGCGCTGGGCCACGTGCACCGCCGATTCGTCACGGGTGCCGGTGCGCAGCAAAATAGCCAGAAGCTCGGCGTTGCTCAGCGATTCCGCGCCATACAGCTTCAAACGCTCGCGGGGCCTGTCCTCGAGAGGCAGTTGGCGCAGCGTATAAAGCTTGCCGGTCATCGCGATCCTCCTCTTTGCCGAAAAGTGGGGCGGCCGGAATCATTCCGTCGGGGCTTCTTGCGGAAAAGCGAAGAAAAATCGGGGAATTCGCAGGCGACAGTAATACTATACCATTAACTTCCCGGCAGGCGCATCCGTCTATTGGACGGTTCCGACAAAAAATCCAAAAATACGGAAATAGGCGTCCGGCACCGCAAAATAAAAATGCCAGGATCGCTGGCATTTCCTATCGGGATGGTTCTGTGTTTTCGCGCTTTCGCGCTTGCGGTCGTCAAACCGTTGCGGCGGCGGGATCGAAAGGCGGACGGACTCCAAGCTCCGTCAGCATTCCGAAGAGCAGACCGACCGGCAGTCCCATCACGCTGAAGAAATCCCCTTCGATGTTCTCGATCAGGACCGCGCCGATTCCTTGCACCCCGTATGCCCCGGCTTTGTCCATCGGTTCGCCGGTGGCGATGTACCGTTCGATCAGGGAATCGGACAGCGGACGGAAGGTCACCCGCGTCATCCGGTGCTTCGTCAAGACCCGGCCGTCCTGTTCGCGGATGCACGTGACGCCGGTGTAGACCTCATGCGTCCGCCCGGAAAGACGGCGCAGCATGTTCCGGGCGTCTTCCCTGTCGGCGGGCTTTCCCATGAGTTTTCCGTCCAGCACCACCACGGTGTCGCTGCCGACAACGACGCGCACTTCGTTGTTGGAAACCTGGGGATTGGATTCGGCGAAGTTGCGCAGGACAGCTTCCGCCTTGCGGCGGGACAGTTCCTCCACCGTTCTGGCGGGAGTCCAGTGGTTCGGCACGCTTTCGTCCACCAGAGGCGGCCGGACGATGACGGGCAATCCGAACACGGAAATCAGCTGTCTTCTGCGGGGGGATGCGGAAGCAAGGATCAGCGTGCAACGCAAAGGCCGTCTTCCTCTCTCACGTTTTCCGGTACAGCCAGATGGCGATGACGGCGCCGATCAGGCTGAGCAACGTAAATTCCAGGCGCAGATGCAATTCAAAGGCGAGAAAACCAAGGTCCGCGGCCGGTTTCCACGAGACCGGCAAAGCCTTTGTGAGGAAGGACAGCTCCCGGACATCCACCAAAAGACGCGAAATCAGGCTTCCGCCGAGCAGGCCGAGGAGGAGAAACAACACGAGCAGCCAATGTCTGCTTTTTCTCATGCCATGAACGACTCCCGCCGGTTTTTTGCATCTTTCCACCATTATACGGATCGCGCGCCGGCCGGACAAGCGGGCCCGGCCGGGGTTTCAACGGTGCCCCGGCCGGGCCCTTTCGAAGGACGTATTCGGCTTTTGTCAGCCGGACGCGTTCTCTTTCGCCTCAGCCGCGGTGCCGCCGTTCCGCAAGGTTTCCCTCAAACGCGTCAGGTCGAGCAACGCTTCCATTGTAGCCGATTGAACGTCCCATAGGGCGGATCGGTCCTGGCCGCTTCGGCCTTCTTCCAGGCGTGTCACCGCTTCGTCCAGCCGTCCGGCGGCGCGAAGCGCCAGCGTCTGCAGATCGCCGGTCAGGGCGGGGTCGGCCTCGAGGGATTGTACCGCCTGCCGCCACTGGCGGCGGGTATCCTGCAGCCGCTGCCAGTCCTCCTCCGGCGGCGGACCGCCCTCTTTCAGAAGCACGAGGGACAGACGTGCCAGTTGCCGCGCCAGATCCCCGCTCCGTTCGAAAAAATCCGGCAACCCCGGCGGAAAACCGTCGGCCGGCAAGATCAGCGGCGGGTTGTCCAGCACCTTGATGTACACCTGGAAATTCCCCAGAAGTTTCGCCAGCCGTTCCGCGTCGTCCCGGGTCGCCGCCGCGCCGACAAAGACCCGGTACCCGTCGCTTTGCGCGGCGACGGCGGCAAATCCCTTGTTTCGCACCGTTCCGAGCGCTTCCTTCATTCGCTCTTCGGAACTGAAAACCCCGTATTGCAAAAAGTAGAACAGATCCGCCGGCACGGCCAGCGTTTCCGTTCCGAGTCCCCGGGACGCCTGAACCGCTTCGGCCGACCGTCCGGGATCTTCCGCCGCGCCTTTCGCCATATCCGAAACTCCAGTATCCGGATTTCCGCCGGCTTCTTCATCCCCGTCCTCCCGCCCCGACGGCCTGTCCATGCCGAAAAACCGGACGGCGGTGGACTGCTGCTGAGGATTCGCGGAAATATCGCCGTTTCCGAAAACCCATGGCTGGACGGTAAACAGCCACAGCACCAGATAGCCAAACACCGCTCCGGTGGCGACCGCTCCCGCGACGGCCAGGAAAACGCGAATGCCGGAAGGAGGCGGAACACTCTCTTCCCCGGCCTTGTTTGCAAATGCCGGCCGGCGTGCATCCAATGTGCCGGATTCGGATGCGGAAGTGCCGCTCCGTGTTCCGGATTTGCCGCCGAAAGCAACCCTCCAATCGCCGGGTGCGAAGGCGGAAGCGTCGTTCAGCGTGTCGGATCCGGATCCGGAAACGCCGTTCAAAGAACCCGGTGCGCCGCGGAAAATACTGCGCGACGCGCCGGATAAGGAATCGGAAGCTTCGGTAATCCCATGCTGAAGTTCGTGATCGGGAAAGGACGGGCCGGAAGCGGCGCCAGAGTCATGGGCAGCGCCGGAAACGGCGCCAGAAGCATAGGCAGCGCCGGAAACAGGGCCGGGAATTCCGGACTCGACGGGAACCGGAGGCGTCCCTCCGGCGGGCTTGTCCGTGGTGGACCGCAGCGGAACGACCTGCGGGTCCTCTCCGCGGATAAGACGCTCCAGCTGGTCCACATCATCCTGAAGCAACGGACCATGGCCAACAGGCCGCGTTTCGGGAAGGGAACGCCGGTTCCCGGTGTGCCGGTCCCCGCCGGGCGGACGTTCTTTGCCCGGGAGCCTCGGATCGGGGCGGTCGAACCGAAACGTCATTCTCGCCTTGCCCGTCATGTGTCTCTCTCCTTCTCTATCTTTTATGTCATGTTTTCTACACCAGCATATGAGAGAAAAGGGAGAGATAGACCAACGGCAGGGACTTGGCTGAGATGGACTCGGGGCTCCCGAGTGACGGTCCCCGCGGGTCCACGCCGTCAAAAAGCGGCCTTATTCGCCCGGCCGATCCCCGGAACGGCGACCGGACAAACAAAAACCGCCGGTCCTTGCGGGACGGGCGGCTGTAAGGAACGATCTTCAGCGGGCTTCGGCGCGCCGGCGCAAACGTTCGGCCAGCTGGTGCGCCGTTTTCCAGATGTCGCCGGCGCCCATGGTCAGCACCAGGTCGCCGGGCTTCATTTTCGCCCAGATGAATTCCAGAACTTCTTCCTTGGCGGGCAAATACGTCACATTCGGATTGCTGTTGCGGGCGATGAGTTCCGCCAGATGCCGGGCGTTTACGCCCTCGATGCGCGCTTCTCCGGCGGGGGAATAGATATCCGTCACCACCACCTCGTCGGCGTCGGTGAAAGCGCGGCTGAACGCGTCCAAAAGGAAGAACGTCCGCGTGTACCGCTGCGGCTGGAAAACGGCGATGATGCGCTTGCCCGTCGTCTTGGCCGCCTGGATGGTCGCCGCGATTTCCGTCGGATGGTGGGCGTAATCGTCGATGACGATCATCCCGTCCGTTTCCTCCAGCACCTGGAAACGCCGTTTGGCGCCGCGGAACTCCACGATGGCGCGGGCGATGTTTTCAAACGGCACGCCGGCTTCCAGGCAGACGGCCGTCGCCGCGAGGGCGTTGGCCACGTTGTGCCGGCCGGGCACGGACAGACGCATGGCGCCCAGCGGCTGTCCGCCGCGCAGCACGGTAAAGGAACACCGCCGGTCGCCCAGCTCCACGTCCGCGGCGGTAAGGTCGGCGGAACGGTCCAAACCGTACGTCACCACGCGGCGGCCGGATGTCCGCAAACGGGTTACAGCCTCCCGGACATCCCCGTCATCGGCGCACAGCACCGCCAATCCGCCGGGACGGATATTGTCCAAAAACCGCATGTAAGCTTCTTTGAGCTTGGTAAAGTCGCCGTCGTAATGCTCCAGATGGTCCGGCTCGATATTGGTGACCACCGCGATCTCCGGCCGGTATTCCAAAAACGAACCGTCGCTTTCGTCGGCCTCGGCCACCACGTACTTGCCGCGTCCGGCTTTGGCGTTGGTGTTGACGTTCAGGATTTCCCCGCCGATGATGTAGGTCGGGTCCAGCCCGCACGTTTCCATCACCAGCGCGATCATGGAGGATGTCGTCGTCTTCCCGTGGGTGCCCGCCACGGCGACGCCGGATCGGTCGTTGAGCAGGCGGGCGAGCATCTGGGAACGATGCATCACGGGAATGTTCCACCGTTCGGCCGCCAGGCGCTCTTCGTTGTCCGACGGCAGCGCGGTGGAATAGACGACAAGGTCGGCGCCGCGCACATGCTCCGCCCGGTGGCCGATGAAGATCCTCGCGCCCTGCACCGCCAGTTTGTCGGTGGATTCCTGCCGGGCGATATCGGAACCGGTGACCGTATACCCCATCTCCAGGAGCACCCTGGCGATGGCGCTCATCCCGTATCCCCCGATTCCGATGAAATGAACGCGCTGAGCCGAACGCAAAGGCGTGTCACCAGCCTTTATCCGAGGTTTTGCGATGGAGAAGCCAGGAACGGACATCGGCGACCAGGTACAGCGAGCCGGTGACCACCGTGAGGGTGCGCCCGGGCGCGTCGCCGGCGAGCCGGATGGCCGTATCCAGGGCGCGCCGCCAGTCCGGTTCCGTCACGATTTGCCGCGGACCTCCGATCCGTTCCCTGAGGCTGCCGGCCAGATCGGCCAGGGCATGCGCGCTCATTTTTTTGTAAAAAAAGGGCTCCGTTATGACGAGCGTATCCACTATAGGTAGTATATGCCGGAGCGAATCCTCATGATTCTTGTTGGGCATCATGCCGAGAAGCATATTGATCCGTTCATGGCGGTAAAGATCCCGCAGGGCGGCGGCCAGGGCCTGCATGCTCTCCGGGTTGTGGGCCCCGTCGAGCAGGATGGGGGGGTTCTCCGAAACCATTTCCAGCCTGCCGGGCCATGAGGTTTCTTCCAGACCCGCCCGCAGGTCTTCGTCCTCAACGACGAAGGCGTTGAACTGTCTGAGGAGTTCCAGCGTCATGACCGCCGCCGCGGCGTTTTCCGCCTGGTGGACCCCGCTCAGGGGAACCTTAAGGTCTTCCAGCGTCCGGTACGGCCCGCGGAACGTAAACCGCGTCTCGCCCGGCCTCAGGGATAAAATCTCGTAATCGAATTGTTCGGCGAGCAAATACAGGGTTGCTTTGCGCTCCGCCGCGACCCGCCGGAGCACTTCCACGGCTTCCGGCTGCCGGGCGGCGGATACCACGGGCACGCCGGGCTTGATGATGCCGGCCTTCTCCATGGCCACGTCGGTCAACGCCGGGCCCAAGAGATCCATGTGGTCATGACCGACATTGGTGATGACGCTGACCACCGGATACACGATGTTCGTCACGTCGAGGCGGCCGCCCAGGCCGGTCTCCCACACCACATAGTCGGGGAACGTCTCGGTGGCGAAATAAAGCAGAGCCAGCGCGGTGGTCACCTCGAACATGGTGGGCGGTCCCCACTCCGTCTTCTCCAGCTCGTCGGCCACCGGTTTCAGCCGGTTGGCAAGCCGAACCAGGGCTTCATCCGGCATGGGCTCACCGTTGTACCGGAAACGGTCGTTGTACGAGCTGAGGTACGGCGAGGTGAACAGGCCCACATCGTAACCGCACCGGCGCAGCACCGCGTCCAGATACGCGCACACCGAACCTTTCCCGTTCGTCCCCGCCACGTGGATGAACCGGAGCTTGAGGTGCGGATCCCCGAGCCTGTCCATTATGATCCGGATTCGCTCCAGACCGGGCCGGATGCCGCTGACCGGCATCAGCCCGGTGATCCATGCGATCGCTTCTTCGGCGCTGCGAAAACCGGCCCCCCCGTTTTCGGCGTGCCGGGAGGCGGTCTTCGTCCGCCCTGTCTTCCTCATGAACGATCCACCCCGTATCCTTCACCCGCGCAGTTCCGCGATCCGGGCCAGCACCTTGTCTCTCTTTTCACGGTAGTCTCTCTCCTTCGCCCGCTCTTCCTCGACGATATGCGGAGGCGCCTTGGACACGAAGGCTTCGTTGGCCAGCTTCTTTTCCACGCGTTCCACTTCCGCGTTCAGATGGGCCAGTTCTTTCTCCAGACGGGCGATTTCCTGCTCGATGTCGATGAGGCCCGCCAGGGGCAGGAACAGCTCCGCCCCGGTCACCACCGCGGTGACCGCCTTGGCCGGCGGCGCGATGTTCCGGTCGATGGTGAGCGACGACGTGCCCGCGAAGCGGACCAGGTACGCTTCATTGCGTTTGAAAAGTTCCATCTCCGCCTCGCCCGCCGGCTTGACGAGCAGCTCGACCTTCTTGCCGGGAGCCACACCGGATTCGGCGCGGACGTTCCGCACGGCGCGGATCGTCTGCTTGAGCAGTTCCATTTCCCGCACGGCTTCGGGAGCGTTCAGCCGGTCGTCCGGCCGCGGCCACTCCGCCAGCATGATCGTTTCGCCGGCGTCCGCCGTGCGCGGCAGATGCTGCCAGATTTCTTCCGTGATAAACGGCATGAACGGATGCAGGAGGCGCAGCGTCCGGTCCAGCACCCAGACGAGCACCCGCTGGGTTGTCTTCCGCCGCTCCGGATCGTCCCCGTACAGGCTGAGCTTGGAAAATTCGATGTACCAGTCGCACAGGTCGTCCCAGATGAAATCGTACAGGACCCGGCCCGTTTCCCCGTTCTCGTACTGGTCGAGAAGGCGGGTAACTTCGCGGGCGGTTTCGTTGAAACGGTGCAGGATCCAGCGGTCCGCCGCGGTCAGCGGGCCGTCCAGGTCGGGTTCGCCGGGCTCGTAGCCGTCCAGGTTCATGAGCACGAAGCGCGAGGCGTTCCAGATTTTGTTGGCAAAATTGCGCGCCTGTTCGACCTTCTCCCAGCGGAACCGGACGTCCTGCCCCGGCGTGCTTCCGGTGGAAATCATGAACCGCATGGCATCGGCGCCGTATTTTTCGACGACGTCCAGCGGGTCCACGCCGTTGCCGAGGGATTTGCTCATCTTGCGTCCTTCCGCGTCGCGGACGAGGCCGTGGATGAGCACTTCGCGGAACGGGATGCTGTCCGTGAACTCCAGTGCGGTGAAAATCATCCGGGCGACCCAGAAATAGATGATGTCGTAGCCGGTCACCAGCACATCGGTGGGATAGTACCGGCGCATATCCTCCGTATCGTCCGGCCAACCCAGCGTGGAGAACGGCCACAATGCCGAACTGAACCACGTATCCAGCACATCCTCGTCCTGCCTCAAGGCGTTGTGGCCGCACTTGCGGCACGCTTCAGGCGCTTCGTGGCCCACGTGGATTTCCTCGCACGCTTCGCAATACCAGGCGGGAATCCGGTGGCCCCACCACAGCTGGCGGGAAATGCACCAGTCTTTCACGTTCTCGATCCAGTGCAGATAGATTTTTTCGAACCGTTCGGGCACAAAACGCACGGCCTTGTCAGACTTCTGCGCGGCGATCGCCCGCTCGGCGAGGGGCTTCATGGCCACGAACCACTGCGTGGACAAATACGGTTCCACCACCGCGCCGGACCGTTGGCTGTGGCCCACCTGGTGGACGTGTTCTTCGATCTTGACGCAGACGCCCTGCGCCGTAAGGTCCTCCACGATCTTTTTGCGGCATTCGAAGCGGTCAAGGCCTTGATAGGGGCCGGCGTTTTCGTTCATCCGGCCTTCTTCGTCCATGACCAGAATCTGCGGCAAATTGTGGCGCTGGCCCACCTCGAAGTCGTTCGGGTCGTGCGCCGGGGTGATCTTGACCGCCCCGCTGCCGAAGTCCTTGTCCACATACTCGTCGGCGATGACGGGAATTTCCCGGCCGAGAATCGGCAGACGAAGCATTTTGCCGATCAGATGCTTGTACCGCTCGTCGTCCGGGTGGACGGCCACCGCCGTGTCACCAAGCATCGTTTCCGGACGGGTGGTGGCCACCTCGATGTAGCCGGAACCGTCCACCAAGGGGTAACGCAGGTGGTACAGCCGGCCCTGCACTTCCTTGTATTCCACCTCAATGTCGGAAAGGGCGGTGCGGGTTTCCGGGTCCCAATTGATGATCCGCTTGCCGCGGTAGATCAGGCCCTTTTCGTAGAGACGGACGAACACCTCGCGCACCGCACGGGACAGCCCCTCGTCGAGCGTGAACCGCTCGCGCGTATAATCCAGGCTGAAGCCCATTTTCGCCCATTGGTCGCGGATGGTGTTCGCATAATGTTCCTTCCACGCCCACACCCGTTTGAGGAACTCTTCGCGGCCGAGATCGTGGCGGGTTTTGCCTTCCTCTTCCCGGAGCCGCTGCTCCACCTTCGTCTGAGTGGCGATGCCGGCGTGGTCGGTGCCCGGCAGCCAGAGGACGTCATACCCCTGCATCCGCTTGAAGCGGATCAGGATGTCCTGGAGGGTGAAATCCAGGGCGTGTCCGATATGCAGGTTGCCGGTCACGTTGGGCGGCGGGATGACGATGGTGTACCGGGGCGCGTCCGGACGCTTCCCAGCCGTGAAATAGCCTCCCTTAAGCCATTTTTCATACCATTTCCGCTCGGTCAGCGCCGGGTCGTAGGCGGTCGGCAGTTCCACGCCGCGGCGGCTTGCGGTTTCCGACATGCGCTTCCAACCTCCATGGCCAATGTGGACAGCATACAAGCAAAAACCTTCCGCCCGCAAAGGACGGAAGGCTCTCTTCCGTGGTACCACCTTTGTTCCGCCGGCTTCTCGAATCACGCGAAGGCCGGACGGCACTCGTTGCGGATAACGGACGCCACCGTCCCGTCCTACTGTGCGTTCGAACGGGAAGCTCCGGGGCGACACGCGGCAGCCGCATCCTGCGGCACCTCCCAGCGCCTTGACGGCGGCGCCGCTCTCTGAAGGCTTGGCTGCAACGCTTCCCCTTCTTCGCCTTTCGCTATTTATTTATCATACCGCCTGCGTTTGGCACAGTCAAGGAACATCCGCCGGACCGGCCCGCGAAGAATGGCCGCCAATGCCGGCGGCATCGATTGGAATGAAAATCGCCGCGCCCTCTGGGGGAGCGGCGGGTCGCCGTCCCCTCCGGAAGCGCGGCGTTTTTGCCCATCCCGGAAAGAACGATGTTTATTTTGGAATATAAAGCACCTGCCCTTTGGTCACGTGGGATTCGGAGAGGTTGTTGAAGCGCTGCAGCAGCTTGGCCTGCACTTGGTAACGAGAGGCGACGGACTCCAGCGATTCGTCTTCCTGGACGATGCACAGCCGAACCCGGGTGAACGCCGGCGCTTCGCTTCCCCGGAATCGGAAGAGTTTCGCCCAATTCAGTTCGTCGCCGCTTGCCGGTTCCACCGCTTGCGGTGCCGCGGGCGCCTCTTCTCCTCCGGAGGCGGGGATCTCGTCGCCGGCACCGTCCGCCCCGTCGGCCCCGCGAAGGTCGGCCCGCCCTTCCCCGCCGGCCGCAGCATCTTCCACTGTGCCGGTTTCCCGCTCCTCGGCGCCCGGTCCGGCCGACGCTTCCCGTTTCTCCGACCCGAGCCCGATGAGGGAATGCCATCCCGCCGACTCCGCGGACGCCCCGGCGGACGCGGGTTCACGTTTGCCGCTCAGGGTCACCTTCACGGATGGCTTTTCCGCCGGGGCGGGTGCATCCGGTTCGGACACCGGCAAGCCGGATTCGGACGCCCCGGCGCCTTCCGTTTCGCCAAATGCCTCCTCAAGCCGGGCCACGGACTCCGCTTCCCGCGCGACAAAATGGTCCGCGACGGGGGATGCCTCGGCCGGCACAGGCTCGACACCGGCCGAAGCGGACGGTTCTTCGGAGACCAAAGGTTCCGAAACCGGGTTTTCCCGGATGGCCGCCGCCCCGTTCTCACGCCCATCCCCGGGCGATCCCGCCGGATCTTGCGGCTGCAAGGTGCCTGTCACCGGTTCGAGTTCGCCGGCGGCGGAGGGCATCATTCCGGCTGCGCCCTGACTGGCATGCCTTGCCACGGATTCGTCCGCGGCAGCCCGCATTTCGGCAACGGCGCCGGCGCGAACTTCATCGGATCCGCCCGAGGCCGCCCGCGCTTCACCGTAACCGCCGGCGCCGAAGAAAGCTTCCCCCGCCTTATCCGCCGCCAACGCGGGATCCGCCGCCGGGCTTGCACCCGCGTACGGGAGCGCCGGTCCTGATTCATCCGCCCCGGAACGGGCGGCGACGGCTCCGTCGGCGTCGGAATGGCCGTGGGCTGCTCCACCGGTGCGCGCTGCGTCGGCATCATCGGAAACCGGGCGGAAGAAGACGGCCTCATCAGGGCCGTCGGCCCTTTCTCCGGTCTGCCCCGCCGCGCCGGCTTCGTCCGCCGGCTCCAAGCCGGCCAAATCTTCCCCATCCCCCGCCCGCAGCCGATAAGCGGAAGCCTGAACCGGCGCTTCTCCAAGGCCGGGCCACGTTTCGGGCGGGGCTTGGTGCACGACGCGCAGCCCGTCCCCGTCCCATTCCCGCTCGGGGGCGGAACCTCCCTGCACCCCCCGCAGCGTGATCGTGCCGGTGACGTTCAGGGTGCGGCCGGACACCAGATCCACGTCGAACTGCTCCACGTCGACGGTGAGCTCATCCAGCCTGCCGACCCGGTACATCGGCAACGAAATTTCCATCGGAATCCAGTGCTCCAAGTGGCGGAGGGAGGATGCGGTGCCGTCGCCCCGGTAAACGCCCGTCAGCAGCAGATGGCCGCGAATCTGCACTTGGTCCTCTCCGGGCAGGATCTGCATATGGGGAATGAGCTCGAGTTCTTCCAGCTCCTGAAGGGAGGCGATCTCCTCCGGCAATTGCACCCGCTCGTAAATCTCGAAGCGAAGTTTGTCCAGCGCTTCCGTCACGAAGGATCCTCCTTTCGGACGCGATCCCCTTGGCGCCCGGCGGGGACCGCCGTACAACTCCTTCCCTATGTATATGCCGCTGCGCCCATCCCATGACGGGTCGTTGATTTCTCCCGCCATCTTTTCTATGATGAAAAAAACGGAAAAGGAGGGCGCGCGCCGCTTTGGACGCATCCGCCAGCCTGATGTTCATCCTGTCCGCGTTCGCCCTGGCGGCCATCCTGATCTTGCGGCGGGACAGCATCCCCCCGAAACTCCGCAGGGGAATGGCAATTTTCACCCTCGTGCTCGTGACGCTGGCTTTTATCCTGCTCGTATACAGCCTCTGGACCGCCGGCGGCGAGACGGCCGGTACGCCTTCCCGATAAACCTTCCGCAAGCGGGCCATACTGGAGACGGAAATCATTTCCGTTTCCGGGAGGGTCCGCATCGTGCGCAAACGATTCAAGTCGTGCGCTTTGGTCCTGCTCGCGTTTTTTTCTTTGGCGCCGGTTTCCGTCCTGGTGCCGCGGGCTTCGCTTCCGCCTTCCGTCCCGGCCGCGGAAGATGCGGAAGAACCGGCCCGTCCGCCCGGGGATGCGATCGCGCCGGCGAAAAAACCACTCGAGTTCCGAAGGAGGAACCACCCGATGAGCCAGTTGCCCCAACGCCAGGACGTACCGCCGGAATACCGCTGGAGACTCGAAGACCTGTATCCGGACCAGTCCGCCTGGGACAAGGAATACGACGCCGTCAAGGGACGCCTTGGCGATATCGCCGCGTTCCGGGGCCGATTGAAGGACGCGGACACGATCCGCGCCTGCTTCGAGCTGGAAGACGAGCTCTCCCTCGCGGTGGAACGCCTGTATGTTTACGCGAACATGAAACACCACGAAGACATGGGAGATCCGGTCTACCAAGCCCTTTCCGACAAATCCAAAAAGCTGAGCGTCGAAGTGAACGAAGCCTTGTCCTTCATCGCGCCGGAAATCCTCTCCCTCAGCAAGGAACGGCTGCGCGGACTCGTCGATGAGCCCAAGCTGGCCAAATACCGCCACACCCTGGAGGATCTGCTCCGCCAGAAACCGCACGTGCTGTCCGAAAGCGAGGAAGCCCTGCTGGCCCAGGCGGGCAACATCTCCCAGGCGCCGGGCACGATTTTCGGCATCATGAACAACGCGGACCTGAAATTCCCGACCATCCGGGACGAACACGGCCAGGAAGTGGAACTGACCCACGGGCGTTACATCCAGTTTCTTGAAAGCCGCAACCGGGACGTGCGCCGGGCGGCGTTCCAGGCGATGTACGATACATACGGAAAATGGCGCAACACGTTCGCCGCCATGCTGAACGCCAACGTGACGAAAAACCTTTTTTACGCCCGCGCCCGCAAATACCCGTCCGCCCTGGAAATGTCCCTTTTCGCCGACAACATTCCCGTCAGCGTCTACGACAACCTGATCGACACGATTCACCGCCACCTGCCCCTCATGTACCGCTACATGCGGCTGCGCAAACGGATGCTCGGCGTGGATGAACTGCACATGTACGACCTGTTCGCTCCGCTGACGGACGAAGTGGACATGAACATTCCCTACGACAAGGCGAAAGAGCTCGTGCTGGAAGGGCTGGCTCCCCTCGGCGAAGATTATCTGCAGGTGCTCCGGGAAGGGTTCTCGGGCGGCTGGATCGACGTATACGAAAACCGGGGCAAACGCAGCGGCGCTTACAGCTGGGGCGCTTACGGCACGCATCCGTACGTGTTGCTCAACCACAAAGACAACCTGGACAGCGTGTTTACGTTGGCCCACGAAATGGGACACGCGCTTCATTCGTATTTTTCCGATGGAAACAACGACTACCGCAACGCGCAATACCCGATTTTTCTGGCGGAAGTGGCGTCCACGCTCAACGAAGCGCTGCTCATCCGGCATCTCCTGGACCGGACGGACAACCCGAAGGAAAAGCTGTATCTGCTCAGCTACTACGCCAATCAGTTCCGCACGACGGTGTTCCGGCAGACGATGTTTGCGGAGTTCGAAAAAATCATCCACCAGAGGGCGGAAAACGGGGAGTCGCTCACCCCGCAGGAGCTCTGCTCCATCTACTACGACCTGAACAAAAAATACTACGGCGACGACATGGTGGTGGACCGGGAGATCGAGATGGAGTGGGCGCGCATCCCCCATTTCTACTCGAGCTTCTACGTCTACAAGTACGCCACCGGCTTCTCCGCGGCGACCAGTTTCGCCCGTCAGATCCTGGAGGAGGGGCGGCCCGCGGTGGATCGCTATCTCGGTTTCCTGAGAAGCGGCGGCAGCGACTATCCCATCAACATCCTGAAGAAAGCCGGCGTCGACATGTCCTCGCCCAAGCCGATCGAGCAGGCGATGCAGGTGTTCGGGGAAGTGCTGGACGAAATGGAAAAACTGACATCATGAGGAGGAGAAGCGCATGACGGACGATGAACTGGAAAGGTTGAGGTATCCCGCCGGGAAGTTCTCGAAGCCGGGCAAGCTGGACACCGCGCAGCGGGACCGGCTGATCTCGGAATTTGCCGGCTTGCCGGCGAAGCTGAGGGAAGCGGCGGCTGGGCTGAACGATGAGCAGCTGGCGACTCCGTACCGGCCGGGAGGCTGGACGGTGCGCCAGGTGGTGCATCACATCGCGGACACCGCGCTCCAGATTTTCACCAGGGTCAAGCTGGCGCTGACGGGTGAGCGACCGACCATCAGCCCGTTTGACGAAGAGAGATGGGCGGAGCTTGTCGACAGCAAGGCGTACGGCATCGAGGATTCGCTGGCGCTGCTGGAAGCCCTGTTCCGCCGCTGGGAACGCCTGTGGCGCTCGCTTGGCGAAGCGGAATTCGGACGCGAATTCATCCATCCGGTGAGCGGCGCCTGGACGCTGGACGATGCCCTGGCGCTCATCGTCTGGCACACGCGGCATCATACGGAGCAAATCGCTTCGCTGCGCCGCCGCATGGGGTGGTAACGCCAAAAGCCCGCTCCCCTTTCTTGGGAGAGCGGGCTTTTGTGTTAACAGGCCAACCGGAAAATCCGGACGTTTGAGATCGTCGCCTCCGCGGGACGCCACGCGGTTTTTATCCGAGGGATGTCAACGGGGAGGCGGCGCGCCGCCGGTGAACACCCTGGGCCCCCTCGGTTGGGAACCGTTCGCGTCCGGTTCCAGCGTGATGCCGATGGCATCGAAGGAGAATCTGTCGGAGCGGATCGGCACGGTCAGCACGCCGACGCCCCGTTCGTCGCTGACCCGGAAAGTTCCGGCGCTGCGGCGCTCGCCGCCGCTGACCAGCCATACCTGGTACGCTTCGCTTCCGGTCGTCCGGCGGGCGCCAAACACATAAACGACAAACTGCTTCGACCCGCCCTGCCGAACGACACAGGCGATGCCGTACCCGTCATCCTGCTTCCCTTCCGCCGGCTGCAGCGGAACGCTCCACTCCATCTCCGCCACCGGGATGACCGCCGGCAGATCCGGCGGGAACGGCACGGCATCCCTTCGAAAGAAGTCTGCGATGCTCCCCCACAACAGTCCGCCTGCCACCAGCAGGAAGGCCGCCGCAGCCACGATCACGGACGCCGGCCATGCCCGCCGGCCCGCGAATCGCCAGGTTCCGGCCGCCGGCTTCCCCTCCAGCACGTCCAAAGCCGCGAACACCTGACGTTTCAGGTCTCGGGGCGGTTTTATCCGTTCCATTTCGAATGGCAGCGCCTCCCATGCGGCCGTTAGCGTTTCGACTTCACGACGGCAATTTTCGCAATCCGGCAAATGGCGTTCAAACGCTTCGCGGTCTTCCGCGCCGATTTCCTTCGTCACGTACTCCAACAGGCGATCGCAGATCGGAAACGGTCCGGTCATCGCCACCCCTCCTCCGCCGGCAAATGCTTGCGCAACACTTTCAGGGTTTGATGAAGCCGGCTTTTGACAGTGCCGAGCGGTTGCCCGTACAGCTCCGCCAATTCACTCAGGCTGTAACCCTGCCAGTAAAAATGCTCGAGAAGCTGAATCTGCTGGGCTGAAAGATGACGGAAAGCCTCCCGGATCTGCCTTCGGAACGCGCCCCGGATGGCCCGGTCTTCGGGGGACTCCGACCGGTCGGGAACCCGTTCCATCATCTCCGGTTCCGGCCGGATGAGGTGCGCGGCTTCCTTCCGGAGACGCCGCTGGCGGTCGATCACCAAATTCCGGGTGATGGCCAGAATCCAGCTGGAGAAACGGCCTTTTTCCGGCACGTATTCCGATTCGGTTGTCCAAAGGCGCAGAAACACCGCCTGCACGATCTCGCGGGCGGCCCCTTCATCCCGCAAGGATCGCCAGGCGTACGAATACACCAGTTCCGCGTAGCGGTCGTACAGCTCGGACAGCGCCTGTCGCTGTCTTTGCCTGACCAGCTTCATCAGTTCGCCGTCCGGCAAGGTACGCATCGGCCTTCCTCCAGCGTCGCCGCGTTTTCCCGTTCACTTGACCACGATGGTTCCCCTCATGTGCGGATGGGGGATGCAATAGCAGGGAAACTTTCCCGCTTCGTCAAACGTGATCACGACTTCTTCATCCTGCCTCAACACGCCCGTGTCGAAGGAACCGTCGTCCGCCGTAGCCGTGTGGCCTGCGCGGTCCAGGTTGATGAACCGGACGGAATCTCCGGCGTTGATCTCCGCCGTCTCAGGCCAATAGGCAAAGTTCCGGATTTCCACCACGACCGTCTCCGGTTCAGGCGATGACCCCGGCGATTCGGACGGCGACGCGCCCGGAGAAGACGTCGGGCGATTCGAACGGTGACGGCGATGTTGACGGCGACGGTGAAACCGAAGGCGATGGCGAGGCGGGCGGAGACTCCGACAGCGTCGCCGTCGCGGACGCTTGCGCGCCCGGAGAAGCGGAAGGCGTCCCGGAAGCGGCGTTGTCCGTCCGGGAACCGAAACCGCAGGCGACAAGCAGCATCGCGGTCACGATGAGCAAAACTCCGGCGGCGATCGGGGATCGAACCAAGTCTCTCACCCCTCATTTTACGGAAATTTTTCCGTCCGCAAAGTTTCCGTGTCCATTCCTGATCTACGCCCGCCGGAGAATTCCGGTTTGACGCGGGGAACATTTTTTTGCCGGCGAAGGGATAAACGGCAAAAAAAAAAAAAGCCGCATCGGGCGGGGGCAACAAGCAAAGACGGGTGAACATGCGGAGTCGGATTGCGGGACAGCCGTCAGGGCGCCGTTTGTTCCGCGCAAGACCTGATTCCGGCCGCGGCGTGCCGCCGGACGGCCGCCAGCCAGCGGTCCGGATGGTTGGTGCACAAAAGAAACGGCTCCGGCATCGCCGCAAGGCGCGCAAGATCACGCGGCCGGTTAACCGTCCAGGCCATCACGTCCACGCCATGCCGGGCGCATTCCGCAAGCGCCACGGCGTTCAAACGGCGGTGAGCGAGGGAAAGGAATGACATGCCCCTTTTGCGCAGGATGCCAGCCAGGCCGGGAACGTACGTTTTCGCGACCAAGCCAATGCGAAGATCCGGCGCGTGCCACCGCAAATCGCCGAGGCAGACGGGATCGGCGGAAGTGACGACGACCTCTTCCGTCAGGCGCATCGCTTTCAGGACGTCCGCCGTAACGCGGGCGAGGCGTTCGATGGCGTCGCGTTCCGTTTCGTCCGTTTTCAGCTCGATGTTGAGCCGGCACCGCCCTGCGGCCAGGGCCAGCACTTCTTCCAGCTGCGGCACCGGTTCTCCCGCAAACGACGGATGAAACCAACCGCCCGCGTCGAGACGGGCCAATTCCCGCGCCGTCCGGTCGGCGACGCGTCCCCTTCCGTCCGTCGTGCGGCTGAGCGTCGGATCATGGATGACGACCGGCACCCCGTCTTTGGACAGCCGGACGTCCAGCTCGATCCACCGTATCGAAGGCTCCGAAAGAGCCATTCGGAACGCGGCCAGGGTGTTTTCCGGCGCCTTGCCGGACCAGCCGCGGTGGGCGACGCAAGCGTGGCTCTCCCGGGGGCCGTGGGCCGTCATGCCGAATCCGCTCCTTCCGCCGAAGCGGTGATGGTGCCGTCCGGCCCGATGTCCGCGCCGAAGGAGATGGATTCGAGCCGCGCAAGCAACGCCCGGGCCGCTTCCGGCTCCATGGGCGCCGGCTGGAATTTGTCCGCGAACATCGGATGGAACCGCAGGGCGCACTCCCCGCTTTTTTCGCATTCCGCCACAAGAACGCCGGTCTCCTGGGTTTTCGAATTTCCCGCGGTGGTGAACACGAAGTTGCCAAGGCTGTAGGCGATCCACCGGCCCTTGTACGGCTCGAATCCCTGCAACACGTGGGGATGGCATCCGATGACCAGATCGGCGCCCGCGTCGATGAACGCGCGGCCCATCTCGCGCTGGTATGGTTCGGGCAAGTCGTTCCGTTCCACGCCCCAGTGGATATAGACGATGACGACGTCGGCTTTTTCGTCCGCTTCCCGGATGGCGGCGATGGCGCGGGTCGTGTCGTAGGCTTCCGCGACGCCGGGGCTCTTGGGCCCGGCCTTCCAGGACACTTCCGGGACAACGCGGCTCAGGCCAATCAGGGCGACGGTGATGCCATTACGCTCCAGCATCGCCGGCGCGAAGGCTTCCTTCTCGTTTTGTCCCGCTCCCATGAAGGAAAGCCCGGCCTCTTTCAGAAGGACGATGGTGTCCTCAAGCCCTTCCAGGCCCTGATCGAGGATGTGGTTGTTCGCCAGCGACAGCGCGTCAAATCCCGCATCCCGGAGGGCGGCGGCGTATTCGGGCGGCGCCTTGAACACGTACTGCTTGTTTTCGGCGGGCACGCCCCGTGCGGTAAAGGGCGTTTCCAGGTTGCCCACGGCCAGATCGGCGGCCTCGAGATACGGTTTCGCCTCGCGGAACGGATAGTCGGCGCCTTCTCGACGCATCGCCTCCGCCACCCGGCCGGCGGGCAGCAGGTCGCCGACCATCGCAATGGTGACCGTTTGCCGGACGGGTGCGGCCGAAGGAGACGGGATCGCGGGGGGCGTTTCCGATTCCGCTCCTGCGGTCCCTCCGCCCGCCGGGCCGGGTACGGCCGGGTCATCCGAGGCGGCGGGGCTTTCCGCCAAGCCGTGCGCGGAAGGCTGCGGATCCCCGTTTCTCCAAGCGGCATAAATTAGCCCGGCCACCAGCACGAGGGCGGCCGCCATGAACAAATTCAGCGCCAGCAGGAACCTGGCGCGTGCACGTTTGCGGCGGTATTTTTCTTTGCGGGAAAGGCGCTCCATGGCGGCATCCTCCGGCATCCCTGTTCTCGGGAAGCGATTATACCATACCCCAAGAAATGCTTGAAGCGGGAAGCCGGATCAACGGGCATCGGCCGGAAGGCCAAGCAGGGCGGCGGCGGACTTGCGGCCCTGCGCGGCACAATCGGGCAAGCCGACGCCTTCGACGGGCGCCCCCGTTACCAGAACCCCCGGCAGGCGGTTCTCCAGCTGGCGGCGCAGCTCCGCGATCCGCTCCAGGTGTCCCACGGCATACTGCGGCATGGCGTCACGGTGCCGGCTGATGACCACCAGCTCCGGCCGCGCCGACAGATCCATGAGGTCCCGCAAATCCCTCTTGACCGCGTATTCCAGCGAATCGTCCGGCAAATGCACCGCCGCCTCGTCGCCGGCGCGGCCTACATAGCAGCGCAGCAGGCGCTTTCCGGCCGGCGCGGTGTGCGGCCATTTCGTCGACGTCCAGGTGGAGGCGGTGATCACCCGTCCTTCGCCGCGGGGCACGAGAAAACCGGAACCGTCCAGCTTGTGGCCGAAGCGGCGCGCGTCGTACCCGAGGGCGACGTTGGCCACCGACACGTATTCCACCCGGCGCAAGGCCTCCACATCCACATGCGGTTCGAGAAGCCTGGCCGCCGCCGGCGCCGGGACGGCCACGATCACCGCGTCGGCGGCGACTTCCACCCCGTTTTCGGCCACAATCCGGTAGGGCGCGCCGTCCGGGGCGTTCTTTTCCAGCGAAACGGCGGCGGCGCCGAACCGGATGGCGCAGCCGTCCCTGAGGAGCCGGCGCTCAAGGGCTTCCACCACGGAATAAAGGCCGCGACGGAAGCTCAAGAAGGTCCGCCCGCGGGCTTCCGGCGGCAGGTTCGCCGGATTCGAACGCCCGCGGACGGCGGCCATGCCTCGAATCAGGCTTCCGTATTTGCGCTCCAATTCGGCGAACTGCGGCAAGGTCGCCCGCAGGCTCAGGCGGTCGGGATCGCCGGCGTGGATGCCCGCCAGAAGCGGTTCGGCGATCCGTTCCGCCACTTCCCGGCCCAGCCTGCGGCGCAAAAACTCGCCCACCGCCACGTCGCCGTCCTTCCCCCGGCGGGGAAGAAAGAGGTCGCAAGCGGCGCGCAGCTTGCCGACGGGGGAGATGACGCCGGTGCGGGCCAGCGCGCCCAGATCGGTGGGAACGCCCATCATGAGTCCTTCCGGCATCGGATGAAGGCGCCCCCGGTGCACGATGTATGTCGTCCGGGCCAGCGGGGAAATGTACGCCAGCTCCTTTTCCAGCCCCAAATCCCGGACCAGTTCGATCATCGCCGTCTTGCGGGCGAGAAACGAATCGGGCCCGCGTTCGATGACGTAGCCGTCCCGGCGCAGGGTGTCGATCCGCCCGCCCAGGCGGTCGGAGCTTTCCAGCAGCGTGACCCGGATCGGACGGCCTTGCCGTTCGGCGAAGCGGAGCAAGTAAAAAGCGGCGCTGAGCCCGGTGATCCCGCCGCCCAACACCGCGACACGGAACGGCTCAGCCGTCATGCGGCAACCCCTCCTCCGCCGCCTGCACGCTGTCCGCCAACACCCGCATGAAGCGGGGATCGTCGTTCAGCATTTCGATCCGTTCCAGGCGCATGCCTTTTTCTTCGGCGAAGCGTTTGGCCTCAATATCGACGTCGTAGAGCACTTCCAGATGGTCGGACACGAAGCCGACAGGCGCCACCAGCACCTCCCGCACGCCTTCCTTGGCGGCCTGTTCCAGCGACTCCAGGAGGTCCGGCCCAAGCCACGGTTCCCCCGTCTGCCCGGCGCTTTGCCAGGAAAACCCCCAGCGCTCCACCCCGGCGGCCTCCGCCACGGCGCGGGACGTGGCGAGCAGCTGGCCGGGATACGGATCGTTCCAGGTCAGGATTTTCTCCGGCAGGCTGTGGGCGGAAAACAGCACGAGCACGTCCCCGCGCCGGTCCCCGAAGCGGTCCAGGGTCCGCTTCACCCGGTCCGCGAAGGCGCCGATCAATTCGGGATGCAAGTGGTATTCCCGCACAAAGCCCATGCGGATGCCCCGCTTCCCGGCTTCCGCTTCCGCCCGTTTGATATACGAGCCGACACTCATGGCGGAATCGTGGGGCGCCAGCACGATGCCAACGGCGCGCCGGATGCCGTCTTCGGCCATTTGCGCCACGCCGTCTTCGATAAACGGAGGCACGTGTTTCAGCCCCTGATAGCAGACATAGCGGCCCTTGCCCGCCCGCCGGTCCAATTCCCGCTGAAGGCCTTCCACCTGGCGGTTCGTGTGCTCCCGCAAGGGAAACATGCCGCCGATCATACGGTAACGTTCGGTTAGATCGGCCAGCTGTTCGGGGGAAGGCGGCCGCCCATGGCGGATATGGGTATAGTACGCCTCCACCTGGTCGAAACCGGCCGGGGTGCCATAGGACATCACCAATACGCCGATGGGGTTTTGCGCCGTATTGCTCATCGCCAACGCCTCTTTTTCATCGGGTTTCTTTGATACGGTCTGCGGAATATTCGTGCACGAATTCGGTCAGCTCGCGCAACTTGTCCAGGGACGCCTCGGGAAACAGGCCGTGGCCCAAGTTGAAAATGTAACCCGGTTCCGCCAAGCCCTCGTCGATAACCCGCGCGGCCTGTTCCAGCAGCACGGGCGTCGGAGCGGTCAGCGCGTACGGGTCGAGGTTGCCCTGGACGGCGAAGCGGCCGCCGGTGCGGCGCCGGGCTTCCGCGAGGGACACCCGCCAGTCCACGCCGATGACATCCGCCCGCAAATCCTTAAGCAGCGGAAGCAGTTCGCCCGAACCTACGCCCGGAAAATAGATTTTCGGCACATCGAGATCCGACAGCGCGTCGAACACCGCCCGCACGTGGGGCAGCACGTACCGCTCGTAATCCCGGGCTGACAGGGCTCCGGCCCAACTGTCGAACAGCTGGAACGCTCCCGCACCGGCTTCCACATGGGCGCGCAGCCAGGCGGCCGCGGTCTCGGCGAGCACCCCCATCAGCCGGTGCCAGAGTTCCGGTGCGCTGTACATCATTGTTTTTGTGAGGCGGAAGTTGCGCGTCGGCTTTCCTTCCACCAGATAGCTCGCCAGGGTGAACGGCGCGCCGGCGAACGTGATGAGCGGCACCTTGAGCTCCCGGACGAGAATCCGGATCGTCTCCTGGGCGTGCGGCAAGCCTCCGTCCGCGGCGCCCGGCACGAGGCGCTCCAGATCGGCGGCGGTGCGCACAGGCTCGGCGATCACCGGTCCCTGGTGCCGGACGATTTCGAATCTGACGCCAAGCCCCTCCAACGGAATCATGATGTCGGAATACAGGATCGCGGCGTCGACGCCCAGTTTTCGCACGGGCATCAATGTCACTTCCGCGGCCAGCTCGGGCCGGCGGCATATTTCCAGCAAGGAATATTTCTCCTTGATCCTGCGATAGTCGGGATCGTACCGCCCCGCCTGGCGCATGTACCAGACGGGCGTCCGGTCGACCGCCTCCCGTCGACAGGCGCGCAAAAAACGGTCGTTGAACGTCATGTCCGTCCCCTTGGGCGTTCGTTCATTTTTCACCAAATTTCATTATGCCTGTTTTGTTTTTGCGCCACAACCGCCGCAATCCTTTCGAGTATGACAATACTTTGAATTCCGGGCCCGGCCAATTCCGTCAGGCGCAAATCCGGTCGATCCATTTCCCTCCCTTTCCGTTGGTCTTCATGCCAAGATCGACGTCCGGAGGATTTCTCAAAACGGCAAAATTGAAGTATACTTGGACTTGCATGAACAACGGACCGGCGCCGATTTGCGCGATGCGGGGTGACGGCAGTGGAGCGCTGGAAGATCAATCTGGGCGTCCTCTGGTTCGGCACGTTTTTCGTCATGTCCGGCATGACCATGATCATTCCCTTCCTGCCGCTCTTTCTGCAACAGGATTTGGGCGTCACGGATGAAAGCGCGATCGGCGTCTGGGGCGGAGCCATCTTTGCCGCGAATTTCGTGACGTCTTTTTTGGTTCAGCCGATTTGGGGCCGCGTCGCGGACCGCTTCGGGCGCAAAGTCATGCTGCTGCGCTCCGGATTCGGCATGGGATTGGTCACGCTGCTGATGGGGTTTGCCACGGAACCGTGGCACCTTTTTGTTTTACGGATGCTCAACGGGTTCATTTCCGGCTACAACCCGGCGGCAATCGCCCTCGTCTCCGCCACGGCCCCCAAGGCCAAAATGGGCTTCGCCTTGGGCACGCTGCAGTCCGGCATCACCGCAGGCACGATTCTGGGACCGCTCATCGGCGGTCTTTTTGCCGACTCGTTCGGTTTCCGGCCGATCTTCTTCATCACCGGGGGGTTGCTCTTTCTGGCGTCTTTCCTGTCCTGGGTCTTGATCAAGGAGAATTTCGACCGGGAGAAGGCCGCGGCGCAGCCCACCACCAGCATGGCCGAGGATGTGCGCAAGCTCCTGGCGAACAAGCGTCTTGCGGCACTCCTGGGCGTAACCTTCGCCTCCCAGTTCGCGATGCTGTGTCCGGTCGCGTTCATTCCGCTTTATATCCAGCACCTGCATGGATCGATGACGAACATCGCCTTTTGGTCGGGCTTCGTCGGTTCCGTCACGGCGTTTTCCAACATGATCTTCGCGCCCATGCTCGGACGTCTCAGCGACCGCATCGGCCCCGCTCCGGTGCTGTGCATCTCGCTGATTGGCGCCGCCCTGATGTTCGTGCCGCAGGCATTTGCCGGTTCCGTCGGAGAGTTGCTCTTCTACCGGTTTTTGCTCGGATGTTTCGTGGGAGGCATCGCGCCGGCCCTGAATACGCTGATTCGAAGTTACACCCCGGATGGCATGGTGAGCCGGGTATTCGGTTTCAACACCAGCGCCCTCAGCCTGGGCAACATGTGCGGGCCGATCGTCGGCGGAGCGGTGTTCGGGCTGGTCGACATTAGCGGGCTGTTCCTGGTGTCGGCAGGCGCGCTGCTTGCCGCTTCCGTCTGGATTTATACCGTCGTGCCAGACGCGAAACTGCGGCGCGGCGCGCGGCGGCGCAGCCCGGGAGGCTGAAGGCGCAAGCCCTCGAAATTTCATTTTGGCGGAAAAATTCGATATACTAGCCGTCATAGAGAGAAATGGTTGATGGAGTGAAGAGAAAAAGAGGTGTCTGCCTTGCGCCTCCATACTGTCGCTTCCGCGAACGACACGCCGCCTCGGTCTGCCGTTTGGCGGATCTTGCGCTGGCCGGTCTGGGGAGCGCTCCTGGTCGCCGCCGTTTTGCTGCTCAAGCTGCGCTGGCTGGACGGCCAGCTCGATGTGGGCGGCATGAACCGGTGGAAATGGCTCGTCAGCGCAGGAGCCGCGCTTCTGGCCGTCTGCTGGACGATCCCGCTCGGACGTCGCATGCGCGCGGTGGCGCTCGCGGGCGTCGATGCGTTGCTTTCGCTGTTGATGCTGGCCGATCTTATCTATTTCCGCCATTTCAGAGATTTCATCACCGTCCCCGTGCTGATGCAGGCCGGACAGGCCGCGGACGTGGAGGACAGCATCCTGTCCCTGCTGAAGCCCGGCGATCTGGCGCTTCTCGTCGACCTGCCCTTCGCCCTGGCGCTTGTCGTCCATTCTTTCCGGGCGGCCGGACCGCATCTGCCGTCTTTCACGCCGGTGACGCGCCTGCGGGAACGGCTGCTTCGCTTCGGCCTCGCCGCGCTCATGGCGGTGTCGGGCTGGCTGCTCATCGCCGTACCCGTCAAACAGCAGAAAGAAGGCTGGGCGCGCGGGCTGTTCGGGGGCGAATGGTGGAATGTCCCGATCTACAACGTCACCGGTCTCTTGGGGTTCCATGGCTACGACGCGTACCGTTTCGTGCGGGAAAACGGTCCCGGCGGAGGCTTGTCCGAAGCGGAACTCGCGGAAGTCCGCGGCTGGTTCGCCGAGCGGGAAACGCTGCGACGCGCGGCGGAAACCGACCCGCTGTTCGGCGCCTTTCGCGGCGCCAACGTGTTCGTCGTGCAGGCCGAGGCGTTCCAGACGTTCGTGCTCGGTCTCACGGTCGGCGGGCGGGAAGTGACGCCCAATCTGAACCGGTTGATCGAAACCAGCCTGTATTTCCCGAATTTTTACCACCAGACGGCGGCCGGCCGGACTTCGGACGCCGATTTCGCGGCCAACTGTTCGTTGCATCCGGCGCCGTCCGGGGCCGTCTTCGTGCGGTATGCGGACCGGTCGTTCGACTGCCTGCCGGCGCTTCTCGGCGAGGAAGGTTACGACGCCACCGCTCACCACGCCTACGAAGCGAGCTTCTGGAACCGGTCCAATATGTACCGGGGGATGGGGTATGCGGCGTTTTTCAGCTTGCGGGATTTCGAAATGGATGAACCTCTCGGTTGGGCGCTCGGAGACAAATCGTTTTTGCGACAAACCGTGGACCGGCTGAAAGAACGGGACCGAAGGCCGTTTTACGCCATGACCGTCACCCTTTCCAGCCATCATCCTTACAAGTTGCCCGCCGGCCTGCAAAAACTCGACGTCGGCTCCCTCGAGGGCACCATCCTCGGAGACTATTTGCAGGCGGCGCATTACCTGGACGAGGCCGTGGGGGAACTGGTGGAGCTGCTGAAGCGGGATGGGCTGTGGGACAATACGATTTTCGTTTTTTACGGCGATCACGACAATTCCATCACGGACTGGTCCCTTTACGAACGGTTGTTCAACCGTCCCCTGAATAAGCTGGAGCGAGAGATGCTGCTGAAAAAGGTGCCGCTCCTCATCCATCTTCCCGGCAATGCCCATGCGGGAGCGGTCGACAAGGCGGGCGGCCAGGCCGACATCGCGCCGACGCTGTTGCATCTGCTCGGCATTTCTTCGGGTGGCCTCCATTGGACGGGGGTCAGCCTGCTCACGGATGAATCGAAACCGGTGGTATTCCGAAACGGCGCGTTCACGGACGGCAGGGTGTTTTACATCCCTTCCCCGGGCGGCGCGGCGGAAAACGGTGATTGCTACGCGCTGCCGGAAGGAACCGGGACCGTCGCGGCCGCTTGCAGACCGGGAGCCGAAGAGGCGCTGCGGGAACTTGCGGCTTCCGACCGCTTCATGCGGCACGATCTGAAAACCCGCATGTGAGCGTTTATCCGACGGACCGCTCCTGCCACACGGTGGGAATCCGCCGGCACGACTCGCCCAGCCACAGACGGGCGATTTCCCGGAATTTGCGCGGATCCCCGCTGCAGAAAAACCGGTGCATGATCGGCCCCCGGCTGGCGGCAAGCATTCCGGACCCGCGCAGCACCGCGCCGACTTCCCGTCCCGCCTCTTCCGCGGAACTGATCAGCGTGACTTCGGGTCCCATGAATTCGGAAATCGTCCGGGCGAGAAACGGATAGTGCGTGCACCCCAGGATGAGGGTGTCCAGACCGCAGCCTTTCAGGGGCGCAAGGGATCGCGCCACCACTTCGTACGCTTCCGGGGAATCAAATTTCCCCGCTTCCACCAGGGGGACGAACGCCGGACAGGCCAGCTGCACGACGCGGACCCGGGGCGACAGCCGGCGGAGGGCGGCTTGATAGGCGCCGCTGCGGATCGTCCCCTCCGTGCCGATGACGCCGATCACGTTCGATTTCGTCCGCGCGGCAGCCGCCCTCGCGCCCGGATCGATGACGCCGACCACGGGGGTGGGCGAGCGTTTCCGGATTTCATCCAGAGCCAGCGCGGTCGCCGTATTGCAGGCCACCACAATCATTTTCGGTCTGAACCGGAGCAGATCGTCCACGATTTCGCAGGTGAAACGGATCACTTCATGAGCCGGTCTCGGGCCGTACGGCGCCCGGGCGGTGTCGCCGAAGTAGAGGATGGGTTCGCCGGGCAGCTGCCGCATGATTTCCTTGACCACGGTGAGACCGCCGACGCCGGAGTCCAGAACCGCAATTGCCCGCTGCACGAAAACACCGCTTTCTGTTTGGCTGGATGCTAAGGCATGATACTTTATGACGGACGCCCGCAAAATGTACCTTGGGGTCCGCATCCGCCCGTAAAATATGCGCGCCGCCCGTCGGGTTCGGGCGGCGCATGGCGGTTCGTCAGACGGCTTTCGTTTCTTCCGCGTCACGGCCGGCTTCTGCGTCATCATCCTTGCGCACGCGCAGCTCGGTGACGATCCGGTTTGCCGCTTGCCTGACGCGGGACGCGACGGCGGCGGTCTTGCCGGCGAACGATTTGGCGGCGGCGCCGGCCTGGCGTCCGTATTCGGCCGTTTTGCTGCCCGCGGCCTTGGCCGACCTCACAATGTCCTTTCGTAATTCGCGACCGGATTTCGGCGCCAGAAGCAGCGCGGCGACCGCTCCGGCCACGGCTCCCCAGATGAAGGACTGGATCTTGGGTTTCGCCATCCCACACCCGCTCCTTTCCATAAAATTTGTCATGCGCGTTGTTCCCCGCGGCTCCCGTCCCGCTCCGCCCGCCCAGGTCCCGGCTCTTCGGATGGGGGTTACACCTCTGCCTGCTTGGGTCCCGCCTCCTCCCGAACGGGTTCCGCCTCCTTCCCAAGCTCCGCCTCCGCGTGATCCGGTTTGGAATGCGACTCCGGGACATCGGAAATCCATCCGTCGACCAGACGGGAGACGGCCCGCGCCGCCCGGAAAACCGATTCGCCGAACATTCTCCCGCCTTCGGCCAGCGCCGCGAATCCCGCAAGGCTCCGATGGAACAGGCCGGCGATATCCGCCGTCCGTTCGCCAACGGTCTGCCACGGAAGCAGCGCCGCTTCGGCCGAATCGGCCAGACGCGCGACGTCCTCGCGCAGGCGCCGCAACGTTCTGCAGAGGAAGAAGACGGCAACAGCGACGGACACGCCCGCGACGAGGGCGCTGAACGAGATCACAATCCAGGCGGCCTCTCGTACCATAGGATTCCCCCCTTGCCCGGAAACTTGTAGCAACGTCCATGCGACGGAGCCGGTGCTGCGGGATTCGCACAACGGAGCCCATTCGGCGAACCAAGCAACGAAACCGCGCGACGAAACCAAGCGACGGAACCTTGCTGAGGCCGCAATCTCCGGGCTATGGAACCTTGCTGCGGCGCCCGGGAACGCGTCTGTACGGCGGTTCGCATCCGGCCGGACCCCGGGTTAGCCTGTCGCCGGCGCCGCGGCATCCGGGACAGCAGCCCATGCGGATACTGCATTATAAGCCCGATGGGCTCGTCCTGACACCGGTGCCGGCCATAAATTGTTCAAAGCTGTAAAAAAAATAAAAAATCCTTTTTCCTGTCAGGAAAAAGGACTTTCCGCGTTATTCACCGCTTGCGGTTCAACCGGGCTCCAACGCTGCGGACGCGGCCGTCCGGCATGTTTCGGCAACCCCTTCCGCACCCCCGAGGCGTGCCCGGATCGCATAGGTGCAGCGAATGCCGCCTTCCGCCAGGCATTCCGTGCGTTCCACTTCGGCATCCAGCAGCGATTCAAAAAGACTCAGCTCGCAGCGGCACGCCTGCCGGTACCGGCCCGCGACCGCAGAGATGGGACAATTGTACTCGTGGAGCAGGAAACGGTCCCCGTCTTCCTCCCATTCGGCCATGTAACCGGATGAAGTCTGGATGGCGGCCAGCTCGGCCACCTTCTCCCGCAACGGTTTGCCCCGCAGACGGTCCTTAAGGCGGGCCTCCAGCTTGTCGCGCCGGCCGGCAAACAGCCGCTCCACCGTCTCCGTGCCGGCCAGGTCTTCCAGTTCCTCCAGCAAATCCAGGGTCAGCTGGGCATAGTTGCGGGGAAACATTTCCTCCGCCCGTTCCGTCAGCGCGTACCTGTACGCCGGCCGCCCCACCGCGCGGCGGGTAACCGTGGCGCTGACAAGGCCGTCCCGTTCCAGTGTCTGCAAGTGCCGCCGGACCGCCATTTCGGTGATCCCGAGCGCACCGGACAAATCCTGGACGCTGCTGTCTCCCCTTGTTTTCAGCAGATGCATCAGTTGCCGGCGGGTCGAACCTGAACCGGAGGTCAGCATGGATTCCTCACCCCGTCCCGCCTGCGCAGGCCGACGTCCGTCCCGCCGCAGACCGTTCTGGCGTTTGCCTGAACCTATTTTACAAAAAAACTTCGACGCGTGAAATCATTTTGCGACTTCCCTCGTCACGGCCTCCTGAAAGGCCCAAGTTCCCGTTCGAGATAGGCGTTCACCTCGCGGGCGAACCGTTCCAGACCTTCGGCCAGCCATGCGGTAAGCGGATGCAGCCGGTGCCTCGGCCACTCTGTGTACGAACGGACAAGTTGCGCGCGAACCTCCGCCAATTCGCGGAAACCCGCCGCCAGATCGCCGCTGATGACACCTTCTTCCGCGATGATGTCGACGATGTCCCCGTAACTGGCCGCGTCGCGCATGAAGAAGCCGTCGATGAGGTCGCTTCCCACGTCGGTGACGATTTCCGCCGCCAGATGGAGCGCCCGTTCCTGCGCCAGCCCGTCCAGCGTCGTGCCGGACCAGCGCTCCGCCAGTTCGCGCAGCGCCCCGGCCAGTTCCGGCACCGCGTCCAGTTGGCGCCGGATCGCTTCCCGGTTGACTTGGTACACCATGGTGATCCCGCCTCGTCATCCGCGTTTTTTGCGGTTTTTGCGCTTGAGCCGGACGACCATCACAAAGGAGCCGACCAGCACGATCAGGACAACCAGCATCGCTTCGTATACGGAAGAGTCCACTTCGCCTTACTTCCTTTCCGTCGGGTATCGGCGGTCCGCCGGACGGCGCCCGCATGGATCAAGGGGTCACTGCGCATAATACGGAAAAAATTCACTGGGAGGCGAAACCATGCGCTTGCGCGCCACCTGGGCCGCCGTGCTGATTGGAGCCGCCCTTTGCCTGTTCAACGCCACCGGCCGCGACCCGCACAACCTCTTTTTCTTCATGTTCAGCATTCCCGTATGGTTTGCGGCGATGTTCACCGACATTCACAAGGTCAGCGTGGAATGGATGTACGTGCTGACCATTCTTACCTACGCCGGCCTGGGTTTTCTGATCGATCTTGGCGTGGCCCGCCTTCGGTATCCCCCGCGGCAATGAGCGTTTGGGCCGCGGCCAGCGAAAAAGGAGCCGTCCGGCTCCTTCCCTTACGCTTGAGCGATCCGTTCGGACGCCTTCCGTGCATCCGTTTATTTCACCGTTCCCCTCCGGGAGCCCCGCGCGACCCCCGTTCTTCTTTCACCGCTCTTCCTAATATTATCGAAATTTCCCGCCGGTTCTCAACCGTCCGGTTCGCCGGGAGGCCGGCTTTTTTGCGCATTTGACAATTGTGTGAACGCGCCGGAATCTTCGGCCCGCAGACGGTCCGGGCGGAGATATTCCAGCACGATGTCCTCCCCCTGGGCGCGGATGAACGCCGCCAGCAGCGAAATCCGGTGGTGGTATCCGCGACAGACGAACCACGCGGTAAGGCCGCCGCGGTCCCGCTGCTCACCGTAGATCCGGATGCCGGCCCTGCGGAACAGATGGCGCAACTCGGCCATCTCGCGCAGGATGCGGTCCTGGATCGCCAGCAGCAGCGTCCGGTACGCGCGGCGCATTTTCACCCGCGACGCGTCCAAAGCGCGCAGATCGTGATCCGTCACGCGCAGCAGGATGTCCAGCAGCAAGTACCGTTTGACGCCCTCGAACTCTTCCTCCGTCAGGCGCGTCGGCGCGCGCAACGGCGCTTGCCGCTCCCGCCCGGGTGTCTTACGCCCCCGTCCGGGAGCCTCCCGTTCTTGTCCAGGCGCAGCGTCGTCAGCCATGGAGGCGCCACCCCCGTCGCACCGGTTCGTACGCAAGGATACGGTCGGCGTCGAACGTCCGGGGGCCGCGGCGGAAAAAGCAGTAGGCGCGGATCTTGCCCCCGGCCGCGCCGTCCACCCGGACGAGCCGGTCGCTGACGACGCCGGCGCGGTCGAGGTAGATGATCCGGACGACGCCGCCGATGTGCCAAAGCAGGGGGGAAGCCGGAAAAGCCGGCGATGACGGTGACGAAGGCGGCGGCACCATTGTCAAATGCGCCTCCTCAAATGCGAACGTGTGTTCTTATTATAGACCAAAAAAGGCGCCATGACAACTCCGGCCGGATTCGCGGACACCGTTTCAACGGTGGACGGACACGATCCGCACCAAACGGATCACCGCCTTCGCAGGCCAACGGCGGCCGGCGCACGATCCGTCCGAAATTCTCGCGGACATATATGCCATTAGAATCCGGTTCAAGGCAAACCGCAAATTTTTACGGACATATCGTCCGTTGGAAGGCGGCCGAACCCCGAAGAAAACGGATGCCCGGGTTCGGACCGGCCGCTGACGGACTGTATGTCCGTAAGATTTTACGAAACCGTTTTTGATTGGTTCTAACGGACTGTATGTCCGTAAGGCTGGCAAAAATGTTGGCACAATCGGTGGAATCGGTGGCGGGGTTCAGGCCGTCTTCTTCCGCCGCCGGCTGGAGATGTCCATATAGACGGCCAGAATCAGAATCGCGCCCTTGACGATGTACTGCCAGAACGATTCCATGTTCATGATGCTCATGCCGTTGTCGAGGCTGACCATGATCAGCGCGCCCAGGATGGCGCCGGTGACCGTGCCGGTTCCGCCCATGAGGCTGGTGCCGCCGATGACGCAAGCCGCGATGGCGTCCAGCTCGTACATCGTGCCGGCGCTCATCGTGGCCGCGTTTACGCGGGCCGTCAGCACGATCCCGGCGATGGCCGCCAGCGTGTTGCACAGCACGAACACCATCAAAATCCGCCGCCGGATGGGAATCCCGGACAGCCGGGCCGCTTCCGGGTTGCCGCCGATGGCGTAGATTTGCCGGCCGAATACGGTGTTGCGGGCGATGAAGGTGAATAGAAGCGCCAGCACGATCACGATGATAAACGGAATGGGAATGCCCTTGTAGCTGTTCAGCACCCAGACGGCTCCCAGAATGAACACGCCGATCAATGCGGTGTGCAGCAGGCTCATGGGCAGCGGCGCCACTTTGAAGCCGTAGCGCTTGCGTCTCCACCGGCTCCACAGCACGACGGCGGCCGTGCCGATCACGCCGATCGCGCCGACGATCCATCCGAGAAATTCGGGCAGGTATTCCTGGCCGATGGCTTTCAGCGAAGGATCGAGGGGCGCCACCGTGACGCTTTTCGTCGTGCCCAGCAGGATGCCGCGGAACATCAGCATGCCGCCCAGCGTCACGATAAACGCCGGCACCGCCAGATACGCCACGATCCAGCCCTGCACCAGCCCGATCAGCGAGCCCAGGGCGATCGTCACCAGCACCACCGAAACGGGATCCCAGTCATACCAGACGTTCAGCACGGCGGCGATCCCCCCGGTCAGCCCGACCAGCGAACCGACCGACAGATCGATCTGCCCCGCCACGATGACCAGCACCATGCCGATGGCCAAAATGGACGTCACCGACATCTGCAAAAAAAGGTTCGACAGATTCGTGGGCGTCAGGAACCGCTCGTGCATCAGGGAAAAAAACGCCCAGATGAGCACCACGGCGCCGATCATCGAATACGCACGGGCGTCGAACCGGAACAAACGGGCAAGCGTCCCCGTTTCCGTCCGCGCCGGCGCCGTCTGCGATTCGGTGTTCATGCTTCCATCCCTCCCGTTGCCGCCTTCATGATCCGTTCCTGGGTGGCTTCCGAAGCCGGGAACTCCGCCGTTTTGCGTCCTTCGGCCAGCACCATGATGCGATGGCACATGCCGAGGAGCTCCGGCATTTCGGAAGAGACGATCACGACGGCCACGCCGTCGCGGACCAGCTGATTGATGATGTTGTAGATTTCGTATTTCGCCCCGACGTCGATGCCCCGCGTCGGCTCGTCGAGAAACAGAATTTTCGGCCGGGTCGTCAGCCATTTGCCGATGACCACTTTCTGCTGGTTGCCCCCGCTGAGCGTCCCCACGATGGTTTCCGGCGAATTCGCCTTGATCCGGAGGGTATTGATGGCCTGCAGACCGCCCGCGGTTTCGCGGTTATGGTCGATGACGCCCCTCCACGCGAAATCCCGCAGAGAAGCCATGGACACGTTGCTCTTCACGTTCATGCCCAGCACCAGCCCGTATTTCTTGCGGTCTTCGGACACCAGCCCCATTCCTGCCCGGATGGCGTCGCCAACGCTGCGGATGCGGACCGGCTTGCCTTCGATCTCCACCTCTCCCCGGCTCTCTCCGGGATACGCGCCGAAGAGGCTCATCACGAGCTCCGTCCGGCCGGCGCCCATGAGCCCGCCGATGCCGAATATTTCGCCTTTGCGGACCTCGAAGGACACGTCGCGAATCACCGCTTTGCCCGGCTGATCCGGGCTCATGACGGTATAACCCCGCACCCGCAGCATAACCTCGCCGGGCGTCGCTTCGATCCGCGGGAACCGCTCCTTGAGCTCGCGGCCGACCATCAGGGAGATGATCTTCCCTTCGTCGACCTCCGAGACGGGGTAGGTGCCCACCGTCTGGCCGTCCCTGAGAACCGTGATCGTATCGGCGATGGACAGCACTTCGTTCAGCTTGTGGGAGATGTAGATGCACGTAACGCCCCGCTGTTTCAATTCCCGCAAAATGCCCATCAGGATGCCGACTTCCTGCTCCGTCAGGGCGGCCGTCGGCTCGTCCAGAATAAGAATCTTCGCGTTCTTGGAGAGCGCCTTGGCGATCTCCACCAGCTGCTGCTTGCCGATCCCCAGATTGCCCACCAGTTCCCGGGGATCGACGTTCAGCCCGACTTCCCGAAGCCAGCGTTCGCTTTCCTTATGCATTCTCTCTTTGTTGACGATGCCAAACCGCTTGAGTTCATGGCCAAGAAAAAGGTTTTCCGCCACGGACAGGTTGCGGGCAAGCGCCAGTTCCTGGTAGATGATGGCGATACCCGCCGCTTCCGCGTCCCGGATGTCGTGAAAGTGCCTTTCCACACCGTCGATCAAAATCTGCCCCTTGTAGGTGCCAACGGGATAGACGCCGCTCAGCACCTTCATCAGCGTCGATTTGCCGGCCCCGTTTTCCCCGCACAGCGCGTGGATCTCGCCCCGGCGCACGGTGAAATTGACGTTGTCCAGCGCCACGACGCCGGGAAACACCTTCGTGATGCCCCGCATTTCCAGCGCGACGGTCATCGCGGTTCACCTCGCACATGCAAAGGGGAAGCGCGTGAAACGTCGGTTTCACGGCCTCCCCTCCCGCGTCCCGCGGTCATTGGACGTTCTTGTACACGTCTTCCCTGGAATGGAAACCGTCGGCGATCACCGTCTGGTCGATGTTCGTCTTGTCGACGGCGATGGGATCCAGCAGGATGGACGGCACGTCGATCTTGCCGTTGTGGACGGTGCGGTCCGTTTGGATTTGCTCCCCTTTGGCCATCGCGACGGCCAGTTCCGCCGCCTTTTCGGCCAGCAGCTTGATCGGCTTGTAGACCGTCATCGTCTGCGTGCCTTCCACGATCCGCTGGCAAGCCGCCAGTTCCGCGTCCTGTCCGGAGACCGGAATTTTGCCGGCCAGCCCTTGCGCCGCGAGGGCCTGGATGACGCCGCCCGCCGTGCCGTCGTTGGCCGCGACAACCGCGTCGATCTGATTGTTGTTGGCGGTGAGGGCGTTTTCCATGTTGGCCATGGCCACGGCCGGGTTCCAATCCTTGGTCCATTGATCGTACACGATCTCGATGTCGCCCCGGTCGATGTAGGGCTGCAGGACGTCGAACGCGCCCTTCTTGAACAGGTGGGCGTTGTTGTCCGTTTCCGAACCGCCGATGTAGACGTATTTGCCCTTCGGCACCAGCTTGACGATGGCTTCCGCCTGCATTTGGCCGACCCGCTCGTTGTCGAAGGAAACATACAGGTCGACGTCGGAGTTTTTGATCAGGCGATCATAGGCGATGACCTTGACGCCAGCCGCGTGGGCTTTTTCCACGATGGCCGCCGTCGCTTCGGCGTCGTGGGGGATGACGACCAGGATGTCCACGCCCTGGGAAATGAGCGATTCGGCTTGGGCGATCTGTTTCGCGTCGTCGCTGTTGGCCGACTGCACTTCCACTTCGGCGCCCAGCTCCCTCGCCTTCGCGACGAACAGGTCGCGGTCCCGCTGCCAGCGCTCTTCCTGCAGCGTGTCCATCGACAGCCCGATCAGGATCTTCCCGTCGTCCTTTTTCCCTCCGGACCCGGATCCTCCGCCCGAACCGGAAGAACCGCCTCCGCCGCCTCCGCACGCCGACAGCGCGAGCATCAGGGCCAGCATGAACGCCGGCACCGCCAGCGCAAAGCGGCGTTTGCTCCCGTCAGAGTGCCTCATGCTCCCCTCTCCTTCTTCAATAAAGTTTTGAAACGCTTTCACTTCGAAAAATTACCATTGGACAGGTCGGCTCGGCGGAGAGGAATGCTGGATTCTTTTGCGACCATCTGGAATTTTTTATGCTCCGGCATTTCCGGTGATTCGGTCCCGATACTCGCTGGGAGAAAGGCCGCACACCTTCCGGAACACTTTGCTGAAATAGTTCGGATCGCGGTACCCGACGTCGATGGCGATTTCCTTCAGGCTTAAAGCGGGGTCTCGCATCAGCTCCTTCGCCTTTTCCACCCGGCATTCGGTGAGGTAATCGATGTAATTGACGCCCGTCCGTTCTTTAAAAATTTTGCTCACGTAATGCGGGCTCAGACCCACCTGCCGCGCGATGGTTTTCAGCGACAGGTCCTCGCGGCAATGGTCCCGGACGAAACGCTCGATTTTCCTCACCGCATCCGTTTCCAGGCGGTTGCGATGTTCCTCCGCCGCCCGGGACAGCCGGTCCAGAAGCGCTTCCGTTTCCGTCCGAAGCTGCCGGAAATCCCGCGCCGGATAGGCAAACAGCGGCTTCTCCGCCGTAACGCCCAGGTCGCGCATTTCCCGGTTGATTACCCACAAGAGGTCCAGCACCCGCTGCTGCGCTTCCAGAGGCTCCAGGCCGGCCTGCTCCATGCGCAGGATGGCGTCCGCGACGGTCTCTCCGACACGGTCCCAACGGTTCAGGCGCACGTCGTCCCGGAGCCTCTTTTCCGCCGCGGGGTCCGGCACGGCGTCCGTCCGTTCCCCTTCCCGCGCGGGACAATCGTCAAAGAACCGGTATCGAGCCGCGACAGCCTCGTCCGCACAGGCCAAAAGCGCCTCCCGGTAGGACCGGCGGATCTGCTCCAGGGATTCGCAGGGGCGGCCGATGCCAACAAAACTTTCCAGCTCCGGCCACCGGTTCGCCAGGGCGAGGAGCCTGTGCGCCAGCGCGGACGCCTGCGCGCGGTGAGAAAGGCCTTCTTGCCTGAAGACGATGAGCGGAATCTGCCCGGAAGCCATGGCTCCCACCCAGCAGCAACACGATTGCTTCGCCATTTCCTTTACCGCCAGGTAATAGCTTTCCGCGTCCCGCAAACCGTTCACCGCGATGACCATCGCGAAAGCTTCCCGCGGCGATTCTTCGCCCAGGAGACGCAGCGTTTCTTCCAACCCGACTTCGTGGGTGTGGTCAAACAAGAGCCGCGCCACCAGATCCGCTTCCACCACCGGCTTCATCTTCCCGATGGCGTCCCGGCTCCGGGCCCGTTCCTCGCGTTCCCGGCGTTCCTCCTCGATCTTCCGGAGGGCCTTGCCCACCGTTTCGATGATTTCGGAAACCTTGCTCGGCTTCAGGATGTAGCCGACGACGCCCAGGCGGATCGCCCGGTGGGCGTAATCGAAGGTGTCGTACGCCGTCACCATGATGAACCGGATGTCCTCGTGGCCCGCCTCCCGGATGCGCCGGATCGCTTCCAGCCCGTCCATGCCCGGCATCTTGATGTCCATGAGCACCAAATCCGGGCGAAAGCCGTCCACCATTTCCAGCGCCTTCCTGCCGCTTGCGGCTTCCCCGATTTCCACGTCCGGGAAACCATCCTGGAGGATCGCGCGCAAGCCTTGGCGTTCAATGGGTTCGTCATCCACGATCAGCAGCCTGAACAATCGCAACCACCCCTTCCGTCTTCGGAAGCTGGAGCCGGACCTTCGTTCCCGCCCCAGGCGCGCTGTCGATGCGGATCACATCGTCCACCCCGTAAAACAGCCTGAGCCGCCGGATGACGTTGCTGATCCCGATCCCCGTGGAATGACCCTGTCCTTCGGTGAGGCGCTCTTCCATGATCTCGCGGATTTTCCCCGCGCTCATCCCGACGCCGTCGTCCTCGATGTCCACCGCGACCCGGTCGCCCAGGTCCAGGACGCGAAACGTCACCGTGCCGCCGTTTTCGGACGGTTCCACGGCGTGAATGACGGCGTTCTCCACGATGGGCTGAAGGGTAAGTCCCGGCAGGCGCACGTTCAGGCAACTTTCGTCGATATCCTGCACGAACCTGAGCCGGTCGCCGAAGCGGGCCTTCTGGATCTCGATGTACTGCCTCAGCACCCGGACCTCGTCCCCCAGGGTGACGGGCCGGTCCAGCCGCCGCAGGTTGTAGCGAAGCAGACCCGCCACGTTCGCCAGCAGATCGCTCGTCTCCGGTGAACCTTCCAGGTACGCTTTTTTCGAAAGCGTATCCAGCGTGTTGAACAGAAAATGCGGATTGATCTGGCTCTGCAGGCTTCGCAGCTGGCTTTCCCTCAGAAGCAGCCGGCTTGTCTGCAGCTCGCTTTCCAGCTGGGCTTTCATCCGGATCTCGGCAATCAGCTTGCTCATGTTGATGCGCATGTGGTCGAACGTCCTCGCCAGAAAGGCGATTTCGTCGTTGGACTGCACGTCGATATGCATGTCGAACCGGCCTCGTGCCAGTTCCCGGGCGGCCATGGTCAGCTTCCGCACCGGCCGCGTGATGCTGTGGGAGAACAGGTAGGAAAAGAGCAGCAGCACCATCGTCACGAACGCCAGGAGCCAGATGCCGAGCTTTTTCAGTTCCGCCGATTGCCGGATGATGCCGCGGTAGAACGCATCGTAGGTTCTGAGTTCCTGCTCCATGAGCTGCTGCGTCATCTCGGTGATGTACTTGGCGTACCGGTCCGATTCCGCGAAGTCGCTCATCGCCTGCACGCTGTTCAGCTCCCGGGAGAACATGATGTACGAGCGGTCCGCCGCCTCCACCAGGCTGTCCACCAGGTTCAGGTAATTCGTCGGGTCCACGGCGGTCTCGCTGGCCATCCGTTCTTCGAGGAGACGCTTGGTGCCGAGCACCCGCTGCTTGCCTGCCTGCAGATTCGCCAGGCTCGCACCGTCCGGCGTTTGCAGATAGGTGTTGAGCGCCACCACCAGCTGCTGGCTGGCGGAAGACATCTCGTAGAGCTGCAGATAGCGCTGCAGGATGCGGTTGTACCGATCCAGCATCTGCTGGTTGTAGTAAGTGAGGAAAGTCCAAATGGCGGCCATGATGAACAGCATGATCGCCGACAGCGCCAAAATTTTCTTCTGGATGCCGCTCATAGGGGTTCCCCCGCCCGCACCAGCCGGAAATCGGTGAAGTAGCCGTTATAGTCCAGCGGAAACTTTTCTCCCTTGAGCCACTGCACCATGAGCCTCACGCTGAGCTCGCCCATCTGGGCGGGAGACTGGACGATAAGCGCGCTGATCTTCCCCTGCGACAGCAACATCCGGGCTTCGGCGTCGTCGTCAAAGGCGTAGATGTACCGTTTGTCGATGCGGAACCGCTGTTCCAGAACCCGCACCATCGCGCCGATATTGGCCGAATGGACGGCAATGAAGGCGTCGGCGTCGGGCCAGCGGTTCAGGGCGTTGCCCATGGCCTGGGCCACCTTTTCCCGCGTATCTCCGGTGGTTACGATTTCCGTCCGGATCTGGCCGGCATACGGCGACAGCGCGTCGAAAATGCCCATCATCCGCTGCCGCTGGTTTTCCTCTTCCCGTTCCGACCGAAGGATCACCACGGTGCCGCTGCTCCCCATGTCCTCCAGCAGCTGCCGGCCGATCATTCGCCCCGCCTGCTCGTGGTTCGTGCCGATGTAGGTCCGGCGGATGCTCTTGCCCGGCGGCACGTCGTTGGCCACGGTGAACACCGGGATCCCGTTGCTCCCCGCCTTGACCGTCGTCAGCCGGTGGAATTCGTCGGTGTTGAGCCCTTGCACGATGATGCCGTCCATTTTGGAAGCGATTGCAATTTCCATTCTTTTTAAAAACTCTTCCTCGTTCTGGCCGTAGCTTCCCCACACTTCCAGATGTACGTTGTACTGCCTGGCCGAGCGGAGGGCGCCCGCCTCCACTTCGACCCAGAAGGGGGAGTCCAATTCCCGCGTAATGAGCGCCAGGCGATAATCGGCCAGAAGGGACGGGGCGGTATGCACGGGCATCGTCAGATCAAGATGGAACAGGCGCCAGAGGGACACGCCCGTGAACCAGGCGGCAACGACGCACCCGGCCACGAGCGGCAGCACGACGGATTTGCGCATGGATCGGCGTTCCTCCCGTAGCCCGCTTCCGGGAATTCCAGCATCATTAAAGTTCGCAACAAAATTTTCCTACATGGTAAATGGTAGCCTCCCTTATCCATTTTGGCAACGGATGGCGAAAGAGGAAAATGAGCGGGGAGCACCCCTGCCGCACGCAATCTGTAACCCCAAATGCCGGATATCGCGACAGGTCCGGCTTTCGTCGGCCGCCGGCCGCCTTGTATCAGGGGGAGCAAATCGGCCGATGCCAATCTTCACGCATAAAAAAAGGGAGGACAGCGTCCTCCCCATCGTCCTCCCTTATTCCAGCGCAAACGACTTCAGCTGGGCGTTCCCCTCGCCGCGGTACGTGAAATACAGCGCGTGCACGCCGTCCGGAATCGCGATGTCCGCCGCGTACTCCTTCCAGATGTTCGTGAAATCCACAGGGATGACCCCATGCGCCGGACCGTCCCACGCCGTCTTGACCTCGAAGACTCCTTTCGCGTAACCGCGGACTTTGATTTTGACCCGCTTCACGCCTCGGCAGTCGAAATATTTGAAGCCGGCCGTCGCCGAATCCCGCATGTTCGCGATGTATCCGGGCTCCTCGTCCCCGTCCTTGCCGTCCTGGGTAATCTTCGGGAACCGGCCGTCCATCCAGGCGCCGTAGGTGCCGACGTACAGCTCCTCGTCCTTGCAAAACAGATTGCAGGCGATATGGGCCGGATATTCGCCGCGCCCGATCAGCGGGCCGCCGTTCAGTCCGCAGGACGTCATTTCCGCCTGCACGATACTCCCGTCCCCGCGAAAGCGAATCGGCTCCGCGCAGCCCTGCCGGGAATAATGGTGACCGTTCGTCTGCCGGTGGTAGAAAATATACCACTGCCCGCCAATCTCCACGATGCTGCCGTGATTGTTGCCGCCGTAATACATCGGCTTGTCCGCCGGCTTGTAGGAATCGATGTACATGTCGGCGTTGCTGACGATGACCCCGCCGTATTGGAAGCCTTTCGTCGGATGTTTGCTCGTCGCGTAGCACAGTTCATGCATGAGGATCGAAGAATAGATCAAATAGTACGTGTCTCCGCGCTTGCGGATCGACGGCGCCTCGAAATACTCGTGCCCCTCGAACCCGGTGCCCGCGCTGTACGGCTCGCTCGGCAGGACGAAGACCGGCTCCTCGACGATCGTCAGCATGTCCGGCCCGAGCACGGTGGCCATGCAGCCTTTCCGCGACCTGTCGCCCCTGGGGCAGAAGCCCGTGTACAGATAGGTCCTGTCCCCTTCCGTCAGGACGCCGGGATCAAACTGGTGCTGGTCCCCTTCCCGTTCCCCGAGCCGCGTGCCGTCCGGATACCGCACATAGCCGTAGAACTCGAACTTGCCGGCCGGCGTGTCGCTCACCGCGACCGAGACGACGGACACCTTGTCCAGCACGTAGTACAGATAGTACCGCCCGTCCGGCCCGACCGTCACGTCCGGCGCGTACAGACACATGCTGCCGTCCGGGTTGAGCGGATCGTCGGTCTTCCGGTAAATGACGCCCTCATAGCGCCAGTCCCCGAGGTTGTCCACGGGCGCCGACCAGCACACGTAATCGTTCAGGCAGAACGCGTGGCCGTTGAACCGGTCGTGAGATCCGTAGACGTACACGCGGTCGCCGAACACATACGGTTCGCCGTCGGGAATGTACTCCCAGGACGGAAGGTAAGGATTGAACGCTTGCTTCTTCACCGCATGATCCCTCCATTCACGATTTGGCGCGCAGCTCATAGCTTCGGCCCGCCCGCGCCTCGAACGACAAAGTATCGCCATATCGGTCGTCTCGTCTGGCCTCGATCGGGCGATCGCCCAGCCGCACCTCCACGTCCCGGGAAACCCGGACCGTGCAGATGCCGTCGCAGCCGGCCGCAATCCGCGCTTCCGTCAGCAGGCCGTCCTCCCACCGGATGTCGACCGTGTATCCCCCGCGCGCCCGAAGCCCCTTCACTTCCCCCGCGGGCCACGCCTTCGGCAGCGCCGGCAACAAATGGATGGCACCGTCGTGGCTTTGCAGCAGCATCTCGGCGATGCCCGCCGTGCCGCCAAAGTTGCCGTCGATCTGGAAAGGCGGATGGTCGGCCAGCAGGTTCGGCAGCGTCGACTTGCCAAGCAGGGCGATGAGCTGGGCGTGCGCCTGCTCGCCGTCCTGAAGCCGCGCCCAGAAGTTGACGATCCACGCACGGCTCCAGCCGGTGTGCCCGCCGCCGTGCGCCAGCCGGCGCTCCAGCGTGCGGCGCGCCGCCCGCGCCAGCTCCGGCGTCCGCCGCGGCGTGATCTGATCGCCCGGATGCAGGGCGAACAGGTGCGAGATATGCCGGTGTCCCGGCTCCGCTTCCTCGTAATCTTCGTACCATTCCTGAAGCGTGCCGAGCCTGCCGATTTTGTCCTTCGGAAGGCGAGTGAGCACCTCTTCCGCTTCCCGGATGAACGGTTCGTCGGCCAATTTGCCCGCCCGCTCCGCCAGCGCCCGTTCCGCTTCCAAGCAGGCGCCCAGCAGCGCGCGGATGATCTGCGTGTCCATCGCCGGGCCGGCGCACAGCGCGGCCGTTTCCCCGTTCGGCAAGATGTATCGGTTCTCCGGCGACACCGACGGACAGGTGACAAGCTCGCCGCCCGGACCCTCCACCAGGTAATCCATCACGAAACAGGCCGCTTCCTTCATCGTCTCCAGCGCACGTCCGAGGAACTTAACGTCCTGCGTGAACCGGAAATGCTCCCACAGATGCAGGCAGAGCCAGGCGGCGCCGAGCGGCCAGTACGATGCCGGGACGTAGCTGTCCTGCGGCGCCGTGTCCGCCCAGATGTCGGTGTTGTGATGCGCGGCGAACCCCCGGCAGCCGTACATGACCCGCGCCGTCCTGCGTCCCGACTCCCGCATCCGCTCGATCTGGTCGAAGAGCGGCTCGCAGCACTCCGGCAAGGCGCAGCTCTCCGCCGGCCAGTAGTTCATTTGCGTGTTGATGTTGATCGTATACTTGCTGTCCCAGGGCGGCAGGAATCGGTCGTTCCAGACGCCCTGCAGATTCGCGGGCAGCGACCCCGGACGGCTGGACGCGATAAGCAGATACCGGCCGTACTGGAAATAGAGCGCCGCCAGTCCAGGATCGTCCTCTCCGCGCCGCAGCCGCTCGAGCCGTTCCGGAATCGGCAGTCCATTTTTCCCTTCATCCCCCGCCAGGGCAAGCGTCACGCGGCCGAACAGTTCCCGATAGTCCCGGACATGCCGCTCAAGCAGTTCGTCAAACGGCTTCGCGCATACGGACCGGGCATGCGCCACGCTGTGCGCTGTCGGGTCGTTCACGCGGAAGCCGGTCACGGCCGCCACAATCAGCACGACGCCGTCCGCCTCTTCCACGATCAGGTGCTCGCCGATCACGTCCAGCCTTCCGCCCTCGGTTTTCGCCGCCACCGCCGCCGCGAACGGCAAACCGCCCTCGCCGCCGCTTTCGCCGGCCATGAAAATCGCGTCCGTTCCGCTTCTCCCCGTCCTGTCCACGTACCGCCACATCGCCCGCTCCAGCCGCGCCGTCAGCGAAACCTGCCCCGGACGGCCGGCGGTGACACGAATGACGACAGCCTGATCCGGATAGCTTGCAAAATATTCCCGCCTGTGCCGCACCCCCCGGTGCTCAAACTCCACCGTGACGACGGCCCGCTCCAGATCCAGCGTCCGCCCGTACCGCTCCGCCGCATCCGGGTCGATCCCCCCAAAGTTCAACAACAGGTTTCCGAGCGGCTCGTAATGCCGCTGCGTCTCGGGAAGGCCCGACAGGCCCGTCACCGCCAGACGCTCGGCCTCCCGCGGCTTCCCCGCGAATATGAGCCGCCGGATCTCCGGCAGCACCCTCGCCGCGTCCGGGTTGTTCCGGTCCCGCGGGCCTCCGTGCCAGAGCGAGTCTTCGTTGAGCTGCATCCGTTCGTCCGCCGGATGGCCGAAGACCATCGCGCCCATGCGGCCGTTACCGATCGGAAGCGCTTCCGACCAGCTGGAAGCCGGTTTCTTGTACCATAGCTTCACAGCTTTCCCTCCGACACTCCATTCTGGTATTTATTCTATTTTTGGCCGCGGGCATTCGGCAATCAACCTTTTTCCGGATGAACCCGGCATCGCACGTGGCGAGGCCGGATAACGTGCCCAATTGGCTGAAAAGCGGCGGATAACGCGGCGTAACGGACCGGCACGGCGTGAGAACGAGATTGAGCCGGCCCTGTTCCGTTTGCTTTCACGGCGGCAGGGGCTACAATAGGGGGCAAGCGGCAACCTCGGATTTGACACCGGAAGGGGAAAACAGCATGGGTCTACGGTTCCGGTTGAAGGCGTTTGCGGGTGCGGGAGGCGCCGTCGACCCGAGCCGGCGTCTGTCGGGCGAAGCGGTCCTGACGATCGGCATCCACAGCCTGTTCCAGTTCGGCGCATCGATGGCGGGCCTGTTCCTGAACCTGTACCTCTGGCGCCTGACCGAGGATCTCGCCGTGAACAGCCTCTACAACATCATCGTGTTCCTGCTGACCCCCGTCGGTTTTCTGGCCGGCGCCTGGCTCGCGAAACGGACCGACCGGCTCCTCACGTACCGGATCGGCATCATGCTGACGGCGATGTTCTATCTGCTGGTCATCCTCGCCGGTACGGCCGTGGTCCGACACTACGTCTGGTTCGGACTGTTCAGCGGCATCGCTTCCGGCATGTACTGGACGGCCTATCTCGTCATGATGTACGACGTGTCCACCCCCGCGAACCGGATCCGGTTCCTCGGGCTCAACACGACGTTCTTCAACCTGGCCGGGCTGGCCGGGCCGGCGGTCGCCGGCACCATCATCGGCGTGATGGAAGGGCTGACGGGTTACGTGGCCACCTTCTCGCTGTCCCTCGCCCTGTTCGTCACCTCGGCCGTGCTCAGCCTGCGCATCCGGCCGTCCGGTTTTCGCCACAAGACGTTTTACATGAACCTCATGCCGCTTGTCATGCGCCGGCAGCCCGACTGGCTCAAAGCGCTCTTCGCCTTCTTCCTGTGGGGGTTGTTCCAAGGCATCACGCTGTTCCTGCCCAACATCATGCTGTACCGGACGGTCGGGCGGGAGGATTGGGTCGGCTATTTCACCATTTTCTTCTCAGGCCTCGTCATTTTGTCCAGCTTCCTCGTCTCGCGCTTCGGCCGGGAACACCTCGGAAGGCTGTACGTCCTGCTTTCGTCGGCCGGCGTCGTGATCGGCACCGCTTTTCTGTTCATCGGCGTCACGTTCTGGACCGTCGCCGTCTTCATGATCCTGTTCTCGCTGGGCAATCCGCTCATGAACAATACCCTGTCCCATTCCTACTATCGCCAGATCGCGCTGCTGCCGCTCAAGGGCCAGTTGCGGAACGAAGCCATCGTCATGCGGGAAGTGTTCCTGAACGCCGGCCGCGTTCTGTCCATCGCGGCGCTGCTCGCGTTCGCGGACGATCTGGAATCCGCGGCGTTGCCCGTCATCCTGTTTGCGACGGCGCTGACGCAGTTGCTGATCTACTTCCTTGTCGAGAAACCGATTCCGGCGGAAAAAAGCAGGTGAGGACGCCGTTGGGGAAACTCAAAAAAAAGAACCGCAGCGGAAAGGAAGGAACGGATCATCGGGAGGTTCGGTGATTCGGCCAAAAAGGCGGAAGGCTTCAGGGCATGGCCTTCAGGCCTTCCGCAAGGGGACGGAAAAACGCGCGAAGGGCTTCGGCGGCGGACGCTTCTTCCCGCACCTCGCCCCGGTTGACGAGCACGACGCGGTCGGCGAGCGCCTCCGCCACCTCCGGCTGGTGGGTGGAGAACACGACCGTATGCCCCTCCCGGGACAAGCCGCGGACCAGCCGGACGAATTCCGCCTGCCACAGCGGATCGAGCCCGTTGGTGGGCTCATCCAGCACAAGAAGAGGCGGGCGGGCGAGGATTGCCTGGGCAAACAGGAGCCGCTGGCGCATGCCCTTGGAAAAGGTCGCAGCCGGCTTCCGGCCCGCGTCCGCAAGACCCGTTTCCGCCAGCGCCTCGTCCACGCGCTTACGCGGCACGCCACGCAGGTTCGCCCAGAACGCGAGGGTCTCCCGTGCGGACAGGCTGCCGCCGAAGCGGTAGTCGTCGGGCATGTAGCCGATCCGCCGGGCAAATTCCTTCCGGTGCTTCCGCCACTCGTATCCGTTCACGGCGACCGTCCCACGGGTCGGCGGCATGGCGCCGACGATCATGCGGATCAGGGTGCTCTTCCCCGCCCCGTTCGGGCCGACCAGGGCCACCACTTCCCCGGGATACGCGGCGAAAGACGCCTCGCGGACGAGGGTCCGTCCGCCGGCGATTTTCGTGACGCGGTCGACCGTCAGTATCGGCTCAGCCATGGGTCCGTCTCCTTTCCCACATGAAATGCGAAAACGCAAGCGCGGTGGCGATCCACAGGAGACAGACCGCCAGGAAGCCGACCGTCCCTCCGGCGCCTCGGACCCAGTTCATCCACGCGTAATATTCCGGACCGAACACCGATCCGCCGCCCAGCTTCACCACCACGAACAGCCGGACCAGCTCGGCGGGGTTGATGGCCGTCAGCGCGGCGAGGACCGGCTTGATCCACGGATGGGGCAAAAGTCCCAGCCCGGCGATGAGCAGCGTCGGCCAGGCAATGATCAGGAAAAACCAGACCGCCACCGAGACCGTGAGCGCCTGCCAGCGGCTCTCCGCCAGCGTGCCGATCACCGCGGCCGCCGCGAGGAACAGAAGGATGAGTCCGGCGGCAAAGGCGAAAAACATCCCGAGTACGCCGGCGTCCGGCGCCTTCCCGGCCAGCGCGCCGAGCACGCCCGTCAGGCCGAAGCCGAAGGCGACCACCGACAGCAGGACCGCCGCCAGTCCCGCCATCTTGCCAGCCAGAAAGGCGAAGGTGCCCATCGGATAGGTCGCCAGCAGATCCCAGCTTCCTTCTTCTTTCTCGGACGCGAGGGAAAACGACCCGATGAGCAGCGTCATCAGCGGAAGCAGGTACAGCATGAGATTGAGCATGGAACCCGCCGCCGCCGAATATCCCTCCGCCAGCCGGTCCGACGGCATGAGCAGGAGCGCCAGGCTGAAGAGGCAAAAAAGGGCCATGAAGGAATAGGCCCACGGGTTGCGGAAACCGAGGCGCATTTCCCGGCCCGCCACGTACGCAGCCGTCCTCACGTATGACCCTCCATGTGGGCTTCTTCGGCGTGGGCGTCGTCATCCCCGTGCCCGGCATCCCCGCCGCCGTGCGCGTCGTCATCCCCGTGCCCGGCATCCCCGCCGCCGTGCGCGTGGTCTTTGTGGCGTTCCCAGGTGTGGTTTCCGAGCTGCACCCAGTCCATGACCACGCCTGTGCCCTGTTCGGACACGTACTTTTCCGCCGAAGCCTTGTCCCGGAAGGACACGACCCCGTAGGCCATGGGCGTCTGGAACGACGGATCGTAGGCGTAGTACGCGTCTTCCGCCTTCACCCATTCCAGCGTCTCGTGATCCCTCACGAATTCGATGGCGATCTTCGCGTCGGGATTTTCCGATTTCCAATCGAACATGCAGCCGAGGTCGTCGAACTTGTATACCCTCTTGTCCGCCGTAATCAGCTGGGTGGCGAACCCGTCGTCCTTCACCTGCATGTTGCAGGCGGCGCATTTGTCGGTGTCCTCATTCACCGCCGCCGGCTTCGGATCGCCGGCTCCGCAGGCGGATACGAGCAGCAACGCGGCGGCCAGCGCCAATGCAGCCCGTGCTTTTTTCATGATCTCCTCAACCCCCAATACCAAATGTTCAGGATCGCCGCCGCGAGCAGCGCCAAACCCAGCGCCCCCGCCGCCGCGTCCGAAGCGCGCCTGCCGTCCGGGCTTTCACCGGCCGTCTCCGGCGGTTTCATGAGCGGGGCCGCGTCTTTCAGCCATCCTTCCCTGCCGGAGGCGTACAACCCTTCCAGAAACGCCATCCCGGGCGATCCGAAAAACAGCTGGAACGCCGGCACCGCTCCGGTCAGCTTCAGGAAAAACGGATTGACCGGGTTGGGCAGGTCGCTTCTGCCGTCGCCGTCCGCATCCAGCCCGGCAAAGGCGTCCCAGTGGTTTTCCCGGACTTCGTTGCCGGCGCTGTCCACGGCCTCGGCGTCTGCCACGTTGCCGGTAAAGATGTTGCGCTCGATCCGATTTCCGGTGGATGACAGGATCTGGACGCCGATATAGTTTTGCCGGATTTGGTTGCCGGCGATCCGGTTGCCATGGGATTCTTCCACGTAGAAACCGACCCGGTTGCCCTCCACGGTGTTGTCCGCAAACAGCGAGTCGCGCACGTCAAACAGGAGAATGCCCTGCGAATGCACGTTTTCATGCTGCTTGATGAACGCGTTCCCCGTTACTTCCGCGCCGTGCGACGTCATCGCCATGATGCCGGTGATGTTCTGCGCCCCGGTATTGCCGCGCACGACGGTTTGCCCGGTGTACATGAGATGGATGCCATACCGCGAGCGGTCGACCCGGTTGTTTTCCACCACGTTGCCGTCTCCGCTTTCCACGTATATCCCGTCGTGCATGTCGGAAACCACGTTGCCGGCGATCCGGTTGCGGTTGGACTTGTACAGGTCAATGCCGTTGCCCCGCCGCGACACGGGAACGTTCCCGCCCGCCCATTCGATGGCGTTGTCGACAATTTCCCCGCCGTCGGCGCCAATCAGCCGCACCGCGCGGGATGCGGTACGGATCTTAAACTCCGCCAGGCGGACGCTGTTCGCTTCGACGAGGATGGTGCCGGCATCCCGGCGCTCCGCGTCATCCACGATGAGCCCCCGAATCTCCACACCGTCCGCCGTGATGCGCAAGGCCGGCTCCGGGCCGCGGTGAACGAGCCGGACGCCGTCTTCCGCCAGAAGCCTCAGCGGTTTGTCCACCACCACGGGTCCCTCGTATTCCCCTTCCGGTATCCGCACCGTCTGCCCGGCTTCGGCCCGGTCGATGAGCTCCTGCAGGGAGGCGGACGCCCGTGCATCCTGCGCAGCCGCGGGCCGGACGGGCCACACGGCGGCCAGAAGCGCCAGCAACGCCAAGGCGCCGCGCAGCATCCGATTCCGCGCCGCCATGGCCTCAAGTCACTTCAATCTTGGCCAGTTTGGTAATGTGCAGATCGAGATAGTACACGTGAAGGTAGACGTGGATCGTTCCCGCCTGCGGGAACGTATATTCCGCATGGTATTTTCCGCCGGCATCGGCCTCCGCTTCGATCAGGCTGGCCTTGCCTTCCGTGCGGATCTCGAACTGCACCACCGTATCGTCGCCGGCGGGCACGCCGTCGATCTCCGCGATCAGCCGCACCGGCGTCCCCGCCCGGGCGGGAACGGGCTCCGTGGTCACGGCCGTGCTCACCGAAGCGGGATCGATGTTCGCGAAGCCGGGTTGCGATCCTTTGGCTCCCGCGCAGGCCGCAAGAACCAACAGGGCGGCCAGGGCCAGCGCGGCCGGCGGCACCTTTTTCCTTTTGTTCAAGCGAAAACCTGCGGAGCCCATCCTGTTGTCCAAACGGCATCCGCCCCCTTTTTCAAGGTTTGTTTTCATGGTATCCCTTCGGCGGGCAAAAAAAAATGACCCTTTCGGGTCATGGATGTGACAAATTATGGGCATGAGCGTGACAAAGGTGTGAACTTATTTTTCTCCGGTCAGGTATTTCAGATACGGCGAATCCACGGGCATGATGATCACCGGTTCACCCTGCAGCGTGGTCACGTAACTCTCCAGCGTCCGGTACAGTTTGTAAAACTCGGGGTCCTTGCCGTACGCCTCGTTGTAAATCCGCGCCGCTTCCTCTTCCCCTTCGGCGATAATCTTTTTGGCTTCCGCCTCGGCCTGGGCGATAAGCTCTGTAGCCTGGCGGTCGGCGTTCGCCATGATTTTGCGCGATTCCTCGTCCCCTTCGGAGAGATACCCCGCCGCGATGGACTGCCGGTCGGAAATCATGCGGTTGAACACGCTCTGCTTGTTTTCCTCCGGCAGGTCGGTCCGCTTGATGCGCACGTCGACGATCTCGATGCCGTAGTTCTGGTTCACCGCCACGTCGGCGACGATTTTCGTCACTTCCGCGTTCAGGTCGCCCCGGGCGGTGTTTTCGCTGATGATTTCCCCGTATTCGATCTCGGAGAGCTTGCGCCGCACGGCGTTGTACACCGCGTCGCCGATCCGGCTTTCCGCGTTGGACACCGTTTTGAGGGAACGGATGAACGCCTGCGGGTCGTTGATTCGCCAGACCGCATAGTGGTCTACGTTGATCGGTTTCTTGTCCCTGGTCAGGATCGGCGTCGGATTGCTGTTGTATATCAGCTGGTATTTCGGCAGCGACATCGTGTTTTCAATGAAGGGGATTTTGAATTTGATGCCGGGTTCCTGGTATATGCGCACCGCTTCGCCGAATCGCAGCACCACCTTGTACTCGCCTTCCCGGACGATAAAAGTGGAGCTGAGCGCCGCGATGAGCACGACAACGGCCGCGATGCCGATGTAGCGGAGCCCTCTTGCGGTCATTTCGCATTCCCCCCGCTCTTCTTCAGGGCTTCGTCAAGGTTCAAGAGCTGGATCGTATTCCCGTCGCCATCCGTGATGATGACTTTTGCGTTTGGCAGCACCTTTTCCAGCGCCTCCAGCAGGAGCCGCTCCGCCGTCACGTCCGGATTGGCGCGGTACGCTTCGTAAATGGCATGGAACTTGGCCACGTCGCCCTGCGCGTTCAGGATGCGGGCTTTTTTCTCCGCCTCGGCCTTCTCGATCAGCGCCTGGGCTTCGCCCCGCGCCTTCGGCAGCCGGTCGTTCAAGTACCGCATCGCCTGGTTGATCTTCGTGTTCTTTTCTTCCCGCGCGTTGGTGACTTCCTTGAAGGCTTGCTGGACTTCCCCTTCCGGCGGTTCGATGTCCTGGAATTTCAGGTCCAGCACCTGGATGCCGGTTTCATACATCGACAGGATTTCGTCCAGCTTCGTTTTCACTTCCGTCTGGATCACCGTCTTGCCTTCCGTGATCGCGTAATCCAGCTTGGTGGAACCGATCACGGAACGGATGGCGGCGCTGGCCGCGTTGCGCAGGAACTGCTCCGGATCCGAAATGTTGTACAGATAGTTTCGCACATCCGCGATTTTCCATTCCACCACCGCGTCGGCCCACACGATGTTTTCATCGCCGGTGATCATGAGCGCTTCCTCTTCCACCGGGTAGAAATGGCCCCTCTCATCCTCGCGGTAGCCGATCTGGATTTTCTGCGTCAGGTTGGCCGGAACCTTGACGACGCTCTGGATCGGGTAGGGGAGCTTGAAATGCAGCCCGGACTGCTCCTGCGTCGCCGTGTATTTACCGAAGGTGAGAATCGCCGCCTGCTCGTGTTCCTGCACGGTGTAAAAACAGGACGACCCGATGATGAGCAACAGCGCGACGATGACGCCGGCGGTCACCTTTCGGCCGAATCCCGTTGGCAGGCGCACCACCTTCCGCGTTTCTCCGTCGAGACCACCCTTGTATACTTCCAACGGTTGTTCCCTCCCCCGCAATGGTCGCACGATTTTTAATACGTGACAAACGGGGGATCGTTTCGAAAAGGGCGGAAAAAGACATAAGGCTTCGAAATGTGTTTGACAGTACGGCCGGTTTTGTGGTAATATCTCGTCTGTCACTGATACGGGCCTTTAGCTCAGCTGGGAGAGCGCTACACTGGCAGTGTAGAGGTCGGCGGTTCGAGCCCGCTAAGGTCCACCATACCATCAAAAAAGATACGCCTCGGTTTTGCCGAGGCGTTTTGAATTTTTTGTTGCAGCGATGGACGTTCTAAAGGGTTCGCGCTCTCGATCAACGCACAATTTTTGATAAATGAAAAGCCTCAATAACTGCCTCCGCCAATCGATTTTTTGAACAATCCAGCGGTAATTTTTTTGCCAATTCAATAAGATGTACATATCCTCGCCTTGGAATTTTTTCCGTAGGGGTCACAGTATATCCTTCGTCTATATCCCAATCGACAAGTACCAGTTTTTTGTTTTTGACAGCTTTAGAATAGCCTTTTATTCCGAGAATTTTTTCGATTGCAGTCACCTTAGAACTCCCGTCGTATTCTTTCGAGTAACAATGATCGAAAGCCAGTTGGATTTTTTCTCCCAATTCCTCAACTGAAATGGGGAAATTTACCCTCTGTGCAACTTCAATTTCAATCGGTCCTCCCCATTTTGTATCCGTTCCACAAGAAAGTATTAAGATATCACCATTAATATCCGCATACACTGATATTAATTTATATTCGTGATTCATTTTGTACACCTTTCACAACCATTTTCTCGTTGTCCTGGATAGCTTGATCTAATGCTGTCACCGCCGGGATATAATTGACCCTGCAGCGCCGGAAAGAAAATGACCCACCCCTGTAGAATCGTCTCCCTCTGATGAGGAACACAGCAAAGCTTCAGAGGGGAGACCGATGCTAAGGAGTGGGA
>Ga0207768_100185_pt1 | contig 62886 bp, 60 predicted proteins | sample CeladaPassaB1F01_FD_187478 | JGI IMG/M metagenome (GOLD analysis project Ga0207768, IMG submission 187478) | Cellulose-adapted microbial communities from the Joint BioEnergy Institute, USA - Passage B1F01 (SPAdes) (version 2) | ecosystem: Engineered > Bioreactor > Continuous culture >...
CGGATTACCAACATTCGAGCGAATTCCATTGTCGGGTTTGAAGTGGCACTCGATGGCATCTTATTGGCGTATTCCCTGGTCACACTAGGGCTAGTTGAGCGCTGACGCTCAACTAGCACCACGGGTATAAAGTTAATAATACACCTTATGTATATTTGATAAATCAGTCAGAAGAAATCGAGATTAGTACAGGGATTAAAAATCCTAAAGAACTAAGTCTTATGTTAATTGACGAAGATTTTAGAGCAACTAGCTAAAAAATACACGAAGGTAACCAAATTGGTGAAGCAAATCATCAAATTGTTTCCAAGAGAATGAAAAATTTTGAAAGATGCTTATACATATATAAGGAGGGTTTTTATGAAGGATATCCGAATGACGGTGGTCCTTACGTTGTTGTTGCTATTGGTGCTAGTTGGCTGTGCCAAACCGAAAGTGGAGCAAACGGTAAAATTAGGTGGTGCGGTCAAAACGATCGGTGACCTAGTGGTGCTAAACGGAAACAGCAATTTGCCAAAAGGCGCCGTCGTGCAAATTGTGATGAAAGAAATCGAGGGGGGCAAACAGGTACTCGAGGAAAAAGTAAACGTTGGGGAAGACGGAAGTTATTCATGGAGCGCGAAAAGACCGGAGCGAGCTAAGGAATATGAGCTGGATGTGATGTTTTTGCCAGAATTGCAGCCGAAGCATGTAAAAGAGAAGTATGGCGAAAAGGGAGAGCTTATCAAAAAAGACTCGTCGGGCAGGGTAGAATATCAAACAGACGGACAAACCTATGTAGGAATTAAAATGTATGACCGCATCTTGAAAATAGGCGATGGAATGGGAGGACAGCAATCCATGTTAGCAGAAACATTGCCTCCACCGCCACCATCTTATTAACATGCAAGCACTGGCAGCTTACAGATGAAAGGAACATGTAGCAATCGTTTGCCTGTGTTCTGAGGGAGGGATCGGCCTTATGAAGAAATGGAAGCTCGCCTTGACGGTGCTGGCGGATTTGTTGCTTACCATTTTCACGATTATGGCGATTATCGCGTTTGCGCAAAGCTATTCCTTGTTCCCGAGCCCGCAAATGATCACGGTATTTTGGCAGCAATTTCAGCAGCTGTTTTGGAGCTTTTTTTCTATTCGTGATATAACGGTTTCGCTCTCGCAATGGCACAATGCTCCCCTGCTCTCAACGATGATGGAGCCGTATGCCTATTCCCTTGTTATTTTATGGGGGGCGCTGGCTGTTTCCTTCCTTATAGCCGTTACGGGAGCCTACATCTGCTTTTTGCTTCCGCGTCCGCTGCAAAAAATGGTTAAAGGAATCGCGTTTTTTCTTGAGTCGATCCCCGATGTTATTTTTATTTTTTCTACGCAACTGTTTGTCATCTGGGTGTTTAAAAAGACAGATTTGCTTATTGTCAATCCTGTTGCCGGTTTTGACAATGTGTACGTGCTGCCGATTGTCATGATTTCCATTTTGCCTTCCATTCTGCTGTTCCAAATGACATTTCTTGCGTTTACGGAAGAAAAAGACAAGCCGTACGTCGAATATGCGCTAGCGAAAGGATTGTCAAAAACGGCGGTGCTATGGCGCCATATGTTCCGCAACGCGCTGATCACCGTGTTTTCCAACGTCCAATATTTGTTTTGGTTTATGCTGTCGAACTTGTTAGTGGCGGAATATTTGTTTAATATGCACGGATTGTTCCGGTTTTTGTATGAGCAGCTCCATACGCCGGAAGTAGTGGCTATCGGTCTTGCCATGCTGTTTTTGCCATTTTACCTCATTGATGTGGCCGGGAAACGAGTGATTGCTTATTTGACGGGAATCGAGAGGGGGGTGGCGTGATGCGCGCATTCCGCAACGTGTATTTTGCGGCAGGGTTTATCATCGCGGCTGGTCTATTGCTGGCCAGTTTTTTCTATTCTTATTGGCTGAAAGACATCATTCCCCAGCCGCCGAAGCAGATCTACAATGAGGCTGGGCGGCTCGTTGACGTTCCTCCATACCCGCCGAGCTGGGCCCACCCGTTTGGCGTCGATCGCCAAGGTGAAGACGTGTTTTGGAAAGTCATCGATGGGGCGAAATATACGATTGTCACCGCATTGGCGGTCAGTTTGCTGCGGCTTGTATTTGGGACGGTCGGCGGAATCGTGTATGCTTTTTATTTGCAGAAATTTCGGTTTATTGCCGAGTCCATCGTCCGCGCCTTTCGGTTTGTGCCGGCGATCTTTTTAACGATGCTCTTTTTTGCTTTCATTCCATTGGAGGAGCAAGGAGCTGGAATGGGAGTGTTGATCAAACAACTATTGGTGCTTGCGGCTGTTGCGCTTCCGCCGTTAATGCTGGTCATCGGCAATGATATCGCTGTCTTTTTGCAAAATGAATTTGTCGTTTCTTCCCGGCTGATGGGAGCTGATCACGTTTGGCTCATCCGCAAGCACGTTCTCCCGTATATGCGGCCGCGGCTGTTTTTGCTGTTTACCCAGCAGACGGTGCAGTCGCTCTTGCTGCTTGTGCATCTCGGGGCGTTTCAAATATTGCTAGGAGGCGTAAAAGTTATATACGATTCCGATGGGTTGGGCCCTCCGGAGAAGGTGGCGCTCTCCCTTTCGAACGAATGGTCCGGCTTGATCGGTCTTTCCTATCGGGAAATGATGCTTGACCAATGGATTGTTGTCGGGCCTTGTGTTGCTTTTATCGTTGCCATTTTTGCCTTTAAATTAATGGGAAAAGGGTTAGAGCAAGTGATCGCTGGAAAAGGAAAACGGAAGCAGCGGAAAAAACAGCGGAGTTCATCGGGAAAAACCGCTTCTTTTCCGCCGCAGCAGGGCGATTTTGAATTGGTCCTTTATAGATAGGCTATCCGAAAAATACATTAGGGGGGATGGAGTTGCGTGATCGCATCGACTTCTTATGCAAGACCATTTTGGCGGCCAAAACAGCGGGCCGATTGGTCCTCGGGATTGATGGGCTAAGCCGATCGGGCAAAACGACATTCGCCAATCAGCTGAGTCAAACGTTGCGGGAGCAAGGCATCTCCGTGTGCGTTTTTCACATGGATGATCATATTGTCGAGCGAGCCAAACGTTATCATACGGGAAACGAGGAATGGTTTGAATATTATTATTTACAGTGGGACATCGAGTGGCTAACGCATCATTTGTTTCGCCAACTCAAAACTGCCCGCCAGTTGGAGCTGCAATTTTATCATCAAGAAGCCGATGCACACACTAGACGAATCGTTCATCTCGCTGATTCTGATGTCATTTTGGTTGAGGGGGTTTTCCTGCAGAGGAGAGAATGGAGGGCGTTTTTTGACTTTGTAGCCTATTTGGATTGTCCACGGGAGATTCGGTTTGCGCGTGAAAAGGATGATGCCAAGCAAGATATTCAGAAATTCATCTGCCGGTACTGGAAAGCAGAAGACTATTATTTGCAAACGGAAGAGCCGATCAAGCAGGCGGATGTTGTTTTCGATATGACCTCATGATTGGAGTCGTTGATACGGTTTGTTCTTTTGCGAGAACAGCGATGAAGAATGGCTGTTTTTTGCTGCCATGATCCATTTTTGCACCGAAGCATTCCTCTGCGCAAGGGGAATGCGTTTTTATCATGTTTAACAATAAGAATATCATTAAAATCAATAATTATTTATTGAAAAACGATAAACAAATGATTACAATAAAAGCAAAAACAAATCGGTGAGGTGCTTGCGGTGAAACGAGAAACGCTTTTTTTGAAGGTGGCCTTGATGTTGATTGGCCTTCCGGTTTTGGCATTGTGCCTGTTTTTGGTTCCCGCGCTTGCGAAGGTGGCGGTCAAGCTCGTGCCGGCGTTCCCTTGGATCAAGTATTTCGTTTATCTTGTGTTTGAGGCGTCCGCGCTGCCGTTTTATTTGGCGCTCTATCAGGCGTTCCGGCTGTTGACGTATATTGATCAAAACAGCGCGTTCTCTGAACGGTCGGTGAAGGCGTTGAAGGCAATCAAATATTGCGCCGTTGTCATCTGTGGGCTGCACATGCTTGCCTTGCCGCTGTTTTACCTTTTTGCCGAAAAGGATGACGCCCCGGGGGTCGTTTTCGTTGGGCTGCTGGTGCCGTTTGCTTCGCTGGTGATCGCTGTCTTTGCCGCTGTGCTGCAAAAGCTGCTTCAACAAGCCATTGAAATCAAACAGGAAAATGAGTTGACCATTTGAGGTGGATGGACATGCCGATCATCGTGAATCTTGATGTCATGTTGGCCAAGCGGAAGATGAGCGTCACGGAGCTGTCGGAGAAAGTAGGGATTACGATGGCCAATTTGTCGATCTTGAAAAACGGAAAGGCGAAGGCGATCCGCTTTTCGACGTTGGAAGCCATTTGCAAGGCGCTCGACTGTCAGCCCGGGGATATTTTGGAGTATCGAAGCGATGAAGGGGAATCGAATTCGTAAGCGGGGGAGGAGAAAGCTTGAAAGGGGAGAAACACGTGGCAGCGATGGGGGAATGTTCGCCGCCTTGCTGGCTGTTTGTGGTTCGGGGGTGTCCCTGTTGCACAAAGGCGCGCATCATCAAAGCGTTTATGCAGCTTGTTCGCTTCGGTTGGGCGCAGGCGTTGTCCTGCGTGTTTCCGGTTGTTATTTTTGCTTCATTGGCGCTGACGAAGCTCGCGCCGCTTCCTTTGTTGCCGCGGTATGACTGGCTGCTTGTCATTTGCCTTCTCATGCAATGGTGGATGGTGCGATCCGGGCTGGAAACGCGCGATGAGCTCAAAGTCATTACTGTCTTTCACTTGACTGGGCTTGCATTAGAGCTGTTTAAGGTGCATATGGGATCGTGGTCGTATCCGGAGGAAGGATATACGAAACTGTTTGGCGTGCCGCTGTACAGCGGCTTCATGTACGCCAGCGTGGCGAGCTATCTTTGCCAGGCGTGGAGACGGCTGAAGGTGGAGCTCGTGCGCTGGCCGCCGTTTTGGTTGGTCGTTCCGTTGGCGGCGGCGATTTACGTGAACTTTTTTACCCACCATTATTGGATGGACGTCCGCTGGTGGTTCGCAGGCCTTGTGATCCTCGTGTTTTGGCGGTCGTGGGTCGCGTATGAGATCGGGGGGATTCAGTACCGAATGCCGCTTGTTCTGTCCTTTTTGCTGATCGGTTTTTTCATTTGGGTTGCGGAAAACATCGCTACCTTTTTCGGGGCTTGGCAATATCCCAACCAAGCAAAGGCATGGAGCCTCGTTCATGTCGGGAAAGTCAGCTCATGGGTGCTGTTGGTCATTGTCAGTTTTCTCATCGTCGCGACGTTAAAGCAAGTGAAAGGAAGAGCCTCTGCCGGCACTGCCGTCAAAGATGAACAACAGGTGGTGCAGAAGGGACAATGAACATGCGTTTCTCAACACAAAAAGCCGAGCGGGGCTAAAGATTGCCCGATTGTTGCTCGGCTTTTTGATTGGGTAGGGATTTATCTGGATTGTCCAGCGGCTTGTCAGATGGCGGCAGTCGCATCGTAAAGTCGCTTCGTGTTCGCAGTGATGGTGGTTTTGACTTGTTTAATCTCTTGGCCGTAGTGCGCCGCCACGGCGCGGGCGGAGTCAAACAGCAATAGCGGCGTCGTCGGTTTTCCTTGGAACGGGCCGGCAAGCAGCCATGGGCCGTCCGTTTCGAGGAGTAGTTGTTCCAGTGGGATGAGGGACAATAGCTTTTTGTCGCGTTCGCGGTAGCACACCTCCGGGGTGACGGAAATATAGTAGCCGCACTGGACGATGTGTTGTACGGTTTCAGGGCTTGCCTTCAGCCAATGGAAATGAGCATGCCGAACGCCAGCCTGCTGCAAGATGGCCAAGGCGGTTTCAGCACGGTCGTAGACGGCGTGAAGGGCGAGCGGTAGAGACGCATCGACGGCAAGAGCAGCGATTTGCGCCAGCAAGTCACTATAGGCAGGCAGTTTGGCGCACGCTTCAGCGGAATAGAACGGCAGCCCGACTTCGCCAATGGCTGACAAAAGCGGTCGTGCTTGCTTGATGAGCGATGTCCATTCATTCCAATCGACCGGGTTGGGCAGCGGCTGTTCAGGATGAAAGCCGATGGCGGCGTAGATGAAAGACGGGAACCGTTGCTTTAGTTCCAGCGTTCGGTAGCTTGAACGCAGGTCGGTTGAGACGGCGACAACCCCGGTAATGCCTGCCTCTTTCCAGCGTTCGATTTGCTCGCTGACGTTCATATATTGATCAAGATGGATATGAGCGTCGATCATGATTATAAATCCTTCTGCTGTTTAGGGAGCAAGCCACGTTTTTGACCATTTTTCAATTTCGCGCATGACCGGTTCTAGGGCTCGCCCTTTCTCGGTTAACGAATATTCAATGCGAACAGGCGTCTCTGGAAACACTTCTCGTTTGACAATCCCCTCGTTTTCTAAATCTTTTAGTCTCTCTGATAAGACCCTGCCGCTTACGCCGATTGCTGATTCAATATGGCAAAAACGTTGTGGGCCGGAAAGCAGCTGGTAAATGATTAGACCCGTCCACCGTTGGCTTAACAATCCCATCGCTTTTTCAAATCGAGGACAAAGCGTCTTATCCAATTCGATCATCTCCTTCATCTTCATTATAAACTGCTTTGGCCGTTAGCAAATAATCATAACGCTTGTCGATTTTGCATCGAGCTGAAACATAGACTAATCAACTGTGCCGATCGTCGCCTTTTGCTTTATGTATATATTATATTATAGATGAGTTTTCACAGATAAATGAATTACATTTATAAATAAATTTACTTGACTAATGTAAATTTAAAATATATACTAACTTACATAAAGTAAGTTAATATTTATTTGTTATTTAACAAGAAGGCAAGAGGGGTGATGTCGTGAATTTCCATAGCAAGCCTGCTACATTTGTCAGTCAGGTGAACCTTAAGGTGGAAAATATTGAACGTTCCATCGCGTTTTACGAACAGATCATCGGGTTTCAAGTGTTAAAGCGGACTGACCGAACCGCTTCGTTTACCGCGGATGGCAAAACTGTTTTGTTGTGTATTGAACAGCCGGAAAACGTCATTCCGAAACGCGGTCGGACAACAGGGCTTTATCATTTTGCGATTTTGCTTCCGACGCGAGCGGATTTAGGTAGAGCGTTGAACCATTTGCTTCGCAGCGGTTATCCGTTGCAAGGGGGGGCTGATCATTGGGTGAGCGAAGCCATTTATTTGGCGGATCCGGATGGAAACGGAATAGAACTATATGTCGATCGGCCGTTTTCAACATGGAGATGGGAAAAAGGGGAAGTGGCCATGTCGACAGAACCGTTGGATGTGGATCGTTTGATCGCTGCAGGGAAGGGGGAGGCTTGGCATGGCCTTCCGAAGGAGACGGTGATCGGGCACATTCATTTGCACGTTTCTGAATTACAGCGCGCCGAACAATTTTACACAGAAGGATTAGGATTTGACGTCGTCAATCGATATGGACGTCAGGCACTGTTTCTGTCGACAGGAAAATACCATCACCATATTGGTTTGAATACATGGAATGGGGTCGGTGCGCCGATGCCGCCAGCCAATAGCGTTGGCCTTGATTCATTTACAATGATGTTGCCGGATGAAGAAACAAAGGAGAAGGTCGCTGTGCAATTGATGAAGGTCGGCGCTTCTGTTGTGGAAGAAAACGGTTCATTGGTGACAGCAGATTCTTCAGGAAACCGAATTGTTTTGCGAGTTTCGCCGTAAGCGTTTTGTGTATAGGCGGATGGACGGACGCCATTCATCAACAGCAAAGAAAAGGTGGGGCAAATCATGGGCTTTTTGGAAAAGTTGTTAAAGAAAGCGACGAAGGAGGAAGAAACAATGGCAAACAATGAAACGTTGCGCATCGGGATTATTTTAGGGAGCACTCGGCAAGGACGTGTGAGTCCGCAAGTCGGAAAATGGGTGAAAGAACTTGCTGACCAACGTGGGGATGCTCATTATGAGATCGTTGATATTGCTGATTTTAACTTGCCGTTTTTTGGAACAACAGAAGGGACGGAGCCAGGCATCGCAGCTTGGAATGAGAAACTGGCTAGCCTAGACGGGTTCGTATTTATCGTTCAGGAATACAATCATAGCATCACCGGGGCATTAAAAAATGCGCTTGATTGGGCTCGTGAAGCTTGGAACAACAAGGCGGCGGGAATTGTCAGCTACGGTTCGACCGGCGGGGCTCGCGCCGCTGAACATTTGCGTGGAATTTGCGGCGAGCTAAAAATCGCTGATGTTCGTACACACCCAACATTGTCGTTATTTACAGATTTTGAGAATGGAACCGTGTTTAAGCCTCAAGCGTTTCATGTTGAACAAGTCAACGCGATGCTTGATGAACTTTTATTATGGAGCCGTGCGTTAAAAACGGTGCGATAAAATGAAGGAGAACGAATGATGGTGCAAAAATATGAATGGGCGTTGTTCATTTTGCGGATTGTTTTAGGATTAACGTTCTTGATTCACGGCATCGCTAAATTCCAAATGGGGCTTGGCAATGTAGCCGGTTGGTTTGAAAGCATCGGTGTTGCCGGAGTCCTCGGTTACGTTGTCGCCTTCATCGAATTGATCGGGGGCGTGGCTTTAATCTTAGGATTCGGAACAAGAGTGATTTCGGCGCTGCTTGCCTTCGTCATGCTTGGTGCGATTTTTACTGTCAAGCTGCCGGCTGGTTTCATGGGCAATGGCCAAACCGCAGGGTATGAATTGGATGTGGCTTTATTGTCTGTAGCGCTTGCCCTTTGCCTAAGCGGCAGCCAGCTATTCGCCTTGGACAATAAATGGTTTGGGTCGTCAAAGAACGAATAAGACGAGATGCTTCTGTTTCCTCAAAGTGAAGCACACGTTGCGGAAAAGATCAAATTCACTCCGAACGTGTGCTTTTTATTGTCTTCCTCATTCATCGCTGTTCTTTATCAATCCGGTATTTGCGAATGCGGTATTGCAAGTTTTGCCGGCTTAAGCCGAGCGCTTGGGCCGTTTTCGTGATATTGAAGCCGTGATGTTGCAACGCCTTGCGGATGTAGTAAGTTTCAACTTCTTCCATATACGTTTCGAGCGGAAGAATGTCTTCCGTATCAAACAAAAAATTCGTTTTCTGTACATCGGGAGCGAGTTTGGTGCGGAAAGAAGCTGGGAGATGGTCGAATGTGATCGCTTCCCCGCCATCCATCATTTCCAACGTTTCATCAATCACCGTTTCCAGCTCGCGCACATTGCCGGGCCAGTCGTAAGCGAGAAACGACTTTTCCACGTCGTCATCGAGTTGTTGCACGTTCAGACCGTAACGTTCGTTGCCTTGGCAGATGAAATGGGCAGCCAACGGCAAAATGTCTTCTTTCCGTTCACGCAACGGCGGCAGGACGATGCAATGGACAGCCAGTTGATAATAGAGAGGTTTAAATAGTTTTCCCGCCTGCACGGCATCAACCGGATCGCCGCTTGTTGAAGCGATCAGTCGGACGTCAGCTTGAACGGGATTCCGGCCGTGAAGGCGGAAAAATTGCTTGTCTTGCAGAAAACGGTACAGCTTTTGCTGCAACGGAAGGCTCAACGCGTCAATGTCAGCGAGCAACACCGTACCGCCATCTGCTTGTTCGAACAAGCCGAGTTGAATGTCGCCTTGCTCCTCATTGCCAAACAGCGTTGCTTCCATCCATTCGTCAGGAAGCGGCAAGAATGTTTGCGCTAAAAACGGCTGAGCCCGTCGCCTGCTCTCATGGTGAATGCTTGCAGCAAACAGCTCTTTGCCTGTTCCTTTTTCTCCAACGAGGAGTACAGGCGCATCGGAGCGGGCGGCATGTTTGGCGATGCGGATCGCTGTCTGCATCGTCGCGCTATGACCGACAATGTGCGTGAACGTCTGAGCGGTTTCCCGGCGATGCCGCTGTTCTTGAAGGAGTTTGTGGAATTTGGTTACATCTTTGGCGATTTCGACTGCCCCGATGATTTTTCCTTCTTTTCGCAGCGGATACGTCTGGTTGATCGTCGTCACAGCTTGTCCTTTATTGTTAAAATACGTCTGCTTCTGATTGAGGATGCTTTCTCCGGTTTGCAGCGTCTGAAGCAGTGTGCTCGGTTGTTTTGGGTCAAAGCGGAAGACGTCCAAAATATTTTTATCGAGCACATCCTCAATGTCCATGTCCTCGATGTCGCGCATTTTTCGGTTGTAAATGATCGTTTTGCCTTGTTGGTCGACGGCGTGAATGCCGAGGTCGATCATTTCGATAATTTGTTCATAGACCGATAATAACGCTTCCACGTCGCGATTCACATAGGGCACCCCTCTTTTTTAGGAATTATTATACCATACGATCCGCTTATGTACAGAAAATAAAGCAAATTTTTTTTGCACTCCTGGTTGCATATTAAAAAACGCTCATCGTTGAGGATGCGAAGAAATGCAACCAATCTTGAATAAAGGGAAAGGATGGATTCCACTGAAAGAATGGATAGCTGCTTTCTAGGGAGCGTATGGTCAATCGGAAGGTGTAAATGCGAAAGAAACGGGAATACTAGGAAAAGGGCTATCGTTGCAAAAAAGAAAAAGTTGAAATATGCCATGAAATTTTGCATAATATAACTATGGAAGCGTTTCATTATGGGAATTTTTTTTGCCTAAGTAAGGGGGATGACATGGATGGTGCAGCCGTACAAACATGAACCGTTCACTGATTTTACTGTGGAAGCGAACCGCCAGGCGTTTTTGGCGGCGCTCGAAAAAGTCGAAGCCGAGTTTGGCCGCGACTATCCGCTCATTATCGGCGGCGAGCGGGTGATGACCGAAGACAAGATCACGTCGATCAACCCGGCAAACAAAGCGGAAGTGATCGGCCGGGTGGCCAAAGCGAACAAAGAGCTCGCCGAACGGGCGATGAAAACTGCTGATGAAGCGTTCCATACATGGAGCCGAATGAGCCCGGAAGCGCGAGCGGATATTTTGTTTCGAGCGGCGGCCATCGTGCGCCGGCGCAAGCATGAATTTTCCGCTTGGCTGGTGAAAGAAGCAGGGAAGCCGTGGCGTGAGGCGGATGCCGATACGGCTGAAGCGATTGATTTTATGGAGTATTACGGGCGGCAAATGCTGAAGTTGAAAGACGGTATTCCGGTTGAGAGCCGTCCGGGGGAAACGAACCGGTTTTTCTATATTCCGCTTGGGGTTGGAGTTGTCATTTCACCGTGGAACTTCCCGTTTGCCATTATGGCAGGGACAACGGTCGCTTCGCTTGTGACGGGCAATACAGTGTTGCTAAAACCAGCAAGCGCAACGCCGATTGTGGCGTACAAGTTTGCGGAAGTGCTCGAAGAAGCTGGGCTTCCGGCCGGTGTGCTGAATTACATCCCGGGCAGCGGCGCGGAAGTCGGCGACTATTTAGTTGATCATCCGCGCACGAGATTTATCAGTTTCACCGGATCGCGGGATGTTGGCATCCGCATTTACGAGCGGGCGGCGAAAGTGCATCCGGGACAACTTTGGCTGAAGCGCGTCATCGCGGAAATGGGCGGCAAAGACGCCATCGTCGTTGATAAAGAAGCCGATCTGGAATTGGCGGCGCAATCGATCGTCGCGTCGGCATTTGGCTTCTCGGGTCAAAAATGTTCGGCATGCTCGCGCGCGATCATCGTCGAGGATGTTTACGATCAAGTGCTCAACCGTGTCGTTGAGCTGACAAGACAACTCCATGTCGGCGATCCGGCGGAGCAGGCAACGTTTATGGGACCGGTTATTGACCAAAACGCCTATAACAAGATCATGGAATATATCGAAATCGGTAAGCAGGAAGGCCGCCTCATGACCGGCGGGGAAGGAGACGACTCGAAAGGGTTCTTCATCCAGCCGACGGTGTTTGCGGATGTCGATCCGAATGCGCGCATCATGCAGGAGGAAATTTTTGGTCCAGTCGTGGCGTTTGCCAAAGCACGCAATTTTGACCAGGCGCTGGAGATCGCAAACAACACGGAATACGGCTTAACGGGTGCCGTTATTTCGCGCAACCGGGCGAACCTGGAAAAAGCGCGGCATGAATTTCATGTCGGCAACTTGTACTTCAACCGCGGCTGCACAGGTGCGATCGTCGGTTATCAGCCGTTTGGCGGCTTCAACATGTCGGGGACGGACTCGAAAGCCGGCGGCCCGGATTATTTAATCCTCCATATGCAAGCGAAAACGGTATCGGAAATGTTTTAATGCCGGGGCGGCCGCGGCCGTCCTTTTTCTATAGGGGAAACAGAAAGGGGGATTGTGATGGCGACAAAATCGAAACAACTTATCGAGCAAACGGAGCGATACGGGGCGCGTAACTATCATCCGTTGCCGATCGTTGTTTCCGAAGCGGAAGGGGTATGGGTCAAAGACCCGGAAGGCAACCGTTATATGGACATGTTAAGCGCCTATTCAGCGGTGAACCAAGGGCATCGACACCCGAAAATTATTGATGCGTTGAAAAAGCAAGCCGACCGCGTTACGCTCACGTCGCGCGCGTTCCATAACGACCAGCTCGGCCCGTGGTACGAAAAAGTGTGCCGCTTGACGGGGAAAGAGATGGTGCTGCCGATGAACACTGGTGCGGAAGCAGTGGAAACAGCGCTCAAAGCAGCGCGCCGATGGGCATACGATGTGAAAGGAGTTCCCGACAACCAGGCGGAAATCATCGTTTGCGAAGGCAACTTCCACGGACGGACGCTCGCCGCGGTATCGTTGTCGTCCGAAGCGGCTTACAAACGCGGTTTTGGCCCGTTATTGCCAGGGATGAAAATCATTCCGTACGGTGATATTGAAGCGCTAAAGGCAGCCATCACACCAAATACAGCGGCATTTCTCGTCGAGCCGATCCAAGGCGAAGCGGGCATCCGCATCCCGCCGCAAGGGTTTTTAAAGGCTGCATATGACGTGTGCAAGGCGAACAACGTCTTATTCATCGCGGACGAAATCCAAACGGGTTTGGGGCGAACTGGAAAGCTATTTGCTTGTGACTGGGAAGGCGTTGTGCCTGATATGTATATTTTAGGGAAAGCATTAGGCGGCGGGGTGTTCCCGATTTCGTGCGTCGTCGCCAACCGCGATATTTTGTCGGTGTTTGAACCCGGTTCGCACGGCTCAACGTTTGGCGGCAATCCACTCGCTTGCGCGGTGTCGATCGCGGCGCTTGAGGTCATAGAAGAAGAACAATTGCCGACGCGTTCGCTCGAGCTGGGTGAGTATTTCTTAGTGAAACTGCAGCAAATCCAAAACAAGGATATTAAAGAAATCCGCGGCCGCGGTTTGTTTATCGGCGTTGAGTTGCACGGTCCGGCGCGTCCGTACTGCGAAATGTTGAAAGAGCAAGGGCTGCTTTGCAAGGAGACACATGAAACGGTCATTCGTTTTGCGCCGCCGCTCATCATTACAAAAGAAGAGCTGGATTGGGCGCTCGAACGGATTGTGAATGTCTTGTCCCAACCAGCCGCCAAACAAAAGCAATGAGGAGTGAATAACGGCTGGTGCAAATATACTTATGCATTCAAAAAGGTGTCCTGTTTTCTATAGGATGCCTTTTCTTATCGCAAAATCTCGCTGCTCGGGCTGTGTAGACTACAGTTGCCTCCATTTGCTTGTTTGGAAAGAATGTGGTGTAGCCGCGTTTTTTGCTTTGCAGTAATTGACTGTTTTCTGTTAAGATGAGGAAAGGATTGATTTTGTTCATGCGGCATACAAATCACACAGAGACCAAGGACAAGTGAATGGAGGAAGAAAACGTGCAGGCGTGGATTACTGACTTTATGGAACAATTTGGATATATAGGAATCTTTCTGATGATCGCACTTGAAAATATATTTCCCCCCATTCCATCGGAAATCATTTTGCCGTTTGGTGGATTTATGACGACATACACTACATTGACCATCCCTGGCGTCATTGCGGCAGCGACAGCGGGTTCGGTTGTCGGGGCGATCGTGCTGTACGGCATCGGCCGGCTGTTGTCGGTCGAGCGGCTCGAGCGGATCGTTGACCGTTGGGGCGGATGGCTGCGGGTGAAGCCGGAAGACATCGATAAGGCGAACCGGACGTTTCAGCGCTACGGGGTGTGGGCGGTATTCCTTGGCCGCATGATTCCGTTGGTGCGCAGTTTGATTTCGATTCCCGCCGGCATGGCGAAGATGAATATTTGGTTGTTTCTCTGGCTTTCGGTGTTGGGAACGCTCATTTGGAATACGATTTTGATCTCGATCGGGGCGGCGCTCGGTGAGTCGTGGGGGAAAGTGTCTGAGGTGATTGGTGCGTACGCCGAAGTGGTGTATATCATTATTGCTGCGATCATTTTGATTGGGGCTGTCCGCTTTTGGAAGCGACGCCGAGCTTCTTAATTCCCGCTCTTAAGGAATTGTTTTGCCAAAAAGGGCTGCGCCCAAGGCTGTTTTTCGGTCTTGGAGGCAGCCCTTTTATCATCTCAAACGGAAAAACTCCCGCTTCTAATGAAGGGGTTGTTTGCATAGTCTGTGAGGCAGCCAACGGGATGGCGTAGTTCATATTCGGACGTGGAGCAGATGTTTCCGAGGACCTCTTATTCCTCAGTGTGAGTGCAGGTAGGAGAGTGTTCCCCACTATATGGAAAAGAGACTCCCGCTTCAACGGAAAACGGGAGCAGAGACGAAGATGAAGGCAGTTGAACGAGTTTCGCCGCCATCCTTGATCCCTCGCATGATCATCAAAAGGTTCAACGCTTCAATAACAAATAAATAAAGTATGGTGCACCGAGTAATGACACGACGACTCCTGCTGGGAGAGGTTCGGCGAGGACGTTGCGCCCGATCGTGTCAGCGGTGAGCAGCAGCCAACCGCCGATGAGCATCGCTGCCGGAATGGCTCGCTCATGGCGCGGTCCGACGATCATTTTAGCGATGTGCGGCGCCATCAATCCGATAAAGGGGATGCCTCCGGTTACAGCGACCGCCCCTGCAGCGACGGCAACAGCTGTCGCCATCAGCACGAGCCGCTCGCGGCGAACATGAACGCCAACGCCGATGGACACCGGATCGCCTAAATGCAAAAGGTTTAGTCGTTTCGACCGGTACAGACCGATCAACGTACCGATGACAAGCCAAGGCAGCATAGCGAAAATGAACGGCCAATCATCGCCCCAAATGTTTCCGGAAAGCCATCTGGCGATAAAATCGACCTTCGTTCGGTCCGAGGCAGAAATAAGAACGATCATGAGCCCGGAGAGCGCCATCGAAAACCCGACTCCAGTAAGAATGAATGATACCGGCTGCAACCCCGTGGTTTGATTGTAGGAAACGGCGTAAATGGCCGCTGCTGTTAACAGCGCTCCAATTAAGGCGACAATTGGCAGAACGTAAAGAAACGTTCCGGCTTCGATCGGGAAAAATAAAAAGAATAAAGCGACACCTGCGCCGGCTCCGGCGTTGATGCCCAATATCCCTGGATCGGCAAGCTCATTTCGCGTGATGCCTTGCAGCATCGCTCCTGATAAGGCGAGCGCCATCCCGGCGAGCAACGTAATTACGATGCGTGGCAGACGGAGAGAAAATAAAATAAACTCTTCCTGCATCGATCCGTGGCCAAACAGCGTCGGCATGATGCGGCCGTAAGAAAGCGGCGCTTCGCCGGTGCCCAGCGCGATGGCGACTGTGGCGGCAATAAGCAGCAAAAGCAGTCCTAACACTACCGTGATGCGCGTTCTCATGCAAAGCCCCTCCCTTTTTTCCGCACGACAAACAGGAAAAACGGCAAACCGATCACAGCAACGATGGCTGCCACCGGCGTTTCAAACGGGGCGTTAACCGTGCGGGCAGCTGTATCGGCGATTATCATGACCATGGCACCAATCGTGGCCGATAACGGGATGACAAACCGATAATCTGCACCAGCGATCCTTCGTACGAGATGAGGAATCATCAAACCGATAAAAGTGATGTTGCCGGCAATGGCAACGGACGCTCCTGTTAATAAAAACACAGCGAAAAACAGCCATACTTTAACGGTAGTTGTTTTTTGTCCGACGCCAACGGCGACGTCTTCACTTAAACTAAGGATCGTCAGTTGCCGCGAATACAACAAGGCAATGGTGAGCCCGATCACGATGAGCGGAATGATGATCGACAATGGCGTCCATGAGGTTCCGGCCACCCCGCCTGACGTCCACATCGAGACATCTTTCGAGATATGAAAATAAAGGCCGATTCCTTCAGCTGCCGCAAATAAAAGCGCCGAGACCGCTGAGCCGGCTAGGACGATGCGCAACGGTGAGAAGCCGCCTTTGCGGGCGGCGCCGATGCCAAAGACCATCCCCGCTCCGGCGGCCGCCCCAAGCAAACAGGCGACCGTGATGATGAGATAATGAGCAGAAGGAAAAAAGGCCATCGTCATCGCCAACGCTGCGTTCGCTCCAGCGGTGAGACCGAGCAAACCCGGATCGGCAAGCGGATTGCGCGTCATTCCTTGCATGATCGCTCCGGCCACCGCGAGTCCAGCACCAACGATCGCAGCCGCTGTTTCACGCGGCAGACGGAGTTCACGAATCAAGTCAAGTTGTTTGCCTTGTTCATCGGAAAAGAGTGCGCGCCATACGTCACTCCATGTTGTATCAGCGACGCCGATGGCCATGGATCCGAACCAGACGGTCATCAGTAGGAAAAGAGAGAAGGGAAACGTATAACGAAACAGCCATAGCCGGCGGTTTGCTTCCATCGGCGGTTTCCTCCTTTGCACAAGAAAGGACGGGACATTCACTGTCTGTGAACGCCCCGTCGCGTCATTATTGGCCTAAAAAATGCTTTTTAAAGAAATCGAGCTGGTAGTCTAACGTAATCGGGTCGTTGAAATAGAATGCTTTGGCATCAGCGACAAACATATGGCCGTTTTTCACAGCAGGGATGTTTTTAAACGTGTTCGTTTCCATAAACGATGTGTCGTTGTCGCCGTTTTTACTTAAGATGAGATAATCGCCGACAAACTGCGGCAATGCTTCAAGGGAAACGGCGTAATAGCCCGGTTTGAGCGCTTGTTCTTCCACGGCTTTTGGCATTTTCAGCTTCATTTCTTGATACAAAATTTCTGTGCCGCGCGCCCAGTTGTTGCCGAACACATACAGCTGCTTATCAAAGTTTTCGGCTACGGTGACGGTTGCGTTTTCACCAATTTTTGCCCGGATTTCTTCCCCAGCTTGTTGGGCCCGTTGTTTGAAGTCGTCCATCCACGCTTTCGCTTCTTTTTCTTTATTTAACAGTTTGCCAATTTCTAAAAACTGTGTTAAATAATCGACCTTTCCATATGTAAAAGTGACGGTCGGAGCGATTTTGCTTAATTTATCGACGTTTTTCGTATTGGATAATCCGATAATTAAGTCCGGTTTTAACGCCATAATTTTTTCAATGTCTTCGTCTGTCACGACTTCCGCGTCTTTCAGTTTTTCTTCAAAGAGCGGATTCATTTTCGACCATGAATCGACACCGACGATCGGAATGTCTAAGGCAAGTACATGCCCGGCAAACGTTGATAAGACGACGACCCGTTTCGGATCAGCCGGTACTTCTATTTCCCCGTTTTCCGACTGATACGTAATCGTTTCCGGCTTTTTCTCCTCCGGTGAAGCGTTATTTTTCTTGTTGTCGTCCGCCGCATTGCCGCAGGCGCTTAACAGGAGCGTAAAAAGAAGCAACAATGACAGCCATGCTTTCCTCATGATGAATAAACTCCTTTCAGCAAATGATACGTAAAACAAACTGGTTTGTTCGTCCGCGGGTCGCGGCCGATGTCAGCGTCAATGCCAAACACATCGCGAAGCACATCACGGCAAATGACGTCTTCGCTCGGACCGGCTTTGACGATCGTGCCCGACTTCATGGCGATCACATAATCAGCAAACCGCGCCGCTTGGTTAATGTCATGGAGCACCATGACGATCGTCCGCCCTTCTTCTTTGTTCAGCCGTTCAAGCAGCTCGAGCACCTCGAGCTGATGGGCGATGTCCAAATACGTCGTCGGTTCGTCCAAAAAGATAATATCCGTCTCTTGAGCGAGCGCCATGGCGATCCAGACGCGCTGCCGCTGTCCGCCGGAGAGGGCGTCAACCGGCCGATGTTTCAAATCGGCTGTTTTTGTCATGGCAAGCGCCCAGTCGATCGCTTCGTAATCTTTTTTCGTTAGGCGTCCAAATCCTCTTTGATAAGGGAAGCGGCCGTACGACACGAGCTCAGCGACCGTCAACCCGCTTGTCGCTTCCGGTGTCTGCGGCAAAATGGCCATTTTTTTCGCCAGTTCTTTTGTTGGCTGTTGCGAAATCGCCCGGCCATCCAACATCACCGCGCCGGATTGCGGAGAAATGATGCGCGTCAGCGTCTTGAGCAGCGTCGACTTGCCACACCCGTTCGGCCCGATAATGGCGGTGATTTGTCGGTCGGGAATGCGGACGGACAAGTGTTCGAAAATCGTCCGGTCATCGTAGCGGACGGTCAGTCTGTCGGCGTGTAGACGGACCATGCGGCCACCTCCTTTTGAACTAAGAAAATGATAATCAATATCATTAACAAATTTCATTATAACGAATTCCCTTAAAAGAAGACAATACATTTTTGTGAATAAACCATGAATTTTCATGGAAACAGCGGGGATTAGGGCGAAGCAGATGAAGAAAACGGGATAAGTGTTGAAGGTGGAACCGTGTCTCATAGTTTTCCTTGATGCTATAAAGCGCAGTGGAATGTTTTGCCCTCATTTAGGCGGAACGATGCGCCGCCCGGAGGCCGTCCGTCTGCTTATACTATGCTGTTGCGAAAACGCAACAAATAACGGAGTGTTTACGAGGAATCGCAACACGTTTTGCTTGCTTGTTGCACTTTTGCAACGAGTTGTTGTTGTTTTGCAACAAAAAAGCAGGTAAGATGAATAGAGAGGGATTGTATTTTTCGAATATTCCAAACTGTTTGTTTTGGCACAGAAATTGCTCGAGCAGAAAGTGAGGGCGCAAGGGCGAGGATGGCGATGAGAGTAGAAGGCGTCATGACGAAAAGCACAGCGGTTATATTTGAAAGCGATTTCCTTGAACAGGCGGTTTGCATGTTGGCTGAGCATCGGCTCGAAGGAACGGTCGCATGTCGCCGCGAAGGGGAAATCGTCGGGAATGTTGACGGTCAACGATGTATTGTTCGGCCCCGCGAGAGGGAAAACGACGTCTGCGAAGTGATGCGTCCGCCGTCACCGCCGCCTTCGACCTCTGCCTGTATCGAAGACATCGAGTTTGACAACGGTCCGCTTCGTCCGGTCGTTGACGAAAACGGTCGCTTGGTCGGTATGTTGACAAAAAGGAAGTATTTGGCGGTGTACGAAAAAGTGGTGCCGTTCCGCTTAAAACATATGGATGCCATTTTTAACGCTGTCCATAACGGCATTTTATCGATTGATGGTGAAGAGCGGATTACGTCGATCAACCCACCGGCGGAAAAAATGGTGCAGGAGATCAGCCTCTTGTTAACCGATGTCGTCGTCTCGTCCGGCTTGCTTGGCGTCGTGCGTACAGGGAAGGGGCATACGGAGAAAAATACCGCGTCAGCCAGCGCATCTATATTACGAACCGTTCGCCGATTGTTGACGAAGGGTGAGTAGTTGGACAGTTGGAGTGTTCTAGGGCATTTCTGAGATCGAGTTTATTTCCATGAGCTTGAGACAGTCAAACAAATCGTCAATGAGCTGCAAACGGTGATGGATGCAGCTGGCGATGACATCGCCATCATTGACCGCCATGGAGCGCGCTCAACAAAGCAAGAACGTATCGCCAGGCGGCAAAGCTGTTAGGCGTTGATGCGTCCACACTTGTGCGCAAAGCGCAAAAGTACAAAATCAAACCATTAGGAGGGGAAGACGATGGAGTTTACGTTACCAGCTGAGATTGAATTTTTAAAGGAAAACGTGCGCAAGTTTGTAAGAGAAGTCGTCGAACCGGTGGCGATGGACATTGAGGAAAACGACCACATCCCAGAGGATATTATCGAAAAATCGAAAGAGATCGGTTTGTTCGGTTTAAGCATTCCGGAAGAGTACGGCGGTCTCGGCTTGTCGATGGTCGGCAAATGCGCCATTTACGAAGAGCTCGGCAAAACGCATAACGGTTACACGACGTTAATCGGCGCCCATACCGGCATTGGCACTGTTGGCATCGTTGAACTCGGCACGGAAGAACAAAAGCAACGCTACTTGCCGAAAATGGCGACAGGCGAATGGATTGGCGCTTTTGCCCTCACTGAACCGAGTGCCGGTTCAAATGCCGTTGCCTTGAAAACGACTGCCGTCCGCAAAGGCGACCGCTACATTATTAACGGCTCGAAACATTATATTACAAATGCCCTTGACGCCCACGTATTTACGGTGATGGCTGTCACTGATTCGTCGAAAGGTCCGAAAGGCATCACTTCGTTTATTGTGGAAAAGGATTTTCCAGGGTTTATTGTCGGCAATGTGGAACGAAAAATGGGGCTGCGCGGGTCACATTCGGCCGAATTGTTCTTTGACAACTTGGAAGTGCCGGTCGAGAACGTGCTCGGCAAAGAAGGGGAGGGCTATATCAACGCTTTGAAAATTCTAGCGAACGGCCGCGCTGGTCTTGCCGCCCGCAACCTCGGCTCGTGCATCCGCCTCCTCGAATATTGCATGGAATACGCCGAACAGCGTGAACAGTTCGGCAAGCCGATTATCGAGCAGCAAGCGATTCAACATATGCTGGCGGAAATGAGCATGTTGATTGAAGTGCTGCGTTCGACCGTCTACCGCGTCGCCTGGATGGTAGATCAAAAGATGCGCGTCGTCAAAGAAGCGGCCATCGCGAAGCTGTTCGGTTCAGAGGTGTACAACAAAATCGCTGATATGGCCGTACAGATTCACGGCGGCCTTGGCTACATGAAAGATTATCCGATTGAGCGCTACTTCCGCGATGCCCGCATCACGAAAATTTACGAAGGCACTTCGGAAATTCAGCGCAACATCATTGCGAACGAACTGCGGAAAGAATACGGAAAAGTGCGGGTATGATCGGAGGGGATGCTGTCTAACGAGGTGCTGGCTTTCAAGAGGAATGCGAGCGATTGGATGACAAATGGGCTCAATGCTTTGACAGAGGAGGTCTCGATGCTGTTGTGACCTCCTCTGTTTTTTTAGCGTCATTGTCGGAAAATGTCATTCGCTTTTCGTTGACGGGAGGAAAAGAGGATTGCTAGAATGAAGACAGGTGAATGACCATTCATACTATTCCGTCCATTGGTGCAATTTGCCTCCTTGTTAGGAACTTGCCCATTGTTGCAACATCATTTTGTAAACCCTTACATCATTTGATTGTCCTCGCGGTTATCCATCCAGAGACGGACCCAGTCAATGTTCTAAAAGAAGGAGAAGGAGTGATCAGTGTGCGGCGGCTAAAGCCGTTGGTGACAACAGGAATACGAGGACTGCAGGAGGATTCGTTTCCATTTCGCCTCTACCAAAAGGCCAAGCGGTTGGAAGTGTGGAACCCGGCTGGTATTGATGCCGACATGATGAATTTCACTGCCCGCCAGCTGGCAGCGTGAATGGACGTTTTGAAAAAGGCGCAGGAGAGACCGTTTGATGAACTGTTTGGATTCGAAGAAAACGAACAAGCTGGGTGAGAGGAAAAGATGGAGCTGAAGAACGGCCTTCTTTGCGTTGGACAGGCCGTCGCCAACCCGCATGGATGCCCGGTTGTTCGGAGGCAGAGGAAATCGATAAATGGTTCTATACGAGCAACAAAAAAGAGAAAGGAGATGCCCTCATGACGATTGATGTGCAAGTGCATCACTTCCCGCTTTTTATCCACGGCCAATGGCAGCCGGCAAGCAGCGGGGAAACGTTTACCGTATACAACCCGGCGACCGGAGAGGCGGTTGCGACCGTCGCGAAGGCGACAGTGGATGATGTTGACCGGGCGGTGAAGGCGGCGCGCAAGGCGTTTGATGAGACGGATTGGAAGACGATGAAACCGAAAGAACGGGCGCGCGTGCTGAATGCGATCGCCCAAGCCATTGCCGCCAATGCCCAGGAGCTCGCTTATTTGGAAGCGATCTCAAGCGGGGGGACGATCCGGCGCATCAGTTCGATCGACATCTTGCAAGTCGTTGATTTGTTCCAAACGATGGCGAACATCGTCCAAGAGTACCCGTTTTCGGAAACACTGCCGATTCCGCCGTTTCCCGGTCCGGCGCATAACTTTGTTTGGCGTGAGCCGATTGGGGTTTGCGCGGCGATCACACCATGGAACTTGCCGCTCATGATCGCGTCGTGGAAAATCGCGCCAGCGTTGGCGACGGGCAATACGGTCGTTGTCAAACCGGCAAGCTATACGCCGCTCTCGACGCTTAAACTGGCGGAAATCATTTCATCTTTCGTGCCGCCGGGGGTGGTCAACGTGGTGACTGGCCCCGGAGCCGAAGTGGGGGAGGCGCTTGTTAGCCACCCGGAAGTCGATAAAGTGGCGTTTACTGGTTCAACAGAAGTCGGGCGTCGGATTATGGAACTGGCGGCCGGGACGGTCAAAAACGTGACGCTTGAACTTGGCGGCAAGTCGCTGAACATTTTGCTTGATGATGCGGATTTGGAGATCGCCATTCCGGGCAGTTTGTTTGGCGTCTTTTTGCACTCCGGCCAGCTGTGCGAATCGGGAACACGATTGTTTGTGCCGGACCGGATGCATGATGAAGTCGTCGAACGGCTCATTGCGCTGACAAAAACGCTGCAAATCGGCCAACCGCTTGACCCGGCGACGGATATTGGCCCGCTCATTTCCAAACGGCAGCAAGAAACGGTGCTATCCTATATTGAAAATGGCAAACAAGAAGGAGCGACGCTTGTCTGCGGCGGCCATGCGGTGGATGTCCGGGGCTGTGAAGGCGGCCATTTTGTCGCGCCGACGATTTTTACGAATGTGAAAAATGGCATGAAAATCGCCCAAGAAGAAATTTTCGGACCAGTGTTGTCCGTCATTCGCTACCACGATGTGGAAGAGGCGGTGGCGATGGCGAACGAGACGATTTATGGGCTGGCGGCTGGCGTCTGGACGCGCGATGTCAATAAGGCGTATGCCATCGCCGGGCGCTTGCGGGCGGGCGTTGTTTGGATCAATGACTGGCACATGCTTCGCAACGATGCGCCGTTTGGCGGCTACAAACAAAGCGGCATCGGCCGGGAGATGGGCAAATATTCGCTTGACGCCTACACGCAGCTGAAACATGTGCATACGTCGATGGTGCCGGAGCTCGAGAAGCGCAAATGGTATCAAGTGCTGTTTTCGAAGCTGGGCGCAATGAGAAAAGCATAAAGGGGGATAACGGGGAATGACGACGTTAGCGAATTTTTGGCTGCGCACGGCGATTTATACGGGCTCAAACAGCCGGGCGCTCGTGCCGGATTTGTTTCGCGGGCTTGGCGCCAAGCGAGTGTTGTTGCTTTCCGACCGCGGGCTTGAGCAGGCGGGAGTCGTCGGGAAGGTGGCCGATCTGTTTGGGTTGACGCCGCACGGGGTTGGACCGGAACTGGCTGGCATCTTCCTAGATATTCGCCAAGATGCGGAAAGCGAATGTGTCAATGAAGCCGTGCGCTATGCGCGCGAAGTCGGGGCCGACGCCTTGTTGGCCGTTGGCGGCGGCAGCGTGCTCGATACGGCCAAAGGAGTGAAGTATGCTCTGTTTAACGGGTTGCGCGACATTAAAGAGGCCATCCCCAGCGGGTTGTTGTACGAGTCGTTTCCAAAGGCGCAATTCATGCCGATTCCGCACATCGCCATCCCGACGACAGCTGGCACGGGGTCGGAAGTGTCGCCGATTGCGGTGATTTATAACGAAACATTGCGATTAAAAGCAAACATCATCCATCCGTTTATTAACGCGGATGTCGCCGTATTGGATCCCGATTTGACGGTTGGGCTGCCGCCGAAGGTGACGGCGTTTACGGGGATGGACGCGCTCACTCATGCCATTGAGGCGCTCGCCTCGCCGACGGCGACCGCACTTACGGATGCATGCGCTTTGCAGGCGATTCGTTTGATTCACGATTATTTGCCGCAGGCGGTTCGCGACGGCGGAAACATCCGCGCCCGTTCCGAGATGCTGCAGGCGAGCCTGCTTGGGATCACCGCGTTCAGCTTTGCGTTGAACGCCATCCCGGTGCACAATTTTGCCCACGCGTACGGGGCGATGTTCCGCATCCCACATGGGCTGGCGAATGCTGTCTTTTTGCCGGTCATCATGGAAATGATTCCTGATTTGTATTTGCCAAAAGCGAAGTGGTTGGCTGAAGCGCTTGGCATTCACGATCACGGCCAGGGGGAAGATGTTCTGCTCACTAAAGCGATCGAACGCATTCGCCGATTGCGTGATGACATCGGGCTGCCGGCTGATTTTGCCGATTATCCGATTACGGAAGAACAATTTGCCGCAACCATTCCGGCGGTCGCTTCCGACCCAGCGGCGGTCAGCTTTCCCATGCCGCCTGAACTGATTCGGGCGGTCGGCGAGCGCGTCGTGAAGCTGGCGGCGGCTAAGGGGTAAGGCGTTGTCCGCACTAGAGGGCCGACATCGTTTTGGCTGTCCTTGAGAGGAGGCGGACGTTTGCTGGGCCTACATTATAGAGGGAGGGGGCTCACAAAGCAGTGAGTCCTCCTTTTTGCCAATGCATAGGCTTGTTCACTTGGTCAAGAAACACGGTAGCTTTCGTCAGATATAAGCAGTTCTGTTCCTTGGCGGCAGGCAACGATGGCCTGCCTTAGCCGGCGATTAGTCGCGCGGGCGGCGCACGAGCGCATCCAGCGACCAAAGGCGGCTGCCGTTCAGCCATAAATGGACGGACATGGCGAGCAAGGAGAGGTTGAATGCATAGCCGGTCTCCCGTCCGTTGCCAAGCAGCCCGGCGTCCGCTTTAACAGTGACGATCGCCCCGATTATAATAATCGCGAACGCCGCTGCCATCAGGCGCGTGCCGAGGCCAAGCATCATCGCCCAGCCGCCGGCGAGCTCGACGATGGTGACAACGTAGGCAAGTGCGCTGGGAAGGCCGATCACAAGGGGAGAATTCTGTTGTTGTGTCCAAGCCCTTGGTATCATTTTGCCCACCCATGGGCAAAGGAGCGAGATATGGCAGCGCCCTGTTATAGAAAAGATTGCAAAAAAATTTAAAAAATATATTAACTTTTCAACGTTTCTTTGTTTAAGCGCTGCGGCAAGTACATAATATGTCCTGTTCTTTTCCTGAATTCTGTTCATACTGACGCTTGTGAAATGATCGCGCAAAAATACACCTAACAATTATGTTAGTTTAAGTTGAATGGCTTAAACGAAATTATGTATAATGTTATTACCTTGTATTACAAGGCATAGAATCGGTTCACTATCTTGCATAACAAGATAGTTAGGGGTGAATGTTGATGTCATTGCGAAGCCAACTGTTAAAAGGGGTGTTAGAAGGATGTATTTTGTCTTTGATTAAGAGGGAACCCGTATATGGATATGAATTGTCAATGAAATTGCAGCGGTTTGGATTGAATGAGGTGAGCGAAGGCTCGATTTACCCGCTTTTGCTTCGATTACAAAAAGCAGGGCTGATTCAAGGAGAGATGCGTGATTCCCCTTCAGGACCGAAACGAAAATATTATTATTTGACTGAGAGTGGGGAGAAGGCGCTACAAGCCTTTAAGGCCGAATGGGAGGACATTCGCATCCCAGTAGAACTGATTTTGCGAAGGGAGGACGGACGATGAAAACAGCAGATCTTATCGCCTTGAATAATGAAAAACGCAAGCTGTTGAACGATCAAAATCGCATTTACTACGAAGATATAGTCGTGTATATTCGAGCACATTGGATGATTTCTCAACAGTCGCAAGAAGAGGTATTAATGGAATTGCTTGACCATTTGATTGAAGCACAAAAACAAGGAAAGCAAGCTGAAGGTGTGTTTGGGAAAGATGCCAAAGCATATTGTGATGAATTGATTGAGCAGATGATGAAAGAGAAAAAGAAGGATGCGTTGATCTTTCTAGTATATTTGGCTTTTCGTTACATTGCCCTTGTATTTTCAGTAACCGGAATGGCAGAGTTGGTGGCCAAATATGCGCTGCATCGAAGTGATGACATTTTTCTCGGCAAAGAAGTCATCAACATTCTGCTAGGTTTTCTCGGAGTACTGTTGGGGGTTTGGATGGTGTTGCGTTTAGTCCGTCATTCCGTGTTTGGGCCATCGCTTGAACAGAGTAGAAAGCGTTGGAAATCGTTTGTTCATGTGAGTAGTCTCGTGATCGCGGTGATTGGTATAGGTGTTGTCGTCCCTCAGCTCGTTCCGCCGTTTGGTGTTCGGATTGAAGGAGGTTGGATCATCCATCTATTGTTTGCCTGCTTGGCGTTCTTGATTTCTTGGTTAATGAATCAACGGTTTCACTGGGTGAAGTAAACTTGTCAATACGTTTATGCTAAGCAACTCTTTCGCGATTCGGAAGAAAAATTGGTTACAATGGAATCAAAAGAAGCCTTGGTAACGAAAACAGGATAACACGAGGAGGATAAATAATGAACATCGAAATTTGGTCTGACTTTGTCTGCCCGTTTTGCTATATCGGCAAGCGCCGTTTAGAACAAGCGCTTGAACAGTTTCCGCACCGAAACGACGTGACGGTCGTCTTTCGCAGCTTTGAGCTCGACCCGAACGCACCAAACGAGACGCCGCTGACGATCCATGAAATCATTGCAAAAAAATACGGGATTACCGTGGAGGAAGCGAAGCGGGCAAACGCCGATATCGGTAGGCAGGCGGAAGCGGCCGGCTTGACGTTCCGCTTCGAGACGATGAAGCCGACGAATACGTTTGACGCTCATCGCTTGGCGCAATACGCGAAGGAAAAAGGGAAGCTGGATGACGTCGTCGAACGGCTGTTTTCCGCGTATTTCACCGAATCAAAGCGAATCAGCGACCGCGATGTGCTCCTTGACATCGCGGAAGCGGCCGGGCTTGACCGAAGCGAGACAGAGGCGGTGCTTCATGGCAGCCGCTACACAGAACAAGTGCGAAACGACGAAGCGGAAGCGGCTCGGCTTGGCGTCCGCGGTGTGCCGTTTTTCGTGCTGAATGGAAAGTATGCCATTTCTGGGGCTCAGCCGATGGATGTGTTCCGTCGGGCGCTAGAAAAAGTGTGGGAGGAAGAACAACAAGCTTCGCCGTTGCGGCCGCTCGCTGACGAAGGCGGGGCATGCACGGATGGAAACTGCTCGATCAACTAAAAACTCGCTCGTTAAGCAAAAAAACAACCGGCTCAGCTTCCCCCAAGCCGGTTGTTTTTTTTTTGCCCATCCCAGTACGGTGAGGCGGGCAAGATAAAGGAAAATTAGCCGCGCTTTACAAACAACGGCAAGTCCGTATGCCCCATCTCACGGACGTAGACGAACAATTGCCCCTTATGATGGATTTCATGATCCATCGCCATTTGCAACAGCTGCGCGGCTGGGATGTGAATGCCGAAGATGGAAGTGAAATCGAGCGTCCGGTCAAAGTCGTCATCGCTCATTGATTCGATGAGCTGCCGTGTTTTTTCCGTATACGTTTCCGCCAGCTTAGCCAAATTTGTCTCCGATTCCTCGATTTTTTGTTGGAACAGCGATGGATCGCCGTGTTTCGCCGTGTTGGCGAAATGGTAAAAGCTGAACAGCATATGCGTCGCCAGTTGCTTCGCCGTCATTGACGTTGGCGTCGGTTTGTACTCATAATGTGCTTCGTCGATTTTGCTGATCAGTTCTAACGTGACATGGCGATGTGAAAGGAAATATTGCACCCATTTTTGTGCGCGGGGCATGGTGATCCCTCCTTTTGGTTAAGGCTTTGTTTTCATTTTACCATAAATGTCCTCTTTATCGTCAGCGGGGAAGCTTGACCCGAAAGGTCGTCCCTTGGCCAAGAGTGCTGTGGACATCGATGGTTCCGCCGTGAGCCGATACGAATTCTTTGGCAATGGCAAGACCTAATCCGATTCCCTCCGCGATTTCGCGTTCCTTGCTTCATCTGTGCGGTAAAAGCGATCGAATCGAACAAAAAGGACACATGCTCCGGCGCGATCCCGATGCCTGTATCGGAACCCTCTTGCCTTGGCTTACTCCCCTTAATGGCAATGGAAGAAATTGAACTTATTCATTACAATGAAAGTAAATTATGAACATCATGCACGCAAGGCATTGAGCAGGTGTGATCCCGCGAAATCACACATGTCATGGTGGAAGGGAATGGTAAATATGAAAAAAAGCTTTTCGTCCAATGTGCCGCGAATGAAAGTGTTGATCGCTGATGACAACCCCTTTGTCCGCGAAGGGCTGCGGATCATCTTAAGCACGTATGACGAGTTTGATGTCGTCGCGACCGTAAGCGATGGGAAAGAGGCAGTGGAATATTGTAGATATCATGAGGTCGATATTGCGTTATTGGATGTGCGCATGCCGAACATGGACGGCGTCGAAGCGACGAAGCTCATCTGTGAGCAGACGAAGACAAAGCCGCTGATTTTGACGACGTTTGATGATGATGAGTACATTATGGATGCCATCCAATACGGCGCAAAGGGATATTTTCTAAAAAATACCGATCCAGAGCGAATCCGGGAAGCGATTAAAGCCGTTTATCACGGTCAAGTAGTCATGCAAGAGGTGGTCATGGAAAAAATCAAGTCCAATCTCAAAGAAGAAAAAGGACCGACGCCGAAAATCGACAAACGTCTGTTTACCGAGCGAGAGTTGGACATTATGGCGCTCATTGCGAAAGGGCTTTCGAATAAAGAAATTGCCAGCCAGCTATTTATCTCCGAGGGAACAGTGGCTAATTACATTACGTCCATTTTCAATAAAACCGGATTGCAGCATCGAACGCAAATTGCTGTTTATTACTTGACGGGGAAAATCGGCTGAGGGAGCGTTATGGAACGTTTGCTTCTGTTTTACAAACTCATTGTATGGGGATATGCAGCGCTTGGTTACATCTCATCGGAACAGAGGAATGAATCTTGGTTTGTCTTGTCCTCTCTGATTTATTTTTGTCTCAGTTTGTTTGCTTCTATCGTTCAAAAGGTAAGGTGGAAAAAGGGAGCAGCGCTGAGTTCCGTCGTTCTTGTGATCCTTTCAAGCGCCTATGTGGAGCCGTCATTTGGTTTATTGCTGCCTCTCAATGGATATGAGTTGGCTTCGTTTTATATTTCCCGACTATGGGGGATATGGGTGGTGCTGCTTGCTCCCATTGTTTGGCTTAGCCCTTCGACAGCGAAATTGTATGGTCTTGTGGCGTTGTTCAGTCTTGTCAGCATGACGACAGCCAAGCGCTATCTTGGGCGAATGAAACAACAAGAAGATCGTCTGGATCAACTGCGCAGCGATTTGCATCGGCTGACAAGGAGTGTCAACGAATATCATCAATATATCAAGCAATCAGAATATATGTTGCAACTAGAAGAGCGAAACCGTCTGTCACAGCGCATTCATGACCAAATCGGTCATTCGCTGACGGGGGCGCTCATTCAGATGGAGGCAGCCAAACGGTTGATGGATGGGGACCGCGAAAAGGCAAAACAATTGTTGGAAAACGCGATCCACATTTCCAAAGAAGGAATTGAACAAATTCGGATGACCTTAAAACAGATGAAACCGACGCCTGAGCAAATGGGGATCAATCGGGTGAAATTATTCATTGATGAGTTTTCCGCCCAACATCATCTCCCGGTTCCACTCGTGTGCAAAGGGGATCTGGGTGTGATTACGCCAATCCAATGGCAAGTAATTTATGAGAACATCGCCGAGGCGTTGACGAATGCGATCAAATACGCCGAGGCCACCGCCATTTCTGTGGAGATTCACGTCTTGAATCGAGTCATCAAGGTGGAAGTGAAAGATAACGGGAAAGGTGCGACCAAGATCAAGAAAGGGCTTGGGATCATCGGCATGGAGGAACGGGCGGCCTCTATTCATGGCACGGTCATTGTGGACGGAACAAACGGTTTCTCTGTCACAACGTTGCTTCCGATTCATGAGTAACTCGTGAATTTTCTCATGTCAATGAGATGAATTCCTACACTTACAGGAGTTCATCTTTTTTTCTATAATCAGTGACACCAAGCATAGAAAGAAGGTGGAACGGTGAACATGTTGGAAATCAAGCAGGTCACGAAAAAATTTGGAGACTTCATTGCGGTGGATCATATGTCCCTCTCTGTTGTCGAGGGGGAAATTTTTGGCTTTCTTGGAGCCAACGGAGCGGGAAAAAGCACCACGATCCATATGATTGCCGGGTTGCTGCGCCCGAATGCAGGTGAAATCAAGATTCTCGGCAAGGACATCACGAGACACCGCCAGTTTGCCAAACGGCAGATCGGCATCGTGCCCCAAGAGATCGCCATTTATGAAAATTTGACGGCGTATGAGAATGTAGAGTTCTTTGCTGGGCTGTATGGACTGCGCGGTGCGGAGCTGCGCCAGCGGGTGGAAGAGGCGCTTGAGTTTGTTGGCTTGAGCGATAAACGCAAACGTTATCCGAAGCATTTCTCAGGCGGGATGAAACGGAGGCTCAATATCGCCTGTGCGATCGCCCATCGGCCGAAGCTCATCATTATGGATGAACCAACCGTCGGCATCGATCCGCAGTCGCGAAATGATATTTTAGCTTCGGTCAAAAAGCTCAATGACATGGGATGTACGATTATTTATACAAGCCATTATATGGAGGAAGTCGAAGAAATTTGTACACGAATCGCGATCATTGATCATGGAAAAATCATCGCCGAGGGGACAAAGGAGCAATTGGAAGCGATGATTACCGATACAAAAGATATTTGGATTGAAATCAGGGGCATGGATCAGCTCAACAAGCAGCATCTGCAAGACATTCCGGGGGTCAAGGCGGTGCAATGTGAAGAAAATATGATCAAAATCAGTTCAGACATCAATGTCAATAATTTAAATCAAATTGTGCAATGTTTGATCAATGACGGGGTGGAGATCCGGTCTCTCGAAGACCAGTCACCGAATTTAGAAACCGTTTTTCTTACGCTGACGGGAAGAAATTTGCGGGATTCATGACCGATCTTTCATTGTGCAAAGGAGGTGCTTCTTTTGAATATTGTTCGGATCGCGGTAAAGGAGATCAAAAGCGATTTTCGTGATGCCCGGACGCTGTTTTTCATGCTGCTGTTTCCGATCGTACTCATGTTCATTTTAGGAACAGCCCTTTCTCACGCGTTCCAATGGACGATTTCGATCGGTGATGTACGCGTCTTCTACAAAGACCAAACAGCGGGGCAGTTGTCGGCATCTATTCACGCCATGGCTCAAGCGGCGAAGAAAGCCCATATCGATTTTCAAAAGGCGCCGGACGATATGAGTGGAAAGCAAGCGGTTCAGGAAGGAAAAGCCGATGGATACGTCGAGATCGGCCCACACGGAGTAGAATTGTACACCAATGAACGCAACCAGATCAAAGGGAGCGTTGTTGAGGGGGCGATGGCTGCGTTTGTGGGCCAATATCGGCTGACCATGGCTGTTTCGCAAGGGCAGCCGGGTTCGTTTCAGACCGATCGAAGTCCGCATGAGGAGTACATTCAAGAACGATCGCTGCGTTCCAAACGAAAACCGAGGGCGATGGATTATTATGCGGTGGCGATGACGACCATGATCGCTTTGTATAGCGCATTGCCGGGCAGCTTTTTGTTGCGGGGGGAACGGACGAGGAAGACGGCTGACCGTCTTTTGGCTGCTCCTGTTCGCAAAAGCGAGATTTTTATTGGAAAACTGGCCGGAAACATCGTGGTGAATTTTCTTTGTGTGGCCGTGGTGATCTTGTTCAGTAAACTTGTTTTTCACGCGTATTGGGGGCGTCACTTCAGTCTTGTGTATTTGCTTCTGTTGACTGAGGTCGTATTGGCCATAAGCTTTGGGTTAGGGATTAGCTATTTGGCAAGGACAGAAGGAGCGGCGCGAACGATGGCGATGGTCCTCATTCAGCTCGCCTCTATTTTCGGGGGAGCGTATTTTCCGATCGATGAAGCAAAGTGGTTTGTTCACTTGTCGCCGCTTTCTTGGATGAATGAAACGATTTTTAAAATGGTATATGCCAACGATGTGTCCAGCGTGGTTCCAACCATGCTTCTCAACGTCGGTCTAGCAGCGGTGTTTTTATTGATTGCGGTGGCGTCTGTAGCGAGACGGGAGGGATTATAGGGTGAACGATGTGATCTGGTTGGTGAAGTATACGTTCAAGCGAACGTTCCGTCGAAAAATCAACTTCCTATTATATTTTGGTACGCCGTTGGCAGCGATCCTTTTGTCTTTGTTTGCGGCCGGGGGCAACTCGGTCAAAGAGGTGCGCATTGGGATTGTCAATGAGGATCATGGACGGATTGCTGATGATATGATCCATTTTCTGAAAAACATTGACCATCTATCGGTGAAAAGCGTCAAGTTGTCAGCAGTGGACGACCAAATCACCTCGCAAAAGGTGGATGGCGTGTTGATTTTTCGCCAAGGGTTTTCCGATAGTATCCAGAGCGGCCAGCCTCGTCCGATTGAACTCGTCTCGCTCAAGGGAGCAGAAATCACTACGTTTATCAAGTCATACTTGCATGAATACATGGGTCATTTGGCCACACTGGGGCGATTGGCCAATGGAAACAACGATCTCTTTTGGAACATGTATGAACGGTATCAACACGCACCGTTCCGACTGACTATTCATTCATTATCCGATACATCCAAGCAAAAAGCGATCACGTATCAAACGATCGGCTACTTGCTCATGATCATGTTAATGTCAGCGGGAAATTTGACGGAGATCATTATCAAAGAAAGAGAAGAACGTACGTATTCTCGATTATTGACGACACCGATTCAAGCTAGAACGTATGTGTTATCGAATGTTTTGGTAAATGTGTTAGTCATAACGATGCAGATTATCGTAACCTTTTTAGCGATGAATAACATCTTTCATATTCATCCTAACGTTCCGATGTGGCAAATGGTCCTCGTACTTTTCATTTTCTCCTTATCGGCAATCGGGTTGGCTTTCATTACAGTGATGGTGGCGAACAGCTCCACCTCCGCCGGAGCGCTGCAGCCATTGATCACCGTGCCCACCTGCATGCTGGCTGGCTGTTTTTGGCCTGTCGAGTTGATGCCGAAGTTTTTGCAAAAGGCGACGTATTTTCTACCGCAACGGTGGGCGCTTGATCTCTTGGTGAAGCTGCAGGAGGGACGTTCTTTTGGCAGTTTGTATTTGCATGTGTTGATTCTTCTTGCCTTCGCGCTGACCTTTTTCCTTCTGGCTGTTTACAAGTTCAGCCGAAGCCAACAGAGTGGACAGTTTGTATAAATGGCAGTCTATGTCCATGTTTCTATCGAATAAGTTGATCAACGGGAATGTCAGGCGCGGCTGTTCTCTTTGGCTGCGCTTTATTTATTGGGCTTAGGGTAAGTATCCATGGCATTTTAGGAGTGACACGCTTATGCTAATAGTGCCACATTCCTAAACTATAAAAAAAATGTGGGAGGGGAGGAAAAATGACTAAAATTTTTATTGACCCCGGCCATGGAGGAACAGACACTGGCGCGGTCGGCAATGGGTTGCAGGAGAAGGACATCACGCTGTCCATCGCCTTGGAGATGCGCCGCCTTTTGCAAAGTGAGTACGAAGGAGTTTCAGTGCAGCTGAGCCGAACGAAAGATGAAACGGTGTCGCTCGATGAACGGACAGAGCGGGCCAACCGTTGGGGAGCCGATTTATATGTGTCAATTCACGTGAATGCGGGCGGTGGCACGGGATACGAAGACTATATTTACCATGAGTTGTCGGAAAATTCCCGAACGGCCCGCATTCGCGATGTGCTGCATGAAGAAGTGATCCGGGCGACGCGATTCCACGATCGTGGGAAAAAGAAAGCGAATTTCCACGTGTTAAGGGAAACGACGATGTCGGCGGTGTTAACGGAGAATGGGTTTATCGATCATGAGGAAGACGCAGAAAAATTGGCTGATCTCAATTTTTTGCGGGCGATTGCCCGCGGCCATGTCAACGGGTTAGCACGGGCGCTTGGATTGCGGAAGAAAGCGGGGGCTCCGAACAATCCCCCTCCTAGCGATCCGGACAGGGGAGGGGCAAATCCTAGACGTTTAACGCGGGTCATCATTGATGGAACACAAGTCGGAGCCTTTGCTGAAGCAGAAAGCGTATTGCGGCAAGTGGAGCATTATTTAGGAAGAGCGAAGCGGATTGTACTTGAGCAAGTGGAAGAATGACGGGAACGCTTGCCTAGTTTCAACTGGGCAAGCGTTTTTTTGAACGTTCGTCCTAGTGGAAAGGCCGCCTCCTTCTTTGTCCATCCGTCATATGAGTATAGCGGGGAACAAAGGAAGGAGGAACAGTTATGTTTGGTTATTCGATTGTGCAGTTAGCTCGCCGTCATGCAGGGCGGCTTGACCGTCCTCTCCGCCATGCGCTTGTCAATATGTACAAGCCGATGACGCGCATGCCGTGCATTTTTCACCGCTGGATCGAGCGCTGGCTGCGAAAATGGCGAACGGTTTCTGTGCTCATCGAGGTCGACGACGCCGAGGGGATCGAGGCGCTTGCCAAGGCAGAACGGGATCATTTCCGCATGAAAATGCATCACCATTTCCGTCATGTCCCACTATGGAGTGCGAGGGTAACGCCTGCAGCGCTTGAACAGCTACTAGACAACCCCAAAGTGAAAAAAGTGTATCTCAACCGCACGATTAGGGCGTTATTAAACAACGCGGTGCCATCGGCTAATGCCAAGCATGTGGTGGTCAACGGAACCGAGTTGAGCGGCAAAGGGGTGACCATCGCCATTGTTGACACGGGCATTTATCCGCATCCGGATTTAGAGGGGAGAATTGCCACATTTGTTGATTTCGTGAATAACCGTACGACCCCCTATGACGATAACGGGCATGGCACTCACTGCGCGGGCGATGCGGCTGGAAACGGACGCATGTCAGATGGACGGTACGCTGGGCCGGCGTATGAGGCGAGCGTCGTTGGCGTCAAAGTGCTTGACCGCTCAGGGATGGGGACGTTAGAAACCATTATGCGCGGCATTGAATGGTGCATCGATTACAACAAGAAAAACCCGGCCAAGCGGATTCATATTATTTCTTTATCACTTGGCGGGGAACCGCAGCCATTTCCGGCCGAAAATGACGATCCGCTCGTGCAAGTCGCCGAACGTGCATGGGAAAACGGCATTGTCGTCTGTGCGGCGGCAGGCAATGAGGGACCGAATTACGGGACGATTGCCAGCCCTGGCATTAGCGACCGCATCATTACCGTCGGCGCCCTTGATGACCGTGATACGGCGGCCACGCGCACCGATGATGCAGTGGCTCCGTTTTCGAGCCGAGGACCAACAGAGTATGGAGTGACCAAACCGGATCTCGTTGTTCCGGGGGTCAATATTATTTCGCTTCGCGCCCCGCGTTCATTTCTTGACAAGATGAATAAACAAAACCGGGTCGGTGACGATTACATGACGATGTCTGGTACATCGATGGCAACGCCGATTTGCGCCGGCATTGTGGCCTTAATGCTCCAGGCAAAACCAAATGCAACGCCGGATGAGATCAAGAAAGCGTTAAAGGACGGAGCCGATTTATGGAAAGGACGCGATCCGAACGTATACGGGGCGGGTTACGTGAATGCGAAGCGGGCTGTCGAGCGGCTGCTGCAACGCTAGAAAAAAGAGGGAGGCGCTCTTATGGAGCGCTTCCCTCTTCACTTTCACGGTTGTTATAGTCGTATTTGGACGGATCGACTGGCTCAAAGCCTTTCGGGGTATAGAATCGGAGCAAATCGCCGTAAACGACTTTATCCGATAAATCGAGTTTTGTGCGCACGATTTGTTCAAGGCGTTGAATTTCCGGCGTTTCTTCAAGTGGTTCGCCCGTTTTTGTATCATAATACTTCCCATTGACCGCTGTCACTTCTGGTGTGACAAAGTCACCGTTGCGGAACGGGATGATTTCTTGATGATGCGGCGACAGCAAGTCTGTTCCGAAGTGGACATAGTTTTTCGTATCGATGCCAAGCAAGTGCAACAGCGTCGGCAACAAGTCGATTTGGCCGCCGAACTCATGAATCGTGCCGCCTTTAACACCCGGTACATGAATGAACAGCGGCACTCGCTGCAATTGAGCATGCTCATGCGGCGTAATTTCCTTGCCTAAAATTTGCGACATGGCTTTGTTATGGTTTTCGGAAATGCCGTAATGGTCACCGTACAAAATGATGACCGAGCGGTCATACAGACCGGATTGTTTCAAGTAATCAAAGAACTCTTGGACGGCTTCATCCAAGTAGCGAGCCGTTTGGAAGTAACGATCGACCGAGCCATCTCCCGTCGTCGCTGGCGCGATCGTTGCGTCTTCCTCGCTAATCGGATACGGGAAGTGGTTTGACAGAGTAATAAACTTTGCGTAGAACGGCTCTTTTAACGTTTCTAACAGAGGGATCGACTCTCGGAAGAATGGTTTGTCTTTCAACCCATAGTTCAAGACGTCTTCATCCCTCATGCTGTAGTAGCTAGCGTCAAAGAACCGGTCAAACCCGAAAGACTTGTAAATTTCATCACGGTTCCAGAACGATTTGTAGTTGCCATGGAAAACGGCGCTTGTATAGCCATATTGACGCAAAATGGCCGGAGCCGCATGGTACGTGTTTTGTCCTTTTGTCGTAAAGACGGCGCCCTGTGGCAGGCCATACAGCGAGTTTTCTAACATAAACTCCGCATCCGACGTTTTTCCCTGCCCTGTTTGATGGAAGAAGTTATCAAAATAGAACGTATTCGGATCGCGGGTGAGCGAGTTTAAGAACGGAGTGACCTCTTCTCCGTTTAGTTTGTAGTTAATGACAAAGTTTTGCAGCGACTCTAAGTGAATGTAAATCACATTTTTCCCTTTCGCTACGCCGAAATATTTCGGATTCGGCTCAGCGTATGTTGCCTGCACGTGGTTCAGAACCGTCGTGATGTCGCTTTTATTTGCAAACGCCCGCTGTGTCGATGATTTCATGCTTTGGATCGCGTCGTAAATCAAATAGTTGTACACGCCTAAATATTTGACGATATAGTTGCGGTCAAACGTTCTTGTCAGCAGTTGCGGGCGGTCGGCCTCGGCGAGCGCCAAGTTGACACTGAACATGAACATGGCTGAGGCAAAAATCACGCCTTTTTTAAAACGGCCGGGCCGCACTTGCGGGAGCGAAAACCGTTTCGAGAAAATGATGAACGCTAAAATGGCCGTGTCTAAGAAATAGAACACATCATACCATCTAAGCAGTTCCCAAACGCTCCCTCCCAAATCGCCGAAGTTTTTTGTTTGCGTTAACGTCGGTAAGGTAATAAAATCGCTGAAAAAGCGGTAATAGACGATATTGGCGTATAAGATGAACGATAAAATGAAATTAATAATAATAAGCCATCGATAAAAACGCGTTTCTTTGGCTAAGAGTGCCAAGCCAAGGAAAAACACTGCCGAGCTGACTGGATTAATAAACAGCAAAAACTCCTGCAAGGAGTTGCTGATGCCGAGGTTAAACTCTGCCAAATAGGCGACATACGTCTTCAGCCAAAACAAGATCACCGCAAAAGTAAAAAAACCAATATACTGGTTAGGGAGAGAACGGTACTTATTTAGCCACTTTTCCCCAATCATTTTCACGTCCTCTTCTCCTCCTTTTGTTTCATATGCTTAAACGATGGATTTCTATGTTTATATGAACAGTTGCTGCACAGGGCAGCGTACTTTGCGTTCTTACATCATTTTACATCGGAACGTCTCCATGTCAAGTAGCATAATACTTCCCTTGCCAAAAGTCAATGGAATGTTTTTTTTAGACCTTCCGTGTGCCTCCTTTCTCGTTGTTTGCTCCCCGGACGGTTCCAAACTGCCATTCATATAGACGAATGGGAGACAAAAAGGTTTCAATGTTCGTCCAAATATGGATCTTAATGTTCGTGGTCATGCCCTTTACCCATTTTATTAGACAAAGGGAACGTTATGATAAAAATTGTTGCAGTACCAAGACTCATTTGTTTTTGGTATATTTTTTCTATGCATTGTTCAACGCTGTTTCAAAGAAAAGATTGGAGGAAAAGGGATATATGCCGATGAATTCAAAACGATCGTTTTCCGATCCGCCGAAAATTCTAGTGTCAGGCTTTTCGTTTATTATTTTCGCCGGGGCGTTGCTCCTGATGCTTCCCATAGCAACGGTTGACGGAAAGGGGTTGCCGTTTTTAGACGCGTTGTTTACGGCGACATCGGCAACGTGTGTAACTGGACTTGTCGTCGTTGATACCGGGACGACGTTTACGTTATTCGGCCAGCTTGTCATTTTGACGCTCATTCAAGTCGGCGGGCTCGGGTTTATGACGTTTGCCACATTGTTTGCCTTTTTGCTCGGCAAACGCATTTCATTAAAAGAGCGGCTTGTTCTCCAAGAAGCGCTGAACAATTTAACGATCGAAGGCATTGTCCGGCTGGTGAAACGCATTTTTATTTTTACGGTCATTATTGAAGGGATTGGAGGAGTGTTGCTTTCCATCCGATTTGCGTTTGATATGCCGCTTGGCTGGGCGATCTATTTCGGTTTTTTTCACGCGATTTCGAATTTTAACAACGCAGGCTTCGACTTAATGGGGGAATTTCGCAGCTTGACTGGGTACGTGGACGACCCGGTCGTCAGTCTTGTCGTACCAATTTTGATCATTTTAGGTGGGATTGGTTTCATCGTCATGAACGAAGTGTACGAATACCGGCAGACGCGCCGCCTTTCCCTCCATTCGAAAGTGGTCATCATTACGACTGCTTGGTTATTGCTTGTCAGTATGGGACTGATTTTGCTGCTTGAATGGAGCAATCCGAAGACGATGGGGCCGCTGTCGCTCTCAGGCAAGTTTTTATCCGCGTTTTACCAAGCGGTTACTCCGAGAACAGCGGGCTCGAATACGCTCAACATCCCAGATTTGACGCAGCCGACGTTGTTCCTCATCATTTTTCTCATGTTTGTCGGCGCTTCACCGGGTTCGACAGGCGGCGGGATTAAAACGACAACGCTCACAACCTTGCTTGGCGCCGTATGGTCGCAAATTCGCGGGAAAGAAGATGTCATTTTGTTTCGGAAACGCATTGTGTACGATACGGTATACAAGTCTCTGACCGTGACGATGAGCGGATTGTTTGTCGTTATGTTTGTCACGATGGTGTTGACGATCACTGAAAAGGGAAAAGATTTTTTAATGATTTTATTTGAAGCGACATCCGCGTTTGGGACGGTTGGGCTATCGATGGGGTTGACCCCGGACTTGTCCCCGTTCGGAAAGGTGATCATCGCTCTAACGATGTTTGCCGGCCGTGTCGGCCCACTGACGATTGCCTATGCGGTCACGCTGCGCCGTCAGCCTGATCCGTTCCGCTATCCGAAAGGGAAGATCATGATCGGATAGAACAAAGCGAGATAAAGAAACGAAAGGAAAAGAGGGGAGCATAAAGGCGACCATATCGAACTATTTTGCCGCTATTGCTAGAATACATCACGAGAGCGGAAAAAGAAGCAGACCGCGCGCCGGTGACGGTGCTCTTGTCTTAATTGGTTGTAAAAAAATGGTGTTACCCATTTTGCATAACCAAACCACCATCATCTTGCGCTTTTTCTTGATTATGAAAAAAGATGTGGTCATTGCGACGCTGCCGTATCATTTGCGTGAATAATGTCGAGAAAAGGGGAAACATTTCCCCGGAAATCGATGCGTGTCGAATGGCAAGAAAGTCTCCTCTCCGGATGAATTTGCATATCGTACGGCAGGGGGGATTCAGAATGTGGCTATGGACATCAATGGTGTTGTTGGCTTTGAGCGTAAGTGTAGACGGTTTTAGCGTGGGGATCACTTATGGAATGCGCAAGGTGCGCTTTCCGTTCTTTTCGTTATTGCTTATTGCGCTAATGTCCGGAATGATGGTGTTTGCATCCATGAACATCGGACGGCTGTTGGCGCTTTTTTTATCTGCTCAAGTAGAGCGCTGGCTCGCTGCAATGATCCTTATTGCGCTTGGCGGTTGGGCGGTTTACAATGTTTACAAGCCAAAGAGAGGAGAAAGCTCCTCTATGGAATTGGATGGAATGCAAGAGGTTAACAAGTTCAGCGGCGCTGTTCAAGTATTGAAACGGCCTGAACTTGGTGATCTGGATCGTTCAGGCGTGATCAGCCAAAAAGAAGCGATGTTGATCGGGCTTGCCCTGTCGATGGATTCCTTTGGCGCAGGGATCAGCTCGTCGCTTTTGCATTTTCCGTCGCTTTCGTTTGCTTTGTTGGTCGGTGTGTTTAATCTTTTGTTTATCCGCGCTGGTTTGTCGTTAGGGTACATGATGTCGAAAACAAGGATCATGAAAAAAGCGACCATGGTGCCTGGGGTTGTGTTGATCGTCCTAGGGGTGATCAAATTATTTCGGTGACACCGTTTTGGCGGCTTGTTCGTAATTCAAGTATGAAACTAGGATGAAAAAGGAGAGAGGTCCGATGTGGAAAAAGTTTTTATCGAAACTCGGCATTGGCGCTGCCAAAGTGGATCTCGTTCTGCATCGCCCGCATGTGCGCCTTGGCGAAACGTTGGAAGGGGAATTTTTGCTGGAAGGGGGTTCGGTTGCTCAACAAATCCGAAAATTGGATGTTCTCCTGCAATTGGACGTGCACGCGGAAGGAAAGGGATATCGCCGAAAAGCGGCGGTGATTCCGGTCGCCTCCTCGTTTACGATTCAACCCGGCGAGCGGAAAGTGCTCCCGTTTTCGTATACACTGCCGCTCCATTTGCCGATCAGTTGCTCCGCGGTCCGTTATACGTTCGTCACTCGGCTCGATATTGCCGATGGGGTGGATGCATATGACCAAGACGCCATACACATTTTGCCGCCGATGCCCTTGGAGCAAGTGTTTTCCGCACTGGCGACCCTAGGATTCCGGGAGAAAGCGACATCCGGAAGCATTACGCCGCACGGCCAGGAATTTTCGTTTTTTCCGACGAGCGAATTTCAAGGGATCGTCCAGGAAGTCGAGTTTTTTGCTCTTGTCGAGGAAGAAGGGGTGCGTTTGTATATGGAGGTAGACGTCCGCTACGGCTTTGGCGGGGAACGCGAAATGAAACGGGAGCTGTTGATCACTTACGAACAGCTTCGCGATTCGGCGATGGCAGCCCATCTGCTTCGAGAAGCCATCGAAGAGGCGGTGCAGGCGGCTGGGGCGTTTGGCCAGCTGAACGGGAGCCCGTTAGCAGCACCGCGCTCGCCAATCTATAACCGCCCAGTAGGCCATTATCCACCGACCCATCATTCGCGCCATGGTGGACACGGATGGGCTGGCGCTGTTGGCGGATTTGCGGCCGGGATGCTGGCGGGGATGGTGGCGGAAGAGCTGCTTGACGATGTGATCGATGATGTCGCTGACGGGCTGGACGCGGGTGACTGGTTTGACGGCGGTGATGGATTTGATGGCGGGGATTGGCTGTAAATGGGATGGAAGCAGGCGTTTCGCTTGAGGCGGGACGCTTTTTTGGCCGGTGCAGAAAGCTTTTACAATAGTGACCGTTTCTTTTTATACACAGAACGACCATAAACAAAGGAGGCGTCATCGGTGCGCTACTATATCGTTTTTGATATTGGCGGCACATATGTCAAACATGCCGTCATGAACGAGCATGGCGATTTTTTGGAAAAGGGGCGTTATCATTCGGAGCGGCATGATTTTCATCGATTCCGAGATGATTTGTTGAATGTCGTTCAACAAGCTCGAGCACACTATGAACTTTCCGGCATCGCGATCAGTTCTGCAGGCAGCGTCGATAGTGAAAGTGGTTTCATCGGTGGGAGCAGCGCCTTGCCTTGCATTCACGGACCCAACTTCAAAGAAGTGTTCGGCGGGGCGACGGGCCTGCCGGTAGAACTGGAAAATGACGCGAACTGCGCGGCGCTCGGTGAATTGTGGAAAGGAGCGGGACGAAACTGCCGCGACATCGCTTTTGTCATTGTCGGCACCGGCATCGGCGGGGCGATCGTGAAAGACAGGCGCATCCATAAAGGAGCGCATTTGCACGGCGGGGAATTTGGCTATATGTTGATGGATGTCCACTATGAGAATGGAAGGATTGAATGCAAAACATGGAGTGAACTGGCGGCGACAAGCGCGCTGATCCGGATGACTGCTGAGGAAAAGGGGATACCGAAGAGTGAACTGAATGGAGAAACAGTGTTTGCGTTGGCTGAGAGCGGCGATGAAGCCGCACAAAAGGCCATTGACCGATTTTATTTTTCGTTGGCCCAAGGTATTTTTAACTTGCAGTACGCATACGACCCGGAAAAAATCATTTTGGGTGGAGCCATTAGCAGCCGCCCCGATTTCGTTGACGAAATCAATAAGCGGCTTTCGGTGTTGTTGTCGCTCGTGCCGATCGCGAAAATTCGACCGATCGTGGCGACGTGCCAATTTAAAAACGATGCAAACTTGCTCGGCGCCTTGTATCATTACTTAGAGAGGAATCAAGAGGCAAGGGAAGCATCCGACTCATCGGCACCCCACTGATGGGACAGCCTCACTGAATTCGTCCGATCCGCGTCCTTATTTGTACAAACAAAGCAGCCATCTGAACAAAGCGCGGGTAGTAGAAATGAATGATTTATAGTACAATAGAGCAGGCACGGCCGAAAGCGGTGTGCTATTTTGCCGCTTGGCCCATATGTATAGAAAAGGACGATCCCGCGAAGAAAGGATGGACACGGATGCATTGGATGGAGTTGTTGAAGGCCGTCATTTTAGGAATGGTGGAGGGATTGACCGAGTTTGCCCCCGTTTCCTCGACGGGCCATATGATTATTGTCGACGATCTTTGGCTGAAATCAACGGAGTTTTTAGGCAAATACGCCGCTAATACGTTTAAAGTCGTCATCCAGCTCGGCTCCATTTTAGCCGCCGCTGTTGTGTTCAAAGACCGGTTTTTGGACTTGCTTGGCGTTCGCGGCCGCCATCCGGGCGGGAAGCCGCGGCTGACGCTGTTTCATGTCATCATTGGTCTGCTCCCGGCCGGGGTGCTCGGCGTGTTGTTTGAAGATTATATTGATGAGCATTTGTTTTCAACGCAAACGGTGCTCATCGGCTTAGTGATTGGCGCGCTGTTGATGATTGTTGCTGACAAATTCGCGAAGCCCGCAGCGCGTGCGCAGACGGTCGATCAAATCACGTACAAGCAGGCGTTTCTTGTCGGTTTAGTGCAATGTTTGTCCTTATGGCCCGGTTTTTCCCGCTCTGGTTCGACGATCGCCGGCGGGGTACTTGTCGGCATGAGCCATCGCGCTGCCGCCGATTTTACGTTTATTATGGCCGTTCCGATCATGGCTGGAGCGAGCGGGCTGTCGCTGTTGAAAAACTGGCAATATGTCAGCGCCGCCGACATCCCGTTTTTCGTTGTGGGTTTTTTGAGTGCCTTCGTGTTTGCTTTGCTTGCGATCCGCTTTTTTCTGCAACTCATTAACCGCATCCGCCTTGTGCCGTTTGCGGTGTATCGGATCGTGCTTGCCGTTGTCATTTATTTCTTATACTTTTAGTCGTGCCGCCCGTGTGGAGTTATTCCGCCGGGCGGTTTTTGATTGGCGGAGAAGTTGAATGTAAATGGATGGAGGAAACGAAGAGAAGGAACGAACATTTTCTTCATATAGTATTTGTGCAGATGTTTTTCGCTCAACAACGAGCAAACAACAAGGCGATGCCCTGCATGTGCGCTGGGCATCGCCTTGTTTTGGTCAGCGGGCGGTGTCTTGAATAACGGCAAGAAGCGTTTGCAGCGGATCACTGCTGCCGGATTGCTCCATGTTTTTCTTATAGCGGTCTTTGTGTTTGTACAGGCGGTGAATGGCGGCTTGGAACGACTCATTCGTCAAGTCCTCTTCCATCAGCACTTCCGCATAGCCTGCGTTTTCAAACGAGCGGGCGTTTACAATTTGGTCGCCGCGGCTTGCTGCTTTCGAGAGCGGGATGAGCAGCATTGGCTTGCGCAAGGCGAGCAGTTCGAAAATGGCGTTCGCACCGGCGCGGGAGACGACGATGTCGGCCAAGGCGAGCAAGTGGGGCAGCTCTTCGTTAACGTATTCGAACTGTTTGTACCCTTTTTGGTCAGCAAGACTTGAATCGACGTTGCCTTTGCCGCAGATGTGGATGATGTCAAACTCGTGCAGCAGTGCTGGCAGGCAGGCGCGCAGCGTATCGTTGATCGTTTTTGAGCCTAGGCTGCCGCCCATGGTGAGCAGTACCGGTTTTTTGCCGTCAAACTGGCAAATCTTCCGCCCTTGTTCCGCGCGTCCGTGCTTCAGCTCTTCACGGACGACAGCGCCAACATAGACCGCTTTGTTGGCATGGACGTGCTCTTTTGTTTCTGGAAAGGTGAGGCAAATTTTCGTCGCAAACGGCATGGCGATTTTGTTGGCGAGTCCGGGCGTTAAGTCGGACTCGTGGATGATCGACGGTACGCCGTTTAGCCAGGCGCCGAGAATGACAGGGACGGAGACAAATCCACCTTTGGAAAATACGATATCCGGTTTTTCTTTTTGGATGAGGCGATAAGCTTGCCAAATCCCTTTTAAGACGTGAAACGGATCTTTAAAGTTTTTCCAGTCGAAATAACGGCGCAGCTTTCCGGTTGATACTGAATAGTACGGCACACCGTCGATGCGGCTGATAATCTCCCGCTCAATTCCTTGATGGGAGCCAATATAGACGATGTCCCATCCTCGCTCTTTGAGTTTTGGAATGAGGGCGACGTTGACCATCACATGGCCGGCCGTGCCGCCGCCGGTTAAGACGATTTTCTTTCGCAATGAAGATCACCTGTCTTTTTCTCAATGATGAAGATGTTCAATAAAAATCTTTGAGCTAGGCTGCCTTTGGAGAGGCGGCCGCATGCGGCGTTTCAGATTCGTCGTCACGCTATACCTATTGTATTATAGCAAATTCAACATCACTTATGGAGGAAAGCAAAAGGCTATAAAATTTCGAATCAATTTAAGGAATAAAAAGGTTGCGAGTTACATGAAATTTTCATCATTTTCCTTTTGATTTTTCATCGAATTCATATATCATCATTAGTCTAGCCGCTTGTTTTACTAAAGAAGATATTCAGTTTCCTATTTTCAAAGGAAGAAAATATTGATAAAGTACTATCAGAGAGGTGAAGGCGATGTTGGCATGGCTTGTTAGTTGTTTGATCGCGGGAATCGTTGTTTATGGGGTTGTGCCGACGATCGTCATTCGCAAAAAGCGGGTTCTGCTGTTTCGTGAAGGCACAGCGCCCGACTGCCTCGCTTTGACGTTTGATGACGGTCCTGACCCGTATTATACGCCAAAGCTGTTGGATTTATTAAAAAAACATGGTGTAAAGGCAACGTTTTTCGTCGTCGGCAGGAAAGTCGAGCGTTATCCCCACATTGCGCGACGAATAGTAGAAGAAGGGCATGAAATCGGGATTCATAACTACCGACATATCAGCAATTGGCTGTTGCCTCCGCTTTGGCTCGATTGGGGGGTATACCGGGCAGCAGCGGCGATTGAGCGGGCGACAGGCCAACGCCCGATTTACTATCGGCCGCCATGGGGTCATTTTAATGCCTGGACGCCAATCGTGCAAAAACGGTATACAACGGTACTATGGTCGCATATTCTTGGTGATTGGAATGAAAAAATTGGCGCAATGGAGCTGTTCTACCGCTTGCGCGCTGCCGTTCGTGGAGGGGCGGTTATCGTGCTTCACGACAACGGGGATGCGTTAGGCGCCAACAAGCGTGCACCAGAACAAATGTTGTCGGCTCTTGAGCGGCTGTTTAAAGACGAAACGGCGAAAAAGATGCGTTGGGTGACGATTACAGAATTGAGAAACGCGCAAACTAATAAACAAATCTTGTCGATGTGATGGGGGAGCTATGGATACGAGCGTATGGTTGCCTTATATCCAGTCGTATGGATATGGGGTGCTGTTTTTGTTTTTATTTTTCGGCATCGTCGGCATCCCGGCGCCGGAGGAAAGTTTGCTTTTTTTCGTTGGCGTGGTAATTGCCAAAGAGCAGTTGCTGCTTTGGCCGACGCTCGCTTCTTGCTGGGGCGGAACGATGGCCGGCATGTTGACGGCGTATGGCGTCGGGAGATGGTGGGGAGCGCCGTTTGTGCAAAAGTACGGCAAGTATGTCGGGATTACAGGCGAACGGTGGGAACGAGCTCGCGATTGGTTTCGCCGCTATGGGAAGTGGGGTCTTTTGTTCGGCTGCTATGCCCCCGGGGTGAGGCAAATCTGTCCATATATGGCAGGGGTGAGCCGGTTTCCGTTTCGGACGTTTCTTTTGTTCGCTACGGTCGGGACAGTGGGCTGGGTCGTTCCCCTGACACTTGCCGGACTACTGGTCGGCCGGCATGTCCATATCCCCCTTATTTCCTTTCCGCTTGCCGGATTGGCGTTATTTGTGCTCTTTCTGCTTGCGGCGTGGATTGGGCAGTGGAGGCGGAGAAAATCTTTTGAAAACTAAAGGGTGCGATCGATGATGAAAGTGTTGTTTTTGCCGTTGTTTCAAATGCATACTGGGCACCATAAAGTAGCCGATACGCTGATCGATTTTTTGCACCGTCAGTTTCCATCAGTCGAAAGCAAAAAAATCGATTTTTTGAGCTATTGCAATGAACTGATGGAAAAAATGGTGTCAGAAGCTTATTTGCGTTGGATTCGCTCGCATCCCACTTCATACCACCGTGTTTACAAGACGTTTATGTATCAAGAGCCAACGCGGCTTGAGTTGGCTTCGTTTGAGCCGTGGCTTCCTTATTTTGAAAGTAAAATGAAAAAGATGGTGGAACAAGAACGGCCGGATTTAATCGTCTGCACCCATTCGTTTCCTTCGCGCATTTTGCAGCAGCTGAAGCGGAAACGGTCGTTGGCGGTTCCGGTTGTGAACGTCTATACGGACTTTTTTATAAACAGCATTTGGGGCAAGCGGTTTATTGATTACCACTTTGTCCCCCATCAAGAAGCGAAATGGGAACTGATCACCAAACACGGGATCAACAAAGAGCGCATCATTGTCACCGGCATCCCGGTCCATGATACGTTTATGAACATGTCGGAAGCACGGCGGAGAAGGCGGCCAACCCATGTGCTCGTCGCCGGCGGAAACCAAGGACTTGGCAATATGTTGGCGTTTTTGCGGGCGGTTCGAATGTCGACATTGTTCCGTTATTCGGTGCTTTGCGGCGCTAATGAACAGCTGCATCATGAAATTGCCAGCTGGAAGCTTCCCCACATCCGCCCGCTTCCGTACATCGCCGATCCGGAGGAGATGAACCGGTTGTACGATGAGGTCGATGCGGTCATTACAAAGCCAGGTGGGGTGACCATCAGTGAGCTGCTTCATAAGCGCCTCCCAATCTTCACCATTGACTGCTTACCCGGACAGGAGCGCATCAATTTGCAATATTTGCAACGGAACGGCTTAATTTATCACTTGGCCGAGCCACCAGCCAACGGCGAACAGAGCATATTCCGCCTGTTGACTGATGACGTGGAGAAAAATCGGTTTTTCCGCCGCGTGTCTGACTATTTCGCCGGAGTGGAAAAAACGGGGCAAGAAGCGCTCGCGGAAGTGGTGGCAACGATGTCTCAGCACATGGCTTGGCACGTTCTCCGCCCGTAGACGATCCATCTAACGGATGTTAGATGGCATTTTTTTGTGCTGGATGATTGTACCGCGGGTGACAAAACAACCTGCCTCGCACATATAAAATATCAGACCGTTGGGCGTGAAACGTGTTACAATAGGAACGATGGCCAAGGAAAGAGGAGGAACGATCATGAAAACGAGAGTCGGAGTGTTATACGGCGGTAAATCGCCGGAACACCAAATATCGTTGTCGACGGCGATGGCGGTCATGAACGCCATTGATCCTCATAAATTTGACGTGATTCCGATTTATATTACACCGGAAGGGCAATGGATTAAAGGCAAACGATTGGCCGGACCGGTTGAAGAGGTAAAACAGTTGCAGTTCACTTCGACGGCAACTGCGATGATCCCTATGTCTTTAAACCAAGTTCCCGCGCCGAATTTGGCAGCAGAGGAAAACGGGGAAACGATTGATGTGATTTTCCCGCTTTTGCATGGGCCAAACGGTGAAGACGGAACGGTGCAAGGGCTGCTCGAAATGCTCAACCTCCCGTATGTCGGCAACGGAGTGCTCGCCTCTGCTGTTGGTATGGATAAAGTGATGATGAAAAACTTGTTTGCCCAAGCTGGGTTGCGTCAAGCAAAGTATGTGTCGGTGACGAAATATGAATGGAAAAAAGCTGGAGAAGCGATGTACAATCAGATCGAACAAGAGCTAGGTTACCCGTGCTTTGTCAAACCGGCCAACGCCGGTTCGAGCGTTGGTATTTCCAAATGCAAACAGCGTGATGATTTGAAAATGGCGTTTGCTGAGGCGTTTAAATATGACCGGAAAATTATTATTGAGGAGGCCATTGTCGGCCGCGAAATTGAGATTGGCGTCATCGGGAATGATGAGCCAATTTGTTCCGTTGTTGGGGAGATTATCCCCAAAAAGGAATTTTATGACTACGAGGCGAAATATGAAGATGGACAAACGGAGTTGATTATTCCTGCCAAGGTAACCGAAGAACAATATGAGGCGATCAAATCGATGGCCGTTGCCGCCTTTAAAGCGCTCGATTTGTCTGGGTTGGCGCGTGCTGACTTTTTTCTCGCTAAAGATGGCGCTGTTTATATTAACGAAGTAAATACGATGCCGGGGTTTACGCCGTACAGCATGTTCCCGCTCCTTTGGCAACACAGCGGTGTGTCGTATTCCGAGCTGATCGAGCGCCTTATTGCGCTGGCATTCGAACGGCATCAAGAAAAGCAGATGATCACGTACACATTTGAAAAGTAAAAGAGGGTGAGAGCGAATGATGAAACGGACGGTGCGGCAAATTGCCGAAATGACCAGCGGCCGGTGCATGAATCCGGAATGGGAGAATATCGCTGTCAGCGGCGTATCGACCGACACGAGGACGATTCAAGCTGGCAACTTGTACGTTCCTCTGCTTGGAGAGACGTTTAACGGCCACGCTTTTGTGGAAAAAGCGATGCAAAAAGGGGCGGCAGCCGTGCTTTGGTCCAAAACGGAAGGAGCGCCGCCGGAAGGCGTTCCGGTGATTATCGTTGATGATACGCTTTCGGCGTTGCAGCGTCTCGCCGCTCGCTACCGTGAACAGCTCGGACTGAGTGTCGTCGGGGTGACTGGCAGCAATGGCAAAACGACGACAAAAGATATGATCGCAACTCTTTTGGCGACTCGATATCGCGTGCAAAAAACAGAAGGGAACTTAAACAACCATATCGGTGTGCCGCTCACGCTCCTTGCGCTCGAGGAAGGGACAGACATTGCCGTTGTGGAAATGGGAATGAGCGGGTTTGGCGAAATTGAGTTGCTTACGACAATTGCTCGGCCGAATGCCGCCGTCATCACCAATATTGGTGAATCGCACTTGCAAGAGCTCGGCTCACGGGAAGGCATCGCCAAGGCAAAGCTAGAAATTTTATCAGGATTGCATCGTGACGGTTTGTTTGTCTACCACGGTGATGAGCCGCTTTTGGCCGAGCGCGTGCCAAACTTGCCGCTTCCTCGGTACGTTGTGACGTTCGGAGCGGATGAGGACAATGATTATTACCCGACAGCTGTGCGCATTGAAGCTGCTGGTACGTCGTTTGCCATCAATGCGCTTCCTGGCCGGATGTTGTTTATGCCGGTATTGGGGAAACACCACGTATACAACGCGCTCGCTGCCATTGCTGTCGCCCGCTTTTTCGGCATCAGTTGGGGGGAAATTGACACCGCTCTTTCCCGTTTGCAAGTGACGCGCATGCGTACGGAAGTCGTTAAAACGAAACGCAGCTTTACAGTGATTAATGATGCCTACAATGCCAGTCCGACATCGATGCGTGCTGCGTTGACGCTGCTTGGGGAACTGGACGGCTATCGGAAGAAAATCGCTGTATTGGGTGATATGCTTGAGCTTGGCGACAAAGAGGCCGCGTTCCACCAAGAGATTGGCGAGATGTTGCGGCCGGAGAAGGTAGATTATGTATTTACTTACGGTCCGTTAGCCCGCCATATCGCAGCGGCCGCCGCCCCGTTTTTTGGCCAAGGACGGGTAAAGGCGTTTAATGATAAAGCGGCATTGGCTGAGGCCGTGCTTTCCGTCGCCTCCTCAGATGATATCGTTTTATTGAAAGCATCGCGTGGAATGAGATTGGAAGAACTACTCGACTATTGGGTGTAAAATCGGCCGGATCGAGAAAAACTAAAAGCGGCGTCACGGGCGCCGCTTTTCACTCAAGCGGGGGTGGGGATGATGATCGGTTGTTTATGTATTCATGGATTTACCGGGAGCCCAGAAGAGGTGGCGCCGCTGGCTGACTATTTGCGGGAAAGGACCGATTGGATCATAGAAACGCCAATATTGCCGGGGCACGGGGATGAGTTGCGGCTCAAAGGGATTACATATGACCGGTGGGTCGCTGCGGCTGAACAAGCGTTTCAGGCGCTTAGTCACCGTTGCGATATGGTACATGTTGTCGGTTTTTCAATGGGCGGGGTGCTCGCCGTCCATTTGGCGGAAAAATATCCGGTTGCTAGGCTCGTGTTGTTAAGTGCCGCGTTTTATTACGTTAACCCGCGCCAGCTTTGGTGCGACATCCGCGAGATGTTTGCCAACGGTTGGCGTGGAGTGTGGGAGCATCCGTTATTTCTTCGCTACCGAAACAAAGTGATGGCGACCCCGTTTTCGGCCGTCAGGGAATTCCGCAAGCTCGTCCGTCATGTGCGCCCCCGCCTTCCGCACGTTCAAGCACCTGTGCTCATCGCACAAGGGGAAAAAGACGGGATTGTGCCACTTAAAAGCGCTTATTATTTATATGAAAAAATCGGCTCGTCAGAAAAAATATTGCTCCTTTTGCCGAATTCGTATCACCACGTCTGCCATAGCGCCGACCGGCACGGATTGTTTGCGGAGACAGAAAAATTTTTGTGCGCCGCCTATCATTGCAAATGACGGCATAACATGGTATGATAACTGTCAAACCTTTCTCACGAATAAAGGGACGATTTTTTATAAGGAGTTTGGATAACATTGACGACATTTCAAGAATTAGGATTGAGCCAAGATGTAATGAAAGCTGTGGAGCGGATGGGGTTTGAAGAAACGACCCCGATTCAAGCGAAAACGATTCCGCTTAGCCTGCAAAATAAAGATGTGATCGGCCAGGCGCAAACTGGGACGGGGAAAACAGCCGCGTTTGGCATCCCGATCGTAGAAAAAGTGGATGTGAAAAACGGCGCTGTTCAGGCGCTCGTCGTCGCACCGACGCGTGAGCTCGCCATTCAAGTGTCGGAAGAACTGTATAAAATCGGTGCGGTCAAGCGGGTGCGCGTTTTGCCGATTTACGGCGGCCAAGACATTGAGCGGCAAATTCGCGCTTTGAAAAAACATCCGCATGTGATCGTCGGCACGCCAGGCCGCATCATCGACCATATTCATCGCGGGACGCTCCGCCTTGAACATGTGCATACGGTTGTGCTTGATGAGGCCGATGAGATGCTTAATATGGGCTTTATCGAAGATATTGAGGCGATTTTAAGCCATGTGCCAGCCAAGCGGCAGACACTGTTGTTCTCGGCGACGATGCCGGATCCGATCCGCCGCATTGCTGAGAGGTTTATGAATGATCCGGAACTCGTCAAGGTGAAAGCGAAGGAAATGACCGTGCCGAATATCCAACAATATTATTTGGAAGTGCACGAGAAAAAGAAATTTGACATTTTAACACGGCTTCTCGATATTCAGGCGCCGGAGCTGGCAATTGTGTTTGGCCGCACGAAGCGTCGCGTCGACGAACTCGCTGAAGCGCTCAACTTGCGCGGCTATGCGGCAGAAGGCATTCATGGCGATTTAAGCCAAGCGAAGCGGCTGTCGGTGTTGCGCAAGTTTAAAGAAGGGTCAATCGAAATTTTGGTCGCTACCGACGTCGCGGCGCGTGGACTGGATATTTCCGGTGTGACGCACGTGTATAATTTCGATATCCCGCAAGATCCAGAAAGCTACGTCCACCGGATCGGGCGCACAGGGCGCGCTGGCAAGACAGGGATGGCGATGACGTTTGTGACGCCGCGGGAAATCGGTCAGCTCCACCATATTGAGCGGACGACAAAGCGAAAAATGGAGCGGATGAAGCCGCCGACACTCGATGAGGCGCTCGAAGGCCAACAACGCGTCGCTATTGAAAAACTTCTCAACGTGGCGGAAACGGAAAATTTATCATCTTACAATCGAGCGGCGGAGGAGTTGCTTGAAGAGCATGACTCGGTAACGATCGTTGCCGCCTGCCTAAAAATGCTGACGCGTGAGCCGGACACGACGCCGGTGAAGTTGACGGAAGAACCGCCTTTAGCAGTCAAACGGGAGAAAAAGCGGGGAGGCCGCCCGGACGGTTCGGCGCGCGGCCGGGCGAAAAAACGGCGGATTACGGCGCATTAAGCGCCGTTTTTTCATGGCCGGATCACATGAAATGTCGGCAACTGGGGACGGATGGCTAAAAAGGGGGCCAACAAGCCGCCGGTAGCGAAACCAAATAGATGAGCCATGAGATTTCCGTCTGGCTCCATCAAACTAAGCAACAAATGAATCGCGACAATGGCCAGCAACAGCTGGGTGTGCTTTGGAGCGATCAAGTCACGGCGGAACAGGGCGAGATAGCTATACATGCCAAACAAGGCGAAAATGGCGCCTGATGCTCCGACATGGCTGTACATTGGCGGCAGAAACAGCACAGTGGCGACATTAGCGCCGACGCCGCCCCCGATATAAAGAAGCAAAAACTTCCCTTTTCCGAGCGCGCGCTCCAACCACGGGCCGAACAGCCATAGAGAAAGGCTATTGGCCGCCATATGGTTGAAATCGTAGTGAAGCACGAGCGGACTAATCAGCCGCCAATACTCTCCATCGCGAATGGCGCCATTCGTTCCGATGATGTGTTGCCAAATGGGTTCAAGCACCGTGAAGGGAAGGATGAACAAAAGCCATAAACCGATATGGGCTAACAGCACGACCGATACAACCGGACAGAGACGGACAAGTGAGCGAACATCCCCTGTATAGTGAAACATAGCTTTGTCTCCTTTCTTTGCCGAACATCGGATATCCTTCTCAGGCGAGATGATGCGCCTATCGGTTATGTCCGTTTTCTATTTATCTTATGCGAAAAGGGTGTAAAACATTTGTCCGACTATATCGCACGGATAGGTGGGAAGAACGATGATCGTCGGCATCGGCATTGACATTGTAGAGCTGGCGCGGATTCGATCGCTCCTTGAACGCAACCGTAAACTCCTTGATCGGGTGTTAACACCGCGGGAGAAGGCACAGTTTGACCGACTGGCGCCTGCTAGGCAAGTGGAATTTCTCGCTGGACGGTTTGCGGCGAAGGAAGCGTATGCTAAAGCACTTGGGACAGGGATCGGGCGACATGTATCATTTCAGGATATCGAGGTCGTTTCTGATGAGTATGGGAAACCAAGCATTGCTGCCTGCCGCGATGGTGAGGTCATTCATTTGTCCATTTCTCATAGCCGTGATTATGCGGTCGCCCAAGTCGTTATTGAGCATTTCGGGCCGACCAAGCCATCGGATGCTTGCCACGGCTAGTCTGCATATTCTAGAAAGTTGTCTCATATATTGTAGTGCATAGGCAGAAATCGATATATGAGGCAAAGGGGTTGAAGCGATGGGCAGAAAGGTGCTTTTGGCATTGGTCGGCATCATCTTTTTGTTTGCTTTAACTGGGTGTGGGTCGAAATCACAGGAGGAAGTGCTTCAAGCGCTCAATGAAAAGCTGGACGATATGACCGGATACCAAGCCAAGGCGAAAATGACGTTCCGAACTGGTGCAAAGCCACAAGTATATCATGTGGAAGTGTGGCATAAGCAGCCATCGTACTACCGCGTCAGCTTGAAAAACGCCGACAAAGGGCAAAGCCAAATGATTTTGCGCAACGATGAGGGGGTATTCGTCTTTACGCCAGCCCTCAACAAAAGCTTCAAGTTTGTTAGCGACTGGCCGAAAAACAGCAGCCAAGCGTACTTGTATGAATCGCTCGTCAAGGACATTTTGAGTGACTCAAAGGCGAAGTTTAAAGCAACGAAAGACCATTATGTATTCGAGACAAAAACGAACTATCCAAATAGCGAAGTCGTTCCGACTCAAGAAATTACACTGCGCAAAAAAGATTTGGCGCCCATCTCGGTCAAAGTGATGGATACAGACCGAAAAGCACTGTTGACCGTGGAATTTTCCAACGTTGAATTTAACAAAAAATTCGATGATGACGCGTTCGACACGTCGAAAAACATGACTGGTGCGCGCCTCGAAGTGCCAGCGATGGCGGAAGGGAAAGAACAAGTGATGGAAGTCATGTATCCGAACCAGCTGCCGGAAGGCGTCCAAGCACTTGAGGAAAAAGAAGTAAAAAGCGAAGACGGCACGCGGGTCATTATGACATTCGGCGGCAAAAAATCGTTTACACTCGTTCAAGAAAAAGCGGAAGTGCTCCCGGCTACGAGCATGCCCGTGCTTGTCAATGGGGATCCGGTTGATTTAGGATTTACAGTCGGCGCCCTCACTGATCGAACGTTGACGTGGTCGTACAACGGGGTGGAATTTACGCTCGCTTCCGATGATCTAACACCAGAAGAAATGGTAATGGTTGCTAGATCAGTACAAGAAAAAGCGACAAAATAACGGTGTATCCTATGAAGAAGGTGTGGCTTTCTGTTTTGAGAGCGGAGAGCCCGCCTTCTTTTTTCGTTGTGTAAGGTTAAGGCGGGCATCGAACTGAGTGGATGAGAAGGGAATGTCGATCGAGCTTTTCGATTTGGAAATATCGCTTGAAGGAAAGACGTTTCACTAAATCATCAGCTTTTAGATCAATGTAGTTTCATCTATCCTCTGCAAATCAGACGCTTTTCTGACGTTCAACCTATTCCTTCTTCAGCAAAGACGTGGTAAACTAAGAAAGGATAAAAACAGATTCAAGCGCTTTCAAGCTTGCGTGATTAGAAAGGCAGCGAGAGAGGATGGACGACTTTCACCGCGATACGTGGGTGGAAATTGACTTGGATGCCATTTACGACAACGTTGCGAATTTGCGCCGCTTTTTGCCAGATGGAACGCGGGTGATGGCCGTCGTGAAGGCGAACGCCTACGGACATGGCGACGCCCAAGTCGCGGAAACGGCGCTAGAGGCCGGAGCCTCCTACTTAGCCGTCGCCTTTTTGGATGAGGCGATCGCTTTAAGGAAAAAAGGCATCAATGCGCCCATTTTAGTGCTCGGAGCGTCCCGCCCTGCCGATGTAGCGCTGGCCGCCCAACATCGCATTGCTTTAACCGTGTTTCGCGCCGATTGGGTAGAAGAGGCGTCATCCATTTACACAGAATCAATCCCAGTTTCCTTCCATTTGAAAATGGACACCGGAATGGGAAGGCTCGGGGTGAAAGACGAAGAGGAGGCAAAGCGCATCACGGCGCTGATTGATCGCCACCCGTTCTTTATCCTTGAAGGGGTATATACGCACTTTGCGACGGCCGATGAAGTGAAAACAGACTATTTTTCTTATCAATATGGCCGATTTTTGCGCATGCTGGAATGGTTGCCGTCGCGACCGCCGCTCGTTCATTGCGCCAACAGCGCGGCGGCGCTCCGTTTTCCCGATCGAGCGTTCAACATGGTTCGCTTTGGCATTTCGATGTACGGGCTTTCCCCATCGCCTGACATCAAGCCGCTCCTCCCATACGAATTGAAAGAGGCGTTTTCTCTCCATAGCCGCCTCGTGCATGTGAAAAAGCTGCAGCCGGGGGAAAAGGTGAGTTACGGGGCGACGTATACCGCGCAAGCGGAAGAGTGGATCGGTACGATCCCGATCGGTTATGCGGACGGATGGCTTCGTCGTCTGCAACACTTTCACGTGCTCGTGAACGGGCAAAAGGCGCCGATTGTCGGCCGCATTTGCATGGATCAGTGCATGATCCGCCTGCCCGGCCCGCTGCCGGTCGGCATGAAGGTGACATTAATCGGCCGCCAAGGGGATGAAACCATTTCTGTCGATGACGTCGCCCGTCAGTTGGAAACGATTAATTATGAAGTGCCTTGTACAATCAGCTATCGGGTGCCCCGTATTTTTTTCCGAAATAAGCGTATAATGGAAGTGAGAAATGCTGTTTGTCACGGATGAAGCGGTGTATAATCGGCTTCAGAAGGCAAAGGATAGAAAATGGGGAAATGACTTTGCAGCGCCGTTGTTTAATGGTATCATGAAGTGGAAGCAATGAATGGTTGCAGTTCGTGGAGGTGTATGATTCGTGTCGGAATCTGGCGCAACAACGGAAATCATCGTCCGTTTGCCACAGTCGCTGCTGATGGAACTCGATGGACTTGTCAAACAGGAGAATGGCAATCGCAATGAACTCATTTATCAGGCGACGAAAATGTATATTCGCGAGCGAAAAAAACGGCAAATTCGCGAGGCGATGAGACGAGGCTACATGGAAATGGCCAAAATCAATTTATCTATTGCTTCTGAAGCGTTTCATGCTGAATATGAGGCCGACCACACCGTTGAACGCTTAGTTAGCGGGGGGTAATGCTTTGATTGTCAAACGTGGCGACGTTTATTTTGCGGACCTTTCCCCGGTCGTTGGCTCAGAGCAGGGCGGCGTACGCCCCGTGTTGGTGATTCAAAACGATATCGGCAATCGCTTCAGTCCGACGGTGATTGTGGCGGCGATTACGGCGCAAATCCAAAAGGCGAAACTGCCGACGCATGTCGAAATCGATGCGAAACGCTACGGGTTTGAGCGTGATTCCGTCATTTTGCTTGAGCAAATTCGTACGATTGATAAGCAACGGTTGACGGATAAAATTACCCACTTGGACGATGAGATGATGGATAAAGTCGATGAGGCGCTGCAAATTAGCTTGGGATTAATTGACTTTTGATGTGGTGCGAAGCCCCCCTGCCTTAGTGAGTCAAAAAGCGGGAGAGAGCGATGTTTGGTTTGCCAAGGGCAAACGGGCGGATCGGCGAAGCGGTGTTGAACTTGCGAAGCTGGGCTTTATTATGGCATTTTTGCGTCAATGGCAAAGACGGGCAGATCGGCTCTCATAACGGTCTGTCCTTTCGTTTTTATTTAGTCCCCTATTCTTAACCGTGTGAAAGGCAGAGCCTAGCGATTAGCGGGAGAGGAATTTCAGCTGATACTAGGCAAACGCGTAGCCAAAGAGATGTGTTTGTCTGGAGAACATCCAATGCGAAACGAAGCAAAACGTTTCATGCGCAAAATATTCAAGATGTGGAGGAGTTCTCCAACATCAAATGCCTAGCGGGGATGATCTGCAGTGATGCTCGAAGAGTCGAAACGTTGCTTTTGTCGCAGAACAGAGGAGCCCACTTTAAGCCAAGCAAAGGGGAAGTAGTTCACGTATATGAGCCACAAAGGAGTTGCGGACAAGTAGCTCTTTTTTTTGTCATCCCGAACCGAACAAGGTCTATTCTCAGCATGAGCATAGACAGGGGAGCATTCAAGTCATACATAAGGGAGGGAAACGATTGACGAACGAACAGCGGCTCATTTCCATCATTGCTGCCGAGCAACAGTTGGCAGCGAAACAAGTCGAAAACGTCATCACGCTTCATCGGGAAGGCAATACGATCCCGTTTATCGCGCGCTACCGGAAAGAAATGACGGGGGCGCTCGATGAAGTGCAAATCCGTGATGTGCTCGAGCGGTGGGAATATTTGCAACATTTAGAGCAACGGAAAGAAGAAGTCATTCGGTTGATTGATGAACAAGGGAAATTGACGGAAGAATTGAAAAACGCGATTGCCAGCGCTACAAAACTGCAGCAAGTCGAAGATCTCTACCGTCCATACAGGCAAAAACGGCGAACGAAAGCAACCATCGCAAAAGAAAAAGGGCTTGAGCCGCTCGCGGATTGGCTTCTTTCCTGCCCTTTCACCCCTACTCCTGAAGAACGAGCTAAGGCGTTCGTCAATGCCGAAAAAGGGGTGGCGACCGTTGACGAAGCATTGCAAGGGGCGAAAGACATCATCGCTGAACGAGTGGCTGACGATGCCGCCCTTCGTCAATGGGTGCGCGAACAAACATGGCGGAAAGGGGCGATTGCTTCGACTGCCAAAGCACCGGAAAAAGACGAAAAGAATGTGTACGAAATGTATTATGACTATGAAGAACCGATCGCCAAAATTGTCCCCCATCGCGTCTTAGCCTTAAACCGCGGTGAAAAGGAAGAGGTGCTGCGTGTCTCTGTCAAGGCGCCAGTGGAGGACATCGTTCGCTATTTGCAACGAAAAGCAACTGCGAATGAATCGTCCCCTGCCGCCGCGCTTGTAACGGAAGCGGTTGAAGACGGGTACAAGCGGTTGATGGAGCCTGCCATTGAACGTGAGATCCGCAACGAGCTGACGGAAAAGGCAGAAGAACGAGCGATTCATATTTTTGCCGAAAACTTGCGCAAATTGCTTCTTCAGCCACCGCTGAAAGGAAAAACGGTACTCGGCGTCGACCCAGCTTACCGAACGGGATGCAAACTCGCCGTCGTGGATGAAACGGGGAAGCTGCTCTACATCGACGTCATTTACCCACACCCGCCTCAGGAACGGAAAGAAGAGGCACGAGCAAAGCTTCTGCGCTTGCTTGATGACTATCATGTGGACATGATTGCCATCGGCAACGGAACGGCATCACGGGAAACGGAGCAGTTTGTCGCCGATACGTTAAAGCAAGTAAAACGCGACATTTTTTATGTCATTGTCAATGAAGCAGGCGCGAGTGTTTACTCGGCGTCCGACTTGGCGCGCGCTGAGTTTCCCGACCTGCAAGTCGAAGAGCGGAGCGCCGTCTCGATCGCCCGCCGCGTCCAAGACCCGCTCGCCGAGCTCGTCAAAATCGATCCGAAATCGGTCGGTGTCGGGCAGTACCAACACGATGTATCGCAAAAGAAATTGGCTGAATCGCTTCGTTTCGTCGTCGAAACGGTCGTTAACCAAGTTGGTGTCAACGTGAACACGGCCTCTGTCTCCTTATTGCAGTACGTATCAGGGCTGACGAAAACCGTATCGGAAAACATCGTCAAGCGCCGTGAAGAACAAGGAAAATTCCGCAGCCGCGAAGAGCTGAAAACGATCCCGCGCCTTGGGGCAAAAACATACGAACAATGCATCGGCTTTTTACGCATTCCCGACGGGGAGGAGCCGCTTGACCGCACGCCGATTCACCCCGAGCGGTATGCGGAAGTAAAGCGGCTATTGCACACGTTAGGATTTACAACCGACGCCATCGGCAGCGACGAACTGCGTCAAGCGCTGCAAACCATCGATATCGAAGCAACAGCGGCTGAACTCGGCATCGGTGAGCTCACATTGCGCGACATCATCGACGCCTTATGCCGTCCAGAGCGCGACCCGCGCGACGAGTTGCCGAAACCGATATTGCGAAAAGACGTTTTGAAGATGGAAGACTTAAGGCCAGGCATGGAGCTCGAAGGCACGGTGCGCAATGTCGTTGACTTCGGTGCCTTTGTCGACATTGGGGTCAAACAGGACGGGCTCGTGCACATTTCCAAACTAAGCAAACAATACGTGCGCCATCCGCTCGATGTTGTTTCGGTCGGCGACGTCGTCAAAGTATGGGTCGAGCACGTCGATGTGGCGAAAGGGAGAATTTCGTTATCAATGGTGTCACGGGAAGAATGAAGGAAAAAAGCACTGCCTCACGAGCAGTGCTTTTTTCGATAAAAAAACCAACATTGGTTTAACAGCTTAATTTGATCGCGGTTTTTCTCATAATAGGCTCGTCTCATTTGATTTTTTAACCACGTAGGCAAAACAGTCACCTCCCTAACAATGGAAAGGTAGTATATAATGTATGTAGCTGCGCATTGTCCTGTGTCAAAATCATGAAGAGGAGACGCTATTATGGAGCAAAAACAGCTGCAAGCGCTCGTTGAACAAATTTCCATAAACACATTTGGCAGGCCGTTCCGCCATACCGCCATCTTCAACCCTTGGCTTCGCACCATCGGCGGGCGCTACGTGCTGCAAACCCACAACATTGAACTGAACAAAAAACATTACGACATGTTCGGCGAAGAAGAACTCATTGCCATTATCAAACATGAACTATGCCATTACCACTTGCACCTTGAAGGAAAGGGATACCGCCACCGCGACCGCGACTTCCGTGAACTGCTGAAAAAAGTGGGAGCGCCTCGCTATTGCCGCCCGCTTGAACAAAAAACAAAAACCCAAAAAGCGGTCCATACATACATGTGCACAGCGTGCGGATTAGTATACAAACGCAAAAAGCGAATCAACACCGACCGCTACGTCTGCGGCCGCTGCAGCGGGCGGCTCAAGCCCGCCTCTGACTGACGATTGAACAAAACAAAATATTTTACAAAGAAGAGGTTGACAATCAAGAAATCATATGCTAAATTATAAAAGCCGTCGCCAAACGGTGAAATAAACAACAAACAACAAAAAACATATTGACAAACAACAAGTTGCTCAATATAATAAACAATGTCAGTTACGACGAGCATAGACATCGTCGAATATGCTGCGAGTTGTCCCGACGCATCCGACTTCCATGGGTTTGTAAGTAGAGGAAGGGACAGAATAAGCTTCAAGTGCAACTTTTAGTTATCATTCCGCAATAGCTCAGCGGTAGAGCAACCGGCTGTTAACCGGTAGGTCGTAGGTTCGAATCCTACTTGCGGAGCCATTTCGTGGAGAAGTACCCAAGTGGCTGAAGGGGACGGTTTGCTAAACCGTTAGGTCGTGTCTTTACGGCGCGCGGGTTCAAATCCCGCCTTCTCCGCCACTTTCGATATGTGCGTGGCCCGTTGGTCAAGTGGTTAAGACACCGCCCTTTCACGGCGGTAACACGGGTTCGAATCCCGTACGGGTCACTTATAAGCGGGGGAGGATTTCCCCCTTAGATTTGCGGTCCCGTAGTGTAGTGGTTAACATGCCTGCCTGTCACGCAGGAGATCGCGGGTTCGAGTCCCGTCGGGACCGCCATGATACCAATCGCTGGGCCATAGCCAAGCGGTAAGGCAACGGACTTTGACTCCGTGATGCGCTGGTTCGAATCCAGCTGGCCCAGCCATTCTTTATTAATACCCATTAGCTCGGCGACGAGGGTTGCAACTTCGAGTTCGCTTCGAGTTGCCTCGACGCATTAAGCTTCTTTGAACAGCTGGCAGAGGAAGAGGCAGGTAGAGCTGATCGGTACTTAGAGTGTGATGATAATTATGAGCCATTAGCTCAGTAACGAGCGCTACATCTTCGAGTTCGCTTCGAGTTGTCCCGACGCATCCGACATCTTCGAATATGCTAGCAGAGGAAGGGACATCGTTCACTGTGAGTGTATACTTGACTATGAGCCATTAGCTCAGTAGGTAGAGCAACGAGCGATGCATCCTCGAAATCGCTTCGAGTTGTCCCGACGCACTGGACATCCTCGAATCAGCTGGCAGAGGAAGGGACATCGTCAAATATCTGAGTGTATACCAAACCATGAGCCATTAGCTCAGTAGGTAGAGCATCTGACTTTTAATCAGAGGGTCGGAGGTTCGAGTCCTCCATGGCTCACCATATTCGCGGGTGTGGCGGAATTGGCAGACGCACCAGACTTAGGATCTGGCGCCTCACGGCGTGGGGGTTCAAGTCCCTCCACCCGCACTGATAAATATGCGGTCGTGGCGGAATGGCAGACGCGCTAGGTTGAGGGCCTAGTGGGGGTGACCCCGTGGAGGTTCAAGTCCTCTCGACCGCATTTATTAAACTGAAAAAGTTCTTGACAACAGCAAGCTAGGTTGTCAAAATTATTTTTATCGCCCTTAAAAACAATGCGCTCGTAGCTCAATTGGATAGAGCATCTGACTACGGATCAGAAGGTTAGGGGTTCGAATCCTCTCGAGCGCGCCATGATCGGGAAGTAGCTCAGCTTGGTAGAGCACATGGTTTGGGACCATGGGGTCGCAGGTTCAAATCCTGTCTTCCCGATTTGACACTTGAAATCATATGCAGGTGTAGTTTAGTGGTAAAACCTCAGCCACGAGCCTTCACTTCGCCGAATACGCTTCGAGTTGCCCCGACGCATCCAGCTTCTTTAAATCGGCTGGCAGAGGAAGGGGCATGAAAGATTGTGATGGGTGTTTCATCAAAAATTATGCGGGTGTAGTTTAGTGGTAAAACCTCAGCCTTCCAAGCTGATGTCGTGGGTTCGATTCCCATCACCCGCTCCATAAAGAGCTTACATCATTTTTGTATCGTTCCTTGAAAACTGAACGAAACGAAGCGCAACGAAAAGCTGAGGCCGCTTGCCTATCGGCGAAACGCGCTGAGAGGCCCGCGAGGAGGCTGTCGCCGCCGCAGCGGGACGCGAAGCGTCGCGAGCCGATAGCGGCCGAAGCTAGACAGGACGAAAAGCTGAGGCCGCTTGGCGCCTTTGGTGCTGCGGCCAAAGCAAAAGCCAATCAACTTTCTATTGGAGAGTTTGATCCTGGCTCAGGACGAACGCTGGCGGCGTGCCTAATACATGCAAGTCGAGCGGACTGAACCGGAGCTTGCTCTGGTTCGGTCAGCGGCGGACGGGTGAGTAACACGTGGGCAAC
>Ga0207768_100192_pt1 | contig 60301 bp, 58 predicted proteins | sample CeladaPassaB1F01_FD_187478 | JGI IMG/M metagenome (GOLD analysis project Ga0207768, IMG submission 187478) | Cellulose-adapted microbial communities from the Joint BioEnergy Institute, USA - Passage B1F01 (SPAdes) (version 2) | ecosystem: Engineered > Bioreactor > Continuous culture >...
TTGGAGAACTACCTTGAGACCCGCAAGCGACTACAGCAGGCGGACCAGCGCCTCGCTGACCTGTCGCAGAGGGAGAAGGCCACCGCATGAGCCAGACCACTTTTTACAGACAGAATGGGACTTGACCGCTTCGAGCAGGCGTTCTGGATGCCGGACGAGCGCTTCTACGCGCTGGCGCTGGACGGCGAGAAGCGGCAGGTCCGCTCGATCACGAGCAACCCCGGGCACGCGCTGGGCGCGGGGATCGTGCGCGCGGACCGGGCGCGCGCGGTCGCGGACCGGCTGCTCGCACCAGACATGTTCAGCGGCTGGGGCGTGCGCACGCTCTCGACCCGGCACCCGAGCTACAACCCCTTCTCCTACCACCTCGGCTCGGTCTGGACCGTCGAGAACGCGACGATCGCGCTCGGCATGAAGCGCTACGGGCTGGACGAGCACGCCGAGCGCGTGATCGCGGGCCAGTTCGCCGCGGCCGCGTACTTCCAGGGCTACCGGCTGCCCGAGGCGCTGGGCGGTCACTCGCGAGACGATGCGCCGTTTCCGACGATCTACCCCAACGCGAACAGCCCGCAGGCGTGGAGCGCCGGCGCGACGATCCAGTTCGTGCAGGTCATACTCGGGCTGTACCCGTTCGCGCCCGCGCGCACGCTGGCCGTCATCCGGCCGCGGCTGCCGGAGTGGCTGCCCGTTGTGACGGTGCACCGCCTGCGTGTGGGCAATGCGACCGTGAGCATCCGCTTCGAGCGTCAGCAGGACGGCACCACGGCATGGGACGTGATCGAGCGCGACGGGCTGCTGTTCGTCACCGGCAGCGCTCCGCCGCAGGACCTGCGGCCCGCGGACGAGAGCACGGACGAGATGCTGAAGGCGTGGCTGCTCGAGCATGCGCCGGGCCGGACCGCGCGCGCGCTCCGCGTCGCGCTGGGGATCGAGGAGGCGGCATGAAGCGGTTGGAGGACCAGGTCATCGTGATCACGGGCGCGTCCAGCGGGATCGGGCTGGTCACCGCGCGGGAGGCCGCGCGCCGCGGCGCCAAGGTCGTGCTGGCGGCGAGGAACGCGCGGGACATCGAGCGCGAGGCGGAAGCCATCCGGCTGGCAGGCGGCGAAGCGATCGCGGTCGCGACGGACGTCACGGAGTACGCGCAGGTCGAGCGTCTGGCACGGCGCGCGGTGGAGCAGTACGGCCGCATCGACACGTGGGTCAGCAACGCGGGCGTGAGCGCGTACGGCACGTTCGAGGACGTGCCGCTGGACGAGTTCCGGCGCGTCGTCGACGTCAACTTCTTCGGCTGCGTCCACGGCGCGCGCGCCGCATTGCCGCACCTCGAGCGCACGGGCGGCGCGCTGATCTGTGTGGGCAGCGTGCTCTCGGACCGCGGCGTCCCGCTCCAGGGCGCGTACTGCGCCTCGAAGCACGCGATCAAGGGCTGGCTGGATTCGCTGCGCGCGGAGCTGATGCGGCGGGGCTCGCGCGTGCGCGTCACGCTGATCAAGCCCAGCTCGATGAACACGCCGCTGTTCGCGAAGTCACGGACGTACCTGGGCGTCGAGCCGAGGCCGATTCCTCCGGTGTACAAACCGGAGATCGCGGCGCACGCGATCCTGCACGCCGCGGAATCCGCCGAGCGCGACCTCTTTGTGGGCGGCTGGGGCGCCGTGCTGAGCATCGCCCAGCGCATCAGCCCCCGCGCCGTCGACTGGTATCTCGAGCGCACGGCCTTCGCGGCGCAGCGCACGGCCGAGACGAAGAGCGCGGACGCGCCGGCCAACCTCTTTGCGCCGCTGGACCACGACGGCGGCGCGTATGGCACGTTCGGGGATGAGTCGAAGACGCGCAGCTTCTACCAGGTCGCAGCGGAGCACGGCGCGGCGAGGTCTTTCGCTGCCGCTGCGGCGATGGGGCTCGGCGCGCTCGCGCTCGTACACCGATCGGAGCGGGGCAGGCTGCCGGCCGCATTGCTGGGCGCCGCGGCGGTCCTGTTCGCGGGCCGCAGCGCCTCCCGCGCGTATGCCCGGCGTTACGGCGCGGTGCGGGCCAGCCCGTGGGGGACCAGCGGTAGCGAACGCAGCCGCACGCCGGCCGCGGCGTAGATCGCGTTGCCGATCGCGGGCGCGACCGCGATGATCGGCGTCTCGCCCGCGCCGGCGGAAGGCAGGTCCTTGCGGTCCAGCAGCACGATGTCGATCGGCGGGACGTCGCCGAAGCGCGGGAGGCGGTACTGCGAGAGCCCCGGGTTCGGGATGCGGCCGCCCTCGAACTCGACCGCCTCCCACAGCGCGCCGCCGAGCCCCATCACGACCGCACCCTCGACCTGGTTGCGCAGCCCGTCCGGGTTCACGATCGCGCCGCACTCGAACGCCTCGACGATGCGCCCGACGCGCATCCGCCCGCTCGCGCGGTCGACCTCGACTTCCGCGCACGTCGCGACGTAGTCGCCCTCCTCGCCGCCGCACGCGAGGCCGATGCCGCGGCCGGGTCGCGGCTGCCAGCGGCTCCAGCCGAAGCGATCCGCAGCGGCCTCGAGCACCGCGCGCAGCCGTTCATCCCGCAGGTTGCGCAGCCGGAAGGCGAGCGGGTCCATGCCCACACGCGCGGCCGCGGCGGCGCGCCGGAGCTGCGTGCCCATCTGCGGCGTCGAGCGGCTGCCGAACGTCCCCGCGTCGTACGGCACGTGGTCCGTGTCGCCCATGATCAGCGTGATGCGCGCGGGGGGAACGCCCAGCTCCTCGGCGACCGCCTGCGTCAGCGACGTGCGGATGTCCTGCCCGACCTCGACCTTGCCCGTGAACACCGTGACCGCGCCATCCTCGCCGATGTGCAGCGACGCGCTGATCGGGTCGGCGGAGGCGCCCAGCGCCTCGGCCTCGCCGGGCTCCTGGGCTTCGAGCGAGAGACCGTCGCGGGCCACCACCAGCACGACCACGCCCGCGCCGACGGCGCCGACGAACTGGCGGCGCGTGAGCGCAGAGCGGTATCGCGGCGCTTCACTCAGCTCGTAGCGCTCGGGCTCGATCCTCTGCTCACTCATTGCCCGCCTCCGTGGCCGTGCCGGCGGCGCGCAGCACCGCGCGGACGATGCGGGAATGCGTGCCGCAGCGGCAGATGTCGCCCTCGAGTGCGCGACGGACTTCGTCCTCCGCGGGCGCGGGCGCACGCGCGAGCAGGTCCAGCGCGGCCATGATCATGCCCGGCGTGCAATAGCCGCACTGCATCGCGCCTTCCTCGAGGAACGCCTGCTGGATCGGCGCCGGTGAGGTCGAGATCCTCACGGAGCACCGCGAGCAGACTCTTCGCGGGATCCGCCTGGACGCGGTGCAGTCGGCCGTTGACGTGGAGCTCGAGGATCGGAGCCATGCGTCCGCTCTGGGGAAGAGAGTGGGGGCCGCCGGCCGTACGGCCGTGCGGGGTGGCCGCGCGCGATGACGGGGTGTGCGGAAGGACCGGGCCGCCCGCGGTGGAACGCAAGTCGGGGCGAGCCGCCACGCCCCCCGCCCGCGGCTTGCCCGATGGGGGCTCTCGATGCTAGGTAGATTCACCCCTCATCGGGCCCGCGGGTGGCACATCCCTTGCCCGCTCCGGCATGTGCCACACGGCGGAGTCGCCGGTCCGGGAGCCGGCGGTGCGACCTCGCGGAGGTACTGTACGTGAGAACGACGCTGCTCGTGATCTCGCTCCTGGCCGGGCTCCTGTTCCCCGCGCGTTTCCTCCACGCTCAGAATGCGGTGGAAGAAGGCGAACTGGACCGCCTCATCGCGCGACGGTTCCCGCAGGTCGCGGCGAGCGTGGTGTGCATTCGGACGCTGATCCAGCGGGAGTTCTCGGGCGTCGATCCCCAGACCGGCGATTTCGCCACGTTCAAGGCGCCGCTCGCGCTCCACGGCACCGGGATCGTGATCGACTCGATCCGCGAGAACGGCCGCACCGAGTACATTATCCTCACCAACCACCACGTCGCCGATCCGAGCAACTACTATGAGATCGACGGGCCGTGGTTCCTGCGCGAGCGCAAGGACAACCACCGCAGCTCGCCGCTGCGCCGCGAGGCGTCGTACATCGTCGACGGCTCCGACGACGAGTATCAGGCTGATGACATCCTGCTGGTCGAGATCGGCCGTGACGCCGCGAGCGATGCAGCGCTCCTGAAGACCGTGGGCGCACAGAGGCCGCTCACGGTCTTCAGGGGAGTGATCGGCTTCGAGGACGGAACCCTCGCGCCCGGCACGCCGGTCATGACCGTCGGGTTCCCCATCGGCGCGCGCCGGATCATCGGTCGCGGCGAACTCACGGCGATCGATTACTATCACGAGCTCGGGATCCCGCACCACGACTACGCCGTGGACCTGCCGCTCCGGCCGGGGCAGAGCGGGAGTCCGGTCTTCGCCCTCGAGCTGCGCCCGGGCGATGACGAGCCGGAGGTCGTCTTCACCTTGATCGGTCTGCTCCACGCCCGGGACGGCGGCACGCCGCTGGTCGTCCCTTATCCGCTGTGGAAGGGGCTGTTGGAGCAGGTCCGGCCGTGAGCGAGGGGACGGAACGGGCCAGCGAGCAGCGTGACCGCGTGAACCCGTCGAGGGTCACGGTTGCCTGTCGTCAGGGCCGTCGTCCCCCGCGGTGGGGCCGCCGCTCAGCGTCCCGCATTGGATCTCCGTCGCCATCGGCGGCGTAAGAAAGTCGACCCGCCCGCGAGATCGATTGGCCGGATCGAGTGGGCTGGCCGCAGACCTCTCCGTTTCCCGACCGCCACTCCGACCGACGAACGCCCATGAGTCGACACGAGATCGAAACAGCGCCGCGCCCCGCGACCGGGGACGCCTCATCCCATCACGCGCCGCGGTTCCCAGGACGCTGGCTGGCGTTCCTCAGGATCACGGTCGGCCTGTGGTTCCTCAAGGGGATCGTGACCAAGATGACCTGGTTCGCCTTCGCGGGGTTCATCCCTCTGCCCCGGGCGTCGGAGCGGTGGGTGAACTTCCTGCCGCGGCGCCTGATGGAGTACGCGAGCGAGAACCCCATCGAGGTGTACCGGCAGTTCCTGCTCGATGTCGCGATTCCCAACGCAGGGGTGTTCGCCTACCTGACGGCGTTCGGAGAGACCGCCGTGGGGATCGGCCTCACGCTGGGCCTGTTCACCGGCTACGCATCCATCATCGGCTTCTTCCTGATGGCCAACTACTTCGCGGCGAGCTACTGGACGGGCATGTGCCAGCAGGGCTTCCACGTGCTCCTGCTGGCGTGCATGCTCGCGTTCCTGGGATCCAGAGCGGGAAGGGTGTGGGGGATCGACGGCTGGCTCGCCCGGCGATTCCCGCGCATCCCGCTGATCTGACGCCGGCCCCTCGGCGCGGCGGCCGACCCGGCCGGCAGCTCAGTTGCCGGCCGGGTTCACGATCGCGACGCCCCAGGGGCCCTCGCCGTCCACATCCACGGTGGCGATGACCTGGTTCGTGGCCGTGTCGATCACCGACACGTCGTTGGAGAGGCCGTTCGCCGTGTAGAGCTTCTTGCCGTCCGGCGTGATCGCGATCCCCCACGGGCGCCGCCCGACCGGGATCGTGGCGACGACCTCGTTCGTTTCCGCATCAATGACCGAGACGCTGTTCGCGTGGCCGTTCGCGACGTAGACCCGCTTGCCGTCCGGCGAGACCACCACGCCCACCGGCTTCGCCTCGCCCTCCTCCAGCAGGATGGTCTCGATGACCTCGTGCGTTTCCGTGTCCACCACCGAAACCGTCCCGCTGATCTCCGACGTCACGTACGCGCGCTTGCCGTCCGGCGAGAACGCCGCCGCCCGCGGCCGTACGTCCACCAGGAAACTCGCCACCACCTGGTTGAGGTTCGTGTCGATCACCGAGACGGTGTTGCTCGTCTCCGCGGTGACGTACACCCAGCGACCGTCGGGGCTGATGGCAACGCCCTCGGGCTCGATCCCCACCGTGAGCGTGACGATCACCTCGTTGGTCTCCAGGTCGATGATGGACGCGGTCCCGGCGTCCTCGTTCGACACGAACAAGCGCCGCCCGTCCGGGCTCACCGCGAACTGCTCGGGATCCGAACCTGCGCGGATCCGGCGCGTGATCTTGCCGGTCGCCACGTCGATCTCGACGATCGCGTCGGCATCGGTCTCGACCGTGCGGGCCAGGTCGCTGACCGCGACGTAGACCCGTTTGCCGTCCGGGCTGACCTGGATGCCGCGCGGGCCCGGGCCGACGGTGAGGGTCCCGACGACCTGATCCGTCGCCGTGTCGATGATCGTGACGGTCCCGCTCCCCTCGTTCGACACGTAGGCGAGCGGCGCGTTCTGCGCGCGCACGCCCGCCGGCAGCAGCAGCGCTCCGGCGAGCGCGACTCCGATCCCCAGACGCCAGTAGCGTGAACCCATCATCGGACGACCTACCTTTTCGCGAATGGCTCCATCCGGTACGCCCAGCATCAGGACAGCGGTGCGAGCCGGCAGCGGCTCTCCGCCTCGCCATCGCCCAGCCGATCGAGCAGCTCCTGGGAGGCCGCGGTCGGGCCGCGCGGGATGCGCGGCAGCTCGGCCACGACCTCCCACTCCGCGCCGCCAGCGTCCTTGGCCGGTTTGACCAGGTACACGATCTGACGGAGCTGGTGGTCCCACGGCCGGAACGACAAACGCCGACCCTTGTGGCCGTCGAACGTGGCGCGCGCGCTCTCCAGGAACCGCACGAGTTCCGGCCCCTCGGTCGTGGAAGCTCTGTTCGCCGCCTCCCAGGCGACCTTGACGGCGAACCAGCCCGCCCAGCCGAGCGCGTCCATCTCCAGCCCGAAGCGGTCGTAGTAGCGCTCGTTCAACTGGGTCGCACCGAACCGGCTCAGGGTGTGGTGCCACATCCTGGGCCAGGTGCCGACCCGAGGGCCGGCACCCTGTCCCGCGAACTCCCCCGCATCCTCCGGGGCGAGGCCGGTCAGCTCGAACGCCGGCGCGGCGGCGCTGTAGTGCTCGAGGAACCTGCGCCACGCCTCGCCGGCCAGGTCCACGAACACCAGGTCCGCGCCCGTCCGTTCGACCTCCCGGAAGACGGCGGCGAAGTCGTCAGTGCCAGCCCTCACCTCGATGCGACCCACCGCCTCGCCCCCCTGCGCCGCGAGGGCCCGCCGCGCACGCTCGTACACCGCCGCGCCGGCCGGCGTGGCGGCGCCCACGAAGCACCACCGCCGCAGCCCCGCTTCACCCGCCGCCCATTGCACCACGGCGTCCACGTACATGGCTGCGCTCGCCGCGACGTGCAGCGTGTGCCGGCGGCAGTGCTCCGCCCGCGCCACCGGGTCGGCGCACCCGGCGTTCAGGAAGAGGACCCCGTGGCGCTCCGCCGCACTGCTCAGCGCGGCGAACGTCTCCGCGTCGGCCCCGCCGATGACCGCGTACACGCCTTCCTCGGCGACCAGCCGCCGGACCGCTTCCTCCACTTCCTGCCCGCCACCGACGCGGACGGTCACCAGATCGAACCTCCGCCGGAGCAGCTCGGCCGTCCGGGCCGCTTCCTCGGCGCCCAGCACCGCGCCCCGCTCCAGCGCCTCGCCGGCAGAGCCCCCCGGCACGACCAGACCAACACGAAGGTCCCGTTCGCCGGCCGCCAGGAGCGCCGCCGGGCCGCCCAGCACGGCCAGGCCGCTCGCCGCGAACACGGCGCCCAGGACCTCGCGTCGCGTCCACACGCGCGACGCCGGCACCTGCCCGGCGCCGGCGTCGCCTCTCACGACACCACTCACCACACCACCTTGTCCGGATCGCCCTTGTAGAGAGACCGGATGTAGGCGATGAGCTGCCACGTCTCTTCGTCCGTCAGCATCGTGAAGGCGGGCATCCCGTTGGGCCGGCCGTTCCGGATCGTCTCGAAGACCTTGGCGTCCTCACCGCCGTAACGCCATTCGGAATCGATCAGGCTCGGCCCCATCCCGCCGCCCCCCATCGTGCCGTGACACCCGTAACAGTTCCACTTCATGTAGAGCTTGCGCCCCGCCTGGATCGCCTCGGGTTGGCCGGTGAACGGATTCTTCGCCTCCGCCGCCGGCTGGCTCGCCGCTTCCTTCTCTTCACCGCTCTGCTGCTGCGCCGCAGCCGGGCGCGCCGCGACGCTGAGCCCAACGACGGCGACGACAACCGCCGCCCAAGCCACACTCCTCATGACCTCCGTTCTCCTTCAGTCGTGACGGACGAAGTACGGGCCTTCCCGACTCCCACGAGCGGGACGCCGTACGACTCCAGGATCTCGCGGATCTCCGCCTGCCTGCGAACCAGGATCGCCTCCAGCTCCTCCTTGAACGCCTCGTCTTCCCGCCGCACGCCCATCGAAATGTCGTACACGAAAGGAAGGAACGGGAGGTCGATGCTGGGAGAGACCGGCACGAGCTCGAGCGGGACCGACTCCTGCTTCGCGAAGTAACCCGCGATCGGACCCCACGCGATCGCCACATCCACGTCCCCCCGCGCCACCGCCTCGATCAGCCGGGCCGGCGGGTTCGGCTCCGAATAGTCACCGTAGACACTGTAGCCGACGACGTTCTTGACGATCTGCCGCCTCCCGAGCGCGTGCGCCGGCGGGCTGTTGTTGTAGTCGTCCCCGATGATGTGGACGCCGATCTTCAGCTCGCGGAGGATCGGGTCATCCAGGGATCGGATCTGGTACCCGCGATCCTTCCGGTAGACGAACACGTAGGTGGACCGGTAGTACGGCCGGGTGGTGAGCACGAGCTCGTAGCTCGTCGGCACGCCCATCACCAGGTCGCACTTCTGCTCCCGCAGCGTGTTGCGGATGAACCCGCGGCGCTGCGGCCACCACGTGTAGCTCAACGTCGCGCCGAGCTCACGGGCGATGAGCTCGGCGAGCTTGTTCTCGAATCCTTCGTGTCGGTCGTTGGAGTAGGGGAGGTTGTTCGGATCCGCGCACACCCGGAGCTCCCGCACCTCCTGCCCCCGCACCTCCCCCGCAACGAGCAGCGCCGCGAACGCCGGCAGCAGGACGGCCCACCCCAGCGTCCGCGGTCGCCCATCCTTCCTCGATCGAACTGCCATCGGACTCGTTTCCATGGTCCTGCGTGCGGTTGCCGCCCCTCTCCGCGGATCCCGACGGATCGCTCCACCGGAGCGGCGTGCCGCGCGAAGGACGTTGTCGATGGAACTTCCCCGGAGCCGGCGCAAAACAACCGCTTCCGGCGCAGGGCGGCTCGAGCCGCCCTGCGCCGGAAGTGGCGGGCCCCAGGCTACAGGGAGAAGACGTACAGCATGCCGCCCCTGGTGACCTCCTGCTTCAGCGGCCCGAACATGTTCACCGCCCCGAGCGCCGCCGTCGGGTCGTCGAGCGACAGGTCCTGCGACACCGTAAGGCCCGCCCAGCCGCCGACACCGGCGAGGATCGCGATGTACTGCTTGCCGTCCGGGCCGATGTAGGTCATCGGCGCACCGATGATCCCGGTGCCCGTGCGGAACTTCCACAGCTCCTGGCCGGTCTTGGCGTCGAGCGCCTTGAACCAACCGTCCATGGTGCCGTAGAAGACCACATCACCCGCCGTGACCAGGGCGCCGCCCCAGACCGGCCACTTCTCCTTGTTCTCCCAGACCTTCTTGCCGACCGTCGCGTCCCAGGCGATGAACGCGCCGCCATGGCCGCCGGGGCCCGCGTAGGTCCGCACGATCGCGCCCACGTACGGAACACCCGCGGTGTAGCTGACTTCCACGCCCTCGTAGTCCATGCAGAGGTTGTTGGTGGGGACGTAGAAGAGCTTCGTGCGAGGCGAGTAGGCGGCGGGCTGCTGGTCCTTGAAGCCCATCGCGGACGGGCAGATGTTGGTCGTGTTGACCCCCTCCTTCGTCCGCTTCTCCGGGTTCTCGATCGGCCGGCCGGTCTTCTTGTCGATGCCCTTGGCCCAGTTCACCGGCCCGTACGGCTCGGCCACCAGGACCTCGCCCGTCGTCCGATCGATCGTGTAGGCGAACCCGTTCCGGTCGAAGTGGACCAGCGTCTTGCGCAGCCGGCCGTTGATCTCCAGGTCGACCAGGATGTTCTCGTTGACGCCGTCGTAGTCCCACGCGTCGTGCGGCGTCATCTGGTACGCCCAGCGCGCCTCGCCCGTCTTCGGGTCACGCGCCCAGATCGTCATGGACCACTTGTTGTCGCCGGGCCGCTGGTCCGGGTTCCAGGTGCCGGGGTTCCCGGTCCCGTAGTAGAAGAGGTCCAGCTCCGGATCGTAGGTGTACCAGCCCCACGTCGTGCCGCCGCCCCTCTTCCACTCGTCGCCCGGCCACGTGGTCACGCCGAGGTCCTTGCCCTTGTGGTCCTCGTAAAACGGCTTGAAGTTCGGGCCGATGCCGACCTCGCTGTCCGGACCGGTGCTGTAGACCCGCCAGAGCTGGCGGCCGGTCTTGAGGTCGTTGGCGGTCACGAAGCCGCGGACGCCGAACTCGCCGCCGCTGATCCCCGTGATCACGATGTCGCGGATGATGAGCGGCGCCGCCGTGATCGTCTCGCCCCTCTTCGGGTCGCCCTGCTTGACCTGCCAGACGACCTGGCCCGTCTCCGCGTCCAGCGCGACCGTCGTGGCGTCGAGCTGGTTGAAGACGATCTTGCCGTCGCCGTACGCGACGCCGCGGTTGACCACGTCACAGCACGCCACGCCCTGGACCGTCGGGTCCTGGTTGGGCTTGTACATCCACTTGATCGGCGCGCCCGGCTTCGTCAGGTCCAGCGCGTACACGATGTTCGGGAACGAGGTCACGAAGTACATCGTGTTGTTGACGACGAGCGGCGCGCCTTCCAGGCCGTTCAGCGTGCCGGTCGAGAACGTCCAGGCGACCTTCAGGTCCTTGACGTTCTGGGTGTTGATCTGGTCGAGCTCGCTGAAGCGGGTGCCGGCGTAGTTCTTACCGGGCAGCACCCATTGGTTGGGATCGTTCTGGAGCTGGACGAGGTCCTGCGCGGTGGCCGGACCGACCGCGAGCAACAGCCCGGCCGCTACCAGCCCTCCCGAGATCATCCGGCGCATGATTCGCCCCCTTTCTCCATTCGGAAGCAGATGGTGAAGGCCACGTGACTCCTTCGGATCGTGTCCCTGACCACGCGGGCGAGGGGCCATCGCGGGGCCAGCCGACGTGTGGGAACATGCGAGCTCCTCCTGCTCGGGTGTCGCCACACGCGAGCGCCCGCCGGAGGGCGGCGCCGACGTGCGGGCCGGGCGGCCCAGCCTGTGAGGACGGCCACGCCCCCCGGCTGCCCGTGGACGCAGGGGCGCGCTCCGCCCCGGCGAGGACGTAGTCCGAACGGCGTGTCGCAGATCGAGCCAGCCACTCCGTGCCCGACCGCGTCCCCCCGAGCAGGGGTCTGCGCGGTCGTCCACGCGGCCGTGTATCGAGACGCCGGTCCTGCGACCGGCGGAGCCGTCGTGTGGGGCGAGTCGGACATCTGCGCCGATATCCAACTCGGGACGACGGGGCGGCCTGCGGAGCCGCCCCGGAGAGCCGTACAAGGATTTCGTGTTCAACTTGCGCCCCGGGACACCGCGCTGTCAAGGTCCGCATCTTGACAACCGCGGCGGGGCCGCACTAGCCTAACGGCCCTGGACTCCTGTTCTGGGAAGAGTCGAGGTGCCGGACGTGGGCCTGTCCCGTGTCCGGTATTCGTGCCGGTTTCACCCCCTGCCGAACGCCGGCAGATAGGTTCCCAGACTCTCCAGCTAGGAGGCGATCATGGCCATCCGTCCGTTTGCAGTCGGCGAAGCCCTCGTAGGCGAGGGCAACGAGGTCGCGCACATTGACCTGATCATCGGCCCCAAGGATGGTCCGGCCGGCCAGGCGTTCGCCAACGCGCTGGCGGGCCAGCGGGCCGGTCACACCACCTGCCTCGCGGTTCTCGAGCCCAATCTGCCCGCGAAGCCCGACACGGTGATGTTCAACAAGGTCACCATCAAGGGCGAGAAGCAGGCGGTGCAGATGTTCGGGCCCGCGCAGGCGGCGGTCGCGCGCGCGGTGGTGGACTCGGTGGCCGAGGGGATCATCCCGAAGGACCAGGTGGATGACCTCTGCGTGCTCGTCGCGGTCTTCATCCACTGGGAGGCGCAGGACGACCGCAAGATCTTCGAGTACAACTACAAGGCCACGAAGGAGGCGATCGCCCGGGCGCTGCGCGGCCAGCCGAAGGCGGACGACGTGATCAGCCGCAAGGCCTCGGCGCGGCATCCGTTCGCTGCGGGCGCGGAGGAGCTCATCCCGGCGTGAGGCCGGCGGAGATCCCACGGCCCGACCACAGAGGAAGGACGGGGGCGACCTTCGGGTCTCCCCCGTCGTTCTCCTGGTCGTGAGCGTGAGGAGGCGGGGGTGAAGAAGCTTCTGCTCCAGTTGGACGTGGACCGCCACGCCAGCGTATTCGATCGCGTCGTGGGCTACGACGCGGGCGCGGACGCGGTGCTGAGCTACGGCGGGGTCCAGGAGGGCGATGTCCAGGCGCTGGTCCACGGCGCCATTTTCACGCGCGGCCCGGCCGACCTCCACAACACGGCGATCTTCGTCGGGGGCGGCGACATGGCCCGCGCCGAGCGGATCCTCCAGGAGGTCCAGCGGACGTTCTTCGGCCCGTTCCGCGTCTCGGTCGTCTTCGATCCCAACGGCTCGAACACGACGGCGGCGGCGGCGGTCTTCAAGATGGTCCGCGCCGTCGGGGGCGACGTGCAGGGCCGCCGGGCGGTGGTGCTGGCCGGCACCGGGCCCGTGGGCACGCGGGCGGCGGGGCTGCTGGCCCGGCTCGGCGCCCGGGTGACGATCACCTCCCGTGATGAGGCGCGCGGCCAGGCGGCGGCGGCGCACATCCGGGAACGGTTCGGCCAATCGGTCGAGGTCGTGACGGCCGCCAACCCGGCGGGGACGGCCTCAGCGCTGGAAGGGGCGGAGCTGGTGCTGGCGACCGGCCCCGCGGGCGTGCAGCTCGTGCCGCGCGATGCGTGGGTGGGCCGCCCCGGCCTGCGGGTCGTCGCGGACGTCAACGCCGTGCCGCCGCTCGGGATCGAGGGCGTGGAGGCCAACGACGACGGCGTCGAGCGCGAGGGCGTCATCGCCTTCGGCGCGCTCGGCATCGGGCGCCTCAAGATGAAGCTCCACAAGGCGAGCATCGCCCGCGCCTTCGAGCGCAACGACCGGATCTTCGACTCCGAAGCGATCTACGATCTGGCGGCCGAGCTCTGACGCCGGCGCCGTCGTGATCGTCGGCGTCTCGACCCGCGCGTTCGCCGAGTCGGCGCATCGGGCGGGGTATCGCTGCCGGACGGTCGACGCCTTCGGCGACCTGGACCAGAAGGCGATGGTCGAGAACGTGGCGCTCGCCCGCGACCTCGGCCGGGCGTACGGCGCGGCCGCCGCCGTGGCGATCGCCCGCCGGTGGCCTGGCCCGGCGGCGTACGTGGCGAACCTCGAGAACCACCCTGCCGCGGTCCGACGGCTGGCGGCCGGGCGGCGGCTGCTGGGCAACGGGCCGGAGGTGCTCGCGCGCGTGCGCGACCCGTTTTCGCTGGCCGCGGTCCTCGGCTCCGCCGGCGTCCGGATGCCGCGTACGCTCCCCGCCACGGAGGCCGGACGCGCCGACCCCGGGCGCGCGTGGCTGCGCAAGCCGGTGCGCGGCGGCGGGGGGAGCGGGGTCGGCCCCTGGCGGCCTGGGCAGCCGCTCGGGCCGCGCGCGATCCTCCAGGAGCGGCTCGAGGGGACGCCCGGCTCGATCGCGTTCGCCGCGGACGGCCGCCGCGCCGTCGTCCTCGGCGTCTCCCGCCAACTGATCGGCGACGCCGCCTTCGGCGTGACCGGGTACCGCTACGCGGGCAGCATCTTCCCCTTCGTCTGCGACGACGCCGACCCCGCGTCCGTCGCCGAGCAGGCCGCCGCCATCGCCGAGACGGTCACCGCCGCCTTCGGCCTGCGGGGCGTCAACGGCGTGGACTTCGTGGCCCGGGACGGCGAGCTGTACGTCCTCGAGGTGAACCCCCGGTACACCGCGTCCATGGAGCTCATCGAACGCGCAACGGGCCTGTCCATCTTCGAGGCGCACGTGGCCGCGCTGGACGGAGCGCTGCCCGCGCCGCCCGCGCCGCCGTCGGGCGCGTACGGCAAAGCCATCGTCTACGCGCGCCGGGACGTGGTCATGGCGGACACGCGCCCGTGGCTGGGGCGGGACGACGTGCGCGACCTGCCGTTCCCGGGCGAGCGGATCCGGCGCGGCAGGCCGGTGTGCACCGTGTTCGCCCGGGCCCCGGACGCCCGGGGCTGCTACGCCGGACTGGTGGCGGCCGCCCGCGCCGTGGAGGAGACCCTGATGCGGGAGGCGTCGTGATGGTCCGGGCCATGGCCGCGCCGGTCGCCCGGGTGGACGGTGCACCGGCGACCCTGGAGCAGGCCGTTGCCGCGGCGGCGGACGTGCTCGTCCGCGCCCGCCTACCGCTGGTCTGCGGGCTGGTCGAGACGACCGTCGAGGCCCAGCGGCTCGCGGTGGAGATCGCCGATCTCACGGGCGGCGCGGCGGACACCGTCGCCTCGGCCGGACACGAGCCGTCGTTCCTGGCGTTCCAGCGGATCGGCCAGATCACGGCGACGCTGGGCGAGGTGCGGGAGCGCGCGGATCTGGTCGTGTACTGGGGCATCGACCCCGACGCCCGGGAGCCTGGCTTCCGGGACCGCTACCTCGCCCCATCGCCCGACTCGCCGGCGCGGGCCCGGATCGCCGTGGATCTCGGCGACGCCCGTGGTCCGGAGGAGGCGGACGAACGGATCGCGATCCCGGCCGCCGCGGAGTTCGAGGCGCTGTGGGCGCTGCGCGCCCTGGTCCGCGGTCGCCGGGTGGACGAGGAGCGCCTGGGATCCCTGGGCGTTCCGGCCGACCGGCTCCGGCCGCTCGCCCGGCGGCTCGCCTCGTGCCGCTACGGCGTGCTGCTCTACGACGCCGACCCGCCGCCCGAGCGGCGCGACCCGCTGCGGGCGTTCGCGCTCGGTTCGCTGGTGGAAGACGCGAACGAGAAGGCGCGCGTGCGGCTCATCGGCATCCGCATGCCCGGCAACCCGGTGGGGGCGGAGGCCGTGCTGACCTGGCAGACGGGCTACCCCTGCGCCGTGCACTTCGGCCGCGGCTACCCGCGGTACGGCCCGGGCGAGTACACCGGCGCCGCGCTGCTCGCGCCCGGCGGGGCGGACGCCGTGCTGCTGGTCGGCGCCGATCCCACCCGCCACCTGACCCCTGCGCAGCGCCAGCGCCTCGCCGAGGTCCCCAGCGTCGTCGTCGGGCCGGCGGCGGAGCGGGTGGAGGGCGCGCGGGTGGCGGTGGTGACCGCACCGCTCGAGGAGTCGCCCGGCGGCGTCTACCGGCTGGACGGCGTGGCGCTCCACCGGCGGGTGGAGAGCTCGCGGCTCACGGACGCGGCGGTGCTCGCCGACCTCGCGGCGGCCGTCCGCGCGCGGGTGCAGGGAGGTGCAGCGTGAAGGGCCGGCTGCGGATCACCGGTGGGAAGGTCTACGACCCCCGCAACGGCGTGGACGGCGCGGTGGCGGACGTCTGCATCGAGGACGGCCGCATCGTGGCGAGTCTGCCCGACGACGCGCCCGTCCTCGACGCCCGCGGGCTGATCGTCATGCCCGGCGGCGTGGACATCCACTGCCACATCGCGGGGCCCAAGGTCAACCTCGCCCGCCGGCTCGAGCCGGAGCGGCATCGGGCCGACCCGGTGCCGCGGCGCGTCGTTCGGTCGGACGACGGCCCGCGCGTGCTCCGGTCCGGGGCGGGCGGCGTGGTCCCCTCCACGTTCGCCACCGGCTACCGCTACGCCGGGCTGGGCTACACCTCGGCGTTCGAGGCCGCCGTCCCCGCCATCGGCGCGCGGCAGGCGCACCAGGAGCTCAACGACACGCCGGTCATCGACAAAGCGTTCTTCCTGCTGTTCGGCAACGACGACTTCCTGCTCCGCCTCCTCGCCCGGGGCGAGCAGGAGCTGGCCCGGCACTACATGGCGTACATGCTCCGCGCGGCGCGGGCGTACGCCGTCAAGGTCGTCAACCCCGGCGGGGTCGCGGCGTGGAAGGCGGGCGCGGCGATCTCCGGGCTGGACGAGGCGCTACCGGGCTACGACGGCGTCACGCCGAGGCGCATCGTCCAGGCGATCGCCAGCGCGGCGGACGAGCTGGGGCTGCCGCACCCCATGCACATCCACTGCAACAACCTGGGCGTGCCCGGCAACGCCGATACGACACTCGAGACGATGCGCGCGGTGGAGGGCCGTCGCGCGCACTTCACCCACATCCAGTTCCACGCCTACGGCAGTACGGAGGATGGGCGGCCGACGTCGCGGGCGCGTGAGCTCGTCGAGTACGTGGACGCGCACCCGAACCTGAGCGTGGACGTGGGGCAGGTCATGTTCGGCGCCGCCACCGCCATGACCGCCGACACGCGCGTCGCGCACCTGCTGCACCGGCTCAGCGGCCGCAAGTGGGTGGCCATGGACGTCGAGCTCGAGAGCGGCTGCGGCATCGTGCCGTACGAGTACAGCGAGAAGAGCTACGTGCACACGCTCCAGTGGGCTGTGGGGTTGGAGTTCTTCCTGCTGGCGCGGGATCCGTGGCGGGTCGTGCTCTCGACGGACCATCCCAACGGCGGGTCGTTCCTCTCCTATCCCCGCCTGATCCGCCTGCTGATGGACCGCACGTTCCGCGACGAGCAGATCCGCAAGGTCAACCCCCGCGCGCTGGAAGGCACCGCGCTGGCGGACGGGCTCGACCGCGAGTACACGCTCTACGAGATCGCGATCATCACCCGCGCGGCGCCCGCGCGTCTGCTGGGGCTGGAGCACAAGGGGCACCTGGGGCCGGGCGCGGATGCGGACATCACGATCTACGCGCCCGCCGAGGACGTGGAGACGATGTTCAGCACGCCGCGCTACGTGTTCAAACGCGGCGAGCTGGTGGTGGAGGACGGCGAGCTCCGGCGCGAGGTCTACGGCACGACGCTCCAGGTCGAGCCGGAGTACGATGCCGACATCGAGCGCGTGCTGCGGCGGCATTTCGAGGAGCGCGGCACCCTCGGCCTCGAGGCGTATCGCGTGGACGAGGCCGAGGTGGCGGACCTCGCGCGGGTCGCGACCCTGAAGCGCTGAGGCGAGGGAAGCGTGGAGATCAACGGCGTCGAGATCCGCGACACGTTCGCCGAGGCGTTCCGCATGTGGGCGAGCCGCGCCGTGATCACGGCGCGCTCGCGCCGCTGGGCGCTCGAGGCCGCGCGCGCCATGACCGGCTTCGCGACGTCGGTCATCGGGTGCAAGGTGGAGGCCGGGATCGAGCGGGAGCTCGATGCGGACGCCACGCCGGACGGCCGCGAGGGCGTCAGCGTCCTGCTCTTCGCGTTCGATGCGGAGGGCGTGGCCAAGCGCATGGTCGAGCGGATCGGGCAGACGGTGCTCACCTGCCCGACCACCGCGTGCTTCGACGGGCTGCCCGAGGCGGAGGAGCGGATCCAGGTCGGCGGCGTGCTGCGCCACTTCGGGGACCGGCACCAGTCCAGCAAGGTGCTGGACGGGCGGCGCTACTGGCGGATCCCCGTGATGGAGGGCGAGTTCCTCGTCGAGGAGACGTTCGGCGTGCAGAAGGCCATCGGCGGCGGCAACTTCCTGATCCTCGCGCGGGATGCGGACGCGGCGCTCGACGCGGCGGAGCACGCCGTCGCGGCCATGCGCGGCATGCCGGGCATCATCCTCCCGTTCCCCGGCGGCGTCGTGCGGAGCGGGAGCAAGGTCGGCGCAAAGCACTACAAGGGGATGACCGCCTCGACGAACGATGCCTACTGCCCCACGCTGCGCGGGCGGATCGGCGTCGAGAGCGAGCTGCCGCCGGGCGTGAATTCCGTGCTCGAGATCGTGGTGAACGGCCTGGACCGGGAAGCGATCGAGGCCGCGATGCGCGCCGGCATTCTCGCCGCCTGCCGGCCCGGCGTCGTCCAGATCTCCGCGGGCAACTACGGCGGGCGGCTGGGCAAGCACCTGTTCCACCTCCATGCGATCCTGGGCGCATGAGCGTCGTCGTGCTGGAGCCGTGCGCGGAGCCGGCGGTGCCGCTGGAAGCGCCTGAGATCCGTCCGGACGCGTTCGCCGCGCTGGATGGAGCGGAGATCGCGCGGCTTCCGGTCTGGCACGGGAAGGAGAAGGCGAGCCTCGGCGACTTCTTCCGGGTGAGCGGCGGCCGCTCGGACGAGGTCCGCGTCGCGGGCGATGCGAGCCGCGTCCAGCACCTCGGCAGCGGGATGGCGGGCGGCCGGCTGGTGATCGAGGGCAGCGCCGGCGCGCACGTGGGCGCGGGGATGACGGGCGGGCGCATCGTTGTCGAAGGCGATGCGGGGCCGTGGGCCGGCGCCGAGATGCGGGGCGGCGTGCTGGAAATCCGCGGCAACGCGGGCCCGCACCTCGCCGCGGCGTACGCGGGAAGCCCCCGCGGCATGACCGGCGGGCTCGTGCTCGTCCACGGCTCGGCGGGCGACCTCGTGGGCGAGCGGATGCGCCGCGGCGTCGTGGCGGTGGCCGGCGACGTGGGGGACTACGCCGGCACCGGGATGCTGGCCGGCACGCTCCTGGTCTTCGGCCGGCTCGGCCGGCGGCCGGGCGCCGGGCTGCGGCGCGGCACCATCGTCGCGGGCAGCGAGGTCGAGTTGCTGCCCACGTTCCGCTACGCCTGCACCTACCGCCCCACGTTCCTGCTCGTCTACCTGCGCAGGCTGCGCCAGGCGTACGGGTTCGACATCGAGCCGCGCTTCTTCGAGGGAGCGTACCGGCGCTACAACGGAGACTTCGCCGATCTCGGCAGAGGGGAGATCTTGGTATGGACCACGCCGTAGCCGCCGCATTGGGCCTCAACGAGCGTGCGGCGAAGATCGCCGACGCGATGGCCGCGGACGCCGACGCGCTGCGCGTCGCGGTCTCGATGCTCCCGTGCGCCGCGCGGGTCATCGATTGCGGCATCGCCGTACGGGGTGGACTGGAGGCCGGCCGCCTCATGGCCGAGGCCTGCATGGGCGGGCTCGGCCGTGTCCAGCTCACCGCCGTCGAGATCGATGGGCTGCGGCTGCCCGGCGTCCACGTGCACACGGACCATCCCGCGGTGAGTTGCCTCGCCTCGCAGTACGCCGGCTGGGCGATCCGGCCGGAGGGGTACTTCGCCATGGGCTCGGGCCCGCTGCGCGCGATCGCACGCGTGGAGCACGAGCTGTACGAGCGGCTGGGCTACGGCGAGCCGGCGGACGGCCGCGGCGTCCTGGTGCTCGAGGGCCGCACGCCGCCGGATGACGCCGTGGCCGCGTACGTGGCCGAGAAGTCCGGCGTCGCGGTGGAACGCCTCACCTTCCTCATCGCGCCCACCGCCTCCCTCGCCGCAAGCGTGCAGGTCTCGGCCCGCGTCGTCGAGACGGCGCTCCACAAGCTGCTCGAGCTCGGCTTCGACGTCCGCCGGGTCGTGAGCGGGTCCGGCACCGCGCCCGTGGCGCCGGTCGCGAAGAACGACATCCGGGCGATCGGCCGCACGAACGACTGCGTGCTCTACGGCGGCGTCGTCCACCTCACGGTGGACGCCGAAGACGACGAACTCGCGGAGCTGGTGCCGCGGGTCCCATCCTCCGCATCGCCGGACTACGGCACGCCGTTCTACGAGACGTTCGAGCGCTACGGCGGCGACTTCTACAAGGTGGACCCGCACCTCTTCAGCCCCGCGGAAGTCTACATCACCAACCTCTCCAGCGGCAGGACGTTCCACGCGGGACGCCTGGACGCAGACGTCCTGCGCCGCTCGTTCCTGTCCTGAGCCGGCGCATGGACGTGGCCATCCTGAGCGCGCGCCGCGGCTGGCACACCGCGGAGCTCGAGCGCGCGCTCTGCGCGCGCGGCCATCGCGCGCGGGTGCTGCCGTTCGACGGGCTCCGGGCGAGGATCGGGGCCGCGCCGCGGCTGTCGGCCGGCGGCGTCTCGCTGGACGACGTGGACGCGGTGCTCGTCCGCATCATCCCGCGCGGCTCGCTGGAGCAGATCATCTTCCGGGTCGACGCGCTCCACCGGCTGGTCCGCGCCGGCATCCCGGTGCTCAACCCGCCGAGCGCCATCGAGCGTACCGTGGACAAGTACTACACGTCGTCGCTGCTCGAAGAGGCCGGGATCCCTACGCCGTACACGGTGGTCGCGGAGCGGATGGACGATGCGCTCGCCGCGTTCCGCGAGTTGGGCGACGTCGTGGTCAAGCCGCTCTTCGGCTCGAACGGCCGCGGGATGGTGCGCATCAGCGATGAAGAGATCGCCTACCGCGTCTTCCGCGCGCTGGAACTGGAGGGGGCCATCTATTACATTCAGCGCGCCATCCCCCACGAGGGTCGAGACATCCGTGCGTTCGTGGTCGGCGACCGCGTCGTGGCCGCGATGTGGCGCTGCGCCGACCACTGGTGCACCAACCTGGCGCGCGGCGCGCGGGCCGAGCCGGCGACGCTGCCCCCCGCCTGGGAGGAGCTGAGTCTCCGCGCCGCCCGCGCCGTCGGTGCGGAGATCGCCGGCGTCGATCTGCTCCCCACCGCGAGCGGCGAGGTCTACGTCTTGGAGGTCAACGGCATTCCCGGCTGGCGCGGGCTCCAGCAGACCACATCCACCGACATCGCCGATGCGATCGTCGCTCACCTCGAGCGGCGTGCGAGCGGCTCCTGACGGCCTGGCCCATGGGTTTCCGCAGCGACATCGCGGTGGCGGCCCAGATCGCGTGTCTCCTCGAGGCCAGCGCGCCGAAGCCGGGGAACGTGAACCGTTACCACGACTTCGCGGACACGACGTTCGAGGACTTCCTGCTGAGCGCCGCGGCGGTGGGCCCCGCGATGGGCCGCGCGGGCGGCGTGGGTGTGGGGCGCACGATCCTGCGGGCGGTGCGGGACACGCGGCGGTTCGTGCGGACGAACACGAACCTCGGGATCATCCTGCTGCTGGCCCCGCTCGCCCGGGCCGCGGCGGGCGCGGGCGGATCGCTGCGGAGCCGCCTGGCCCGGGTCCTGGCCGAGCTGGACGTGGAGGACGCGCGGGCGGCGTACGCCGCGATCCGGCTGGCGCAGCCGGCCGGCCTGGGTCGCGTCCAGGACCAGGACGTGCGTGAGGAGCCGACCGTGTCGCTCCGGGAGGCGATGGCCCTCGCCGCGCCGCGGGACACGATCGCGCGCGAGTACGTGACCGACTACGCCGTCACCTTCGAGACCGGCGTCCCGGCGCTGTGCCGCGCTCGCGAGCAAGGCCTCGACTGGGCGGCCGCGGTCACCGAGACGTACCTATCGCTGCTCGCGGCCGTGCCGGACACGCTGATCGCGCGCAAGTGCGGCGAGGAGGCGGCGCGCGAGGTCAGCCGCGAGGCGGCCCGCGTGCTCGCCGCCGGCGAGCCGGACAGCGTCGAGCGGCGGGAGGCGCTCGCCCGGTTCGACGCGTCGCTGCGTCGGGAGGGCAACGCGCTCAACCCCGGCACCACGGCGGACCTGACCGCCGCAACGCTCTTCGTCCACTTCCTCGAGCAGTCCCCGGGCGCCGCGCGCCCGACCCACGGAGGTCCGAGATGGCCGCGTACAGAGTCGTCGTAGAGAAGGACTACCTCGTGTTCGCCGCCGGGCACTTCATCACCTACGGCGACCAGTGCGAGGGGCTGCACGGCCACAACTACCGCGCGCGGGTCGAGGTCGAGGGCGAGCTGGACGAGAACAGCTACGTCTTCGACTTCGTCACGCTGAAGCGGATCATGCGGCGGCTGGTGGACGAGATCGATCACAAGATGCTGTTGCCGCTCGACAACCCGTTCCTCGAGCTCCGCGAGGCGAACGGCGAGGTCGAGGTGCGGTACCGGGACCGGCGGTACGTCTTCCCGCGGGACGACGTGGTGCTCCTGCCGATCCCGAACACCACCGCCGAGATGCTGGCCACGTACCTCGCCGGCCGGCTGAAGGCCGAGCTCGCGCAGCACGGCAAGGGCAACCTGACGGCGCTGGCCGTGGAGGTGGAGGAGTCGTTCGGCCAGTCGGCGTGGTATCGCGAGCCGCTGAAGCCGTGAGCGCGGCGGATCCTCGCTGAGCCCGGCGGATCAGCGCCGGGCGGCGAGCCGGGCGATGTCGGCGCGGGTGATGCGGCCGCGGTGGATGGCGGTCCCCACCAGCGCCGCGGCGCAGCCGATGGCCGCGAGCGCGTCCAGGTCGGCGGGCCCCGCAACGCCGCCGCCGGCGATCAGGGCGATGTCCGGGAGTCCGGCGCGGAGCCGGCGCAGCAGGTCGAGCGGCGGGCCGAGTCCCTGGCCAACCCGTGCGAGGTCGAGCACGATCACCTGCCGGGCGCCCTGCGCCGCGGCGGCTGCAGCGAGGGCCACGGGCGTGGAGGGGACGAGGGCGGGGGAGGCGGCGATGGGCTGGCCCGCCCGGAGGTCGAGGCTGAACGTGACGCGCTCGGGGCCGACCGCGCGAACGATGGCGCCCAGCTCGTCCATGGAGCGCAGCGTTTCGAGGCCGACGACGACGCGTGCGGCGCCCGCGTCGAGCAACGCCGCCGCCGCGCCCGGCGTCCGGATGCCGGCGTCCACCATGACCGCGAGGCCGGTCGCGGCGATGCCGGCGATGACGTCGTGTGAGTGGCCGAGGCCGGCGATCGCGTCCAGGTCGGCGACGTACACCGTGGCGCAGCCGAGCCGGTCCCGGAACCGGGTCGCGAGGCCGACGGGGTCCGTGCCGGATCCCAGCACGCCCTCGACCACCGGGTAGCGGCTCCGGTCGCCGCCGTCGGCGTGCACGGCGCACCCGCCTCGCAGATCGAGCACCGGGATCACGTCCATTGCGCATCCTCGTCCATGAGTACGTGACCGGCGGCGGCCTGTCCGGCCGGCCGCTGCCGCCGACGCTGGCCCGGGAGGGCGCCGCCATGCTCGGCGCGCTGCTCGCGGACCTCGCCGCGGTGCCGGGGCTCGAGGTCGTCGCCACCCTCGATCCGAGGTCGCGGCTCCGCACACCCCCCGGCGTCGCGGCGGTGCGGCTCCCACCCGCCCGCGCCGCCGCCGTGCTGCGACGGCTGATCCGCGAGGCCGACGCGGTGTGGCTCATCGCGCCGGAGACGGACGGCATCCTGGCGCGCCTGGCGGCGCGGGTCGAGGCGGAGGGGCGCCGGGTGCTCGGCCCCGGCGCCGCCGCCATCCGCCGCGCGGCGGACAAGGCGGCGCTCCGGCGGCGGCTCGCCGCGGCGGGGGTTGCTGTGCCGCCGGCGAGGGTTCTGCACCGCGCCGCGGATCCATACGCCGTCGCCGCGGAGATCGCGTACCCCGTCGTCGTCAAACCCTGGCGCGGCGCAGGGTGCGGCGGCGTCGGCCTCGCGAGGGACCCGGCGGAGTTCGTGCGGGCCGTCTCCCTCGCCCGGGCGCAAGGCGCCGGCCGGGTGCTGGTCCAGCCGTTCCTGCCCGGCGCGCCCGCCAGCGTGTCGTTGATCGGTGACGGCCGCTGCGCGTTCGCGCTCGCGGTGAACGCGCAGCACATCCGCGCCGGCCTCCCGTTCGCCTATGATGGCGGCACGACGCCGCTGGAGCACCCCCGGGCCGCCGAGGCCGTGGAGTGCGCGCTCGCCGCGTACCGCGCGCTCCCGGGTCTGGTCGGCTACATCGGCGTGGACCTCGTGCTGACGGACGCCGGGCCCGTGGTCACGGACGTGAACCCGCGGCTCACCACGTCGTACCTCGGCGTCCGCGCCGCGCTGGGCGCCAACATCGCCGCGCTCGCGCTGGAGGCCTGCCTGGGCCGGCTGCCGCCCCCGCCCGGCCCCCCGCGCCGGCGCGCGCGGTTCACCGCGGATGGAGTGGTCAGGTGCGAGGAGGCGGCGTGAGCGGCGTCCTGGGCTGGGACATCGGCGGCGCGAACCTCAAGGTGGCGCGCGTGGTCGATGGCGCGGTGGTCGCCGCGCTGGAGGAGCCGTTCGCCCTGTGGCGCGACCCCGGCCGGCTGCCGGAGGCGCTCGCCCGGCTCGCGGCACGGGCGGGCGGCGGATCGCCCACCATGGCGGTGACCCTGACCGCCGAGCTGGCCGACTGCTTCGCGACCAAGCGGGAAGGCGTCGCGTTCGTGCTGGACGCGTTGCGGATCGCGTTCCCCGGTTGCGAGATCCGCGTCTACGGCGTGGACGGGCGGTTCCGCGACCCGGACGCCGCCCGCCGCGCGCCGCTGCGGGTCGCCGCGGCCAACTGGGCCGCCGCGGCCGCGTTCGTCGCGCGCCGGCACCCCGACGCGCTCCTGATCGACGTCGGCAGCACGACGACGGACATCATCCCGATCGTCGCGGGCCGCATCGCCGCCCGCGGCCGGACCGACCCCGGGCGGCTCATGAACGGCGAACTGGTCTACACCGGCGTGCTGCGCTCGCCAGTCATGTCCATTGTCCGGCGGGTGCCGCTGCGCGGCGGCTGGTGCCGCGTGGCGGCCGAGCACTTCGCCATCGCCGCAGACGTGCACTGCTGGCTGCGCAACATCCCGCCGGACGCGTACCGGTGCGAGACGCCGGACGGCCGCGGCGTGGGCCGGCGCGAGGCGGCCGCCCGCATCGCGCGCACGGTCTGCGCGGACCTGGAGATGCTCTCGCCCCGGGACGTCACCCGGATCGCCCGGCACGTGGCCCGGGCCCAGCGGGCGCGGATCGTCGCAGCGATCCGGCAGGTGCTCCGGCGGCTGGGCGCCGCGGCGCCGCGGCTCGCCCTCGCCGCCGGCGCCGGCGCGTTCCTCGCCCGGGACGCCGCACGGGCGGCCGGGCTCGACGTCGTGGACCTGGCGGGAACGCTGGAGCCGGCGGCGGCCCGGGCGCTCCCGGCGGCGGCCGTGGCGTGGCTGCTGGCGGAGGAGCGCCGTTGAGGCCGAAGTCCGTGCTCAAGGTCGGCGGCAGCCTGGCCGGCGACCCCGGGCTCCCCCGGCTGCTCGAGGCGCTGGGCGAGCTCGCCGCGGCGGGGCACCGCCTCGTCGTCGTGCCGGGCGGCGGGCCGTTCGCCGACGCGGTGCGCGCCGCCTGCGCGGCGCACGACCCCGGTCCCAGCGCCGCCCACTGGATGGCGATCCTCGCCATGGACCAGTACGCCCACCTGCTGGCCGCGCGCACGCCCGGCGCCGCGCTGGTCGCGGGGCCCGCAGAGGTCGCCGGCGTGCTGGCCGCCGGCCGGGTGGCGGTGCTCGCGCCCTACGCGTGGCTCCGCGCGGCCGACCCGCTGCCGCACAGTTGGGAGGTGACGAGCGACAGCATCGCCGCGTGGGTCGCCGCGCGGCTGGGCGCGCCGCGCCTGGTCCTCCTCAAGTCGGTGGACGGGATCCGCGACGAGGCCGGGAACCTGCTCGCGCGGGTGGAGCGACACGCGCTCGGCGGCAGGGACGAGGTGGACGGCTACTTCGCCCGGGCGCTCGAGCCGGGGACGGCGTGCTGGATCGTCAACGGCCGGCGGCCGGAGCGGCTGCGGGAGCTGCTGGAGCGGGGGCGGACGCGGGGGACGGAGGTGTGCTGAGCCCCAGGGCGGCGCGGAGCGCCCGCACCCGCTCGGCGCGCACCGCGCCGGCGCGGCCGCCGTCGCACGCGCTGCCCCGCACGCCCACGATGTCCACGCCGAGCGAGCGGACGAGCGGGACGTGCTCGGGCCCGAGCGCGCCGGCGAGCCCGACCACGAGGCCCGCATCCCGGGCCGCGGCAACGAAGTCGGCCACCGCCGCTTCCCCTAGCGCGTCCAGCGCCGATGTGCCATCCTTAACGGCGGTATCGAGCATGACGCCGTAGAGCCCGGCATCCCGAGCGATGGCGGGCAGCAGCGCGGGCGGGAGCGCGCCGACCCGCGCCGCGTCGGCGTACCCGACCGCGACGACGCGGGCGCGAGGATCGGCATCATGCGCCGCGCGCTGGACGGCCACGAGCAACGCCAGCGCTTCGCGAGCCTGCCGCGAACCGAGAAGACCCACCTTGACGTATTCGGCGCCGCACGCCACGGCGCCGAACGCAGCGAAGGCGAGGGTCCCCGGGAGGTGCGGCGCATCGCCGAGCGCGGCACTGACCTCGGCGGGCGGTGAGACCTGTGCCCGGACCCGGCGGAGCACCGCAGGCGAGGCCGCGCCCAACGACCCCTCGGCCGGATTCTTCACGTCCACGATGTCCGCGCCACCGGCCAGCGCCTCTGGCGCTTCGGCCGGTGCGATCACGCTGACCAGGAGTCGCATGGCCGCAGAACCTAGGAACGCGCCGAATACGGGGTCAAGCGCCGCCTTCTCGCTGGCGGGGCGCGCGGCGGTGGTGACCGGCGGCTCGAGCGGCATCGGCCGCGCCATCGCGCTCGCGTTCGCCGGTGCGGGCGCGGACGTGCTGGTCAGCTACAACCGCAACGCGCGCGGCGCCGAGGAGGTCGTGGCCGCAATCCAGGCGCTCGGCCGCCGCGGCGCGGCCGTGCAGGCCGACATCGCCCGCGATGGAGACGTGGCTCGCCTGGTCCGCGAGGCGTTCGATCTCCTCGGCCGCGTGGACGTCTGGGTCAACAACGCCGGCGCGGACGTCCTCACCGGCGAGGGGGCGCAGCTCCCGATGCGCGCGAAGCTGGACCTGCTCCTGGCCGTGGACCTGCGCGGCACCATCATCTGCTGCTGGGAGGTCGCGGAGCGGATGCGGGAGCAGGGTGGGGGCGTGATCCTGAACATGTCGTGGGACCAGGCCCTCAGCGGCATGGCCGGGCCCGAGGCGCAACTGTTCGCGGCCGCCAAGGGCGGGGTCGTGGGGTTCAGCAAGAGCCTGGCGCGCAGCGTCGCGCCCGAGGTGCGGGTCAACGTTCTCGCGCCGGGCTGGATCGCGACGGCGTTCGCCGCCGGGCTCGACGCCGCCGAGCGGCAGCGCATCGCCGAGATGACGCCGCTGCGCCGGTGGGGCGAGCCGGGAGACGTCGCGCAGGCCGCGCTCTTCCTCGCCTCTCCCGCCGCGGATTACCTCACCGGCGTCGTGCTGCCCGTGGGCGGCGGCGTCGTCATGTAGCCGAACCCGAACCGGAGGGACCGATGGCACGCCCGAAACTCCCGACGTACACCGAGGAGGAGGTCCGCGCGAAGCTGGAGGCGGAGCTCCCCGGCTGGTACTACGAGGACGGCTGGATCCGCCGGCAGTACAAGACCGACGGCTGGCAGAGCACGCTGATGCTGGTCAACACCATCGGTTACCTCGCCGAGGCGGCGTACCACCACCCGGACCTCACGGTCACGTGGGCCAAGGTGTGGGTGAAGCTGAAGACGCACAGCGCGGGCGGGATCACCGACAAGGACTTCGAGCTCGCGCGCAAGATCGAGGAAACCGTGCTCTGGCGGCCGGACCCCGAAGCGGCGTTGGAGGGCACGCCCAACAAGTTCGTCTTCGCCGGCAAGGCGGGCGGCTGAGGAGCGGAAGCGTGGCGGATGCCGAAGAAGGTCCTGTTCGTCACCGGCAAGCTCGCGGCACCGTTGCTGCGGGAGACGCTCGAGCGCGCGAAGCCCGATTTCGACTACGAGATCGCGGTGATGAAGATCACCGTCGCCGCGCTCATGACGCCCGAGTGGATCGCCCGCTTCCTGGAGCCGCCGCCGGATGTGGACCTGATCCTGCTCCCGGGGCGCGTCCAGGGTGACGAGAAGATCCTGGAGGCCCGCTTCGGCATCCCCACGGAGAAGGGGCCCAGGGATCTCCGCGAGATCCCACAGTACTTCGGCCTCGCCGCCCTGCGTGGCGACTACGGCGCGTACGACATCCAGATCCTCGCGGAGATCCACAACGCCGCACGGCTGACGGTCGAGCAGATCCTCGACCGCGCGGCGTACTACCGCGCGAGCGGCGCGGACGTGATCGACGTGGGCTGCACGCCGGGCGCGGCGTTCCCGCACCTCGCGGAAGCGGTGCGCGCGCTCAAGGCCGAGGGCTACCGCGTCAGCATCGACACGTTCGACAAGGCCGAGATCCGCACCGCGGTCGCTGCCGGCGCGGAGCTGGTGCTGAGCGTCAACGGCACGAACCTGGACGTGGCGCGCGACCTGGGCGCGACCGTCGTCGTCATCCCCGACTTCGAGGCGGGGCTGGACACGCTGGAGCGCAACATCGAAGCGCTCGAGCGCTGGTCGGTCCGCTACATCGTGGACCCGATCCTCGAGCCCATCGGCTTCGGCTTCGCCGAGTCCCTGCACCGCTACTACGAGGTGCGGCGCCGGTTCCCGCAGGCCGAGATCCTCATGGGCACGGCCAACATCACCGAGCTGACCGATGCGGACACCACGGGTACGACCGCGCTGCTGCTCGGCTTCTGTCAGGAGCTGGGGATCCGCTACATCCTCACGACCGAAGACGCGCCCTGGGCGCGCGGCGCGGTGCGGGAGGCGGACATCGCGCGGCGTCTCATGCACTACGCGGTGACGCGCCGCAGTCTCCCCAAGCGCGTCGACCCGCGGCTGGTGACGGTCAAGGATCCGGAGATCATCGCGTACTCGGAGGCCGAGCTCCGGGCGCTGCACGCACAGATCAAGGACCCCAACTACCGGATCTTCACGGACCGGGAACGGATCTACGTCTTCAACGCGGAACGCTTCGTCGTCGGGACCGACATCGCCGAGATCTTCGAGCAACTGGATGTGCACGAGGCGACCCACGCCTTCTACCTGGGCAAGGAGCTCATGAAGGCGCGCCTCGCGATCACGCTCGGCAAGACCTATCGCCAGGAGGGTGAGCTGGCCTGGGGCTACCTCACGCCGCCGGAGGAGGCCCCGGGCGAGCACATCCGTGCGGATCGGCAGCGGCGACTCGCGGCCGCCCGGGAGCGCGCGGACCGGCGTCGCGCCGCAGAACGGCGTCGGGTCGCGGAGGCGGAGGGCGATGAGCGCTGAGCGGACGGATGGGATGCTGGTGGTGGAGCTCACGCCGGCGCCCGAGCCGATCGACGCGTGCGCGCGGTTCACCGACCTGCCCGGCTGCCTGCTGCTGGAGAGCATGGTTCGGTCGGAGCGGCTGGGGCGCTACTCGTTCCTCGCAGCCGACCCGTTCCTGGTGCTGCGCAGCAAGGGGCCGGTCGTGGAGGAGGTGAGCGCCTCGGGCGTCCGGCGCGTGGAGGCCGATCCGTTCACCGCGTTGCAGCGTGCGCTGGCGCGCTACCGCATGGACACGCTGCCGGGGCTGCCTCCGTTCCAGGGGGGCGCGGCCGGTTACTTCGGCTACGAGCTCGGCCAGCACCTGGAGAGGCTGCCGTCGGCGCGTTACGACGACCTCGCGCTCCCGGACCTCTGCATCGGCTTCTACGACTGGGTCCTGGCGTGGGACCACGCCAGCGGCCGCGCGTGGCTCGTCTCGACCGGGCTGCCCGGAGCAGGCGGCGAGCGCCGGGGGCGTGCGCAGGCGCGAGCCGACTTGGTGCGTGGGCGGCTGGAGGCAACGACGTCGCCGGCCGAGTCCACGGAAGAGCCGGCAGCGGCGAGGCCGGTGCGCGAGCGACCGCACACGTGGCCGGTGCCGGGCATTGCCGGCGTCGCATCGACCTTCTCCCGCGATGCGTACCTCGCCGCCGTCGCCCGCGCGCGCGAGTACATCCTCGCGGGGGACATCTTCCAGGTGAACCTCTCGCAGCGGCTCCAGGCGCCGTTCGCGGCATCGCCGTTCGCGCTCTATCGCGCGGTGCAGCGGCGGAACCCCGCCCCGTTCGCCGCCTACTTCCGGACCCCGGACGCGGCGATCGTGAGCGCCTCTCCCGAGCGGTTCCTGCGCGTCGTCGATGGGCGCGTCGAGACCCGGCCGATCAAGGGCACCGCTCCGCGCGGCATCAACCCGATGCACGACATGGCGCTCGCGCTCGCGCTGCGGGAGAGCGAGAAGGACCGGGCGGAGAACGTGATGATCGTGGACCTGCTGCGGAACGACCTCTCGCGGGTCTGCGAGGATCACACCGTGGAGGTCCCCGAGCTCTGCGTCGTCGAGAGCTTCGCCACCGTCCACCACCTCGTCTCGACGGTGGTCGGCCGTCTCCGGCCCGAATGCGACGCGGTGGACGTGCTCCGCGCCGCGTTCCCCGGCGGCTCCATCACCGGCGCGCCCAAGGTGCGGGCGATGGAGATCATCGCCGAGATCGAGCCGACCAGCCGCGGCCCGTACACCGGCGCGATCGGCTACATCGGGTTCGATGGCGCGATGGACACGAACATCGCGATCCGCACGTTCATCGTGCAGGCGGGCACGGCGTACTTCCAGGTGGGCGGCGGGATCGTCGCGGACTCGGACCCGGAGAGGGAGTACCTCGAGACGCTCGCGAAGGCGCAGGGGCTGCTCGCCGCGCTGGAGGTCCCCAGTGGTGCTGCTGATCGATAACTACGACTCCTTCGTCCACAACCTCGCGCGCTACGTGCGCGAGCTGGGCGAGGAGACGGCCGTCCTGCGCAACGACCGGGTGACGGTGGCGGAGATCGAGGCCCTCGGGCCGACGCACATCATCGTCTCGCCCGGGCCGTGCACGCCCCGCGAGGCGGGGATCTCCAGCGACGTGGTGCTCGCCTTGGGCCCGAGGCTCCCGATCCTGGGCGTCTGCCTCGGGCACCAGTGCATTGCGACCGCGTTCGGCGGCCGGCTGGAGCGCGCGCCGCGGCCGATGCACGGCAAGACCTCGCCGATCCACCACGACGGCAGGGGGATCTTCGCCGGCATCCCGAGCCCGTTCCGCGCGGCGCGCTACCACTCGCTCATCGTCCCGCCGTCCGGCGTGCCGCCGGCCCTCGAGGTGGTCGCGACGACGCCGGAGGGCGAGGTCATGGCGCTGCGGCACCGGATCTTCCCGGTCTGGGGTGTCCAGTTCCATCCCGAATCCGTGCTGACCGAGCACGGCTACACGATCCTGCGCAACTTCCTCGCGCTGGAGCCCGGAGCGGCGCGGGAGGCGGTGTGAGGGGCTCTGCGGAGCACGGCCGGTCCCACGCGTCCGGAGGGGGAGTCGTGCCTTCGGAGGGCCCACGCCCGCCGTCGGCGGCGCAGGCAAGTGCGGCCGCGGGCGCGGTGTGGGTGAACGGCGCGCTGGTGCCGCCGGGCGAGCCGGTCCTCGCGCCTGACGATCGCGGCTTCACGCTGGGCGACGGGTTGTTCGAGACCATGCGGGCCTACGGCGGCCGGGTCTTCCGGCTGCGGGCCCACCTCGAGCGCTTGCGTGCCTCCGCGGATCGGCTCGGCATTCCCGTACCGCCGGACCTCGAAGACGCCGTCCGGGCGACGGTCGCGGCGAGCGGGCTGGACAGTGCGGCGGTGCGGCTCACGGTCAGCCGAGGCGTGGGCGGCGTGGGGCTCGCGCCGCCGGAGCCGGCCCGGCCGACCGTCGTCATCACGGCGCGGCCGTACGCGCCGGCGGAGCGCTGGTACAGCGATGGCCTGCGGACCGTCTTCGCCCGCGGGCGGCTGAACGAGCACGCGCTCACCGCAGGGATGAAGCGCCTGGGGTACCTGGACCAGGTCGCGGCGCAGGCGGAGGCCCGCGCCGCCGGCGCCGACGAGGCGCTCTTCCTCGACACCGCCGGCCACCTGGCCGAGGGCGCCGCGAGCAACGTCTTCCTCGTCGTGGGCGGCGCGCTGTGGACGCCGCCGCTCTCGTGCGGCGTGCTGCCCGGGATCACCCGCGGCGTCGTGCTGGAGCTCGCCGCCGCCTCCGGCATCCCGGTGCGCGAGGAGCCGGTCCCGCCCGGCGCGCTCCGCGACGCGGACGAGGCGTTCCTCACCAGCAGCCTGCGCGCGCTGGTGCCCGTCGTCGCCATCGGCGGCGACCCCATCGGCAGCGGCCGGCCGGGCCCGCTCACGCTCCGTCTGCTCCACCTCTACCGGGAGCGGGTGCACGTGGAACTCGAATCTGGCGGGGTGTCATGATCATCGAGTGCATCCTGACAACGATGAACCAGGATGGCGACGTCAACTTCGCGCCCATGGGCGTCGTCTGGGGCGAGGACCGGCTCACCATCCGGCCGTACAGGGACACGACCACCTTCCGCAACCTCGTGGCGACCGGGCAGGCGGTGGTGAACCTGATCGACGACGTCTACTACTTCGCCCAGGGCGCGATCTCGTCCCCCGTCTTCCCTGCGGTCCCGGCGGAGAAGGTGCGCGGCGTCGTGCTCGCGGACGCCTGCTCCTGGCGCGAGGTCGAGGTCGAGGAAGCCGACGTCGAGGCGCCGCGCGCCCGTTTCGAGTGCCGCGTGGTCCACCGCGGCTTCAAGCGCGAGTTCCTCGGATTCAACCGCGCGCGCCATGCGGTGCTGGAAGCCGCCATCCTGGCGACGCGGACGCGGCTCCTCCCGATCGAGGAGATCCTGCGCGAGTACGAGCGTCTCCAGGTGATCGTGGACAAGACGGCGGGCCCGCGGGAGCACGAGGCCATGGCCATGCTCACCGAGTACGTGCGCAAGGAAGCCGCGGCGCTCCAGGGAGGAGGGGAATGACGGCCGCTGAGGCGGTGTGGGTCGAAGCGCCGGCGCGGCTGCACCTCGGGCTGCTCGATCTGCGGGGCGACCTGGGCCGGCGCTTCGGCGGGATCGGGATCGCGGTCCGGGAGCCGTCGCTCCTCCTGGAGGCGCGCCCGGCGCCGGAGCTCATCGTGAGCGGCGAGGAAGCGGAGCGCGTGGCGTCGTACGCGCGCCGCTTCCTGGAGCACCACGGCCTGAGCGGCGGCGCCCGGCTGCACCTGCACCGGGCGATCCCGGCCCACTGCGGGCTGGGCTCGGGGACCCAGATCGCCCTCGCCGTGGCGCGCGCCCTCGCCATCCTCTACGGCCGGCCGACGGCCGCGGCCGAGCTCGCCACGGCGGTGGGGCGCGCGCGGCGGTCCGCCATCGGGACCTGGGCGTTCGAGCGCGGCGGGTTCATCCTCGAGGGCGGCCGCCGCGATGATGACGACCGGCCGGCGCCGCTGCTCGTGCGCCACGCGATGCCGGAGGACTGGCGCTGCGTGCTGGCCATACCGGACATCGGCCCGGGGCTCAGCGGCGACGCCGAGGAGGCCGCGTTCCGGTCGCTGCCGCCGCCGTCCGAGGCGCTGGTCGGGCGGATCGCGCGGCTCGTCCTCATGCTGCTCCTGCCCTCCCTGGTGGACGGCGACCTGGAGGGGTTCGGCCGCGCCGTCACCGAGATCCAGCGCTGCGTCGGCGATTCGTTCGCGGCCGTGCAGGGCGCCACGTTCATGCACCCGCTCGTCGAGGAGCTGATCGCCGAGATGCTGGCCGGCGGCGCGGCGGGCGCCGGCCAGTCCTCCTGGGGGCCGACGGTCTACGGGTTCGTTCGCGGCGACGCTGCGGCCCGGGACCTCGCCGGCCGGATCGAACGCCGCCTCGCCGGCCGCGGGCTCGTCCTCTCCGTCGCGTTCGACAACACGGGCGCTCGGGCCTGGCGGGGCGGGGAGCAGCCCTCCAGCGCCCCGGGTGTCTCATCTGACCCCCCACCATCGTCTCTCCAGTAGGAGGCCATCCCCGCGAACGGATCACCCGTGGGCATTCGCCGGCTTTTCGAACGCCACTATCCCGCCCTCGTCCGCTTTCTCTACCGGCGGCTGGGCGACCGCGACCAGGCCGAGGAGCTCGCGCAGGAGGCGTTCACGCGCCTGCTGAACCAGCGGCTCCGCCGGCCGACCGCCTGGCTCTACGCCGTGGCGGCGAACCTGGCGCGGGACGCGGCCCGCGGCGAGGCGGTCCGGGCGCGACGGCTCCAACTGCTCGCCGGTGAGTTCGCGGACGCCACGCAGCCGAGCCCGGAGCAGGAGCTCCTGCGCGAAGAGACCGCGCGGCGGGTGCGGGCGGCGCTCCTCTCGCTCTCGGAGCGGGACCGGCTGCTCCTCCTGCTGCGCGAGGAGGGGCTCAGCTACCGGGAGATCGCGGACGTGGTCGGCGTCTCGCCCACGTCGGTCGGCCCGCTGCTGACGCGGGCGCAGCGCCGCTTCGTGCAGCTCTACCACGACACGACGACGGAGGCGCACGATGCGTCCGCATCCGCCTGAGGGCGAGCTGCAGGCGCTGCTGGACCGCGAGCTCGGCCTGGTCCGGCGCCTCCGGCTCCGCATGCACCTCCGGCGCTGTCCGTACTGCGCCGGCCGGTACGAGGCCGTCGCCCGCGCCAACGCGGATGCGACCCGCCTCCTCTCGTCGCTCAGCCTCGCCGTGGACCCGGCCGACGCATGGGCCCGGTTCCTGGTCCTGAGCGGCGGGCGCGCGGCGCGCCCCACCGTTCCGCTCATCGCCCGGCTCGTCGTGCCCGCGGTGGCGGGCGCGGTGGCCGTCGCCTCCTACATGGCCTGGCCGCGGCCGGAGCTCAGCGCCGCCGACCTGCGCCCCGCGGAGCTGCTCGAGCGCCTCGCGGAGGCCGTGGACGACGTCGTCCTGGACCTGTGCTGCGCCGACTACGATGGCGGCGGGTTGCCGGATGACGGCCTGGTCACGCTGAGCGGCCCCGGCGAGGTGGTGAAGCTCGTCGTGGTCTACGAGGACGTCGACGGGGACGGCAAGTTCTCGCCCGGCGACCGCGTGCGTTACGTCTCAGCCAGACCCTCCATTCGCTGACCGAACACTTCAGGAGTGTGCCATGAAGTGCACGCGTCTCATCGCGCTGACCTGTAGCGTGATCGCGGCGAGTCCCGCGCTCGCCCAGGCGCCCGACACCGCGTCCGACACGACCACGTTCCGCCTGCCGGCGGTGCGGGTCGAGGTCTCGCGACTCGGCGTCGGCGGGATCCCGCTCGCCCGTACGCCCTTCGGCGCGGCCGTGATCGACGCCGAGGAGCTGCAGCGGAGCCCCTCGCTCACCATCGCGGACGCGCTGGGCCGCCTGCCCGGCGTCGCGCTCGCCGACGAGCTGGGCAGCGCCTACCAGCCGGACCTCGTGCTGCGGGGCTTCAGCGTCTCGCCGGTGGTCGGGCTCCCCCAGGGCGTGAGCGTCTTCGTGGACGGGGTGCGGATCAACGAGCCGGACGCCAGCCAGGTGAACTTCACGCTGGTGCCGTTCGCCGACCTCGAGCGGATCGAGGTGCTGCGCGGCCCCTCCGGCCCGTTCGGCAAGAACACCCTCGGCGGCGCCGTCAACCTCGTGACGCGCCGGGGCGGGCCGCAGCCGTTCGTGAACGCCGAGGCGTCGTTCGGGAGCTTCGGCCAGCTCGAGGGGCGGGCGCAGGTCGGCGGGCAGCGCGGCCCGTTCGACTACTACATCTCCGGCCGCTACCGCCAGGAAGACGGCTGGCGTGACGCCTCGTACACCCGCACCGCCCAGGTCTTCGCCAAGGGCGGCTGGACGAACGGCAACACGGACGTGTGGCTCTCCTACACGTTCGCCACGGACAGTCTGCTCCAGGCCGGGTCGGTGCCGATCACGTGGCTGCAGTCCAGGGACTCGATCCCGCCCCGCTGGCGCAACACGGATGACGCGCGGAAGATCAACTTCACGGGCGGCGACTTCTTCGGCCCGACGATGCACTTCCTGAACGCGCAGCTCACTCAACGGCTGAGCCCGCAGACCGAGCTCAAGGCCAACGCGTTCTTCCGCAGCAACGACATCGAGCAGTTCAACGCGAACTTCACCGAGCCGGACACGCGCCTCCTCACGGACATCCGCTCCGTCGGCGGCACGGTCCAGCTCGCGCACGTCCGCGGCGACCTCCAGATCGACGGCGGCATCGAGTACGCGTTCAACGACGTCGAGATCACCATCTTCGACCACCCGAACGAGAACTACCCCACGATCGATCCGGAGGGCGAGCTGTCGGAGGACGTGGGCACGAAGGAGCACAACGTCGGCGCCTACATCCAGGCCCGCTACATGCCGAACCCCCGGCTCGCGTTCACCGGGATGCTGCGCTACGACTACGTCAGCCTCCCGTTCCGTGACTTCCTCGAGCCGGAGAACGACGGCGACAACACCTTCAATCAGTTCACGGGCGCGCTGGGCGTGGACTACGTGCTGCGCCCGGGCGTGGTCGGGTTCGCCAGCTACGGCCGCGGCTTCCGGGCCCCCACGATCATGGAGCTCGCCTGCGCCGACCCGGACGATCCGTGTCCGCTGCCGTACGAGCTGGGCGCCGACCCGCCGCTCGATCCGGTGACGACGGACACGTGGCAGGCGGGGCTGCGCCTCTTCCAGGGCCCGTTCTCGGCCGACATCGTCGGGTTCTGGTCCGAGGTGCACGACGACATCTTCCACGTGCAGCCGCACGGGGCGAGGACCGGCTACTTCCAGAACATCGAGCGTACGCGTCGTCAGGGGCTCGAGCTCGGTCTCGCCTACCAGCCGAACGAATCGTTCCGGCTGTACGGCGCGGTGGGGCTGACGCGCGCGACGTTCCAGACCACCGCGCGGCTCTCGGCGCCCTACAGCGACGATGACGACGATGACTTCGACGACGACGACGATCTGGTCGTCGCGTTCGACGATGACGATGACGATGACGAGCCCCTCGTCGAGCCGCCGGAGGTGCGGCCGGGGCACGTCTTCCCGATGGTCCCCGCGATCCGCGCCAACGTCGGCGCCACGTACCGGGCCGGGCCGCTGCGCCTCGGGCTCGAGGTGAGTCACGTCGGCAGCCAGTGGCTCCGCGGCGACGAGGACAACACCGAGGAGGAGCTGAAACTCGATCCGTACACGCTGGTGGACATCAGCGCCGAGTACCGGCTGTTCGACCGCATGACGGTCTTCGCGAACATCCAGAACGTGTTCGACGTGGAGTACAACACGTTCGGCGTGCTCACGCTGAACCACCTCAACGACATCAACTCGCCGCGCGTCGAGCCGTTCGTCACGCCCGGCTTCCCGCGGCGGGCGACCATCGGGCTGCGGTACCGGCTGTAGCAGCCCAGCGGGCCGCTGTGGCCAACGGTGTGGTGCAGCGGCTCGCCCCCTTTTCACACCGGATCTCGCGTTGAACCCGCCGGTGTGGTGGTGAGCCGCACCGGCGGGCCGCGAGGACTTCGGGCGCCGTTCGGCTTGACCCGGATGGCGCCCGGAGTATCTTGAGCATCTCGTTCGAACGCACGTTCCGGGTCCCCCCGTCAGTCTCAGGAACCGCGGGAGGCGCGTATGAAGATCGTTCGGACGGGTGCGCTGGCGGTTCTCGTCCTCGCGGCCCACCTGGCGCCGGCCCACCTCTCCGCCCAGGAAGAACAGGCAGCCGACAGCCTGGAAGTGATCCCGCTGGTGCCGCTGACGGTGACGGTGCTGCGCACGCCCGTGCGTATGGACCAGGCGCCGTTCACCGTGGCCGCCTGGCGGCGCGACGCGGCAGAGCGCGCGCGCCCCGGCCAGGGGCTGGACGAGGCGCTGCGCGGCGTCGCGGGCGTGCAGGTGGACAACCGGTACAACGACGCGCTCGGCGAACGGCTCTCGATCCGCGGCTTTGGTGCCCGGGCGCAGTTCGGCGTCCGCGGGGTCAAGGTGGTCGTGGACGGGATCCCGGCCACCATGCCGGACGGCCAGACCACGCTGAACCATCTGGATCTGGCCTCGCTCGGCCGGGTCGAGGTGATCCGCGGGCCGGCCTCCGCGCTCTGGGGCAACGGCGCGGGCGGCGTGGTCCAGCTCGAGACGGAGCCGCCTCCGGTGAGCGGCTTCCGGCAGGAGCTCGAATCCGCTGCGGGCTCCAACGGCTTCCTGCGTCTCACCAGCGTCACGGCGGGCCACGCCGGCGCCGCCGCCTACCGGGTCGCCTTCTCGCGCACGGCGAGCGACGGCTACCGGGAGTGGAACGCCTCCGAGATCTACCGCGGGAACGCGATGGTGCGCTACGCGCCGGGCGTGAACGACATCCGCGTCGTCGGCCACTTCGTGCACTACGACGCGCAGAACCCCGGCGCGCTGACGGTGGCGCAGATCGCCGAGGACCGCCGGCAGGCGAACGGCAACAACCGCGCTCAGCGCACGGGCGAGGAGGGGGTGCACGGCCAGCTCGGCGTCGTGTGGCGGCGCCCGGTCGGGCAGAACGACCTGGAGGTCTCGGTGCACGGGATCGTGCGATCGCTGACGAACCCGATCCCGCCGACGATCATCGAGCTGGACCGACTGGCCGGCGGTGCGCGCATCGCGCTGCACGGCTCCGTGGACATCGCCGACCGCGAGCTGCGCTGGTCGGTGGGCGCGGAGACGGAGCTCCAGCGCGACGACCGCCAGAACTGGGTGAACGAGCAGGGCACGCGCGGAGAGCTGACGCTCGACCAGTTCGAGACCGTCACCGGCGTGGGCGCGTTCGCGCAGGTGGCCGCGCCGCTCGCCGCGCGCGTCCACGCCCTCGGCGGCATCCGCTACGACCGTTACCGGTTCGAGGCCGAGGACCGGCTCATCACGGCGGACAACCCGGACGACTCGGGCAGCCGGACGATGGACGCGCTGAGCCCGTCGGTGGGCGTGCTGGTGGAGTGGGACTCCCGCGTACAGCTCTACACGAACGTGGCGACGTCCTACGAGACGCCGACGACCACGGAGCTGGTCAACCGGCCGACGGGCGCCGGCGGGTTCAACCCGGACCTCGACCCGCAGCGGACCGTGTCCGTTGAGGTCGGTCTCAAGGGGCGGATCGGCCAGTCGCTGGCGTACGACGTGGCCGCCTACCGTGCGCGGGTCGAGGACGCGCTCATCTCATTCGAGGTCCAGGACGCGCCCGGCCGTCAGTTCTTCCGCAACGCGGGGACGGCGCTGCACCGCGGCGCGGAGGCGAGCCTCTCGCTGGCGCTGTTCGACGGCCTCACCGGGCGGATCGGTTACACCTACACGGACGCGCGCTTCGACTCGTACGTCACGGAGGACGGCGCCTTCGACGGCAACCGGGTACCGGGCGTCGCGCCGTTCCGCTTCGACGCCGCGCTCACCTATCGCGGCCGGCGGGGGTGGTTCGTCGGCGTGGACTACCGGCGCGTATCGCGCATCCCGGTGAACGACGCCAACACCGCCTTCTCGCCGGGCTACCAGGTCACGGACCTGCGCCTCGGGATGGAGCGTCTGAGGCTCGGCGGCGTGTCGCTTTCGCCGTTCGCGGTCGTCAGCAACGTCTTCGATGAGGAGTACAACGCGTCGGTGACGGTGAACGCGTTCGGCAACCGGTACTTCGAGCCGGCGCCGGGCCGCAGCTTCCACCTGGGCGCGCGGGTGACGTTGGGGAGGTCCTGAAGCCGACGGCGCACGGCGTCGCCGTTCCAGGAGAAGCAGCTCGCGAGCCAGGTCCCGACCGGGGCTTGGCTCGATTCGTTTTCCTTCGCGGCGGGCGCATCGGGCGTCCCCGCCGGAGCGGCGCGTGTCGATCCGGCGCGGCCCCGTTCGTCGCAGGGATGGAGGCATGCGGGTTCGGGCCGCGTGGACGCGTCCGGAGCCGCGCGCCAGGAGGGCGCCCCCGCGGACGGGTCGCGCGGCGGCGCGGGTCCCGAACCACGCGAGGAGAGGTGACATGGCGGCGACGGTGAGAACGAAGGTCTTCCCGCACCTCTGGTACGCCGAGGGCGCGGAGGGGGCGGCCCGGTTCTATGCGTCCATCTTCCCGGATTCACGGGTGGACCGCGTCACGACGCTGTTGAGCGAGACGCCGGGAGGGCCTCCGGGCCCCGTGAAGATCGTGGACTTCACGCTGTTCGGGCAGCGGTTCCAGGCGATCAGCGCCGGGCCCCACCACGAGTTCAACGACGCCATCTCCATCGTCGTGGAGTGCGACGACCAGGAGGAGCTGGACCGGTACTGGAACGCGCTGCTCGAAGGCGGCGGCACGCCGCAGGCGTGCGGCTGGCTCACCGACCGGTTCGGCGTACGCTGGCAGATCGTGCCGGCCGCGCTGGAAGGGCTCCTGTACGAGGCAGACCCGGTGCGCGCGAAGCGCGTGGGCGATGCGCTGCTGGAGATGGTGAAGATCGACATCGCGGAGCTGGAGAGGGCGTATCGGGGGTGAGGGCCGGGCGCGCTCACGCGTCCCGGTACAGATCATCCAGCGTCCACAGATAGACCTCGTCGCGGCTGGACTCCGCCGCCCGACGGAACCGGTCGGTGAATCCGTTGGAGGCCACGTACAGCAACGGAGACGCGGGATCCAGCGCATCGTGCGCCCAGGCCACGCCGGACCTGGCGAGGCGGTCCAGCATGGAGAGGTGCTCGGTGTGTACGTGGACATCGAGCGGGTTCCGGTTCCATTTGATGGCGCCGGTGAGCACGCGTCCGTCGATCAGCCGAGATGCGATGTCCATCTCGAGGGGCCTGCGATCCCTGTCGAGCCCCTCCCAACGCCCCCACTCGGAGATCAGCGGAAGCCCGAGCGGCGCCTGGAGCCTGTAGTAGGCCTCCTCCACGATCGCTTCGAAGATGCGGCCCATGTACGTGTCGAATCTGGGAGCGACGTGCTCCTGCCATATCGCGGCGGGGTCCTGGGTCGCCAGCGCACTCTCCAGCGGCGCCACGATGTCGAAATAGAAGCGCATGGCGGGATCAGAAATCCGGTAGCGGTACGGGGATGTCCGCTTCGCACCGAGGTTGCGTTCCGCCCGGACGTAGTCGAGGCCGATCAGGCGCTCGATCATGTCTCGTAGCGGAGTGCCTTTCGCCAGTCCTGCTGCCTGGGCGATCTCGTTCAGCCCGGTGCGACCGCTTCCGATCGCCCGGAGGATCGCCATGTACTTCGGGATCTCCCTGAGCCCCTGCTCCTGGAGGAGCGCGGTCCGGACCAGTTCGCGGACTTCGCCCGTGGGGTGCAGCATCAGGGCGATGATGTTGTCCGACAGCGGGCGCGAAGGATCGATGGCGGCCAGGTAACGGGGCGCGCCTCCGAACACGCCGTATGCACACGCGCGGTCGTACGCGCTCGGGAATCCCGCGAGCTCACCTGCGTACCAGTAGTTGAACGGACGCAAGCGATGCTGCCAGGCGAAGCGGCCGTAAAGCGGTGAGCCGCCCTCGTTCAGGCTCTCCAGCGTCCTGACGGCCGAGCCGGAGATCACGAAGACCAGCGGCCGGACGGGGCGTTGCATCTCCCAAGCGGCATTCAGCTCGGATGCCACAGCGCGGAGATCGCTGGGGCTCTCGCCCAGGTACTGGAATTCGTCGAGGGTGATGGCCAGGGGTTCCGGCGAGCGATGGTCGAGGAGGAGCCGGAAGACGCTCCGCCACGTGGGATAGTCCTCCACGTGGATCTCCTCGCCTGACCACTGGGCGAACGCGGTGAGCAGCGCAATGCGGTTCTGGGCAGGCGTGGTCTCGGAAGCCGTGAAATAGAACGCACGCACGTCTTGCCACACCCGCGCCAGCAGGTAGGTCTTGCCGACCTGTCGGCGGCCATACACGAGCACCAGTTGAGGGCTTCCCCGTTGGAGCAGGGACTGGAGGCGCTGTATTTCGTCTGTGCGATCGACCAGGAGCTCAGAGTCTCGTCGGACCATGCTCGGACTCCAGGACCGTGGGCCTCACGAGCTCGCGCAGCACGGGCCCGGGGGCGGGCCGGCCGCACAAGATATACTATCGTCTAAGTATACTACCATACAAGTATACTGATATGCTAGTATAGTTGTGGCGCCACGGGGTAACGCTCGTATCGGCCTGGCAACGGGAACCCTACGGGCGGAGGCCGGCTGGTCTGCTCCGGGGCATGGCTCTCTGCATTCCGCGCAACCGTGACGGCTTCTACTGACGTTACCTGGGTTGCTTGACTGATCAACGTTCGTTGATGTATTGTTCGGCCATGTACGGAGCGGATCTGGACCTTGCCCAGCTCGCGCGTCGGTTTCACGCACTCTCTGACGAGACGCGCCTCCGCATCGTGGACCTGCTCGTCTCGGGCGAGAAGTGCGTCTGCGACCTCCAGGACGCGATCGGAGCGGCCCAGTCCCGCCTCTCCTTCCACCTGAGGGTGCTCCGGGAGGCAGGGCTGGTGCGCGACCGGAGGCAAGGGCGCTGGAACTTCTACTCGTTGCGGCCGGAGGTGCTCGAGCAGATGGCCGCGTACCTCCGGGAGCGCAGGCCGGATGAGGCCGCATGGGGTGCGTGCGGCTGTACAGAGACCCACGAGGGGCGGTGCTGCGACTGACTCTTGGACGCATCAACAAGTGTTGCTGCGGAGAGAGCAAGATGAGCGGTGACGTGCGGGAGATCGTCAAGGAGCGCTACGGCCGGGCCGCGCTCCGGGTGATCGAGGGGCAGGAAAAGGCCTCGTGCTGCAGGACAGGTCGAGGCTGCGGCTCGTCCGATCCGATCACGCGCGACCTCTATGACGCCGCCACCACGGCGGTGCTTCCGGAGGCGGCGATGCTCGCGTCGCTCGGGTGCGGCAACCCCACGGCGCTGGCGGAACTGAAGGAGGGCGAGGTCGTGCTCGATCTGGGCTCGGGGGGCGGGATCGACGTCTTGCTCTCGGCCAAGCGGGTGGGGCCGAGCGGGAAGGTCTACGGGCTCGACATGAGCGATGAGATGCTCGCCCTCGCCCGTCGGAACGCGGCCGAGGCCGGAGCCACGAACGTCGAGTTCCTGAAGGGCTACATCGAGGAGATCCCGCTTCCCGACAACAGCATCGATGTGATCATCTCGAACTGCGTGATCAACCTTTCGGCCGACAAGCGGGCGGTGCTGGAGGAGGCGTTCCGGGTGCTCAAGCCAGGCGGGCGCTTCGCGGTCTCGGACATCGTGATTCGCGGCGAGGTCCCGCCGGAGGTCCGTCGGTCGTTGGAGCTCTGGGTCGGGTGCGTGGCAGGGGCGCTCGAGGCGAGCGAGTTCGCGCGTCTGCTGGTGGAGGTCGGATTCGAGAACCCGTCCATCGAGCCGACGCGGATCTACCGGGTGGAGGACGCGAGGTCGTTCCCGGAGGAGGCCGGCCTGGACGTGGACGTCTTCGCCGTGGTCGTAGATGGTCGGATCATCGCCGCGTTCGTCCGCGCGACCAAGCCCGAGACCGTGCGCGGGACCGGCGGCGCGACGGCGGCGTGCTGCGCGCCCGGGTGCTGCGCCTGAGCGGCACGGCGAACGAACCGCCGGAGAAGGCGATCTCTGCCGCAGCCGGCTCAGGGGCGGACGAGCGGACGAGCCGGGAAGCGTTCCGGGGCGCCCGCGGCGGACCAGGAGGGGGCGGGCCGGCGCAGCCGTGGGCGAGCGGGCGGGAGGAACCCTTCCCCCGTCGTTGCAGGTTTCGCCCCAGGAACCTGCGACCAAGATGCAACTGCCGCCGGAACCCGTTGCGGTGCAACGGCTTCCGGCGGCCCGTCCACTCCCGCGGCAGGACTCGAACCTGCGACCCGGCGGTTAACAGCCGCCTGCTCTACCAGCTGAGCTACGCGGGAACGCTAGACCGTAAAACTAGTCGAAGTCCCGCGATCCGTCAACCACCTACCGCCGCGGGCCCGTCGGCCCCGGACCAGCCGACACATCGCCCACCCCGTCCCCGCCCGGGCCGCCCCCGCCTCGTCCCAAGCGTGCCAATCCGGACGCCCGGCCGGCCGTGGGCCGGTCCGGGCCCGGCCGGAAGGGGCTGCGGGCCGATCCCGGGGGACACCCCCTCTTGCGCCCTCCGGGGTGAACCATAATCATTTTCATCACTCCCAGGTTCTCCACCCTCAACCCACCCTCAACGCCGGAGGGAAGCCATGACGTGGGAGAAGCCCGACTTCCAGGCGGTCGACCTCTGCATGGAAGTCACCACGTACGTCTACCACCGGTAGACGTGGCGCTACGAGGGCCCCGGTTCCGCCAGCCGGGGCCCTCGTTGCCGAACGCCCGTGCTGGTGCGAATCCTCGGTTCCGCCGCGGGCGGCGGTTTTCCGCAGTGGAACTGCAACTGCCCGAACTGTGACGGGCTGCGCAGCGGGCGGCTGAAGGCCCAGCCGCGGACGCAGTCCTCGATCGCGGTGCGGAGCAGCGCCGGGTCGTGGTTCCTCGTCAACGCCTCACCCGACGTCAGGCAGCAGCTGGAGGCGCTGCGTGACGGGCCGGCCCTCGGCGTGCGCTCGAACCCGTTCGCCGGCGTGCTGCTGACCGACGCCGAGATCGATCACACCACCGGCCTGCTGCTGCTCCGGGAGTCGTCGGCCCCCTTGCACGTGTACAGCACGGCCGTCGTCCACCGAGCGTTGACGCGGGACCATCCCATCCTTCGCACGCTGGAATCCTACTGCGGCGTGGCGTGGCGCCCGCTCGAGCCGGGCCGTCGCGTTCGACTGGGTGATGACGCCGAAGCGGCTCTCGACGTCGAGCCGTTCCCGGTCGTCGCCGATCCGCCCAAGTACGTGGCCGGACGAGGGGCGGACGAGGAGGGGTGGGCGGTCGGCCTCACGTTCCGGGACCCCATGACCGACGGCGTAGTCACGTACGCGCCGGCGGTGGGCGAGCTCGATGACGATCTCCTGCGCCGCTTCGAGGCGAGCGATGTGGTGCTGCTCGACGGGACGTTCTGGCGGGACGACGAGCTGGTGCACCTGGGCATCGGCTCCCGGACGGCCCGCGAGATGTCGCATGTTCCCATCGCAGGGCCAGGCGGGAGTCTCGAACGCCTGCGCGCGCTGCGGCGCCCGCGGAAGCTGCTGGTCCACATCAACAACACGAACCCGATCCTGATCGAGGACTCGGAGGAGCGGCTCGCGCTGGAGGCCGCAGGGATCGAGGTCGCTGAAGACGGTCTCACGATCGAGGTCTAGGGTCCGGAGGTCACATGGCCAACGGCGAGGATCGCCAGGACACGCCCTGGAGCCGTGAGGAGTTCGAGCAGCAGCTGCGCGCGCTGCGGTACCGTTATCACGACCGCCATCCCTTCCACGTGCGCATGAACGCGGGCGAGCTGACGCCCGAGATGCTGCGCCGCTGGGTGGCGAACCGCTACTACTACCAGAAGAGCATCCCCATCAAGGACGCGGCGATCCTCTCGAACTGCCCGGAGCCCGCGGTGCGGCGGGTCTGGATCCAGCGGATCATCGACCACGACGGCGCGCGGGAAGGCGAGGGCGGCATCGAGGCGTGGCTGCGGCTGGGTGAGGCGCTCGGGTTGACGCGGCAGGAGATGCTGGACGAGCGGCACGTGCTGCCGGCGGTCCGGTACGCCGTGGACGCGTACGTCAACTTCTGCCGCACGCGGCCGTGGATCGAGGCGGTGGCGTCCTCGCTCACGGAGCTCTTCGGCCCGGGCGCGATCCGCGAGCGGCTCGCCGCGTTCGAGAAGCACTATCCCTGGATCGACCCCGAGGGGCTCGCGTACTTCCGCGCCCGCCTCGATCAAGCGCCGCGCGACGCCGAGTACGCGCTCGCGCTGGTGCTGGACCGCTGCCGGACGCGCGAGCAGCAGGAGCGCGCCGTCCAGGCGCTGGCGTTCAAGTGCGATCTGCTCTGGGCCCAGTTGGACGCGATCGCGCAGGGCGACACCCGGCCGCAGGAGCCTGCCGCCGCTGTGAGCCCATGATGCGGTTCGGAGACGATGCCCGGCCGTGCCTGGTCAAGGGCAGCCGCCTGATGTGGGACGAGGCCCGCAAGCAACACGTGCTCCTCGTCCCGGAAGGGGCGCTGATGCTCAACCGGACGGCGGCCGAGGTGCTGGAGCTCTGCACCGGCGAACGCACGGTGGCCGAGATCGTCGCCGCGCTGCAGGAGAAGTATCCGGGTGCGCCCGTCGCCGAGGACGTGCACGAGCTCCTCGGGCGCATCGCCGAGCGGGGACTGATCGCCGATGCTCGCGAGTAGGCCGCTCACTCTCGTCGCGGAGCTGACGTACCGGTGTCCGCTCCGCTGCCCCTACTGCTCCAACCCGCTGGACTGCGGCGACGCCCGCTACCGGCGGGAGCTCACCACGGAGGAGTGGGTGCGGGTGTTCCGCGAGGCGCGTTCGCTCGGCGTCCTCCAGCTCGGCCTCTCGGGCGGAGAGCCGCTGGTCCGGCGAGATCTCGAAGATCTCGTGGCCGCGGCCGCGGAGCTGGGACTGTACAGCACGCTGGTCACCTCGGCCGTGCCGCTGACCCGGGAGCGGCTGGCCCGCCTGCGAGAGCTCGGGCTCGACCACGTGCAGATCAGCGTCCAGGACAGCCGCCCCGACGAGTCGGATCGGATCGCGGGAACCCGCTCCTTCGAGCGGAAGCTGGAGGCGGCGGAGTGGGTGAAGGCGCTGGGGTTCCCGCTGACGCTGAACGTCGTGCTCCACCGGCAGAACCTCGACCGCATCGAGGAGATCATCGACCTCGCCGAGCGGCTGGGGGCCGACCGGCTCGAGCTGGCCAACACGCAGTACATGGGTTGGGCGATGCTGAACCGCGCGGCGCTGCTGCCGACGCGGGAGCAGCTCGAGCGCGCCGAGAAGGTCGCCGCCGAGGCGCGCTCACGCGTCGGCCCCCGCATGCAGATCATCTTCGTGCTGTCCGACTACTACGAGGACTACCCGAAGCCGTGCATGGGCGGCTGGGGGCGCAGGGCGATGGTCGTGGCGCCCAACGGCGATGTCATGCCGTGCCACGGCGCGGTGGTGATCCCGGGCCTCGAGTTCGCCAACGTCCGGGACCATCCGCTCGAATGGATCTGGTTCGAGTCGGAGGCGTTCAACCGGTTCCGGGGCACGGACTGGATGCCCGAGCCGTGCCGGAGCTGCGATCGGCGCGAGATCGACTTCGGCGGCTGCCGCTGTCAGGCCTTGCTCCTCACCGGCGACGCGGCGGCGACGGATCCTGTGTGCCGGTTCTCGCCGCACCACGATCGCATCGTCCGAGCGCGTGAGGAGGCGCCCCCGAGTCGGCTGGTCAACCTGACCTTCCGCTCGATGAAGCCGCCGGCGCCGGCCGGATCCGCGGTCGCCGAGTCAAAGTGACGGCGGCACGCGATGGCTTCCCGTGCGACACCGCCGGCAGGCGCCCGCGCACGCTCCGCCTGGTCCCGAGGTGTTCGCTCTCCCCGCGCAGGGGACATCCGCTGGAGCCGTCACAGACACGCTCCCAGCACATGCGCTCGCTCTCCCCGCGCGCGTACAACCGCACGAGACCGCAGCCGGCGCCACGTCGCAGCTACTCTGCGCCTCCTACGAACTCGATGATCCCGATCAGCACCGGTGAGGCGGAGAGGGTCCCGGCCCGGGTGCGCCGACGTCGTGTCTCCGCCTTCCCGGGCTTCGGCCGCGCGCCGGGCGGGGCAGACTCCGGCCGCGGCGGCCCGCGCGGCGATGGACCGCGGCCGCGGGCCCGCGCCGCCCACCGCCGAAGCCCACCGCGACGCGAGCAGGGGCCGCGCGGCGGTCAGCGCACGGGCGATCGCATCCGGGTCCGGCGCGGCGTGCGGGTCGCTGGACGGCGGCGCCACGGCGGCTGCGCCCGAGCCCCCGGCTGCCCCAGCACCTCCAGCAGCAGCCCTGCCGCCGCGCCATCGTCCACCGCGGCCGTGCCTCGCCTCGGGTCGGCCACCACCCACACCGCTTCGCCGCCGGACTCGTAGCCGAGCAGCACCCGCGACGTCCGATCCGTGCCGGGATCCCTGACGAAGCGCGCTGCCAACGGCAGGCGCGCCGCGCCCGGGTTGCGGCGCGGACGATCGGGCGCCGCGCACGCCGCATAGGCAGCCCGCAGCCGCTCTTCCACCTCGAACACCACGGCGTCCCGCCGCTCCGCTTCCTCGAGAACGGTCGGGTCGCCCGCCGCGAGCCGGTCCACCCGCCCCACCCGCTGGATCGACCGCACGGGGTTCCAGGGCAGGTCGTAGCTCACCCCGCGGCTGGCGTCCTGGAGGTTCAGCCCCTCCGACAGCACGTCCGTGGCGATCGGCAGGTCCACGCGCTCCCGCGCCGCCGGCTCCCGGACCCCGTTGGACCGCGGCGCGAACCGCCCGACCGCCTGCCGCCGGCCGCATGCGCCCGTGCCCAGGTACGCGCCGCCGCCATCCACAAGCGCGACACCGCCACGCCGCACCAGCGCCCGCCACAGGTACCGGGCCGTGTCCCGGAACTCCGTGAACACCACGACCTTCTCGCCCCGCGCCTCGCCCTCCAGCAGCTCGACCAGACGGGCGAGCTTCGGGTCCGACGCAGCGTCCAGCCCCGCCAGCGCGTGCGCCACCCCCCGCAGCGCGGCCAGCTCGGCGCGCGCATCGCGCCGCAAACCCGCGAGGTCCAGGTCCGAGGGCGCCGGGCGCAGAGCCACGCGCAGCACGGCCGTCACGGCGCGCGCCGCCGCGGCGTCGGAAGCCGCCGCCCGGAACGCCGCGCCGAGGTCCTCCACGCCGAGGTCCCGGAAGTCTCCGTCGCCGGCGAACAGTCGGAGCTGGAAGTACAGGTCCGACACGGAGTTGTTGACCAGCGTCGTCCCACGCTGTCCGCGATGAGGACGCCCCGGCGCACGGCCAGGATCCGACTCGCGCGGCGGACCGCGTCGCGCTGGAAATCCGCGAGCTCGAAGACGGGCCGTGGCCAGTCCTTGTCGCCGGGGGATGGGTCGGCGGCGGGCCGAAGCGCGCTTCGAGCAGTCGCACCGCCACCTCGCGGGGCGACGCCACCTGCCAGTGCAGGCGTCCGCGCACGGGCGGCTCACGGCTGGACCCCACGGTGCCCCGGCGTGCCGGCGGGCGGCGCCACCCCTTCGATCCGACAGCGGATACGATCCACCGGCTCGCCGGGCCCGACCTCCCGGAGCGCCCGGGCGATCGCTTCCTCCACGACGGGCAACACGTCATGCGCGGCGGCCCACAGCTCCTCGAACCGGCGGGCGGCCCGGCGCGCCGCGGCGCCGCCCGGGATCACGCACGTAAGTGACGGTCCGGTAACGGGAAACGGTCTATGGAAGTAGTGCCCTCCCACGATCGCGGCGCAGCCGCCGGGCACCGCGTCGGCCGGCAGGCCCATGAACACCGAGAAGTCCGGCACCCACGCCTCGAGCCCGGCGGCGCGGACCTCCACCCGCCCGCTGGCCAGGAACGCCGCCAGCACCTGGAGGTTGCGGCGGAGCTCGCCGCGCCGCGCCGCCGCCTCCGCGTCCGCGAGCACGTCGGCGTCCAGCCGGCCGAGCAGAACGCGGCACCGGCGCACGCCCGCCAGCTCGGACGCGCTCAGGTCGATCCCTGCCAGCCGCACCCGCGCGACCGCGAAGCACGCCTCCCGCGCCGAGGCGAGCAGTGCGCCGATCACTTCCCGCAGCGGAGGGGACGCCCGCTCGTCCAGGAGCAGCGGCCCGCCCGCGAGCGGCGGCGGGATCGCGCCCGCGTTCATCGCCGGCCTCCGGTCGAGCGTGCGGCTTCGGCCTGCCCCCGGAGCCACCGATCGAACTCTGCCAGCGCTTCCATGTCGCGGGACTCCAGCCCGTACAGCCCCGCGACGGCGAGGTCCAGGTCGCGCTGGCGGGCGGGCGTGATGGCGCCTGCCCCGTGGGCGTCCCGCGAGATCCGTAGCAGGGTCTTCGCCGCGCGGCTGGCCGCCCAGCCCGGCGGCAGGGGAACCAGCGCCATGGTCCATGCCTGGAACCGGAAGCGCGCGCCCTTGGCGCGCTCCGCGATCGCGCGCGCGAACGTGCGGACCGGCAACGAGTTGAAACGCGCTGCGAGCAGCAGCGCCGCGTCGTAGCCCTCCGCGCGGACGCTCACCAGGTCGCCCAGCCGGGGCTTTGCCTCGAAGCGGAGCGGCGGCACGCCGCGACGCGTCATGGTGACCCGGCAAACATCGCCGGACCTCTGGTTGGCCTTATCGGCACACTGACCCGTTGGATGGCGGTCGCCCGCGGGTTGCGCGGCCGCGGCGCCGATCACCGCCCCGCGGTCGCCGGCGGGCGGTGCGTCCGCTGTGCGGATCCCCGCGCCGCCTGGCGGGCCTGTTCGGTCGAGGGAGCCCGCATCGTCGCCGGAGCCACGGCCGGCGATCCCGACCGCCGCGACGCCCGCTCGCTTCCGCGCGACGACGGCCGCGGCGAACGCGTCTGCGCGGACGATGGCGCGCTGATCCAGGCTGTGGTCCTCGAGCGCAATGAGCTCGGTCTCCTCGAGCAGCAGGCGGCGCCCGCCCGCGCCGTACATCGAGCGGAGCATCTTGGCGGGCAACAGCATGGCCAGCACGCCGCCGGGCGCGAGCCGTCGGAGGGACCGCTCCAGGAACAGCAGCGCGAGGTCCGCCTGCGCGCCGGCCGCCACCGGCGCGCCGGCCAGCTCGGCGCCGCGCCGCCAACCGGGCGACCGGCACACCGCATAGCGGCGCCGCACCAGCGAATTCACCGCCGCGGGCCAGCGGTGCGCCCGGACCCACGGCGGGTTGGACAGGATCAGGTCGAAGCCGTGCTCGGCCGCCTCCGCGAAGTGGACCCCGAAGCTGAAGAAGGGAAGCGCGCCCGCTACTTCCAACGAAGTGCGGAGACGGCCGAGCTCGGCGCATCGCGCTTCGGTCTGCTCCAGCGCGGCCTCGGCCGCGCGCGCCACCGGCGGCCGCTCGCCGAAGAGGTCGCGGGTCGCCGCGTCCGCGCGCAGCTCCCGGGCGATGGCGCGTAACCGGCGGTCCAGTGCGGATATCCAGGCGCTCGCCAGCTCCGCCTCTGCGCGCGCGAGCCGGCGCTGGAGCTCCGGCTTCTCCTCCGGCCTCGCCGCGAGGTAGCGTTCCGCCAGCGGGCCGATGGCCCGAATCGCTTGTCGGACCGTCGCATCCGCGGCGACGATCGGGAGGCTGCCCGGGCCGCCCACGGCGCCGTCCGGCCACGCGACCAGGTCCAGCGGGTCCACCAGCGCGTCGCCCTGCCGGATGCGGCGGTCCAGGTTGGGCAGTGGGGGTATGGACGCGTAACGGTCGGGCGGACCGTTCGTTATGTGGCGATCGGCGGGCGCGTGCCCGGTCGGCATCGGGGAATGGGTCGGGCTCGCCCTCGGCCGGTGGGCCGGGCGTGGCCAGGCTGCGCTCTGGCCGGGGAACGTCGCGCACTCGACCTCCCCGTGCACGGAGACCTCCGCCTCCCCGTCCGCCGAGCCGACGGCCATGGCCAGCCACAGCCGGAGCGCGCACAACAGCGCGAGCTGTTCGCGCTCCGCCCTCGCGTCCGCGGGGATGCCCGTCCACGCCTCGCCAACGGCCCCCCGCTGCGCGCGGAAGTCGCGGAAGAACTGGCGGGTCACGCGGGTGCGGTCCACCGCGCGCGCACGGCGCAGCGCCAGCGCCACGCCGCCCTCGCCTTCCGCCGCGACCATCTCGTCCAGCGCCTCGAGCTCGCTCGCCCTCGGGCGCACCCGCTCGATCGCGAGGTGCCGCAGCTCGCCGTCCAGCCCGAACGACGCGAACGCGAGCCGTCGGTACCTCTGCGCCGCGAACAGGTACGGACGCGCGGCGTCGTGCGCGCGGACGCGCCGCGCCGTCGTCGCCACCGCTTCCGCCGTGAGGTCTCCCGCCAACTCGATGAGGAGTACGACCAGGCCCCCTCGCTCGCCGATGACCGCCAGCCCGCGCACCTGCTCCGCGCCGGCGAGGGCGAAGGCGCCGCGGGCGTCCGGCGGGATGGGCGCCTTCCGGGGTTCGAGGCCCAGCGCCCGGACGAGCGGAGCCAGCCGGCTGCGGGCGCTCGCGCGGGCGAGCGCGCTCTCGATGGAAGGGGTCGCGTTCCGCACGTAGGGAAGAAGCAACGTCCTGTGGGGCAAAGCCATGGCGGGAAGGGACGGCCGCGTGCTCCTTGTCCGCTCGCCGCCGGTGCCGCAATATCCCGCGTCCGGCGCGGAGCGCCGCCGGTGGGACCGATGGAGGAGTGGAGACCGATGCTGACGGACATCCAGATCGCGCAGGCAGCGAAGCTCAGGCCGATCGTCGACGTGGCGGCGGAGCTGGGCCTCGGCGAGGACGAGATCGAGACCTACGGTCGCTACAAGGCCAAGATCCACCTGGACGCCATCGAGCGGCGCGCCGGCGAGCCCGGCAAGCTGGTCCTGGTCACCGGCATCAACCCCACGCCGGCAGGCGAGGGGAAGAGCACGACGGCGGTGGGGCTGGCGGACGGGCTGCGGCTCAGGAACCGGAAGGTCGTCCTGTGCCTGCGCGAGCCCAGCCTCGGTCCCGTGTTCGGCATCAAGGGCGGCGCGACGGGCGGCGGGTACGCGCAGGTGCTGCCGATGGAGGACATCAACCTCCACTTCACGGGCGATTTCCACGCGATCACGTCGGCGCACGCGTTGCTCTCCGCGATGCTGGACAACCACCTGCACCAGGGCAACGCGCTGGGGCTGGACCCGCGGCGCATCGTGTGGCGCCGCGCCGTGGACATGAACGACCGTGCGCTGCGCAACATCGTGATCGGTCTCGGCGGCCCGGGCGACGGCGTGCCGCGTCAGGACGGCTTCATGATCACAGCCGCGTCCGAGGTCATGGCGATCTTCTGTCTCGCCAGCGGACGCCAGGACCTGGAGCGGCGGCTCGGCGAGATCATCGTCGGCTACGACCGCGAGGGTCAGCCGATCCGCGCCGCGCAGCTCGGCGCCGCCGGCGCGATGGCGTTGCTGCTCAAGGACGCGATCCAGCCCAACCTCGTACAGACGCTGGGCGGCACGCCCGCGCTCATCCACGGCGGCCCGTTCGGCAACATCGCCCACGGCTGCAACTCGTTGATCGCGACGCGCGCCGGGCTCGCGCTGGGCGACGTCGTCGTGACGGAAGCCGGGTTCGGCGCCGACCTCGGCGCGGAGAAGTTCTTCGACATCAAGTGCCGGGTGGGCGGGCTGGAGCCGGCGGCGGCCGTCGTCGTGGCGACCGTGCGCGCGCTCAAGATGCACGGCGGTGTGGCGCTCGCGGACCTGCAGACGGAGAACGCCGATGCGGTGGCGCGCGGCGTCGAGAACCTGGAGAAGCACGTCGAGAACGTGCGCAAGTTCGGCGTGCCGCCCGTCGTCGCGATCAACAAGTTCGCGACGGACACGGAGGCGGAGATCGCCGCCATCGCAGACGCGTGCCGGCGCATGGACGTGCCCTTCGCGGTCGCGGACGTGCACGCGCAGGGTGGCAAGGGCGCGCTCGAGCTGGCGGACGCGGTGCTGGACGTGGTGGCGCACGGCGGCGCGCGCTTCGCACCGCTCTACGAGCTGGACCTGCCGCTGGCCGCGAAGATCGAGCGCATCGCGACGGAGATCTACGGCGCGGACGGAGTGGACTACACGCCCGGCGCGAAGCGCGACCTGGAGAAGCTCGAGTCCATCGGGCTCCGCAACGTGCCGGTGTGCATGGCGAAGACGCAGTACAGCCTGTCGGATGACCCGAAGCGTCTGGGCCGGCCGCGCGGGTTCCGCATCACGGTGCGCGAGGTCACGCCCTCGGCGGGCGCGGGCTTCGTCGTCGTCAAGACGGGCGACATCATGACCATGCCCGGTCTGCCGAAGAAGCCCGCGGCGGAGGGGATGCGGATCGAGGAGGACGGGACGATCGTGGGGTTGTTCTGAGGCGAGGAGTGGATTCGGCGGCGTCGACTGCCGCTGAGACGCCGCCGAACCACTGCCGTTCGAGGCATTCGAGCCGCCTCAGGACCCCCGGGCTTCTCGCTCGCGTCGGCGTGATCCCGAAGTTGGTGGTGCAGCCGCCGCGCGCACCGCTCGGCATCGTGAAAGCCGTAGGCCGGCGGGACCTCCTTGACTTTCTTGCCCCTCTCGAGAACCGGCACCGCTCGCAGTAGGCAGAGGACCTCGTCGAACCGCTTGGGCGGCGGCAGGCCGGCCTTCGCCGCTTCACGATGCGCCGCCTCGTAGTTCGCGCCCGCGAGCCGGCGGACCGCGTCCAGGGCGCTCCTCTGCGGGGCACGCTCACAGGATCAGGAACGGCCCGAAACGTCGCAACCGGAAGGTGGACAGACGTCGCGAGCGCAGGAATCTGCGGCGCCACACAATGACGTCCTTGATGGCCGCTCTCCGCTCGTCATCCTCGCCCGAAGCTCTGTGGCCGCGAAGGAGCGGGCCCCATCGTTCAGCCCGCAGCCACCGAGGAGAGAGAACACCGAAGAAAAGTCAGTGGAAGAAGCGAGCCCGGATCGTTTTCGGCCTCACGATCGTCCCGATGCTCATCACGGCGGTGCCCGAGGCCCGAGCTGCGGAGAGCTGGGGGATCTTCTTCGTGCAGGATGCGGAGTGCCACTACGTGTGCGTCGATCCGGCGTTCGGCTGTTGCGTGCATGATCCGCTGCCGCCGATCATCGTGAACGCCGACGACCCGCCGTCGATCGGATCGCTGGACGCGGAGGGCAGCAATCCATGCGTGACGCCGGCAGGTTGCGCCTTGGCGTGCTCTGCTCCGGAGGCGCGTTGTTCAATGTCGGCTGCGGGGCGGGTTCCGACGGAGTGACAATGAGCAACCACGCCGGCGTCGCCCTGGTGCCGCTGGACAGCGTGCTGCTCGCGGAGAACGACACGTCCTACGTGGGGCGGCCCATCCGGATGATCGTCGACCCGCTCGATGGCTCGCTCTACGTAACCGATCCCTTCTCGCGGCGGATCTACCGCTTTGGGCGGGATGGATCGCCCGTGCGGGGCTATGGCCGGCCGGGTCGGGGGCCCGGTGGGTTCAACTCGATCTTCGGCGTGGTCGTCGTCGATGACTCGACGGTCGCGGCGCCGAGCGTCGATCCGTCGGCGATGCACCTGTTCGACCGGCGGACGGGCCAGGTGAGGAGATCGTTTCCGCTTCCCTCCATTGTCCTGGGCACCGGCCAGGCGGTCGTCGGGCGCGACACCGTCTGGTTGCCGGCCCGGTCTTTCGAGGAGAACTCCTCCTTTCTCGTCTGGCACCGGGCGAGCGATTCCACGCGTCTCCTGGGATCGATCCCGGCGGAGTACGAGCGTTCGAGGGAGGCGGGGGGCATGTACCATATCGTCCGGGGCAGCACGACGCTCGCGCACGCCGGCCAATCGGTCCTGGTCGGCTGGGCGGGCTCGGACGCGGTCGAGCGCTTCGATCTGTCCGGGAGGCGGATCGAAAGGATCGAGATCCCGCGCGTTCGGCGGCGAGGCGTGCCGCCCTACGCACAGGAGTGCATAGACCGGGGCCGGCGAGGCCCGCTGCGCTCGTTCACCCAGATGGCGGAGTTGCACTCCGAAATGCGTCCGTTCGTGCGGCTGAGCAACGGCCTGTTTGCTTTCACCCACCATGATCTGCGCATCCTCGAGGACCACGGCCCGAGTCCCGCGACCATCTTCGGCGCCGTTCTACGGGGTGCTCTCCGCCGACGTCGACTCCGCGTGTGTCGACGCGTTGGTGCCTGCCGGACGCGATCTGGATCCCAGGGAGGCGTTCCTCGGCGATACGCTGTCCGTGCTGGACCGGCGGATCGTGGGCGATGAGCGCGTCGAGACCTGGGCTTTCATGTACGGGCTCGACGCCTCCACCTGCGACTGGTTGCCCACCGTCCGCTCCCCAGGCTGGCAGCCGTCGTCCTGGTGACTTTGTGCCACAGGCGGGCGCAGATCACGGAAGGAGATGGTAGAGCCGATCTCGCAGGGCCAACTCCTACCCTAACTCCCAGCCCTTCACCCCCGCCGCATCCGGCCGGACCAGCACCACGTCGCCCGGGTCGTCCGGGTTGATCACGCCCAGGATCAGCACCTCGCTCACGAAGCCCGCGATGCGGCGGGGCAGGAAGTTGACCACGCCGAGCACGGTCGTGCCGACCAGGCCCTCCGGCGTGTAGCGGCGCGTGAGCTGTGCGCTGGACTGCTTCACGCCCACCTCCTCGCCGAAGTCCACCCATAGCTTGATGGCGGGCTTCCTTGCCTCAGGGAACGGCTCTGCGCGCACGACCACGCCGGCACGGATGTCGAGCGCGTTGAACGTGTCGATCGACGTCGTCGGCTTCATGCTCCATCGGGTTGAAGGTGATGGTCGGGACGAAGGCACGCCGCGGGCGCTCTCCTCAGAACACGAACGCCAGCAGGATCTCGAGGATGATCAACAGGACGATCGCGGCCTCGAGCACCTCGATGCGGATGGTCGCGGCCTCGTCGGACAGCGCGGTGTAGGTGTCCTTGAGGATCGCGAGCTTGCGGTCCACAGAGGTGACCCAGCTCGGCACGCGGAAGAGCTCCAGCGCGCTCGCGTAGATGCGGGCCAGGTAGACGTCCTCCGTGACCTTGATCGCGTTGTCGATCCGCTCGGTGATCTCCGTGACTTCCGCGACGAGCGTCTGGATGTCGCGGGCGAGGTAGCGGTATCGGCGCGACGACAGCGCGAACCGCGTGAGTCTCGCCTCCGCCACACGCGCATAGGTGCGCGGCAGCTCCTGGTCCAGCAGCTCGTCGTAGTAGCGCAGCTCGAGGAGCTGGGCGTTCGCCACTTCGAGCACGTCCGCGACATCGCGGTCGCCCGTGGGCTCGACCAGGAAGGCGCGGTCCCACGTGAGGACGGCGAGGTCCGTCGTGTAGTAGGAGAATCGGTATCGGAGCAGGTCCGCGCGGGCGGCGTCGGAGAGCTCGCGCCGCTCGCCGCTGAGCAGCGGTATGAGGTCCAGCTCTTCGAGGATCTGCTCCGCGTTGAGCGGCGGGTCGAACCGCTGGACCGTTGCGAGGAGGTAGTCCTCCTCGAGCCCGGCGACCGTGGGCCGACCCACGCCGCCGCTGGACGGGCGCTCGAAGGCGGGCAGCGCGAGCCGGCGCACGCGCTCGATCAGCGTCGTCCACAGCTCGGCCGCGGCGGGTTCGGCCGCAGCGTCGTCCACGGTGAGGGCGAGGTCGGTGAATTCGTTCCACGTGAGCCCGGCGGCGGGGACGCGGAGTGCGATGGAGACCGCGCCGAAGTCATAGAGCCGCGCCGTTGCGTCCGCCTTGATCGGCGGCCCTCCGGCCATGGGCAGCTCGACGGTGCCCAGCCAGATCTCGAGCGGCGGTACGCCGAACGCCATCGCTTTCGGCTCCGCACGCGTGAGGCGGATGCGCGCGACCGCCTCCGGCGTCTGCGCCGCGATGAGCGCCTCGACGCGCGCCAGGTCAATGGCCCACGCGACGTCGTACAGACGAAGCACGTGCACCGCGCCGGCTTCGACGCGGACTTCGGATCCCCGGTCGGCGCCGGGGCCGGCTCCTCGCCTGGCCTCGGCGTGGGCCCGGGTCCGCGTGCCGCCCATGGGAATCCGCTACTCGAGAAGGGAGGTTTGCGCGTGCGCCTCGGACGGGACCTCGTGGCAGCGACGGCAGCGCGCCTCGTAGGACTCGAGCCCGCCCACCTGGATCGTCGGTCCCTCTGCCGGCGCCGGCTTGCCGTTGATCAGCCGCTGGTTGCGTGTAGCCAGCTCGCCGCAGCGCACGCAGATCGCGTGGAGCTTGTCGACCTTTTCCGCGATCGCGAGCAGCGCCGGGATCGGTCCGAACGGCCGGCCGCGGAAGTCCATGTCGGTCCCGGCGAGGATCACGCGGACGCCGCGGTCGGCGAGCGCATTGGCGGCGTCGACAATGTCGTCGTCCAGGAACTGGACCTCGTCCACCGCGACGACCTCGGTATCGGGCCGCACCTTCTCCATCAGCTCGAGCGCCGACTGGATGGGTTCGGCCTGGATGCGGCCGCCGTCGTGGGACGCGATGGCATCGATCCCGTAGCGGTTGTCCAGCGAGCTCTTGAAGACCTGTACCCGCTTACGCGCCAGCACGGCGCGGCGGACGCGGCGCATGAGTTCCTCGGACTTGCCGCTGAACATCACGCCGCTGATGACCTCGATCCAACCAGCGACACCTTCGTGCATACCGGATCTTACCGTGACGGGAGGGGTCGTGTCCAGCGGCGCCGTCTCCCCTGCGGCTCGTGGACGGCCGTTCGGGCCGCTTCGTCGACCGCGGGCCGCCATGGCGCCGTGTTGAGAACCGACGCCGTTCAGTCGGTCGGTGATCCGCGGCTCGCCCGGGAAGCAGCACTGCTGGACCTGGAGCACTGAAAGATACTCGATCCGGGAAACGAACGCCCAAGAGGGCGGGGATCGCCGGCGGGATCGCGAGCCGAGGGTGGAGCCGTGCGGCCCTTCCGGCTGCCGTGGTGGGGCGTTGCGGCGCCGGCCCGGGCTCAGATCGGGGCCCGCCGGCGGCGGTAGCGGTCCACGAGCTCGGCGAGCGAGGCGATCACGTGCTCGTCGCCCTCGCGGAGCAGCACGGCGAGGATGTGTTTGCAGACGCGGTCCCGCCACAGGTGGTCGCCGCAGTCGCAACGCGGGAATCGTTTTGTGTACAGATCCACCCAGTGCGGCTCACGGCCGCCCCAGACCTTGTAGCGTCCCCGGCCGATGCGGCGGACGCGCAGCGAGAGGGAACGCTCGAGTCGGCCGGGGTCGATCCCGCCGGCGGAGCGGACGTCCCAGCGCGCGTCGTCGGGTCTCCTGCCTTTCACGGATCGGTCCAACTCGTTGCTGTACTGGTACTTAGGTCATGTGATCTGCTACCCCAGGCGGCGCTGGGATTTCCACATTCCCGTCGATGTGACCGAGGGTGATACGAACCCGCTTGACACGTCCGAACGGAATGCGCATCTATATGCTAGCCTGCCACTTCACCCGCCTCCGTTCGCGAAGACGGATTCGAAGGCCCGCAGGCAGGGCCCACGTCGCAGGGGGGCAGCGGCGTCGTGGGCGACGTACCCCGAGGGGGCCACGCGACCAGCGCGAGTCTGCATACGCGCGGGAATACATGAACAGGATCAGCGGCGATACCGGTGCTGGAAACACCTCTCCCCGGCGGGCGGAGGAGCTCATCTGTTCGCTCACGGGTGTGAAGAGCGCGAGTGTGCGTGGTAGCGCCGACGGCGAGCTCGTCGAGATCCGCGTGGTGGCGGAGCCCACTGTGGCGGCGGCGGCTGTCGTGCGCAGCGTCCAGTCTGCGTTGCTGGCGCGCTTCGGCATCTCGGTGGCGGCGGAGAAGATCATCGTCACGAGCTCCGACGTGCAGGCCGAGGCGGCGGGGCGGGACAACGGCCGCCGGCCGGAGCCGGCGCCGGAATCGACGGTGAGGATCCTTTCGCGGCCGGACCCCCGGCCGCGGCTGGAGCAAGTGGAAGTCCAGCGTGAGCACCCGGGCCGCGTCCGGTGCCGCGTCACGCTTTCGTTGGGCGATCGGGTCGTCACGGGCGAGGCCGAAGGCATCGAGGTCGACGGCATGTCGCTCGAGGTGGCGGCGCGCGCAGCGGTCGAGGCGATGACGGCGCTCGCCGGGCCGGAGGCCGCGCCGCTGGTGCTCGATGGTGTGAGCCGGGTGGACATTGCAGGGCGTGACCATGTGGTGGCCGCGGTCCAGACCCGGCAGGGTCGGATGATCAAGGTGCTCGCGGGCGCTGCGGCCGTGGTCGAGTCTGCCGAGCATGCCGCGGCTCTCGCCGCTTTGCAGGCGACCAACCGCTGGGTCAGCGGCCGGTTGTGGTCGCGATCGGCCGGCGATCGTTGATCCTCGAGATCGTGCGACCACGCAGAAACCATGGAGTAAGGAGCCCCCGGTCCGACTAGCGGAGACCCCAGCGATTTCGAGTCAGCGGAGCGTTGCGACCAACGAAATAGACTCCGGTCGACGCACCCTGAGAAAGGAGGTGACGCTGGGTGTTGGAGGCGCTCTTCGACTTCGTTGGCCAGCTGCTGAGCCTGCTGGGCGCGCACTGGGTCAGCGTCGGTAACTAAGGGATTCGGGGGCTCCCATCGAATTCATGAACAGGCAAGCGTACACCTACGTTGTCGTGGTCTCCGCGGCAGCGATCGCACTGGTCCTCCTGCTGCCATGGGACGGACTGTACGCTCTCGGCCTGCATCATGGGCTAGGACTCGCGGTGTTCACTGCCGTTGCGGTCCTGTCCGAGGGTCTCGCCGTTGACTTCTCGGTCGCTCAAAATCGAACCGCGAAGTCGTCGATAGGATTCCTACCCCTCTTTGCGTCCGCAATTATCTTCCCTCCGATTGCGGCCGTTGCAGCAACCCTACTTGTACACGGATTCACCGAGCTCGTCCTGCGCGAGCGAGTATACTGGCGGGCGGCCTTTAATACGGCGCAGCACAGCATATCAATCGGGTTAGGAGCTCTTGTTTACGACCTCGCGGGGCGTCCTCCATGGGGCAGCCTCGCGATCGTGGTCGCTTTTTGTGGCCTAGCGCTAACCGCATTCCTTGTCAACAGCCTCTTGGTTAGCGGGTTCTACGCCGTCCGTCAGAAGCAGTCGTTCTTCCATATCACACGGAAGATTTTCGCGGGCGGCGGCGGGATCCACTATGGCCTCCTTGCGAGCCCGATCGCATTGGTGGCGGCCATCCTTTACGATTCGTTCTACATCGGGGGCCTTCTCATGTTGATGGTCAAGTCCCATTCTGTCTGTAAAAAGTGGTCTGGCTCATGCGGTGGCCTTCTCCCTCTGCGACAGGTCAGCGAGGCGCTGGTCCGCCTGCTGTAGTCGCTTGCGGGTCTCAAGGTAGTTCTCCAA
>Ga0207768_100194_pt1 | contig 60081 bp, 52 predicted proteins | sample CeladaPassaB1F01_FD_187478 | JGI IMG/M metagenome (GOLD analysis project Ga0207768, IMG submission 187478) | Cellulose-adapted microbial communities from the Joint BioEnergy Institute, USA - Passage B1F01 (SPAdes) (version 2) | ecosystem: Engineered > Bioreactor > Continuous culture >...
CCGGTGCACCGGCTTGAGGCCGTCCCTCACGTCCGGCAGCGCCCGCTGCACGATGACGCTCATCGAATAGTCGATGAACGACTCGCGCATCTCGTCTTCGATCAGCCGCGGCAAGACCCGCTCGCGCGGTTCGGGCGTGGACATCCGTCTAGCGTCCTCGGTTGCGGAGGGTGTGACACAGAACCGCCCCCCGGATCGGGGGGCGATTCGACTTGCCAAATGGTGTGTCCTGATACCCCGCAGGAGGGGGCCGGTTCATGCTACGGCGTGGACGGCTGCGGGGGGTAGTAGATCGCCCGCGCCGTGGCGATGATCATCTCGTCGCGGGTCAGCTCGGTGTCGATCGTCCCCTCGGTCGAGCGGCCGATCCGCTCGATGATGATGCCGTCGGCGCCGAGTCTCGCAGCCTCGACCCGGAGGGCCTGGATGAGCTCGGCATGCGGCGTGCCGAGCGGCCGCTCGACGCGGATGGCGCCGATCGCCTTGTAGCCGTCGGGCGGGTATTGACCGATGCTGGGGTCGTAGACCGTCACCTCATCGGGGCTGGCCTTGGGCGGCAGCTTCGGCGTGCTTGCACAGCTCACCAAGACGGCGAGCGCCGGCACCAGCGCGACGACCGCGCGTCGGGCCCCGGTCGGGATCACCTTCAACATAGGCACCTCGCCGGTTGGGGGTGGAACGGGCGGGGCATAATACGACCGGGCGCCGCAGGGTGGCAACTTCCGCGGCTGGACTCAGGCCACGGCGACGAAATCGGCGCCTTCGCGCCAGCCGGCGGCGGTGAGGGCGGCGCGGATCTCGTCGCGCGCGCCGGGCGACCCCACGGCCGCCAGGGCGAGGGCGCCACGGAACCGGTGGATCTGGGCGGGCGAGACCACCGGCGCGCCGTAGATCGCCTGCCCGATCTTGCGCGGATCCAGGTCCACGAACGCCGCCAGGGGCACGCCCTGCCGCAACAGTTCCCGCGCGAACCCTTTCCCCACCGGCCCCGCTCCCCAGACCACGGCGGGGCGCACGGCCGCGCGACGGTCGCCACGCCTGGAGCCGGGATGGACGTCGCCGCCCCCGGAGGCGGCATGGCCGCCGTCGCGTCCGGACCCGGGGCCGCAGCCGGCTCCGGGAGCAGGGACGTCGCCGGCTCCGGGGGCCGGGCCCTCGTCGGCCCCAGGCGCCCCGCTCCCGTCGCTCGCAGGAGCCGGACGGGCCCCGCCTGCGCCCCCGGGCGCCGCCCGGAGCAGCGTCCGCCGCAGATGGTGGACCTTGCAGCGGCGGAACGCGTCCGGCGAGTAGCGCGGGTCCGTCCGGGACGTCCGGTCCGGCCGCTCCCGCCAGTGCAGCAGCACCTCCGGCATGTTGGCCAGCCGCCCGCCCGCGGCCCACAGCCGGAGCACCAGGTCGTAGTCCTCGGGCCAGCCCGGGTCGCGGTAGCCGCCCACCGCGAGCACCGCCGCGCGCCGCGCGACCAGCGCCGGGTGCGCGATCGGGCACTCGACGAAGATGTCCCTGGCGAGGTCCTCGGGCTCGATCAGCGAGTTCAGCCACCGCTCGTAGCGGCGCGCCCCGTCCCGCACCGCCTCGCGGGGGAAGTAGCGGACCCGGGTGCCACAGGCGACGACGTCCGGTCGCGCGTCCAGCAACGCCACCTGCCGGGCGAAGCGCTCCGGCTCCGCCACATCGTCCGCATCCATGCGGGCGATGAATTCACCGCGCGCGGCGGCGAGCGCGGCGGCGAGCGCCGGCACCAGCCCGCGCCGCGGTGTGCGGATCACGCGGACGCGCGGGTCGCGCGCGGCCCACGCCTCGAGCAGGCCCGCGGTCCCGTCCGCGGAACCGTCGTCCACGGCCAGGACCTCGTAGTCGGTGAACGTCTGCGCCTCCAGCGAGGCAATGGCGTCGCCGACGTACCGGGCGGCGTCCCGGCAGGGCAGGAGGATGGAGAGACGGGGGCTGGACATCGGCGATGCTGAGCACCCTCCGCGGAGCCGGTCAGACCGCGTCGCCCACCTTCTGCCGCTCCATCGCGGCCAGGACCGCCCGCAGGTAACGCCCCGTGTGGCTCTCCTCCACCGCGGCCACGTCCTCGGGACGGCCAGTGGCCACGACCCGTCCGCCGCCCGCGCCTGCCTCGGGCCCCAGGTCGATGATCCAATCCGCGGCGGCGATGACCTCGAGGTTGTGCTCGATGACGACGACGGTGTGGCCCGCGTCCAGGAGCCGCCCCAGCACGCCGAGCAGCTTGCGCACCTCGTTGCCGGAGAGGCCCGTCGTCGGCTCGTCCATGATGTAGAGCTTCCGACCACGGCGCCGGGAGCTGCCGATCAGCTCCCGCGCGATCTTCAACCGCTGCGCCTCGCCGCCCGAGAGCGTGTTCGCGGGCTGGCCGAGCCGCAGGTAGCCGAGCCCGACCTGCTGGAGCTGCCACAGCGCCTGGCCGAGTTTGTCCTCCTTGATGAAGAACCGGATCGCGTCATCGACCGTCAGGTCCAGGACCTCGCGGATGTTCAGGCCCTTGAACGTCACCTCCAGGGTCTCCGGCTTGTAGCGCTTGCCGCCGCACACCTCGCACGGCACGTACACGTCGGCGAGGAAGACCATCTCGACCTGCACGACGCCGTCGCCCTGACACGCCTCGCAGCGACCGCCCTTGACGTTGAACGAGAAGTGGCCGGGGCCGTAGCCGCGCTGGCGCGCCAGCGGCTGGCGCGCGAAGACCTCGCGCACCTGGTCGAACGCCTTGATGTACGTGACCGGGTTCGAGCGCGGCGTGCGGCCGATCGGCGACTGGTCCACGAGCACGACCCCGTCCAGGTACGAATGGCCCTCCAGCCGGTCGTATTCACCGACCTCCTCGCCCAGGTGCTGCTTGGCGGAGGTCTCGCCGGCGAGCTCGCGCTCGAGGGCGCGGTAGAGGACGTCGTGCACCAGCGTGCTCTTGCCCGAGCCGCTCACGCCCGTGACGACGGTCAGCGCGCCGAGCGGGATCTCGATGTCCACGCCGCGGAGGTTGTGCAGCCGCGCGCCCCACAGCCGCAGGCGCGGGCCGTCCACGCTGCGTCGCCGCACCGGAGGCGGCGGCTCGCGGCCGGAGAGGTAGCGGCCGGTGGCCGTGTCCGCAGACAGCAGCTCACTGTAGGTGCCCTGGAAGACGACTTCACCGCCGCGCTCGCCGCTGCCCGGGCCGAGCTCGACGATGTGGTCCGCCGCGGCGATGGCTGCTGCGTCGTGCTCGACGACGAGGACCGTGTTGCCGGCATCGCGCAGACGACCGAGCAGCGCGAGTAGACGGTCGGTGTCCCGCGGGTGCAGCCCGACGGTGGGCTCGTCCAGCACGTAGAGCGTGTCCACCAGGCTCGCGCCCAGCGAGTTCGCCAGCGCGATGCGCTGCGCCTCGCCGCCGGAGAGCGTGCGCGTCTGGCGGTCCAGCGTGAGGTAGCCGAGGCCCACGTCCACCAGGAACTGGAGACGGGAGTTCAGCTCCCGCAGGATGGGGGCGGCCGCGGCGCCTGCAGCGCCGCCGGGCGCCGGCGCGACGCGCCTGGTCTCACCTCCGGACGGATCCTCGACCTCCTCCAGCGCCGGCGCAGCCGGCACGGAGCCCGGCTCCCCGGCAGCGGGGGCGCCGCGCAGAGGACGCGGACCGTGGTCGGAGTCCAACGGCGTGGAGCCCGACGAAACGGGACCCGGCGCAGCCAACGCTACACCCAACCCGGCCACCCATTCCCGCAGCTCCGCAACAGTCATCGCCGCCGCCTGCGCGATGGTCAGCCCCGCCACTCGCACGTACAGTGCCTCGGGCCGCAGGCGAGCGCCGCCGCAGCTCGCGCACGTCCGCGCGCTCTGGTAGCGCCGCAGGAACACCCGGATGTACTGCTTGTACCGCTTCGCCTCGCGGGAGCGCAGGAACGGGATCACGCCCTGGAAGCCGCGCGTGCCGTGGATCACCGCGCGCCGGAACGCCTGCGGCAGCTCCTGCCACGGCGCATCCGTCGCCACACGCCGCTCGCGAGCGAACGCCAGCAGCCGCTGACGGTACCGCTTGTAGCGCGGCATCTCCCACGGCGCCACCGCACCCTCCTCCAGCGACTTCAACGGGTTCGGCACGATCAGCGCCTCGTCGTACTCCAGCGTGGCGCCGAACCCCGTGCACGTCGGGCACGAGCCGTACGGGTTGTTGAACGAGAACAGGCGCGGCGTCGGCTCGAGGAACTTCACATCCGGATGGTCCGGGCAACGGAAGCGCTCGGTGAAGCGGAGGTACGCGAGCCCGCGAGAGCTCGGAACACCCGCAGATGCGGACGGCTCCCCAGCCCCGACGACCACCACGACCGCCTCTCCCTCCCCTTCCACGAAAGCCGTGGACAGCGAGTCCGCCAGCCGCTCCCGAACATCCGGCCGCACCACCAGCCGGTCCACCACCACCAGCACCTCGCCCGCCGCGGCGAGATCGTGGCCGAGCCGGGCAGGGTCTTCCACACCCTCGCCGTCCAGATCGAGCACCTCGTCGCCCACGAGCACACGGATGAAGCCCAGCGCCCGCAGGTTCTCGACGACACGCTGGTGATTCACCCGCGCGCTCTCCGGGAGCGGGTACGTGACCATGACCCGCGTGCCTTCCGGCAGGGCCAGCACCTCATCCGTCGCCGACTGGACCGTGTCCGGCTTCACCACCCGGTCACACTGCGGACAGTGGGTGAGCCCCACACGCGCCCACAACAGCCGCAGGTAGTCGTAGACCTCCGTTGCGGTGCCGACCGTCGAGCGGCTCGTCTTGGTGGGGTTCTTCTGCTCGATCGCGACCGCGGGGCTGATCCCTTCGACTGCATCCACCTGCGGCTTCTCCATGCGCTCGAGGAATTGCTTTGCGTACGTCGAGAGCGACTCGACGTAGCGGCGCTGCCCCTCGGCGTAGATGGTGTCGAAGGCGAGAGAAGACTTGCCGGAGCCGCTCGGGCCGGTGAGCACGATCAGCGAGCGGCGAGGCAGATCGAGGTCGATCCCCTTCAGATTGTGCTGCCGCGCGTTGCGGATGATGATGCGGTCTTTCACACCCGTCGTCGCTCTGCTCGGGATTGGGCGTTTGCAGAGATGGGCTGGTACCCCCGAGCAGGACGGAGGGTCGGGCTCCGGCCGCCCCGGGAGCCTGCGCGGGCCGGTGGTCGGGGCCGGGGTCGGCGAGCGGAGCGGCTGGGCCGTCCACGGGTGGTCCGGCACCGGTCTCGGTCCGGCGAGGGGACCCGCGGGACGGCCGCGGGCACAGCCCCATCGAGGCAGGCGAGAGCCCGCGACTCCGTCGAGGGAGGCGAGAGCCCCGCGACTCGGTTGAGGATGCACGCCGCGACGCAGCGCGGGGGCAGCAGTCGCACGAGGTGCGGCAGGCGCACGGCGACGAACGGCACGGCCGCACGGCGCAGGGTTGGGGGCCGGCGGGGGCAGGAGACGCAAAACGTCTGGCAGGAGACGCACGATGCCGGGCAGGGAGCCGCACGCCGTCGGGCAGGAGCCCCGTCCTCGCTGGAGTCGGCCGCTCGCTACGGCCGATGACCACCGCGGGGGCCGGGCCCGACGCCCGGCAGGCCCACGCGAACCTGCGTGTGGTGGTTCGGCCCGGGCCCCGTGCTGGCCGGCCCCGGCACCCGAGCGACCACGATCGTCGGGCGGCGCCGGGGCGGTGTCCGCGCACGGGCTGTGTTGTCGCAGCTCTTCGCGGAGCGCGCCGCCTTCATCGCGTGGCCCGCGCCAGCGCTGCGATCGCGGCCACCGCGGTGTCCACCTCCGCCTCCGTGTTGTAGTAGTGGGGCGAAATGCGGATGGCCGTGCGCGCACCCTTGGCGTCCATGTCCAGGAGCGCGTACTCCCGCGCCGTGGCCGACGTGTTGATGCCCTGCTCCCGCAGCAGCGGCACCAGCTCGAAGGCGTTCCGTCCCGCGACCTCCACCGTGACAATCGCGCACAGCCGCCGTCCGCGGTCCAGCACCCGTAGCCCCTCGTGCTCGCGGAGCCGCTCGCGCGCGTAGGCGGCGAGTCGCGCCGCCCGCTCCCCGCCGCGCGCGACGCCGACCTCCTCCAGCGCGTAGCGCGCCGCGGCGCCCTGCCCCAGCACCAGCGCGTACGCGAACTCCCAGTTCTCGAACCGCCGCGCATCCGGGGCGAGGCGGAACTCGTCCGCCTCGATCCACGCCGCGCCGCGCATGTCCACGAACAGCGGGTGGGCGCCCCGGTCGAGCGCACGGTCCGAGACGTAGAGGAACCCTGCGCCACGGGGGCCGCGCAGGAACTTGCGCGCCGTGGCCGAGAGGAAGTCGCAACGCAGCTCGTTGACATCGATGGGGAGCTGGCCCACCGCCTGGCACGCGTCCACGATGTAGGGCACGCCTTCCTCCTCGCACACCGCGCCCACCTCCGCAGCCGGCTGCACGAGCCCCGAGTTCGTCGGCACCCAGGTCAGCGACACCAGCCTCGGCCGCTCGCGCCGGATGAGCGCGCGCACGGACTCCGGGTCCACGCCGCCCTCGGGCAGGTCCTCCGCGCGCACCACGCGTACGCCCGCGCGATGGTGCAACGAGAGGTACGCGAGCTGGTTCGAGATGTAGTCGTTGCGGGTCGTGAGGATGACGTCGCCCGGCGCGAAGTCGAACGCTGCGAGGGCCTGGAAGAACGCGACGGTGGCGTTTTCGACCATCGCGATGTTGCGCGGCGCGGCGCCCACGAGCCGTGCCACGCTCTCGTACGCGGCGGCGATCTCGGCTCTCGCCGCGTCCGCCGCCTCGTAGCCGCCGATGCGCGCCTCCAGCTCGAGGTGCGCGCGCACGGCATCCAGCACGGGCCGCGGCATGAGCGACGCCCCCGCGTTGTTCAGGTGGATCACGCCGCTGGCCACGCCCGGCGTATCCGCGCGCCAGCGCTCGAGGTCACGGTCCATGCGCGTGGTCTCCTGTTGGGTTGAGGATGGTCGCGGGTTGTGCTGGAGACGGTCGGCGGCCGCGCCGGCGACGGGCTCCGGCAGCCCGCTCGCGGGTCGCAAGGTCTCGGTGCCGAGGAGCCTCCCCGCGTTCGAAGGGGAGCCCTGCGGCGCCCCGCGGCGAAGGCCCCGCTGCAACGGGGGCGACGGTTCGGCGTGCGAGAGCCCCCGTCGCGAGGGCTGCGGCGACGCCCTGTGCGCGGTTCCCCGCCGAAGGCACAGCTTACCGACCTGGCGGCGGCGCCGCCACAGCGCTGGGGAACGGCGCTGGCGGGCGGGCGGCGCGCGTGCATCGCATGCCGGTGGACGCGTGCGCACGGCGGGGGCGCCGGCGCATGGCGTGATGCGGCAAACCTCCGCTGTCGCGGAGCGAACGGGCAGCGCGCTGGAACTTTCCCGAGCCCCACACGGCAAACCTCCAACGCGCCCCGGCCCATCCCCGTGCGCTTGGAAGTTGGCCGTGCCACACGCGGTCAACGTCCAACGCCAACCCGCCAGCACCGGCGAGATGGGAAGTTGACCGCGCGGCGGGTGGTATGCGGCGGGGGTGACGGTGCCGGGCGACGACCTCGCGGTGGGGTCCCACGCACCGGCATCCCCCGGTCCCACGCGCCGGCCGCTTCCGCGCGGCACCCGCCGCGCCCCGTCAGGCCGCAGCCGCTCGCCACCCACCCGCCGCTCACCCCGCCGATCGGCGCCATAGCGTCCCCGGCCGGGCGCGGCGCCACACGCCCAGAGCTCGGACGCCGTCCACGTGGACCAAGTTCTGGATCGCCGGCGGCGAGGCGCGCGGAACACGGACGCCATCCCCGCCGACGCCCAGGTCTGCGCGTTCCCCGACGCCGAACACGCGAAGCACGGGCAGAGCCGGTGGTTGACACAGCCGCGGCGACTCGACACATCGAATCTGCATTCGGAACCCGCACGCGCGCCGCCGATCACCGTGCGCACGGGCATCGCCGATCACCGGTGCACTCGCGCACCGCCGATCACCTCTGCGCACGCGCGCCACCGACCACCGGACGGACCACGTGGAGCCAGCGACGACTGCGGCGCACCCCGCGCCGCTTCCGCCCTACCCCCCGCGCCCCTTCCGCCCCGCCTGGTGGCTCCCCGGCCCCCACGCCCAGACGATCGCCGGGCGGATGCTTCGCCTCGGGCGCTCGTTCCCGCTGCGCCGCGAGCGGATCGAGACGCCGGACGGCGACTTCCTCGACCTCGACTTCACCCCCGCGCCGCGGGAGGGCGCCCCTCGGGTGCTCCTGCTGCACGGCCTCGAAGGTTCGGCCCGCCGCGGCTACGCGCTGATCACGTACGCGGAGCTCGCCGCCGCGGGTCTCCAGGGCGTGGGGCTCAACTTCCGCTCGTGCAGCGGCGAGCCCAACCGCCTCCCGCGCCTCTACCACTCGGGCGAGACCGGCGACCTCCGCTTCGTGCTCGACCACCTCGCCGAGCGCTTCCCCGACGTGCGCCGCGGCGCCATCGGCTTCTCGCTCGGCGGCAACGTGCTGCTCAAGCTGTTGGGGGAGGAGGGCGAGGGGGCGCGACGGTGGCTCGAGACCGCGGTGGCCATCTCCGTCCCGTACGACCTCGCCGCCGGCGCGGACCACCTGGAGCGCAGCGCCATGGGCCGCTTCTACCGACGGAGGTTCGTCCGCAGTCTCCAGCGCAAGCTCGAAGCGAAGCGGGCGCTGGGGGCCGACGAGGTGGACCTCCACCGCGCCCTGCGCGCACGCACGTTCCGCGAGTTCGACGACGCCGCGACCGCGCCGCTGCACGGCTTCGCGGATGCGGCTGAGTACTACCGCCTCTCCAGCTCGGCGAGGTACCTCGAGGCGATCCGCATCCCCACGCTTCTGCTGCACGCGGAGGACGACCCGTTCCTGCCCCCGCACGCGCTGCCGCGTGAGGCTATTGCGCGCAACCCGTACCTCGTCCCGGTGATCACGTCTCGCGGCGGGCACGTGGGCTTCATCGGCGGGCCTCCCTGGGCGCCGCGGTTCTGGGCGGAGTCGGAGGCGGTGCGGTTCCTGGCGGCGCGGCTGTCGAACGGCGCGTGACGTCGACTCCCCGCGGCGGGCGGCCGGCCCTCGTGGCCCCCTGCACCGGACCTGGCGCGGCGCTGAGCGGCGACCCCGGCACGCCGTCCGGACCCGCCCACGGCGGCTCGCGCGAGAGGCGTGCGGACCGTCCCCGCCGGGCGCGCCCGGGCTTCGTCTTCGCCCACGCCCGGGCGTACCTCGTCGCGCACGTCCGAGCGCACCTCGTCGCGCACGCCCGAGCGTACCCCCTTTCGCGCGTCCCCGGCACGCCCGAAACCGCCGCCTTGACCTCGCGCGCGGACGCCGCTAGCTTTGCCGGCACCATGAGCACGATCGGCTTCGTCCTGCATCACCATCACGCCCACCACCACGGCCCCGACGGGTCGCGGCGGCGGCGTGTGCATGGCCTCTGATCGCAGGTCGAGCCAGACACGATGCGGAGAACGCCACCGCGGCCCGTCCACCGACGGGCCGCGTTTTTTTCATCAGCACGGAGGAGAGCGGAGCCATGATCCGCATTGCGCTGCCCAACAAGGGGCGGCTGGCCGACGGCGCGCGAGAGCTGCTCGAGCGCGCCGGCCTCGAGTTCGAGACGCGCGGCGAGCGGGCGCTCCTCGCGTCCCTCGGCGGCGAGTTCCTCGCCCTCTTCGTCCGCGCACAGGACATCCCGGAGTTCGTCGCAGACGGCGCCGCGGACGTCGGCATCACCGGCCGCGACCTGGTCGAGGAGTCCGGCCGCCCGCTCGAGGTGCTCCTCGACCTCCAGTTCGGCCGCTGCCGGCTGGCCCTCGCCGTGCGCGAGGACGCGCCCATCCGCTCTCCCGCCGACCTGCCGCCGCGCGCCCGCGTCGCCACCTCCTTCCCGCGCCTGGCCGGCCGTTTCTTCCGCGAGCAGGGCATCGATGTGGACCTCGTGCCTGTCTCCGGCGCGGCCGAGATCGCGCCGCACCTCGGCGTCGCGGAAGCGATCGCGGACCTCGTCTCGACCGGCTCGACGCTCAAGGTCAACGGCCTGCGCGAGGTGGCGACCATCCTCGAGTCCACCGCGCTGCTCGTCACGCGGCCCGGCCTGCTCGACGACCCGGAGCGAGGGCGCCGGCTGCGTGAGCTGGCCGCTGCGCTCGAGTCCGTGATCCGCGCGGAGGACAAGCGCTACCTCATGGCCAACGTGCCGCGCCGCGCGCTCGCGGAGATCAAACGCGTCCTGCCCGGGCTGTCCGGCCCCACCATCGTGGACGTGCTGGACTCGGGTGAGTTCGTCGCCGCGCATGCGGTCGTGGACCGCCGCGACGTCTACCGCACCATCGCGGAGCTCAAGGAGCTCGGCGCGGAGGGCATCCTGGTCACCCGCATCGAGAGGTTGATGCCGTGATCGCGCTGCGCCGTTCGCTCCGGGAACTGAGCAAGGCCGACGAGGCGCGCCTCTTCGTCCGCGGCCGCGACGCCGACCCCGAGGTCGCGCGCGCCGTCGCGGCGATCATCGCGGACGTGCGCGCCCGCGGCGACGACGCGCTCCGCGACCTCGCCCGTCGGTTCGACCGCGTCGAGCTCGGCGCGCTCGAGGTCCCGCGCGAAGCGTGTGACGCCGCGCTCGACGCGCTCGACGGCGATGTTCGCGCCGCGCTCGAGCAGGCCGCCGCCGCCATCGCCGCGTTCCACCGCGCGCAGCTCCCGCCGCCGCTCGAGATCGAACTCCGGCCGGGTGTGCGTCTCGGCCGCCGGGTCGAGCCGCTCCGCCGCGCCGGCGTGTACGCGCCCGGCGGCCGCGCGGCCTACCCGAGCAGCGTGCTCATGGGCGTCGTTCCCGCGAAGGTGGCAGGTGTGGACGAGGTGGTCGTCTGCTCGCCGCCGGGGCCGGATGGGCTGCCGCACCCGGCCGTGCTCGCCGCCTGCGCGCTGGCTGGCGCGGACCGCGTGTTCGCCCTCGGCGGCGCCGGCGCCATCGCCGCGCTCGCCTACGGCACCGCGTCCGTGCCGCGGGTGGACCGCATCGTCGGCCCTGGCAACGCGTACGTGAACGAGGCCAAACGGCAGGTCGCCGGCACGGTCGGCATTGATTCACCCGCAGGGCCGTCCGAGCTGTTGGTCGTGGCCGACGAATCCGCGGATCCGGAAATCATCGCCTTCGAGCTGCTCGCGCAGGCGGAGCACGACCCGGATGCAGCCGTCGCCGTCGTCGCCACGGACGAGGCCGTGCTGGACGCGACGGCCGCCGCGCTCGAGCGCATGCTGCCCGAGCAGCCGCGGCGCGAGATCATTGCCGCCGCGCTCGCCACGAACGGCGCGCTGCTCTTCGCCGACTCGCTCGAGGAGGCGATCGCGTTCGTCGAGCGCTACGCACCCGAGCATCTGCTCCTGCTCGTGCGAGAACCGCGCGCCGCCCTCGAACGCGTGCGCGCCCTCGGCACCGTGTTCCTCGGGCCGTACAGCTCGGTGGCGTTCGGCGACTACATCACCGGCGCCAACCACGTGCTCCCCACCGGCGGCCTTGCCCGTGCGTTCTCGGGACTCTCGGTGATGGACTTCCTGCGCTCGTTCACCGTACAGGAGCTCACGGCCGACGCCGCGGCCGCGCTCGCCCGGCCGACGGCGACGCTCGCGGCGGCCGAGGGCTTGCCTGCGCACGGACGCGCCGCCCTGGCGCGCGCAGGGAGCACGGGGGGCGGCGACGCCGCCCACGGCGCCCCGAACGCCGCGCCCCGCGGGTCTTCCGACGTTCCCCCGCCTGGGCCGCATCCGGGTCGGGAGCGGGCTCCCGGGTGGCAGGGCGCATGGGAAGGGCCTCCCCCACCCGAGCGGCTGGGCCGCGCCGGGATGACGCCGCCGCCTGCGCCCGCAGTCCGGGGCACCGGCCTCTCTCCGGCCCCGTTCAGACTCCGCGCCGCCTACGCGGACATCGGGCTCTACGACCCGGAGCGGGTGCCGGTCGAGGTCGACCTCAGCGACAACACCAACCTCTTCGGCGCGCCGCCCGCCGCCGCCCGCACGCTCGCGGCGCTGCGCGCCGAGAACATCACGCGCTACCCGCCCGTGTTCGCGGATGAGCTGAAGGCGGTGCTCGCGCGCATGCACGGCGTCGCCCCGGAGAACATCACCACGGGCTGCGGCTCCGACGACGTGATCGACTCCGCGCTGCGCGCCTTCTGCGACCCGGGCGACGCTGTCGCCTACGCCGACCCGACGTTCGGCATGGTCTCGCTGTTCGCACGCATGAACGCCGCGCGCCCCGTAGCCGTGCCGCTCGAACCCGACTTCTCCCTCGACACCGACGCCCTCATCGCCGCGCGCGCCCGCGTGACCTACATCTGCCGCCCCAACAACCCGACCGGCACGGTCGTGGACGCCGCCGCCGTGCTGCGGGTGGCGGAGCGGAGCGGCGGCATCGTGCTGCTGGATGAGGCGTACGCGGACTTCATGGACGAGCCGCCGCCGGACTGGCTCGCGGTGTCAGACCGCATCCTTGTGCTGCGCACGCTCTCCAAGGCGTACGGGCTCGCGGGGCTGCGCGTCGGGTACGCCGTCGGGCCCGCATCGCTGATCCGCGAGATCGAGAAGTCCCGCGGGCCGTACAAGGTCACCGCGACGGCGCACGCCGCTGCGCTGGCGGCGCTCACGGAGGACGAGCCCTGGGTGCGCGACGTCGTGCGGCAGGTCCGCGAGAACCGGGAGCGGCTCGCCGCCGAGCTGGGCGCGCTGGGCCTGCGCGTGTGGCCGTCGCAGACCAACTTCCTGCTGGTGCAAGCGCCGCCGCTTTCCGGCGCCGGCGGGAACGGCGAGTCCAACCCGGCCCGTCGGCTCGGCGCAGAGCTGCGCGGGCGGGGCGTCGCGGTGCGCGTGTTCCCCGGCCTGCCGCATGCGGGCGACTGCATCCGCGTCAGCATCGGGCCGTGGCCGCTGATGCAGCGCTTCCTGGACGCGCTACGGGAGGTGCTCGCATGACGCGCGCACCGAGCATCGCGCTCTTCGACTACGGCGCCGGCAATCTGCACTCGCTGCTGAAGGCGCTCGAGGCGGCGGGCGCCCGGGTGCGCGTCGAGCCGGACCCGCTGCGTGCGCTGGACGCGGACGCGCTCGTGCTCCCCGGCGTCGGCGCGTTCGGCGCCGCGGCCGAGCGCCTGGCGCCGGGGTTGGACGCGGTGCGCCGCGCGCTCGAGGGCGGCCTGCCCTGCCTGGGCGTTTGTCTCGGCATGCACCTGCTGTTCGAGGCGAGCGACGAGGGCGCCGGCCGCGGCATCGGTCTCCTGTCGGGCCGGGTGCGGCGGCTGCGCGCTCAGCGTGTTCCGCACATGGGGTGGAACGCCGTCCACCCTGCTTCCACCCAGCCGCCGGGCGGGGGCGCCACGGCCCCCATGCCCCGCCGCCCGGGCGAGGGCGAGGGAAACGGGGGTGGAACGGCGGGCGGGGGAGAGGGGCGCGGTGTTCGCTGCCTCGACCCACTGTTCGCCGGCTTGGATGACCTGGTCGCCTACTACGCGAACAGTTTCGTCGTCGAGCCGGCGGACCCGGCCGTGGTGATCGCGTGGACGGCGTACGAGGACGAGCGCTTCCCCGCGGCCGTGCGTCGCGGGCGGACGTGGGGCGTGCAGTTCCACCCGGAGAAGAGCGGCGCGCAGGGGCTGCGGCTGATCCGCAACTTCATCGCGGAGGTCACCCGATGATCGCGCTACCGGCGGTGGACCTGAAGGACGGCGCGGTGGTACAGCTCGTGGGTGGGCGGCCCACCGACGAGCGCGTGCGGCTGCCGGACCCGGTGGCCGTCGCACGGCAGTGGGTGGACGCCGGCTTCCGCGCACTCCACGTGGTGGACCTGGACGCCGCGCTGGGCACGGGCTCGAACCGCGCCGCAGTCGAGGCGATCATCGCCGCCGTGGACGTGCCCGTGCAGGTGGGCGGCGGCGTGCGTGATGACCAGATCGTCGACGCACTGCTCGCCGCAGGCGTCGCGCGCATCATCGCCGGAACCCGCGCGGTGGAAGACGCGGCGTGGATCGAGGCGCTCGCCGGGCGGCACCCGGGCCGCGTGATCGTCGCCGCGGACGTGCGCGGCGACGTCGTCGTCACACGCGGCTGGACCGCGGGCGCGGGCATCACCGTGGAGGCCCTGCTCCGCCGGCTCGAGCCGCTGCCGCTGGCCGGCCTGCTGGTCACGGACGTCGGCCGCGAGGGGCGCATGGCGGGCGTCGACGTCGCGCGCTTCGAGGCGCTCGCGGCCGCGACGCGGCATCCCGTGATCGCCGCCGGCGGCATCGCCGGGATGGACGACCTGCGCGCCCTCGCCTCACGCGGCGTCGCCGGCGCCGTCCTCGGCATGGCGCTCTACACCGGTGCGGTGGACGCGCGAACCGCCGCGCGCGAGTTTCCTGGACCCGACCTGACGAGAGGGATCGCATCGTGAGCACCGTCGTTCGCGAGACGCGCGAGACGCGCGTGCGCGTCAACCTGGGGCTGGATCCACTGAAGCCCGCGCCATCCCGGCCGGGGGCCAGGCCGGACGTCGTGCGCGGCACGTACGCCGCTCCCGCGATCCGCACGGGAGACCGCTTCCTCGACCACATGCTGCACACGCTCGCGCGCTACGCGAACCTCGCGCTCGACGTGGAGGCGACCGGCGACCTGCGCCACCACCTCATCGAGGACGTGGCCATCACCATCGGCCTCGCGCTGCGGGACGAGATCCCGGCCACCTGCCAGCGCTACGGCGAGGCGACGATCCCCATGGACGACGCGCTGGTGCACGCCGCGCTGGATGCCGGCGGCCGGCCGTACTACCGGGGGCCGCTCCCCGTCCGGCTCTACGACCACTTCTTCCGCTCGCTCACGGACAACGCGGGGATCACGCTCCACCTGCGCGTGCTGCGCGGGAGAGACCGTCACCACATCGTGGAGGCCGCGTTCAAGGCGTTCGGCCTCGCACTGCGCCAGTCGCTGGCGCCGGGAGATGCGGTGTTCAGCACCAAGGGCGCGATCCGCCTGGAACGATCGCCTGGCCACCGCGCGAACCCGGACATCACCGCGGCGGGGCCATCCACGACGTCCCACGTCGCCGCCATCGGCCGCGCGACGACACCGCGGGCGGGTGGCGAACCGACCCTGGAGGCGTGATGCTCCGCAAGCGCGTCATCGTGTGCCTGGACGTGCGGGACGGGCGCGTTGTGAAGGGCACCCGGTTCGTGGACCTGCGCGACATGGGCGACCCCGTCGAGCTGGCCGTACGCTACGAGGCCGAGGGGGCGGACGAGATCGTGTTCCTCGACATCTCCGCATCCGTCGAGGGTCGCGCCACTCTGCTCGACGTCGTGCGCCGCACCGCGGAGCGGCTGTCCATTCCCCTCACCGTCGGCGGCGGCATCGGCAGTGTGGACGACATCGCCCGCGTCCTCCGCGCCGGGGCCGACAAGGTCAGCATCAACACCGCCGCCGTCCGCCGCCCCGAGCTGCTCACCGAAGCCGCCGAGCGGTTCGGCAGCCAGTGTGTGGTGGCGAGCATCGATGCCGCCCGCTCCGCGGACGGGACCTTCACCGTCTTCACCCACGGCGGCCGCACCGCCACCTCCCTCGAGGCCGTCGCCTGGGCCCGCGAATGCGCCGAGCGCGGCGCTGGCGAGATCCTGCTCACCAGCATCGACGAGGATGGCCGCCGCAGCGGCTACGACCTCGAGCTCACCGGCGCCGTCGCCGGCACCGTTTCCGTGCCTGTCATCGCCAGTGGGGGCGCCGGAGCGCCGGAGCACTTCCGCGATGCGTTCCTCGCCGGCGCGGACGCCGCGCTCGCCGCCGGCATCTTCCACGACGGCACCACCACCGTGCGTGACGTCAAGCGCTTCCTCGCCGCCGCCGGCGTGCCGGTGCGGCTGACCCAAGGAGACGCCTGAACCATGGCCCGGGAAACACTCCGCGACCTGCTCGAGTTCGCCGTGGACATCGCCTGGCGTGCCGGCCGGCTCACGCTCGCCCACTTCCAGACCGGCATCGCCGTCGAGACGAAGGCCGACGCTTCGCCCGTCACGCTCGCGGACCGCGAGGCGGAGCGCGCGCTCCGCTCCGCCATCGAGGCCCGCTTTCCGGACGACGGCATCCTGGGCGAGGAGTTCGGCGAGCTGCGCGCCGGCGCGATGCGTCGCTGGATCATCGACCCGATCGACGGCACGCGCTCGTTCATCCACGGCGTGCCGCTGTACGGCGTGCTCGTCGCGCTCGAGGACGCGGGCGAGCCGGTGCTGGGCGTCGCCCATTTCCCCGCGCTGGACGAGACCGTCTTCGCCGCCCGGGGCGAGGGCTGCTGGTGGAACGGTCGGCGCGCGGGGGTGTCGGCGACCGCGCGGCTCCAGGACGCGCTGGTCATGACTTCGGACGGCAAGCCGTTCGCCGACCCCGCCCGCAACGAGGCATGGGACCGGCTGCGCGCGGCCGCGGGCGCCGTACGGACCTGGGGCGACGCGTACGGCTACGCCCTCGTCGCGACGGGCCGCGCCGACGTGATGCTGGATCCAGTGCTCTCCCCCTGGGATGCCGCGGCGCTCGTGCCGATCATCGAAGAGGCGGGTGGCGTCTTCACGGACCTGGACGGCCGGCGCACGCACCTGGGCGGCCACGGGGTCGCCACCAACGCTGCGCTCGCGCAGGCCGTGCGCGACGTGCTCGGCGCGAACGCGTACGAACGCGCTTGAGCGCGTCGCCGGTCGGGACACGGGCTTCGTAGATCCGGAGGAGGAGCGGACGTGCGGATCGATAGACCCGAGCAGCTCGCGGAGCTGGACTTCGAGAAGGGAGGCGGCCTCGTGCCCGTCGTCGCGCAGCACGCTCACACGGGAGAGGTGCTGATGCTGGCGTACGCGAACCGGGAGGCGCTGGAGCGCGCGCTCGCGACCGGGACGATGTGGTTCTACTCGCGCAGCCGCGATGCCCTGTGGCGCAAGGGCGAGACGAGCGGCAACACGCTGCGGCTCGTCTCACTGCACGCCGACTGCGACGCGGACGCCGTGCTCGCGCAGGTCGAGCCGGCCGGTCCCACCTGCCACACGGGCGAGCGGAGCTGCTTCTCCGCCCCGCCCACCCTCGCCGCCCTCGCCGATGTGCTCGCCGCGCGCAGGGCGAACCCGCCCGCGGGCAGCTACACCGCCCGCCTGTTCGGCGACCGGAACCTGCGGTTGAAGAAGCTGGGCGAGGAGGCGACGGAGCTCGCGCTCGCGTGCGTGCTCGGAGAGAAAGATCGCGTGGCGGAAGAGGCCGCAGACCTCTTCTACCACGCGCTCGTCGCGTGCGCCGCTGCGGGCGTCGAGGCCGCGGACGTGCTCGCCGCGTTGGACCGGCGCCTGCCCGGGCGGGCCGAGGAAGGCGCGAAGTAGCGGAACGCACCGCGCCCCGCGGTCGGCCCCTGCCGCGCCCGCCCGCCTACGCCCGCCGCCGCGCGATCAACCGGTAGGCCAGCAGGAGGAGCATCGAGCCGGCGACCGCGATTCCGAACGACCGCCAGTTCCAGCCCGTCACCGTCCCCCAGCCCAGCAGCGCCGTGCTGAGGAACCCGCCGAGCAGGGCGCCCAGGATCCCGATCGCCACGGTGCCGAGGCAGCCGCCCGGGTCCTTGCCGGGCATCATCAGCTTCGCCACGGCTCCGGCGACCAGACCGAACAGGATCCAGGACAAGACGCTCATACGTTCGCGAACTTGAAGCCGGAGACCAGCTCCTTCAACCGCTCCGCGGCCTGCAACAGCTCGACGCTCGCCGCGCTCATCTCCTCGGTCGCGGCGGACTGCTCCTCTGCAGCGGCGCTCACCTCCTGCGCGCTGGCCGCATGCGCCTCGGCCGTCGAGCCGACGCGCTCGACGGTCTGCTCGATGGTCTCGAGCACGCCCATGCTCTCCTCAGCGACCGCGGCGACACGCTCTGCCGCCTCACCCACCTGCGCGACCGCCTGAATGATCTCCTCGAACGCGCGCTCGGCCCCCTTCGACTCTTCCTCCACCCCGGCAACCTTGGCGGAGCCGGCCTCCATGGCCGCGACGACGTCCTGGATCTGCTTCCGGATGAGCCGCACCGTCCCGGCCACTTCGTCGGCGGCCCGGGCGCTACCGTCCGCGAGCTTGCGGACCTCCTCCGCCACGACGGCGAAGCCGCGGCCGTGCTCGCCGGCGCGCGCCGCCTCGATCGCCGCGTTCAACGCCAGCAGGTTGGTCTGGCGCGCGATGCCCTGGATCGTCTCCACGAACGCGTCGATCTTGTCCGAGGCCTGCGCCAACTCCGTGACCTCGGCGGCCGAGGCCTGGACCGCCTCGCGGACCTCGAGGAGAACGCCCAGCGCACGGGCCAGGTCCTGGCGCTTCTCGCCGGCCACTCCGGCAATGCGGTGGCCCAGCTCACGCACCCGCCTGGAGCTCTCGCCGATCTCACCCGCGCGACGCCGCATCTCGCTCACCGCGCTCTGCACGGTGCGCAGCCCCGTCGCCTGCTCCTCCGCGCCGGCCGTGATGCCGACCATCGCCGACGACACCTCACCGCTCGACGCCGCCACCTCCTCCGAGATGCTCGAGAGGTCCGACGCCGACGCACTGATCTGCTCCGCCGTCGCCGCGGTCTCGGCCACGATCGTCCGCAGGCGCGCCGCCATCGAGGTGAACGCATTCGCCAGCACACCGAACTCGGAACTCATGCGGCCGCCCACCTGCACGTCCAGGTTGCCGCTGCCGAGCATGTCCGCCGCGCCGACCAGCGCCGTGAGCGGCCGGTCGATGGACAGCAGCGTCTGACGGATCAGCAGGAAGCCGAGGATCGCGGACACGATCATCACGGCCGCCAGCGTGAACTGCCGCTGCGTCGCTTGCTGCTGGAGCGTCCGCGTGGCGACGTTCACCTTCGCCGCCTGCGCCGTGCCCAGACTCCGGATCACGCTGCCCAGCTCGTTCAGGTCCGGCTCCACCGCCGCGACCCGCTGCGCCGCTTCGCCCGGCCGGCCCAGGTCGCGCAGCGCATGGGCCAGCGAGTAGTCCACCTCGAGCCGCGAGTGCAGCTCCTCGATCCGGACGATCTGCTTCCGCTCGTCCGCGGTCAGGTCCGGGAGGTTCGCGTAGTCGCCGCGCAGCCGATGCGCCTCCAGCCCCAGACGACGGAAGCTCTCCGCCGCCGCGCGCGCGCCGCTCACCAGATAGCGCTCACCGTTCGCGATCTGCTCCAGGATCAACGACTCGAGCCGCGCGCCCAGCTCCGCGCTCTCCTGGAGCCGGTCCAGACTGGTGGTCACATCCCGAGTCGTTTCCTTGAGATTCGCCGTCCCGAACCACCACGTCACCACCGTTCCGGCCATGAGAACGGTGAACGCCGCGACCAGTCGGTCCCGGATGCGATCGAAGAATTGGAATCGACTCATCGGGTCAGGATGGGAAGGCCCGGGGAGGACAGTCGCGAAAATAGACGAAATGCGCGCGACGGTCAATGCTCCGTGCACCCGCACGTCTGCCGCTCGGACGGTGGCGTCCGGCCAGGACTTCTCCTTATGTTAGAGTTTTCCGGTCGAAAGCTGCACGCCTCACCGCCCTCCGCCGGGAGGGCGAGGATCGAGCCGGGATGAGTGATTCGCAGCAGGTGAGCCCGACAGCACTCCGCGCGGCACGAGAGCGGACCATCAGGGCGCTGTGCGCGCACTTCGCCCAGGACCACCTCGACGTGGCCGACTTCGAGGACCGGCTGGACCGGGCACACCGCGCCACCGCGCTCGCCGAGCTGGACGCGCTCGTGGCGGACCTGCCCCCGCTCCACGCGCCCGACGCCGCGCCGGCTACGCCGCACCCGCCCACACCCACAACCCACCAGCGGGAGCGCGGGCTGGTCTTCTCCCTCATGGCCAACGTCGCCCGCCGCGGGGTCTGGGCTCCCGCCCGCCGGACCGTGGTGTTCTGCTGCATGGGCGCCGTGAAGCTGGACTTCCGCGAGATCGCGCTCCCGCCCGGAGTGACCGAGGTGGACGTCTTCTGTGTCATGGGCAGCGTCGAGATCATCGTGACGCCGGATCTCGCGGTGGACGTCAGCGGTATCCCGATCATGGGCGAGATCAAGGGCGCGAGCCGCACGGCGCCACCAGGGCCCGAGCTGCCCATGCTGCGGGTCAACGCCTTGGCCCTCATGGGCGCCGTCGAGGTCAGCGCACGCCTGCCCGGCGAATCCAAACGGGACGCCAGACGGCGCATCCGCGAAGAGAGGCGGAGGAACAGTCTGCCACCCTCGTCGCCGTAGTCGGTTCGGAACGTGAGCAACGACGCGGGCGTCGCGATCCACGAAGAAGAAGCACTCGGCAAGGCGTACGACGCCCGTCTCATGCGCCGGCTTCTGCGCTACCTGCGCCCGTACCGGGGCGCGGTCGCGCTCGCCGTCGTGCTGCTCCTCGCCAGCGCGGCGCTCCAGCTCCTCGGCCCCTGGATCACCCGCCTCGTGCTGGACCACGCGATCCCGCAGCGGGACCTGCGCCTGCTCGCGATCCTCACCGCCGCGCTGCTGGGCTCCATCCTCCTCGCCTTCGCGTTCGAGTACGCGCAGACCGTGCTGACGGCCTGGATCGGCCAGCGCGTCATGTACGACCTGCGGCGCGAGATCTTCAACCACCTCCAGCGTCTCAGCCTGTCGTTCTTCGACCGGAACCCGGTCGGCCGGCTGATGACGCGCGTGACCAGCGACGTCGAGGTCCTCAACGAGCTCTTCAGCACCGGCGTCGTCACCGTCTTCGGCGATGTCTTCACGCTCTTCTTCATCGCCGGCGCCATGCTGCTCATGGACTGGCGGCTCGCGCTGGTCACCCTATCGGTGATGCCGCTCGTCTTCGTGGTCGTCTTCCTGTTCCGCGCCCGCATCCGGGATGCGTACCGCGAGATCCGCGTGCGCCTCGCACGCATCAACGCGTTCCTCCAGGAGCGCCTGACCGGCATCGCGGTGCTCCGCGTCTTCGGCCGTGAGCAGGATGCAGCCGCCCGGTTCCGCGGCATTGACCGGGACTACCTGGACGCGCACCTCCGTTCCATCCGCTATTACGCTCTCTTTTTCCCCGCCATGGAGGTGCTCGGCGCCGTCGCGCTGGCGCTCATCATCGTCTACGGCGGCGCGGAGGTCCTGGACGGCTCGCTCACGATCGGCGTCGTCGCCGCGTTCCTCCAGTACGTGCGCCGCTTCTTCCAGCCCATCCAGGACCTGTCGGAGAAGTACAACATGCTCCAGGGCGCCATGGCGTCCTCGGAGCGGATCTTCAAGCTGCTCGATGAGGAGCCCGCTGTCCGTGACCCCGTCGCCCCGCTCCACCTCCCCGCGGACGGCCGCGGCGAGATCGAGTTCCGCGACGTGTGGTTCGCCTACCCGACTCCGCCCACGCCGGGGCAGGACGGTACCGCAGCGGGGGCTCCCCCGCCCGCAGGGTTTCCCGCCGTTCCCCCGCCCTCGCCCGGCCGGCAGGGTGGGGCGGAAGGGGCGCCCGCGCCCCCGCCCGGGGATGGGCCGGGGGCGGGGAGATGGGTCCTCCGCGGCGTCAGCTTCCGCGCACGGCCCGGCGAGCGCATCGCCATCGTCGGCCACACCGGCGCCGGCAAGACCACCCTCATCAACCTGCTCATGCGGTTCTACGAGCCGCAGCGCGGGCAGATCCTGTTCGATGGCGTGCCCATCGACCGGGTGCCGCTCCACGAACTCCGGAGCCGCATCGGCCTCGTGCTCCAGGACGTCTTCCTCTTCAGCCGCGACATCGCCTACAACATCCGCCTCGGCCGAGAAGACATCGACGACGAGCGCGTCCGCGCCGCCGCCGCCCGAGTCGGCGCCGACCGCTTCATCGAACAGCTCCCCGACGGCTACGCCCAGGCCATCGGCGAACGCGGCGTCACCCTCTCCGTCGGCCAGCGCCAGCTCCTCTCGTTCGCACGGGCCCTGGCCTTCGACCCCCTCGTCCTCGTCCTCGACGAGGCCACCAGCTCCGTGGATTCCGCCCTCGAGGGCCAGATCCAGCACGCGCTCGACACCCTCATGCGTGGCCGCACCTCCATCGTCATCGCCCACCGCCTCTCCACGGTCCAGAACGCCGACCGCATCCTCGTCCTCCACCGGGGCGAGATCCGCGAAGAGGGGAGCCACCGCGAGCTCCTGGAGCGCGGCGGCCTCTACGCCCGCCTCTACGAGCTCCAATTCGTGCAGCATCGCCCCGCCCCGGACCCCGGCGAGCGCCGCTCCCGGGCTGCTGCAGGCCCGTGAAAAAAGTGTCCCACCGACGCCACACTGCGACATTCCGCAACACCCCCGCCACCCCGCCGCCTCCCATCGCCCCAGGCCGGCACGGGCCCGCCCCGGCCCACGCCGACACAGCGCAACTCTTTGTACAACAACGTATTGGCTCGATCCACCCGGAGCCGCCGCCCCGGCACCGGCCAGCGTTCCACCACCCGCCGGCGCGGTGGCACGCTCCGTGTTATCCCGCTCCCGCCGGTCTCCCGGCCCACCGCCGGTTCCCGAGGAACCCGAGAGCGATCCCACGAACGACGCGGAACGACTGGCGACCATCGTGAACCCCGGCATGGCCAGCCCGAGCAGCGCGCTCGTCACCACGGTGTCCCCCGCGCAGCAGTTCCTCAGCCGGGGCACCCTGGCAGTCTACTGTGCCGAACCCTCACTGCTGGAGCGGCTGCGCTCCGCGCTCAACGGCGGCGCGAACGTCATCGCGGCGGACAGTTGGAAGCCGTTCGAGCGAGCCGCGGCCGGTGCGGTCTGCTCCATCGCCGTGCTGCCGTGGCCGAGCGATCCGGTACAGCTCGCCCAACTCTCGGCGCTGCGGGAGCGACTGCCGCTCCAGCCGCTGGTGGTGGTGACGGAGAAGGACGCCGAGAACCTGCGGCTGCTCAAGAACCTCGCGGTCGAGGAGATCGTCTGGATCCACGAGCTCGAGCACGAGATCCTGGGCGCTGTCAGCCGCGCCCGCGGCAGCAGCCTGCTCCGGCAGATGGCCGCGGCGGTCGAGAAGGCGGAGCACCTGCCGCCCCGGCTGCGGCGTGCGCTGTCCCATGCGTTCCGGAGCGAGCAGCCGGTGCGCTCGGTGATCGAGCTCGCCGCCGCCATGGGGTGCGACCGCCGCACGCTGTGGCGCTACTGGCGCGAAGGGCTGGGCCCGGACCACCCCCTCCTGCCGGGCCACTTCCTGGACTGGCTGCTCCTCCTCCGCGCCTCCGCCCTCAAGGCGCCGGGCCAGAAGTGGACCGCCGTGGCGCACCAGCTCGGCGTCCACGAGCACACCGTCGCCCGGCTCGCCAAGCGCCTCGCCGGACTCTCCCTGCGCGATGTGGCCGCGGGCGGCCAGCCCCTCGTCGCCCGCCTGTTCGCCACCCACGTCCTGCGACCGCTCCTCACGCCGCGGCCGTAGGAGGCGGCGTCCCTCGGTCCACGGGGCACCCCGCCCCGTCCCCAGGTCCGTGCGACGCCACCCCGTTCCCGGGCCCGCGCGAGACCGTCGCGTTCCCTGGTCGGCGGGCGACCGGCCCGTCCCCCACTCGCCGCCCCGTCGCCCCCGCGCCGCCGAACCCTCCCCTTGCGGTGGCGCGGCCGACCCCACATCACTCTTGACGAAATCCACGACCCACACCAACATCGGGGCGGCGGCCCTTCGCTCCGCCCAGCCCCGAGGCAAGACCAGCGTTCCAAGTGAGGAGTGCAATGAAGCGACAGATTCAAACGCTCGCGGTGGCGTTCACTGCCGTTGTCGCGCTGAGCGGCTGCCGCAAGGCGCAGCCGGAGGCGCCCGCGCCGCAGCCGCAGCAGGAGCAGCAGCAGGCGGAACCGACGCCGCCTCCCCCGCCGCCCGCCCAGCCGGCGGAGGACCCCGCCGAGGTCGCTGCCCGCAACCGGGCGATCCTGATGGAGATGATCCACTTCGACTTCGACCGCGCGGATATCCGCCCGGATGCGCGCGAGATCCTGGAGAGGAAGGTCCCGATCCTCCGTGCGGACCCGACGATCCGCCTGCGGATCGACGGCCACGCGGACGAGCGCGGCTCGGTCGAGTACAACCTCGCGCTGGGGCTGCGCCGGGCCAACGCGGCCAAGCAGTTCCTCGTGGGCTTCGGCCTCGATGAGTCGCGCTTCGAGACGCAGACCTTCGGCGAGTCCAGGCCGCTGGATCCCCGCAGCAACGAGGAGGCGTGGGCGAAGAACCGTCGCGCGGAATTCCACATCATTGCCGGCCAGCTCGCCACCGAGCAGCAGTGAGCCGGCCGCGCCCTGGCTCCGCCAGGGCCGGACGCGGACCGCACGACGAATCCTCCATGGGGCGGGTGCCACCGTCGCGTGGCGCCCGCCCCATGGCTCTTCGCGGCCAGGACGGCCGCCTCGCCGGAACTGTCCCTGGGGCGTGATCGGCCCACCAGCGGCTCGGTTCTTGCCCCCACCCCTTGCCGCGTAGGGCACCGACCACGATGACGGCGAACGTGCGACACTGGCTTGCCGTGGCAGTCCTGGTGATCGACCTCTGGGCGATCACTTCCATTCTCGCCTCGCCCGCCTCCCGCTGGGCGCGGCTACGCTGGATCTCGCTCATCGTGTTCTTGCCATTCCTCGGGGCCCTGCTCTGGCTCGCGTCCGGAACGCGAGCCCCACGCACACTGCGCCAGCAGGATTGAGCCCATGCCCGACGCCCGCATTCTCGTGGTCGATGACGACCCGGACTCCCTCGAGATCGTCCGGACCTACCTCGAATCCCGCGGCTACCAGGTCACCACCGCTCCCGACGGCAGAGCGGCGCTGGCCATGCTCGAGGAGGCCCGCCCCGACCTCGTATTGCTCGATGTCATGATGCCCGGCATCGACGGCTGGGAGGTGGCCCGCACCATCAAGGACCACCCCGAGTTCTCCGACACCCGCGTCGTGATGCTCACCGCACGCAGCGACTTCACCGACAAGCAGCGCGGCCTGCGCGCCGGCGCGGACGACTACATCGTCAAGCCCATGCGTCTCGAGGACCTGGGCCGCAAGGTCGAGCGCAACCTCGAGGCCGCCCGGCGGTCGGCGTGAGGATCCTCGCCCGTGTCCGCGACGCCGCTGCGCGACGGGCAGTGGCCGACGCGGCGGCCCTCCTTGCGGCCGAGGTCGTCCATGCCGACCCGGAGACGCGCGACCTCGCGGCCCAGGCCAGGGCCGCGAACGCGGATGTGATCTTCGTCGAGCTGCGCGAAGGCGAGGAGGTGGCGCCGCACCGGGACTCGGCGCGCGCGCTCGGCGCCGGCCTCGTCGTCGCCTGTCACTCGAGGGAGGAGTGCACCGACGCGGCGCTCGGCCACGCGGACGAGTGGGTGCTCCTCCCGGCACCGGCGGATCGGATCGCGCTCCGACTCGCCGTCGCGGCCGAGCGCGCCCGCGCCGCACCCAGCCCGCGCGACGATGGCGACGCCGCGGAGAGGGTCCGCTACCACGAGGCGTTGCACGACGCGGCAACGGGACTGCCCAGCCTCCCGGTCCTGCTCCCCCGCATCGAGGAGTGGCTCGAGGCCGACCACGAGCTCACGCTGCGCTATCTCCACTTCGTGTGGTTCGAACAGATCGAGCGGACCTACGGCGCCGAGCGCCTCGACGAGGTCATCGGCACCGCTGCGGACGCGGTCCGTGAGTTCTTCGCCCGCGAGCAGGCACGGGAGCACGTCCTGACCATGGATCGCGCGGGCGACGAGGACTTCATCCTGATCGCGCGCGCGCCGCCCCACCAGGAACGCGCCGCGGACACGGCCGCGCTGTCCCACCGGATCGAACGCCTGGTCCGCGAACGCATCGCGGAGAAGCACGGCCCGGAGTTCGCCGCCCTCGCGGGGCTGTACATCGGCACCGCCGCCATCGCCCGGGACCCGAAGATCCGCATCGAGCGGCTGGTCTACCGGGCGGTCCGGGATGCGGCCCGCGCCGCACTGAACGTCGAGCAGTGGGAACGGGAGCAGAAGGCCGAGCGGCTGCGGGCGATGCTCCGCGAGGGCGCGGTGCGCATCGTGTACCACCCGATCGTCGTGACGGAAACGGAGGAGATCTACGGCTACGAGGCGCTGGCCCGCGGCGAGTTCCCAGGCCTGCGTTCACCCGAGGTCCTCTTCCAGATCGCGCAGGAAGCCAACCTCGTCTGGGAGCTGGGCCGGCTGCTCCGGCGAAAGGCGGTGGACGAGATCCGCGACCGTCTCGCTCCCGACCAGTACCTGTTCCTCAACGTGGACCCGCACGACTTCGAGGACCCCGCGTTCCGTGACATGAACCCGGAGAGCATGGGCATCCCCGACCCGACTCACGTTGTGCTCGAGATCACGGAGCGTGTCGCCATCACCGACTACCACCGCTTCCGGGAGCACCTCGCCGCGTTCCGCGCCCTCGGCTTCCGCTTTGCCGTGGACGACGCGGGCAGCGGCTACGCCGGTCTCGGATCCATTGCCAACCTGGCGCCGGACTACATCAAGCTGGACATCTCACTCATCGCGGACATCGACACGAACTTCCTGAAGCAGAACCTGGTCGAGACGATGGTGAACTTCGCCGAGGGACAGGGCGCGCGCGTCGTCGCGGAAGGCGTCGAGCGACCCGAGGAGTTCGAGACGATCCGCGAGCTCGGCGTGCACCTCGCCCAGGGTTTCCTCTTCGAGCGCCCGGGAAGCGCGAGCGCCGCGGCGTGAAAAAGCGTCGGGCCGGCGGGGGGACGATGGCCCCGCCGGCCCTCCACCGCTGTCCTCGCGACGACCCTGCCGCGGGCCGCGCGTTCAGCGCCGAAGCGTGTCCTGCACGGGGAGCTTCACCGGCTCGCCCAGCAGTTTGATCACGGTGTCCGGCCGCGCCTGGGCGCGCTGTGACGGCCGCGGATCCGGGATCGGGAGGTCGGGCGCAGGGCCGCCTTCCGGCGCGAGCGCCGCGGCCGTGTAGCGGGAGCCCGGGTTCCACAGGAGCCACTCGGTGAGGCCGGCGTCGTAGACGGCGCGGATCTGCGCGCGCACGTACTCCGGGCCGTAGCGTGGCGAGCCGAGCGTGAAGTCCTGGAGCCAAGGCCGGATCGTAGCGGCACCTTCCACGCCCTTCGTCCGGCGCAGCGCATGCTCGATCGCCGTCTTCACCGTCGTGTAGGGGTGGCTGTTGGGATGGTCGATGCCGTAGGAGCCGCGCGCGTAGTGGGACGGGTACACCATCGGCAGCAGCACGTCCGTCACATCCACGAGCTCTTCCCACTTCTGTCCGATGCCCATGTCGTCGCCCGCCGAAGTGGTGAGGCCGAACACGTCCGCCGTGACGGGCACGCCGAGATCCTTCAGCTCCTCACGGGAGTAGGTCAGGAACTCCCGGATCGCCTGCACCCGCGAGCGGTCCTGCCGCGCGGGGTACACCGCTTCCCGCATGTACGACTGCGGCACGTCCGGGAACCGCACGTAGTCCCACTGGATCTCGGAGAAGCCGAGCTCGACCGCCTCCCGCGCCAGCTCGATGTTGTAGTCCCAGACCTCGCGGTTGTACGGGTCCACCCACTTCTCGCCGTGGTGATCCACCCACACCGTGCCGTCCGCACGCTGGATCGCGAGATCCGGCCGCCGCTCCGCCAGCAACGGGTCCTTGAACACCACGATGCGTGCGATCGGGTAGATTCCCCGCGCGCGGAGCTCGTCCAGCACCTCGCGGATGTTCGCGATGCGGATGTCCCGGTCCGCGCCGATCTGCCGCGCCAGCTCGCTCCGCGTCCGGTAGCTGACGTAGCCGGTCGCGTCCTTCACATCAATGACGAAGGCGTTGATCTCCGTGGCCTCCGCCAACTCGATGAGCGCGGTGCGCCGGGCGCGCGATCCGGCAGCCCACGCGTTCAGGTAAATGCCGCGCACCGCGTCGGGCTTGGGCACGCGCGCCTCCGGCGGGACCGGCTCGCCGTAGTCCGGGGGCGGCGACGGCCGCACGGGAGGCGGGGGCGCCGCGACCCCATCGTCCGCGGCCGCGCTGCCGGACACGACGCCGCTCGCGGTCGCTCCGGGCTGCGCCGCATCGCCCGCCCCGGGCGACGCGGACGCATCATCTTCCCCCGGCGCCGCGCCGCCGAGCTGGGGAGCGCCTTCCCCTGGGTCAACGGTTCCTTGGGCCGCCGCGGCGGCCTCCGAGGCGCCGGCCGCCGCGGCCGGTCGAGACCCGGTGTCCTCGCCGCCTCCCCGGACCACGACCACGCCCAGCACGACGAACGCACAGGCGGCTGCCAGAAGCGCGACGACCATGCGCTTCGACAGCCGCCTATCGTCCTGCCCCGCGAATCCGTTCAAGGTCACGTCACACCGTCTCGGCTGTTCGGTGCTCCCTTCCCTGGCCGTGCCGCACCGCCCCGCCGCGTCCTCCGCGGCGAGTCCCGGCGCTGATGCATGCGACATACCGCTGCCGAAGGATGACCCATGGCACGGCCACCCGCAACGCTGGGCACGATCGTCAGCGTGTCCCCCGGCCCGAGCCGCGTGGCCTCGCCCTCGAGGTCGCGAACGTCTCGCTCGTTCAGGAAAACATTGACGAAGGCGCGCAGCCGCCCGTGGTCGTCGTACAGGTGCCGGCGGAGCTGCGGGTACCGCGACGCCAGGTCCCGCAGCGCGTCCGCCACCGTGACGCCGGACACTTCCACCTCCTCCCGCCCCCCTGCATACGCGCGGAGCGGCGCAGGGATCCGGACCACGGCGCCCATCCCCTCGCTCACGACGCTCGCTCCTCGACGATCACCCCTTCTTCACCGCCCCTGCGCACGGTCGCCCGCACGGCACGGTCTCCTGCCGGCAGAGGCACCGCTCACCGCCCCGGCTCGCCCGGCCGCCCCGACTCGCCTCACCGCAGGACGGTGCGGAACTCGATCGGCAGCGCGATCCACACCGGCACCTCCTCGTCCCGGTTCAGCGCCGGCGTGAACTGCATGATCTCCGCCACCTTCAGCGCCGCCTCATCCAGCGCCTTGTGGCCGCTCGACTCCTTGATCAGACTGCTCTCGACCTTCCCCGTCTCGTCAATGAAGAACCACACCAGGACCGTGCCGCCGATCCCCGCATCCCGCAGCAGCGGCGGGTAGTATCGCTCGAGCGCGCGCTGCACCTCGGCTCGGTTCTTCAGCTCCGGCGCCACCGTGAACGGCGTGGGCACCGGCGCCCTCGGGAGTTCCTCGCGGCTCGCCGCCGGGGGGAGCGGCGACCGGAATTCGGAGGGCGACTCCGGAGGGGCCTCCACCTCCGGCGGAAGCGACAGGCCTTCGACAGACTGCTCCTCGAACGTCGTCCGTGCCCCCGTCGCGCGCTCCGGCACCGGCGTCTCGCACGCCAGCACCACCGCCCCCGCGCACACGACCACGAGGCCGAGCACCTGCGCTGCCCGGCGCCGACCACGCCCGCTCACCATCCGCCGGATCCGGCGCTCCAAGAACGAACGCGGCTCCGACAACGTCGCCAGCAACGCGCCCGACAGCGAGGCGCGCCGCCCCACCTCGATCAACAACGCGCCGTACTGGCGCACGTCCGGGTGCGCCCGCAGGACCCGCTCATCGCAGTCCATCTCCACCGCCAGCCGCAGCCGGCGCACCTGCCACCACAGCGCCGCGTTCCACGGGAACAGGGCCCGCGCGAACAGCCCCAGCGCCAGCAGCGCCGGGTCGCCCGCCCGGACGTGCTCCCGCTCGTGCGCCACCACCAGCCGCCGCCAGCCCGGCTCCAACGCCAGCGCCCACTCCGGCAGCACCACCGTGCCGCGCAACCAGCCCGCCACCGCCGGCCCCGTGTCCCGCGAGACCAGGACCCGCTCCCCCTCCACCGCGTCCAGCAGCCAGCCGCGCCGCCGCCGCCGGAGCTGCACCGCAGCCACCACCCCGTACAGCGCGAACGCGGCGGAGGCCACGATCCACGACGCAGCCAGCGGGCCGTTCAGCGCCTCCAGCACCGGGCGCGCCGTCGCCATCACCTCCGGGCCCACTCCCGGCACGATGACCTCCACGGGCCCCAGCGCCACCGCCCCGCCTGGCCCTCCGCCGCCCCCCTCTCCACCGCCCAGCCACGCGACCACCGGCGCCGCGGCCGCGCCCACCACCGCGCCGGCCCACGCCCACCGGCCCGGCCACCCGTAGGCCCGCGCCACCCGCTCCAGCGCCGCCGCCCCCACGCCCAGCAGCACACCGACGGCGGTGGAGTACGCCATCCATGCCGCGATCATGTCTCCTCCTTGCCGAGCCGGTCATCCAGCAACGTCCGCAGCCGCCGCAGCTCCTCCTCCGTCAGCGACCGGTCCGACACCAGGTGGGTCAGCAGCAGCTCCGGCGAGCCCCGGAACAGCTTCCGCACCAGCCGCCGCACCGCGCTCCGCTCCGCGACCTCCCGCTTCACCGTCGGCCGGTACCGGTACGCCTTCCCCTCCACCTCGTGCTCCACGTAGCCCTTTTCCTCCAGGATCCGCAGCACCGTCAGCACCGTCGTGTAGGCCAGGTCGTCCGGCAGCCGCTCCCTCACCTCCGCCACGGTCGCAGACCCCAGCTCCCACAGGACCGTCATCACGTCCAGCTCGCGGTCCGTGAACACGATCTCCATTCTCTCGCGCTCTCCGCCCCTCGACTACTATTGCCTTAGTAGATAACGGCGGCAAGACGCCGTGTCAACCATCCAGCGACGAGCCCCGGACGCCAACGATTCGGGCGCGGAACGGCGCACCGACCCGGCGCCCCTCCGCGCACCGGCCCGGGCCCGCGGACCGGCGCCGTTCAGAGCAGCTCCAGCAGCGCCTCGGCGTTCGCGCGAGCGCCGCCCAGCCGGGAGCGCACGTACGCCAGCGCCGCCCCCCCTGCCGCGGCGCGCGCCGCCGCGTCACCGGCCAGCCGGAGGAGCGCTTCCGCCAGCGTGTCCGCGCCCTGCACCTCCCAACCGCCGCCGGCCGCGGCCAGCTCCGCCGCCTCCCGGGCGTTGCCGTGCCGCGGCCCGAAGAGCACCGGCACCTCCAGCGCCGCCGGCTCCACCACCGAGTGCAGCCCGGCCCGGTGGAACCCGCCCCCGACGTACGCCGCATCCGCGGCGGCGTACAGGTCTGCGAGCACCCCCACCCGGTCGATCACCACCACATCGGCCGGCGGCTCCCCGGCCTCCACCCGCGCCAGCCGGTTGTGACGCAGCCCGGCCCGGTCCAGCGCCCGCTCGAGCCCCCTCAGGTGGGCCTCGTCGGGCTCGTGGGGCGCGATGATCAGGCGCGCAGGGCCCGCACCCAGTAGGCGGGCGAACGCCGGCACCACCACCCGCTCGTCCGGCGGCCACGTGGAGCCGGCGACGAGGGTGAATCCGCCCTCCGCGCGCAGGCGCTCCGCCAGCGCCAGGGCACCGCTCCCACGACGACCCCCCTGGACCCGCGCCCAGACTTGGTCGAAGCGCGCATCGCCCGTGGTCCGCACCCGCGAGCGCGGCACGCCCAGCAGCGGGAACCGCCCGGCGTCGTCATCCGAGACCGCGCCCACCACGTCCAGCCGCTCGTAGGCGGGGCGCAACGCGAACCGCGCCGCCGGCCTCAACCGGCTCGAAGAGGCGGCCAGCACCGCGTTCAGCAGCGCCAGCCGGCAGCCCGCCGCCTTGGCCTCGCGGGTGAGCACGGGCCAGATCTCCGTCCGGACGAACGCCACGGCCGCAGGCCGCAGCGCGGCAAGGGCGCGGCGCATCGGCCCGGGCGCGTCCCACGGCAGGTAGCCGTGCACATCCGCGCCGACCCGCGCCGCAACCCTCTCCGCCGACGGCGAGAAATGGGTGAACACGATTTGGAGCTCGGGCCGACGCTCCCGCGCCGCCGCCACGATCGCCTGCGCCATCAACGATTCGCCCACCGACGGCGCGTGCACCCAAACGAGCGGGCGCCCGGGATCGCGCTCGCGCGCGGCCCACGCCTCGAGCGCCTCGACCGCGCCGCGTCGCCCATCCAGCCCGCGCGCCAGCTTCCGGTGGAACGGCCGCGCCAGCGCGAGCACGCCTCGCGCGCTCAACAGCGCCGCACCGTACAGCGCTTCGCGCATCACCACCCGCCGCCCCGGACGCGCTCGGCCGACGGCGCGGAACACGGCGCCACACCCACGGCCGACATCCCCATCACCCCGGCGTGTACGCCCGCGCCTCGGGATCCACCTGCCGCCGGACCTCGATCAGGTCCGCCGTCGCCTCGGCTTCCGCAGGGAAGTCCTCGACCACGCGCCGCAGCGCTTCCCGCAGCGTCGCGGCTTCCACATCCAAGACCCGGTACTGTGAGCGGCGCGAGCCGAATCGGATCGTGACCCGGTACTGGTTCATGCGTTCGCGCCCCGGGTCGGGTTCGCGGGATCATGATCAACGGGAGGCCGCGCCGCGCCGAACGCCGGCCCGGGGCAACCCTCTCCTCGGCACGGATGGACGCGCTCCCGGCACACGCCTATATTCGGCGCCGCCGGCGTCGGCAGCAACGCCTGCATGCCGGGAATGCGGAAGGAGGATGAGCAGGGCGACCCACGCACCCCGCCCGCTTCTCGAGAGGAGCCCCGCGGCGTCAGGCCCGCGCCGCGGGCACCAGCTCGAGCCGCCTGCGGATCTCCTGTTCGTCGATGAACCGCAGGTAGTCCGCGAACAGGCCTTCGACGTCGCTGTCGCCGATCAGCGGATGCGCGGCGATCAGCGCCAGAGCCGAAAGCAAGCGAGTCAAGCGATGATCCGTGGCAAGCCACGCCGCGAGATCGGCAGGATTTACTCCGAGGTCCAGCGCCGCCTGCGCAATGGCGGCGTGGATGGGGGCTTGGGAGCCGCTTTCGGAGCGGGGAGAACCGACCGTCGTCATTCGGATACGCTCCATCCTGAAGGTGCGAACGCGAAGCTGCCGCAATAAACAGGCCAATCTTTGCCTGACAACGACTTACGCGATTCACATCTCGAGCGCTGCGATGCGGCGCCGCGCTGCGCGCCCCGCCCCGCCCACGGCATCCACACCGTAGGAGAGGCCGGACCGAACGATGCGCTACATCGGCAACAAGACCCGTCTCCTGGGTTTCATCAACGGCGTCCTGACCCGGCGCGGCATCCACGGGGGCCTCGCCGTCGACCCCTTCACCGGAACCGCCAGCGTCGCGCGGGCCCTCAAGCGCCGGGGCTTCCGCGTGATCGCGGCCGACGTGATGGAGTACGCGTACGTCTTCGGCCGCGCCTACGTCGAGGTGTCCAGCGAGCCCGACTTCTCCCGGCTCGCCCCGGTGCTGGACGGCGCGCCGCCCACCCTCGAGGGCGTCATCGCCTACCTCAACCGGCTGCCGCCCGAGCCCGGGTTCATCCACGAGCAGTTCTCGCCCGAGGGCGCGGGCGGCGCCGTCTACGGCCGCCGCTACTTCACTCCCGAGAACGCCGCCCGCATCGACGCCATCCGCGCCACGCTCCACCGCTGGCGCACGGCTGACCTGCTGGACGACGACGGCTACCACGTCCTGCTCGCGGCACTCCTCGAGGCGGCCGATCGCGTGGCCAACACCACCGGCGTCTACGCTGCCTTCGTCAAATCCTGGCAGCCCAACGCCCTCCGCCCGCTCCGGCTGGAGCCGCCCCCCCTGCTGCCCGGCAACGGCTGTCGCGCCGTCCGGAGCGAGGCGCTCGAGCTCGTGCGCGACCTGCCGCCCTTCGACCTGCTCTACCTCGATCCGCCGTACAACACGCGCCAGTATCCGGGCTACTACCACATCCCGGAACTGATCGCCATCGGCTGGTTCGACGAGCGGCCCACCCTGCGCGGCAAGACGGGCCTGCTCCCCGACGCCGACAAGCGCAGCGATTGGGCCCGCCGCGGACGCTGCGAGGAGGCCCTCGCCACCCTCGTCGCGACCGCCCGGTGGCGCCACCTCGTGATGAGCTACAACACGGAAGGCATCATCCCGGAGTCCACCATCGAACGCATCCTCAAAGAGTGCGGCCGCGCCTCCACCTACCGGCGCTACCAACGCACCTACCGCCGCTACCGCTCGGATGCCGATGGCGTGAACCGCCGGTACCGCGGCGACGTGGTCCAGGAATACCTGTACTGCGTCGACCGCTGAGCCCGCCCCTCCGCCAGACGGAGAACGACCAACGACCGGCCGGGCCGGGAGGATGCGTTCGGCATCTCACGTGACCGCGCCTCGCCCGGCCCGCCACGCTCCACGTGCGCCGTTGTTGGTCAATGGTTTTTCGATTATGCGTCAGCGAACGGCCCGCCGCAAGCCTTTCATCCCGCTCCGCCACGCCACGCCGCCCACGCAAGCACCAGCCAGCCCAGGATGAACGACGTGCCGCCGAACGGCGTGATCATGGCGATCCAGCGCGGCGCGCCGAAGCTCAGCCCATACAGACTGCCGCTGAACAGCACGATCCCCACCATGAACAGCACGCCCGCGGCCACGGCCGGCGCGCCCGGCCAGCGGTGCGCCGCCCACGCCGCCGCGATCAGCGCCAGCGCGTGGTACATCTGATAGCGCGCCGCGAGCTCGAGCGTCTCGAGCCGCTCCGCGGGGATCCGTGCCGCCGCCACGTGTGCGCCGAACGCACCCGCCGCCACCGACAGGCCTCCGAACAGCGCACCCACGACCAGGAAGAGTCGATCCATGGGCAACGCCCCGCTACCGTGTCCGTTGTCCGGGAGAAGCGCCCGCAGTCTAGACCGCGCGGCCCGAGACGTCAAGCGGATGGCGTGCAACGCCTCGCACGCCGCCGACCCGGAACCCGCCATCCCGCGCCGGGGTCTAAGCCGTCCGGACCCGAACCCCTGGCGTGCATGATCCGCAAGTCGTTCCTGCTCTTGGTCCTGGCTGCGGTCGCCGCGACCCTGCTCACGTGCTCTCCGGTCTACGTCCTGCGCGCAGGTATCGAGGAAGCCCGGATCCTGCGCCGCAGGACGCCCATCGAAGACATCATCCGCGACCCCGCGACCGATGCGGAGCGACGCCGCAAGCTGGAGCTCGTGCTCCAGGCGCGCAGCTTCGCCGCCAACGCCCTCGGCCTCGACGTCGGCGGCAGCTACACCACCTACTCCTGGGTCGACCGCGACACCCTGGCGCTGGTGCTCTCCGCCGCGCGCAAGGACCGGTTCGAGCAGAAGACCTGGTGGTTCCCCATCGTGGGCCACGTCCCCTACAAGGGCTACTTCAACCCGAAATCCGCCCTCGCCGCCGCCGAGGAGCTCGAGCGGGAAGGGTACGACACCTACGTCCGCCCCACGTCCGCCTTCAGCACCCTGGGCTGGTTCGACGACCCGCTCCTCTCCACGCTGCTCCGGGCCGACGACGTGGACCTCGTCTCCACCGTCATCCACGAGCTCGCGCACAACACCCTCTTCGTGCCGAGCCAGGTCGCCTTCAACGAGAGCTTCGCCAGCTTCGTCGGCGATCGCGGCGCCATCGCCTTCTTCTGCGGGATCGAGGGCGACGACGGGCGCCGCTGCCGCATCGCGCAGGACCGCTGGGCGGACAACCTGCTCTTCGCGAGCTTCCTCCAGGACCTGATCGCACGCCTCGAGGAGCTCTACGCCCGCACCGACCTCCCCCGCGACTCGATCCTCGCCCGCCGCGAGGTCATCTTCCAGGACGCCCGGGACCGCTTCCGGACCGAGATCCAGCCGGCGTTCCGCAGCTACACCTTCAGCAGCTTCCTCACGACGCCGCTCAACAACGCCACCCTCATCGCGCGCCGGCTCTACTACGACCGCCTCCACCTCTTCGAGGCCGCCTTCGAGCGCCACGGCCGCGACCTGCCCGCCACCATCCGGGCCATCGCCGCCGCCGCCGCCGCGGAGCGGGCGGACCCCTACGGCGCGCTGGACCGCATGACGGCGCCCTGAGGCCCGAGGCCGGATCCCGCCCCGATCTCGGGGGCCGCGGCCACAGCCCGCCGGTCCCTGTACGGCCCTTGACACCGCGGGCGGCCGCCCGGTACCTTGGTTGCACTTGAGAATCGTTCTCAACCTCAACCCTGCCTCCGAACGTGACCAGGAAGATCGCGAGACCCGGCTACGCCGCCGCCCTGCTCCTCCTCGCCGCGTGCGGCGCCGAGGCGCCGCGCCCCGAGGCCGAGGGGGCCGATCCGGGCGGCGTCGTCAACGTCTATTCACACCGGCACTACGAGTCCGATCAGCAGCTCTTCCAACGCTTCACGGAGCTGACGGGGATCGAGGTGAAGGTCGTCTCCGCCTCGGCGGACGAGCTGATCACGCGTCTGGAGGCGGAGGGCGCCGCCTCGCCGGCGGACGTCCTGATCACGGTGGACGCCGGCCGGCTCCATCGCGCCAAGGAGCGTGGGCTGCTCCAGCCGATCGACTCCGAGGTGCTCCGCGCCAACGTGCCGGCGCACCTGCGCGACCCGGAGGGCTACTGGTTCGGCCTGACGAAGCGCGCGCGGGTGATCGTCTACGCCAAGGACCGGGTCCGGCCGGAGGAGTTGAAGAGCTACCTAGACCTCGCGGACGAGCGCTGGAAGGGCCGGCTGCTGGTGCGCTCGTCGGAGAACGTCTACAACCAGTCGCTGCTGGCCTCGATCATCGCCAACGAAGGCGAGGCGAAGGCGCGGGAGTGGGCGGCGGCGATGGTCCGCAACATGGCGCGGCCGCCGAGCGGCTCGGACACCGACCAGGCGAAGGCGGTGGCGGCGGGGATCGGCGACGTCGCCGTCGTGAACACCTACTACGTGGCGCGGCTGATCGCGTCGTCCGATCCCGAGGAGCGGCGCGTGGGTGAGCAGCTCGGCGTGGTCTTCCCCGAGCAGGACGGTCGCGGCGCGCACGTCAACGTGAGCGGCGCCGGCGTGACGCGGCACGCGCCGAACCGCGCCAACGCGATCCGGCTGCTGGAGTTCCTCTCGAGCGACGAAGCGCAGCGCATCTTCGCGGAGGCGAACCACGAGTACCCGGTCAAGCCGGGCGTCGAGGCGTCCGCGGTGCTGCGTGAGTGGGGCGAGTTCAAGGCCGACACGCTGAACCTCGCGGTGCTCGGCGAGCTGAACTCCGCGGCCGTGCGCATCTTCGACGAGGTGGGCTGGCGGTGATCCCGGCGGCGGCGTCGGCCCCTGCGCCAGCGGCGCCGAGCGGCGTCGCCGTTCCCGAGCGGCGGCCTGGGCCCGCGGTCGTACCGGCCTTGCGCCGGCCGCTGTCCATCCGCGTGCCGCGGTTCCGGCTGGCCTGGAACCCGTGGACGCTGGCCGCCGCGCTCATCGCGGTGGCGCTCTGGGTGCCGATCCTGATGGTCGCCCGAGGCGTGCTGGAGCCGGCGGGCGAGACGTGGGCGCATCTGGCGCGCACGGTGCTGCCCGGCTACGCGGCGACCTCCATCGTGCTGGCCGCGGCCGCCGGCGCCCTCGCCCTCGTGGTGGGTGCGGGGACGGCGTGGCTCGTGGCCGCATGTGCCTTCCCCGGGCGCCGGTTCTTCGAATGGGCGCTGGTGCTGCCGCTCTCCGTTCCCGCCTACGTGGCGGCGTACACCTACGCCGGCATGCTCGACGTCGCGGGTCCGGTCCAGCGCGTGATCCGCACGCTCTTCCCTTCCCTCGCCGACCGGTTCCTCCACGTGGAGGTCGCGGGGCTCGGCGTGGCGATCCTGATCTTCGCCGGCGTGCTGTACCCGTACGTCTACGTGGCCGCGCGCGCGTCGTTCCTGCGGCAGTCGCGCACGGCGCTCGAGGCATCCCGGGTGCTGGGCCGTTCGGCCGCGAGCACGTTCTTCCGCGTCGCGTTGCCGCTCGCCCGGCCCGCGCTCGTCGCCGGCGCCAGTCTGGTCGTCCTCGAAGTCCTGAACGACTACGGCGCGGTCAAGTACCTCGGCGTCTCGACGTTCACGACCGGCATCTTCCGCGCGTGGTTCGGCCTCGGGGACCTCGACGCGGCGATCCGGCTGGCGGCGTTCCTGCTGCTCGTGGTGTTCGCGGTCCTCACCCTCGAGCGGCTGCAGCGCGGCCGCCGGAGCGTCGCGCCATCCGCCGAGATGGAGCGGCCGCTGGAGCCGTACCGCCTGCGGGGCTGGGCGGCGGCGGCGGCGTTCACGGCATGCGCGGTTCCCGTGCTCTTCGGCTTCCTGATCCCGGTCGCGCAGCTCGTCTACTGGGCGGCGCGGACCGCGCCCCGCGTGGTGGACGCCGAGTTCGTGGCGATGCTCGCCAGGAGCTTCGCCCTGGCGCTCGGCGCCGCGGCGCTCGTCGTGGCGCTGGCGGTGGTGATCGCGTATGCGGCGCGCCTCGGCCGCTCCGCGTTGGTGCGCGGCATCGCCCGGGTCGCCGTGCTGGGCTACGCGGTGCCCGGCGCCGTGATCGCCGTCGGCGTGCTCGTGCCGCTCGGCGCGCTGGACCGCGCACTCGGCAGCATCGTCCAGGCGATCACCGGCGCTTCGCCGGGGCTGGTGATCGGCGGCACCGTACTGGCGCTGATCTACGCCTACTCGGTTCGCTACCTCGCGGTCGCGTACCTGCCCGTCGAGGCGGGGTTCGAGCGCGAGTGCCGCGGGCTGGATGAGGCCTCGCGCTGCCTCGGCGTCCCGCCGCTCGCCACCCTGCGCCGCGTCGGTCTGCCGCTCATGCGCGGCGTGCTCGCCGGCGCGCTGATCCTCGTCTTCGTGGACGTGCTCAAGGAGCTGCCGCTCACCCTGGTGCTGCGGCCGTTCGACTTCGACACGCTCGCCACGCGCGCGTACCAGCTCGCCTCGGATGAGCAGGTCGCGGAGTCGGCCAACGCGGCGCTGGTGCTGATCGCCGTGAGTGTGCCGGCGATCATCGGCGTCAACCGCCTCCTCGGGAGGGCGCGGCCTTGAGCGCCCTCGAACTCCGTGGGCTGACCAAGCGCTACCCCGGCGCGGACCGGGACGCGCTGCGCAACGTCTCGCTGCGGGTCGAGGCGGGCGAGATCGTGGGGCTGGTGGGCGGGAGCGGCGCGGGCAAGTCCACGCTGCTGCGGCTCATTGCCGGGCTCGAGACGCCCACCTCGGGCGCGATCCTCATCGGCGGCCGCGTCGTCTACGACGGCACGCGCTCGGTGCCGCCCGAGCGCCGCGGCGTCGGCCTCGTCTTCCAGGACTACGCGCTGTTCCCGCACCTCACGGTGGAGGCGAACGTGGGCTTCGGGCTCCACCGCCTGCCCCGCCACCGCCGCCGGGAGCGCGTGCGCGAGGTGCTCGAACTCGTGGGGCTCGCCGACCTGGCCGGCCGCTACCCGCACCAGCTCTCGGGCGGCCAGCAGCAGCGCGCCGCGCTGGCGCGCGCCCTCGCGCCGGAACCCGCGGTGCTGCTCCTCGACGAGCCGTTCAGCAACCTGGACGCCCTGCTCAAGCCGGCGCTGCGGGACGAGCTCGGCCGCATCCTGCGCCGCGCCGGGACGACCACCCTCGTCGTCGTCCACGACCAGGAGGACGTCGTCTCCCTCGCCGACCGGGTCGCGATCCTGCGCGACGGCGGGCTGTGGCAGGTCGGCGCGCCGCGCGAGGTCTTCGCAGCCCCCCGGGACGACTACGTCGCCCGCCTGTTCGGCACCACCAACTTCGTGCGCGCCGTCGTCGAGAACGGCATGCTCCGCACGCCGCTCGGCCCCGTCGCGACGCCGCCCGCCGCCCTCGGCCGCGACGTCGTCACCCTCTCGATCCGGCCGTACGACGTCCTCATCGGCCAGGCCGACGAGCCCGGCGTGCCGGCGACCGTCCGCCGCGTCGCGTTCCGCGCCGGCTTCGATGAGGTCGAGCTCGTCACCGCCTCCCCAGAGCACGGCAGCGCCACCGTCACGGCCCACGTGCCCCCGGGACTCACCCTCGCGCCGGGCGACGTCGTCCGGATCCGCATCCGGCCCGGCGCCGTGCAGGTCGTGGGGCTGCCGGGGCCCGACGACCCCGCCGCGCCCACGGGTTGAGCCCCGCGCCAACCCCGCCCGACCGGCCCGCCCCCTCCAATTCCCGCGCCACAGCCATTATATTCGGAAGTTTGGTTCGTACCCGAACACCGACGCACCATGAGCGAGAACCGCACGGCGTACAACCCCGCCGCGATCGAGGAGAAGTGGCAGCGGCGCTGGGCGGAGCGAGGGACCAACACCTTCACCGACGAGGACCTGGCGCGCGCCGAACGCCCGTTCTACAACCTCATGATGTTCCCCTACCCCTCCGCCGAGGGGCTCCACGTGGGCAACATCTACGCGTTCACGGGCGCGGACATCTACGGACGCTGGAAGCGCCTCCAGGGCTACGACGTCTTCGAGCCCATCGGCTTCGATGCTTTCGGCATCCACTCCGAGAACTACGCGCTCAAGGTCGGCACGCACCCGATGGAGCTGATCCCGCGCAACATCCAGAACTTCACGCGGCAGCTCAAGCGCATCGGGGCGATGTACGACTGGAACCACACGGTCGACACCACCGACCCGCGCTACTACAAGTGGACGCAGTGGCTCTTCATCAAGCTCTTCAAGGCGGGGCTCGTCGAGCGGCGTAAGGCGCCCGTCAACTGGTGCCCGAGCTGCCACACGGTGCTCGCCAACGAGCAGGTGGTCGCCGGCGAGTGCGAGCGCTGCGGCACGCCCGTCGAGCAGCGCTTCCTGGAGCAGTGGTTCTTCAAGATCACGAAGTACGCCCAGCGGCTGCTCGACAACCTCTCCTGGATCGATTGGTCGGAGACCACCAAGCGCGCCCAGGAGAACTGGATCGGCCGGAGCGAGGGCGCCGAGATCTCCTTCCCGATCGCGCGGCGCCGCGTTGCCCCGGACCGTCACGAGCCGGCGCAGCTCCACGCCGAGCGCCCCGTGATCCGCGTTTTCACCACGCGGCCGGACACGATCTTCGGCGCGACCTTCATGGTCCTCGCGCCGGAGCACCCGCTGGTGGACCAGGTCACGACGGACGAGCAACGCGCCGCGGTGGACGAGTACCGCCGCCGCGTCGCCTCCTTCGACCTCGTCACGCGCAAGAAGACGGACAAGGAGAAGACCGGCGTCTTCACCGGCGGCTACGCCATCAACCCGGCGACAGGCGAGGAGATCCCGATCTGGATCGCGGACTACGTGCTGATGGAGTACGGCACGGGCGCGATCATGGCGGTGCCGGGCCACGACGAGCGCGACTTCGAGTTCGCCGAGAAGTTCTCGCTGCCCATCCGGCGCGTGATCGCCGGTGAAGGCGACCACGAGGGAACGCCGCTGCACCAGGCGTACGTCGGCCCGGGCGTGCTGGTCAACTCGGGGCAGTTCAACGGCATGTCCTCCGAGGAGGCCAAGCGAGCCATCACCGCCTGGCTCGCGGAGCGCGGCCTGGCCGAGGAGCGCGTTCAGTACCGGCTGCACGACTGGTGCGTCTCGCGGCAGCGCTACTGGGGGCCGCCGATCCCGATCATCTACTGCGACAAGTGTGGCGCCGTGCCGGTCCCCGAAGAGGACCTGCCCGTCGAGCTGCCGTACATCGAGAACTACAAGCCGGACGAGAGCGGCGTGAGCCCGCTCGCGCGCGTGGAGTCGTGGTACCGCGTGCCGTGTCCGCAGTGCGGCGCCGAGGCTCGGCGCGAGACGGACGTGAGCGACACGTTCCTGGACAGCGCCTGGTACTTCCTGCGCTACCCGTCGGCGAACCGGGATGACGTCCCGTTCGACCCCGAGCTGACGCGGAAGTGGCTGCCGGTGAACATGTACATCGGCGGCGAGGAGCACGCGGTCCTGCACCTGCTGTACAGCCGCTTCATCACGATGGCGTTGCACGACCTGGGACTGCTCCACTTCGAGGAGCCGTTCGCGACCTTCCGCAAGCACGGCCTGATCATCAAGGAAGGCGCGAAGATGTCCAAGAGTCGCGGCAACGTCGTGATCCCGGACGAGTACATCGAGCAGTACGGCGCGGACACCTTCCGCACGTACCTGATGTTCCTCGGCCCGTACCAGGAGGGCGGCGACTTCCGCGACCAGGGGCTCCAGGGGCCGTACGGCTTCCTGAGCCGGGTGTGGGACACCATCGTACCCGTCGAGGAGCTGGGCAACGAGCCGATCTCGGGCGAGCTGGAGCGCAAGCTGCACGCGACGATCAAGAAGGTCACGGAAGACATCGCCGCGCTGCGCTACAACACGGCGATCGCGGCGATGATGGAGTACCTGAACGCGGTCCGGGAGGGCGGCCGGCGTGCGAACCGCGCGGAGGTCGAGCCGCTGGTCGTGCTGCTCGCGCCGTTCGCGCCGCACCTCGCCGAAGAGCTGTGGGAGCGGCTCGGCCACCCACAGAGCATCTTCGAGCGCGCCGAGAGCGTCGGCTTCGAACGGGTCGAGGGCGGCAACTGGCCGGTCTACGACCCGGCGAAGGCCACGACGGACACGGTCGAGTTCGTGGTACAGGTCAACGGCAAGGTCCGGGCGCGCATCCCGGTGCGCCGCGGCATTACCGAGGACGAGGCGCGCGCCGCGGCGCTGGCGGACGAGAACGTGCAGCGCTTCGTGAACGGCGCGCCGGTCAAGAAGGTGATCTTCGTCCCGGACCGGCTGATCAACCTCGTCGTCTAGCGCGCCCGCGCGGCGACGGTGAGACGTCGCCGTGTGGGCGGCGCTCCGCGCCGCGCGGCACGCGTCTGCGCCGGGTCGGTCGACACCGGGGGCGGCTCGGTTCCAATCTTGAGCCCCCCGGGGCAGGGGCCGTGAGCGCCGCAATGACATTGACCGCCGACACGACGCAACTCCTCCACGCCGCCCGCGCGGGGGACCGCGAAGCCTTCGACAACCTCTAATCCCGGCTCTACGAAGAGCTCCGCGCCATTGCGCGCCAGCGTCTGGGCCGGCTCCGGCAAGGCCAGACGCTAAACACGGTCGAGCTCGTCCACGAAGCGTACCTCAAGCTGGTGGACCAGACCCGCGCCGAGCTCGCGAACCGCGCCCATTTCCTGGCCCTCGCCGCGCGCGCCATGCGCTTCATCCTCTGTGGACCGCGCGCGTGCACGAGCCGCGAAGAAGCGCGGCGGGGGTGCGGCGAATGTGCTTCCCCTCGCTGAGGTCTGCATCGCAGACGACGACCGCGCGACCGATCTCCTGGAGCTCAACGACGCGCTCGAACGGCTCGCTCGCTTCGACGATCGGCTCGGCCGCCTGGTCGAGTACCGTTTCTTCGGCGGCCTCACGTACGATGAGATCGCTGCCGTGACCGGACTGTCCGTGCCGACCGTCAAGCGGGACTGGGTGCGGGCGAGGACCTGGCTGTACCGCGCGCTCGACCCGTAGCGGTCAGCCGACGTGCTGTGCGCCGCCCGAACCCGCCCTGACCCAGGCACCCCGAACCATCGCCGACCCCCGACCCCGCACCACGCCTGTGGACGGCCTCGCACCCGAACGCTGGAAGCGGATCGACGAGCTGTTCGCGGCAGCGCTCGACCTCCCCCGCCGAGCGGGACGCCTTCGTGCGGCGGGCGAGCGAGGGCGACGACGAGCTGTGCCGCGAGGTCCTCTCGCCCTGCTCGCGAGCGCGCCCGAAGCGGAGGCGGCGCTCGGCGACTCCGTCGACACCTTCGCGGCGCCGCTCCTCGCGGACCTGGCGGCGGAAGCATCCGATGACGACGCGGCGCTCGCGCCGGGCATACGGGTCGGACCCTACCGCATCGTCAGGGAGATCGGCCGCGGCGGCATGGGCGTGGTCTATCTGGCCGAGCGCGCGGACCAGGAGTTCCAGAAGCGCGTCGCGCTCAAGGTCGTCAAGCGCGGCATGGACACCGACGAGGTCCTGCGCCGCTTCCGCCACGAGCGGCAGATCCTCGCCTCCCTCGAGCACCCCAACATCGCGCGCCTCCTGGACGGCGGCGCGACAGCGGATGGCCGGCCCTGCCTCGTCATGGAGTACATCGAAGGCGAGCCGATCGACGCGTACTGCGACCGGCGCAGGCTCGGCATCCGCGAGCGCCTCGAACTGCTCCGCGCCGTCTGCGACGCGGTGCAGCACGCGCACCAGCACCTCGTCGTGCACCGGGACATCAAGCCTCGAACATCCTGGTGACCGATGCCGGCGAGCCGAAGCTGCTGGACTTCGGCATCGCGAAGCTGCTCGACGAATCGGCGAGCGAGGATCCCCCGCGTACGCGCACCGGCGTACGCATGCTCGCGCCGGAGTACGCATCGCCCGAGCAGGTGCGCGGCGAGCCCGTCACCACGGCCAGCGACGTGTACGCGCTCGGGGTGGCGCTGTACCGGCTCTTGTGCGGCCGGGCGCCGCACCGGGTCCGGGGGCTGTCCGGGTCCGAAGCGGAACGGGTGCTGGACACGGAACCGCTGCCGCCCAGCGTCGCGGCGGTGCGCAGCGGCGAGCCCGGCGCCCCGGGAAGCGACGCGCGCGCCGTCGCCAGCCCGGAGGAGATCGCGAGGTCCCACGGCACGACGGCGGAGGCGCTCCGCGTGCTGCAGGCGACCGTCGGGCCGGAGCACCCTTACACCGCCCTCGGGCTGAGCAACCTCGCTTCCGTTCTCGACCAGCTCGATCGGGACGGCGAGGCGGATCCGTTGTTCCGGGCCTCCATCGCGCTCCAGCGACGGATCTTCGCGCCCGGTCCCCCCAACATCGCGCCCACGCTGGCCAACGACGGGGACCTCCTGCGTTCGAAGGCGAGATACGCCGAGGCGGAGGAGCTCTACCGCGGGGCGATCGAGCTCCAGCGGGCCGCTCTCCGTGACGACCCCCCGACGTCGCGATCCTGACGAGCAAGCTCGCCGGCGCCCTCTGCTCCGCAGGCCGCGGCCGGGAGGCGGTCCCCCTCCTCGAGCGGGCCGCCTCCGTCCTGGAGCGGACGCTCTCGCCCGGGCACGCCCGCACGCTCGAGGCCAGGCTCCAGCTCGGCCGGTGCCTCGCCGGGCAGGGCAGCCCCGCGGAGGCCGAAGCGATCCTCCTGGCGACGCTCGAGGCCGTCGAGGCAGGTGGCCCTTCCACGGCGCTGCCGCGGCCCGCCACGCCCCAGGCGCTGGAGGACCTCCACGCGAGCTGGGGGCAGCCGGAACGGGCCGCCGAGTACGCCGCACGTCTCGAGGAGCAGGAGTGACGGACGGCGCGGCGCTGCGCGCCCCGAGCACTGGTCCTGCGGCGAAGGGGGCGGGGGCTTCACCCCTCGCCCGAAATCGTGTATAATTGGGAGCTGCCGGTCCACCACGGATCCCGGCAGCCCGAGGGTTGACACGACCGAGACGTCGGGATATATTATTTGTCCTGACCACGACGCGGGGTGGAGCAGTCTGGTAGCTCGCCGGGCTCATAACCCGGAGGTCGCGGGTTCAAATCCCGCCCCCGCTACTTCGGCGACCCGGTGTGATCCGGGGCCACACGGGCCGAGAGGAGACGATGCACGTTCGACGTCCGCTCCCGCGACTTCGCGCCCGCTTCGGCGTCCGTGGCGCCGGGAGCGACAGCGAACGAGCGGCGGACGCGGACGCGGGGTCGTCTTACCCGGCCAGGGCGGGAGGAAGGTCGGAGTAGTGTGCGTCAGGCACCGGACCCCTTCCCGCCCGCGCGGTGACGCCGCGCGGGTTTTTCTTGGCCCGGGTCCTCGCGTGGGCCGGGCAGAGGCAAGGCCGGGTAGCTCAGTTGGTAGAGCACGTGACTGAAAATCACGGTGTCGGCGGTTCGATTCCGTCCCCGGCCATGCGGAGGTTGCGGAGCGTAGGTCCGTAGCTCAATTGGTAGAGCACCGGTCTCCAAAACCGGCGGTTGGGGGTTCGAGTCCCTCCGGGCCTGTGGCTGGAGCGTCGCTGACGAGCCCTGGAGGGGCCGGGTTGGCGGAGCCGGCCGACAATTCGGGTCTGGGTGGTGTGTGAGGGCGCGGAGGCGCCCGAGAGACGGGGTCTCGCCGGTCCGTGAGCGGCACGCCGGGTTGCGGCGGGCGTATCGGGAGAGGCGAGGCGACGAGATGTGCCCCCATCGTCTAGTGGCCTAGGACGCCGCGTTCTCAGCGCGGAAACCGGGGTTCGATTCCCCGTGGGGGTACTGACATGGAAGGGGTGGTCGCGGTGTTGGCGGCCGGGACCCGCTCGCGTAGCTCAGTGGTAGAGCGCTTCCTTGGTAAGGAAGAGGTCACGGGTTCAATTCCCGTCGCGAGCTCCATGGGCAAGGAAGGTGGCGGGGCCGGCGGGTCTCGCTGGCGCGGAAACGGCGAGTACCGCGCGCAAAGCAGATGGTCTCGCTCCTGCGGGATGGACGAGACAGGGTCTCGCCGGTGTGTGAGGGGTAAGGCGAGACGGGCCCCCATCGTCTAACGGTTAGGACACCAGTCTTTCAAGCTGGCAGTCGGGGTTCGATTCCCCGTGGGGGCGTGGGAGGGGTAGAAGAGAGACGGTCGCGGGCGTAGCTCAGTTGGTAGAGCGTCTGCTTGCCATGCAGAAGGTCGCCGGTTCGAGTCCGGTCGCCCGCTCTGAGGAGAGGTTGCACTGCCCGGGGCACTCGGGGCCGCCGGTGCGGAGGATTCGGGGCTGTAGCTCAGCTGGTTAGAGTGCCGGTCTGTCACACCGGAGGTCGCGGGTTCAAGTCCCGTCAGCCCCGCTCGCAGTGAGGTGATTGACAACACGGGTCCGGCGAAGAGCAGCGTGGGGCTGTAGCTCAGCTGGGAGAGCGCCTGAATGGCATTCAGGAGGTCACGGGTTCAAGTCCCGTCAGCTCCATATCCGCGGGAGTGCGCGGGCCGCTCGGAGTGAGTTCCGCTCCCCGAGCGTGCAGATCGGCTCGGATGGCGGAATTGGCAGACGCGCAGGATTCAGGATCCTGTGGGGGTGACCCCGTGAGGGTTCGAGTCCCTCTCCGAGCATAGGCCCGGCGCGAGCCGGGGATTGCTGCCGGCGTCGCCGGCGGTCAGTGGCGCCCACGTGCTGGAATTGGTAGACAGGCTGGTTTGAGGGACCAGTGCCGGCAACGGCGTACAGGTTCGAGTCCTGTCGTGGGCATGGCGGCGCGTTGTGAGGGGCGGCCCGACGACGAAGCCGCGCCACGGCGCCGCGAGGTGAACGTCGACGTTGCGCCCGTAGCTCAACTGGATAGAGCGTTGGACTACGGATCCAAAGGTTGGGGGTTCGACTCCTCCCGGGCGCATCACGGGACGAAGCCCGCGAGCCCGAGCGAGGGTCGGAGCGAGGCGGCGGCCCGGGCGGCGAGCAGGTGAGGTGGGGTACCGAAGCGGCCAAACGGGGCAGACTGTAAATCTGCTGGCGTATGCCTTCGTAGGTTCGAATCCTACCCCCACCACTGCGCGGCAATGGCCGGCACGTCCGGACGGCCGCGGGTACTGGATGGACACGGGACCGGGCGCGTAGCTCAGCTGGTTAGAGCGCTACGTTGACATCGTAGAGGTCAGAGGTTCGAGTCCTCTCGCGCCCATGTGAGCCTGGCCGCTGAGGCCGGTTCGACGAGCGGCGGCTCGCGGGCCGAGCGGGGCCGCCCGGGCGGGCCGGGTGACGTGGTCGCGACGCGGACGGGGCTGTAGCTCAGCTGGGAGAGCGCCTGGATCGCACCCAGGAGGTCAGGGGTTCGAGTCCCCTCAGCTCCATTCCGGCTCCGCCGGCCGGTACCGGAACGGCGAAGCGTGCTGCCACCGTAGCTCAGTGGTAGAGCACTCGATTCGTAATCGAGCGGTCGTCGGTTCAAATCCGACCGGTGGCTCTTTGGAACCCGTCGCATTATATTGGGGTAAGCGACGGATGGCCTGCGGGAGTAGCTCAGTTGGCAGAGCATCAGCTTCCCAAGCTGAGGGTCGCGGGTTCGAGCCCCGTCTCCCGCTCTGGCCGGCACAGGACGCCGGCCCGCGTCCTGCAGTAGGCTCGACACGGTGCCCCTTGGTGTAATTGGCAACACGCCTGACTCTGGATCAGGAGAGTCCTGGTTCGAACCCAGGAGGGGCAGTCCACGAGCGGGGCGGGAGCCCCGCGCCGGACCCTTGGAGAGGTGGCCGAGAGGCTTAAGGCGGCGCCCTGCTAAGGCGTTGGGCCCAAAAGGCCCGCGTGGGTTCGAATCCCACCCTCTCCGCTGCACGAGCCGAGGCGGGGCGGCCGGCCGGCTCCGCAGGCCGCAAGGGGACGGGTGGCCGAGTGGTTTAAGGCGCACGCCTGGAGAGCGTGTGGGCGCCAAAAACGCCTCGTGGGTTCGAATCCCACCCCGTCCGTGCCGCTGTGGTGGGAGGAACAGGATCGGGGAGTAGCTCAGCCCGGTAGAGCACTGCGTTCGGGACGCAGGGGTCGCTGGTTCAAATCCAGTCTCCCCGACTGACGCGAGAGGGCGAGAGGCGCGGCAGACCCGAGCCCTCGCCTTCGCTGCTTCGGAGGCGTAGTCCTAACTGGTAAGGCACCGCACTCGAAATGCGGCGGGCGCAAGCCCTTGGGGGTTCGAGTCCCTCCGCCTCCGCTCTCCTTGCTCAACGACGTACGGCGCTCGTCGGCACTGGCCGGCGGGCGCCGTTTGCGTTTCCGGCCGCGGACGCTCGATCGGGGCGCCGCGCCCGGGTGAGCGCGCCGCTCCCCTGCCCTCCCTCGGCCGGCATCAAGTGGTCGCGATCCCCGGCCGATACTCACGACAGGAAGGGTCGGGGCCAGGGGGCTGAGGCACCCGGGGTGTGGCGCCGGATTTCCACTTCCGACTCTCGGGGACTCTTCGACGGCAGCCGGCTCCCTCCTTCGCGGTCTCCCCCGCCCCGGCCCTTCGACGTGTCACGCTCGACCACGCGTTGTGGGGGTCGGGAGCAGTGAGGTGCGGGAGCTGGCCCTCCACTGGTGGCAGGATCGTGCCGCGCCCTGCTCCCCACTCCCCTACTCGCTCCTACCCGACGAGGAGACCGGCCGTGAGCAAGAAGGGCAAGAAGCGCATCGCCATCGGCATCGGACTGGCCCTGGTCGCGCTCTGCGTCTGCGGCGCAGTGGCGGGGCAGAAGTTGCTGACGCGGGAGGCTTAGGGCGAAGGAGAATGTGATTTTCCTGGGCCGCCCCGGCGTCGGCAAGACCGACCTGGCCAACGGTCTCGCCGTTGCCACAGCCGAGAGCGGCGGGCTCGCCGACTGCGACGCGCTCCCCGATCCCAGCCCAGGACCAGGCGCTACGAGAAGGCCTCGGTCGTCTCCAGCCGTGCCGGGCTCTCGCCACCGAGCCCGGGCAACGGAACTCTCAACCGCGACGGCGCTGTAGCCGTTGGGAGGGAGCGACGGCTCAAGGCTCGTTGCCCCCTCCCTCTGCCCAGGCGTCAGGGCTTCGCCCGCCGTTCACAGGGCTCCGGTCACCGCCCTAGAACGCCGCGGTGATCCCGGCCACGATGCGCGCGCGCTCACGCTCGATGTCCCACTGCGCCTCCCCGGAGAGCCGGAGATTCCGACGGAAGAGATACGAAAGCCCGGCGGCCGCGCTGTGATAGCGTTCCAGGAAGCCGCTCTCGCCTTGCCGCAGCGTGAACACCGGCCCGTCGGACGAGACCCAGTTGTAGAGGCCTGTGACAAAGAGCCGCCCGGCTGGGCCGCCGGGTGCCCAGATCAGCTCCGCGAAGGCCGCGTCGACGGCCGTATTCCGTGCGCCGTCCGGCGCGTCGAAGAACGGCCGGTCATCCGTCCTGCGCAGATACTGGAGGTTGAGTTCGACGTTCGGCCCCATGGTCATCGTGAGATCCGGGCCCAGGATGCGGGTATGGTTCCGCACACCGCGCTGCTCCTCCACGCCGATGAGGCCGAAACCGCCCAGACGCACGCGGCCGAAGTCGTGCGAGTACCTGGCGACGAAGTTCTTCCAGTCGTCCCGGTCGTACTGTCTGTTTGCGGCGGCACCGAGGAGCCCCGTGCCGTTGAGGAGTTCCAGGACGACGTCGCCCCCTTCCCACGGCGAGAAGCTCACCATGATTCCTCGGTCGTATGTGAGGTCGGCTAGCGCGTCCCCTACCCGGACCCGGTAGGGCTGGTAGTCCTCGTACTCCAGGCGGAGCTCCCGCTTGAAGAGCGGATCCGAGATCTGGAACTGCCCGACGACCACCGTGATCCCGCTGCCGCCGATATCGGTGAACTGGAGGTAGGCGTCCTCGAGCCCCTTCACCTCGCCCCGCTCGGAAAGGAAGAAGTACATGTAGTAGCTGACCTTGTGTGCGATCGGCCCGCCCGAGAGGACCTTGACGCTGTACGGCACCTGGAGGTCTACTGCCGCCCGATCCGGGACGGCCGGCGTGTACATCTGTGCGTACGCGTCGATCCGGACGCCGAGCGGAATGTCCTTCGGGAGCTGGAGCAGGGGATCCGCCGTCGCCACCGTGTCGCGGGGCGGCTCGCCGGGCATCATTTCGAACCCGTTCCCTGCGAAGTGTTCGCCGAACGCCGTGAGGCGCGGAGCCGGCGCGTGACACATCGAACAAGAGACCCTGTACTTGCGAGCGAACGGCGGTATGGCCCAGGCCGCTTCGACCATACCGAGCAGCAGGGCCAGCACGCCGGCGGCCAGCATCGCTCTGCGAATCATTGATCGATCCCTCCTGACGACTTCGCTCGTGACTTGCCGGGCGGCATCGCCGGCGGTCTCGCGCCCCGTCCCCTTCCCCGCATGAAGCCCCCGGAACCCAGCCGGAGCGCGCACGGAGCCTACCGCCGCCGCAGGTCTGTATCGCCCGCCGCCCCGGGCGGGACGCCGCTCCGTGCTTGCGCCTTCTCTCGTCGACTGGCGCTCCAGCGAGCGCCGACGAGCCGCGCCCAGACCCGGAATCACGGCCAGCCGCCGGGAAGCGCCCGGCACCGGCCCCGAACCGGAGGTCGGCACGGGCCCGGCGGGGGCTCAGAGGGGCAGGCCCCCCGGTCAGCTGCAGCGGACCAGACGACAGACACGGGAGCGTCCTCCGTCCTGCGGTTGCGCCGCAACTTCGCACCGAGGGCCTCGGGCGGTGAATCCGGCAAATGACGCCATCCAGCACGGGATCGAGGGATCCGACATTTGACGGACCCGAACCGGCCGCTTCCGATCGGGGTTGGGGCGGTGACGGTGAGGCGCTTCGGCTTCGAGTTGATGCCTGCCGGTGCCACGCCGTCTCGCACCGGCATCCGCGGCGCGTGGCACGGACGCCCAGCACCGGGCGATGACTCTCGGTACCCGGTGGCCCGCGGCCGCGTAGCGGGCCGGTGCCCGCTGCGGGCCTGGGCCCCAACGGGCGCTCGGGACGGAAAGCAGAGGAGACCGGTACGGAGATGGCGGGCGGCGAACTTCGCCCCCGCGCCGGCCGGCGCGGGCCAGGGGGGGCTCAGCGGACCAACGAGGGTGCCGCTACACGCTGCACTCGGCGCGGCCGCCGTCCGAGCCGGATGGGTCGAACCGTTTGCGCACCATGGCGATACCGCACAGATGGCGCCTCGAGAACGCAAGGCGCACGAGGCTGGTCGGCACCGAGCCGGCGCATCCCGCGTTCGTGCTGGCTGCGCTTGCAGGCGGGCCGCCTGCCGGGCAATCTTGGACCTCCGCCCTTGGGTCGAGGACGGCGGGAGCCGGCGTCGGTTCCATCGGCGATCCTCGCCGGCGGACCGGAGACCCAACGGGCGTTGCTCGTGAATCAGGCACGTCGCTGCTCGACTCGGATCGGACTCCGTCGATGGATGAGACGACGGACCGCCGACTACGGCTCCTTCGCGCGATCGCGCTGGCCTCGATCTTCATCGGCGGCACGATCGACGTGGTTCTCGATCAATCACCGGGCCTGCTCCGCTTCCACATTCTCTACGAGCTGTTGATGATCGTCGGCGCCGCGGTGATGGCGCTGACCCTGTGGTGGGGCTGGTGGCAGGCAGAGTGGGCACTGGGACAACTGAGACAGCGACTCGAGGCGCAGAGGGCGGAGAACGATGCTTGGAGGAAGACCGCGCGCAAGGCGTTGCGGGGCCTGGGTGAGGTCATCGCGGCGAAGTTCGACGAGTGGCAGTTGACCCCCGCCGAGCGCGAGGTCGCGCTGCTCCTGCTCAAGGGCTACAGCCACAAGCACGTGGCGCGGCTCACCGGCCGGAGCGAGCGAACGGCGCGCCAGCACGCGGCCTCCGTCTACCAGAAGGCAGGGCTGAGGAACCGCGCCGAGCTGGCGGCCTATTTCCTCGAGGATCTGATCTTGCCCGAGGACTCGCGCATTCTCGTGTCTTCCGACGGCGCTGGCCAATAGGGTCCTGGCTTCCACGCCCCTTGCGGCCACACCCGTCCTGGCGCCGATCGGATGGCCAGGCTCCGACGGGCCGCTGTCCCCGATGCGCCCTCGACGGCGCCGGGCTGCGGGCGACGGCGCCCGCGAGGTCTCGCTGCCTCGCTCACCGCCCCCCGCTGCCCTCCCCTGCCGGCACGCTCACCCGGATCACCCCGCGGAAATCGCCGGGCGAGTAGCCGGTCGCCTGGTCGCTCGGGTAGCGCTCGGCAAGGACCCGCCGAACGGCGGGATCGAGGGATTCCCGCGGCCCATGACACGCGGTACAGAAGTCCGCGACCACGATCGGCTTGTAGTAGCGCCAACCGCTCTCCGTCTGCTGGAGGTGGTACGGCGGCATCGGGCGCCCTGCCTCGAGCTCGGACTGGAAGTAGGTCAGGGCCGCTCGTTCCAGCGAGTCCGGCGCGTTCGCCGGGTTGCGGATCCGCAGCGACGTCCGCTTGAGCTCGAGCCCGCCCGCGAGGCTGTCCTGCACCGCCGCCGTGATCGGCAGCGCGCGCTCCGAGCAGAACTCGATGGCGTACGCTGGCCCGCCTTCCGCCAGCGCTGCCTGGACCCGCGACACGAGCGCCCGGGAGAGCGCCACGGCCGCCGAGTCGCCGATCGCCACGGCCTCCGCCTCGGATGCATCGCCCGAGGCACGGACGACGGGCTCACTGCGGACTCCGCCCGCAGGCCGCTGCTCCTCCCCGCCGCACGCCGCGATCAACACGATGGTCGAGAAAATTCTGAGCACCCCGGTCCCACGCATGACCGTCCTCCTCGCCACGCGCATTCCTACGCCCATGCCCCAGCCGTCCAGCGCCCCGCCATCGATGTCCGGTGCGCCCTCGACTGCCCGTTGGCGAACGCGGACGCAGGACCGCCGGACGTCACACGGAACCTAGCCATCGCTGGCGCCCACGGCCACCATGGCCTCCGGGGCGCGCCCCAGCACGAGCGACGAAGCCGCCCCGGGATGCCATCGAACCCCGAACCCGATAGATTGTCCGTCATGACGAGAACCGTCATCGCATCCATCTCCACCTTCGCCGCCACCGCCGCCCTCGCGTGGTGGATCAAGGCCGATTGGGAGATGGCCTGGCTGTTGTGGACGATCGTCCTGCCCTTCGCGGGCGCGGCGCTGGGGCTCCTGGCCGCGCTGATCCTACGCGGCCGCATCGAGGTCGCGGCGGGCGTGGGCTTCGCTGCGGCCGCCGCCACGCTCTGGGCAGCGATCGCCACGCCTCACGCCTGGGATGATGACGAGGACCGCGCACGGGCCGGGGAACGTGCCGGAGAGCTGGCCGCCTCCACCGGCCTCATCGAAGCGCGCGTGCGCGAGCTGCTCGGCGCGGGCGTGGACGTCTCGGGCGTCGAGCCGGCGGTTGTTGGCGGCCGCATCCGGAAGAGGCCGTTCCGCTTCCTGCTCGAGCGGGAGCCCGCCGCGGTCCGGCTCCGCGTGACGTTCGCGCTCGGGCCCGCCCGGCCGCTCGCGCTGCGTCTCGAAGGCGATTCGCTCACGGCGCCGCCAGTGCTGCTGGACTCGGCCCGGCTGTCGTGGCCCTGGGTGATCCGCGAGCCCGCGCTCGCCCGCCGTTTCCCGGCCCCGGCCTTCACCGTGGCCGGGGCCGGGCCGTGGATGCCGGGCGACATCGTCGGCGTGCGCCTCGAGCACGGCGAATCCGACTGGTCCCTGCTCCTGCTCCGCGTCGGCGGCGCGGCAGGTCTCGAGACGGTCCGCGAGGTGTCCGGCGCCGAGAGCCGTGCCGGGCTCGCCCGCGCGGCCGCACTCGCGGGCCGCCCCGTGCGCGACGTACGGATCGATCCCTGGAAGGCTGCCGGAGTGTCGTACATTCCGTCCAAGCGATTCCACTTCATCGGACTGACGGGAGACCGCCGGACGGACCTCCGGCTCGTCGCCCGCGTGGAGGGGGACGACATCCGGTACGAGACCGCGGACTGGTTCGGTCCCTACTGACGCCGTCGCCTCCCCCCACGCGCAACGACCGCCCTGGACCGGCTACGCGAACGGCGTGGACACGTCGTCCAGCCGCGCGACCTCATCCGCGGTCAGCTCCAGGCGTGGAGCGGCCATGAGTTCGGCGAGCTGCTCCACGCTCGTGGCGCTGGCCAGCGGCGCGGTCACGGTCGGCTTCGCGAGCAGCCACGCGAGCGCGACGGTCGCGATCGCCGTCTCGCGCTCGGCCGCGATCTCTTCGAGCGCACCGATGACGCGGAGCCCGTCTTCGTTCAGATACTTGGCCACGGCCTGGCCCCGCGGCCGGCCTTCCAGGTCCGCGGGCGTGCGGTACTTCCCCGTCAGGAAACCGCTGGCGAGTCCGAAGTACGCCAGGACGCCCAGCCCTTCCGCTTCCGCCAGCGGCGCGACGTTCCGCTCGTAGTGGCGCCGCGCCACGAGGTTGTACTCGGGCTGGAGCGCCACCGGGACCGCGAGCCCGTTCTCGCGGGCGAAGCGGATCCACGCGGCGCTCCGCGCGGGATCGAAGTTCGAGATCCCGATGTAGCGGACCTTGCCCTCCCGGACCAGGCGGTCGAACGCGGTGGCGATCTCCTCGATCGGCTGGCTCTCGTCGTCGTAGTGCGCGTAGTAGAGGTCGATGTAGTCGGTCTGCAAGCGACGCAGAGAGGCCTCGGCGGCGCGGGCGATGTTCTCGGGCGCAAGCCCCTTGAACTCCGGATGGGCGCCGACCTTGCTCGCGAGGATGATGGACTGCCGGTTCCGTCGGCTCTTCATCCATTCGCCGAGGATCGTCTCGGACTCGCCGCCCCTGTTCCCCGGGACCCACGCGGAGTAGGAGTCCGCGGTGTCGATGTGGTTGCCGCCTGCCTCGACGAAGGCGTCCAGCACCCGCTCCGACGCCTCCTTGTCCGTGGTGTTGCCGAACGTGTTGCCGCCCAGCCCGAGCGGATAGATCTCCAGGTCGGAATTGCCGATTCGTCTCATCCCATCGTGCTCCCACGAATGTCGGCCGGGCAGCCCTCGGACGCGTGTCCGGGGCCGCCCGGCCGAACGCATCGAACCTCCGTCGACATCGAAGTCAGGCCACCGTCGCCGTACGCGTCCGCACGACGTTGGCGTCCACGGCCCGCCGGTAGAGCGCCTCGTGCTCCTCGACCATCCGATCGCGGCTGAAGCGCTCGACGGCGCGTCGCCGGCACCGTTCGCGGTCGAAGTCGTCGAGCGGGCCGCCGGGACGGACGATCTCCACCATCTCGTCCATGTCGCGCGCGATGAAGCCGGTCACGCCCTCCTCGACGAGCTCGGGCACGCTCCCGCGCGGGAACGCAACGACCGGGCAGCCAGAGAGCATCGCCTCGATCAGGATCAGGCCGAACGGCTCGTTCCAGGTCAACGGCGCCAGCAACGCCCGCGCATCGCGGAGCAGCGGCGCCTTCACGGTCAGCCCGATCGGGCCGAGATGCGTGACGTGCGGTCGCGTGAGCCGCGGCCAGACCTCGCGCTCCGCGAATTCGCGGTCCGGATCGTGGACCTCGCCAGCGATCCGGATCGGCAGGCCGGCGCGCTCGGCGACGTCGATCGCCGTGTGCGGTCCCTTGTAGGGCGCGAAGCGGCCGACGAAGGCGAGGTACTCATCCGGTCGAGAGGTCCACTGGTACTTCTCGGGGTCGAGCCCGTGGTGGATCACGGTGCACCGACGGAGCGGGACCTCTCGCGCCCGCTGGTCCTTCGAGATCGCGATGTAGTAGACGTCCTGGTAACGACGGTAGAGGGCAGAGAGCTTCTCGTCCCGTTCGTGGTGGAGTGTGTAGACGACGGGCAACCGCCGCAGCCAGCGCGTGAACGGCAGCGCCACCGCCGAGTTCACGTGTACGAGGTCGTAGTCGCCGCTGACGACGTGGCGCAACGCCCAGGACACGTGGTCCACGTCCGTGATGGGATCGGGTGGCCAGTGCGCAGTCGGGAACAGCCACCGCAGCTCGGCGGAACTCTTCGAGTCGCCGGTCGCGAAGAGCGTGACGTCGTGCCCCCTGGCCACCAATCCCTCGGCCAGCTCGGCGACGACCAGTTCGGTCCCGCCGTACTGGGGAGGGGGCGTCGGAACGAACGGCGTCGAAACGATCGCGATCCGCATGGCAGTCCTGTTCCTCGCGCGCCCGCGCGAACCGGGCGAGAGGACCGGGCCGGTTCGCGGGCGCCCTGGGGTCCAGAGACGCGACCGGCCGCCGGGAGGGCGGCCGGATCGCGGGCCGGGCACTGTCGGCGTGCCGGCCGGTTCTCATGCACCGGTCGTGCCGGATCCGGCTGCCATCCTGGCCGGACGGAGCCCCGTTCAGGCAGCCCCGCTGTGCCAGGCCCGACAGCCGGCGGTCCCATGGCGTGGGGCGGCGTGCGGGTACGGGCCACCGCCGCCCTCCGCCCGAGGGTGGGGCGGCTAGGCGCGCTGCGGGCGCTCGTCCGCCGACGGGCCGTAGGTCCCCGGGATCGGCACCCCCAGCAGTCGCAGGTAGACGCCGAGCTGGGCCCGGTGATGCGCGCTGTGCGTCAGCCCCATGCGCCGCACCAGCTCCGCCCGCGTGCCGCTGAGCACGGGTTGGCCGCCAATCCGCATCTGCCACTGCTCGAACGCCTTGTCCCACGTCAGCCGCCCGATCAGCTCGCGCAGCTCGCCACTCAGCTTGTCGAACGCGGCCAGCCGCTCGGCCGTGTTCTTCAGCGTCGAGGGCGGGGGCCCGGGCGGCTCGAAATCGACCCCGTCCGCCGTCAGCATCAGCGCCGCGAACGCCGGCAGCTCGGCCACGTGGTTGGCGAGCTCGCCCAACGTCATCGACTTCTCGTGCGGACGCCAGTCTTCCTTTCCGTCCGGCACCCGTTCGAGGATCCGCCGGGTCGCCTCGAGCTCCGCATCCAGGTCGGGGAACAGGAGCGCGCCGGGGGCGAGCTCCGCGACCGGCGTGGTCGGGGTCGGCTGCGTCGTCGAAGGTTCGGTCATGGTCGCCGTGTCCGTGTGATCGTCGTCGGATCGTGAATGATCTGGAAACTGTATCTTACTCCATTTCAGCAATCATACTCTGGACAACGAAGTGACACAAGGTTAGCATTCCGAGCGTGGGGAACCGGCGCTACGGACAGTACTGCGGCGTGGCCCGCGCGCTCGAGATCGTCGGCGAGCGCTGGGCGCTCTTGGTCGTCCGGGACCTGCTGGTGGGACCGCGGCGGTTCTCGGAGCTGAAGCGCGGGCTGCCGCGGATCCCGACCAACGTTTTGGCGGCGCGGCTGAAGGAGCTGGAGGAGGCGGGCGTGGTGCGGCGCCGCCCGGTGCCGCGGCCGGGGCGCGGGGTCCAGTACGAGCTGACGGAGTACGGCCACGAGCTGGACGAGGTGGTGACCGCGCTGGGCCGCTGGGGCGCCCGGGAGCTGGGCGAGCCGGATGAGCAGGAGGTGCTGACGCCGGACGCGCTGGTGACGGCGCTGCGGGTCACGTTCCAGCCCGCGAACGCGCGCGGTTTGCGGGGCAGCTACGAGTTGCGGGTCGGGGATGCGGTGGTGCATGCGCGGATCGCGGACGGGAGGCTGGAGGTCGCGCCCGGCGCGTTCCCGGACGCGGATCTGACGATCGAAGCCGGCCCGGTGCTGCATGGGCTGTTCACCGGAGAAACGACGCCGGCGGCGGCGGTGCAGAGCGGCGCGGTGCGGCTCAGGGGAAAGAAGGGGCTGTTCCCTCCGTTCGTGGCGTGTTTCCGGATCGGCCCGCCGCCGGCCGCGTGACACCGCAGTCCAACGGGCAATGGACGCCATCCAGACCCTCTACCGCGAGCTGCCGCTCCTCGCCCGCCTCCTCGTGCTGGCAGGCGTGGCCGTGGCCGGGCACCTCCTCGTCAGGCTCGTCCACAACGTCGGCGACCGGATCATGGCGCCGGAGGGGGCCGGCCAGTCTGCCATTGCCCGCGGCCGGCCGAAGGTCGCGAGCCTCACCACGCTGGTCGTCAGCGCGCTCACGTTCACCATCTACTTCGGAGCGCTCGGCCTGATCGTCGCGGGGCTCGGCCTGCCCGTGACCGGATACCTCGCCAGCGTCACCGTGGTCGGGCTCGCGATCGGTTTCGGCTCGCAGGGCCTGGTCCAGGACGTGGTGAGCGGGCTCACGCTGATCTTCTCGGACGCGCTCGACGTGGGCGACGTCGTGGAAATCGGCGGCCTCACGGGCCGTGTGGAGTCCATCGGCCTCCGGTTCACGACGCTGGTCACGGTCCTGGAGCAACGGGTCCTGGTGCCGAACCGGAGCATCGGGCAGATCAACCGGTACCCGAAGGGCTACGTCCGGGTCTACGCGGACGCGCAGGTGCCGGAGGGCGTGTCCGATGAGGACGCGATCGCCGCGGTCGAGCCGCTGGCCAAGGGGATGTATCGGCAGTTCCGTGGGATCGTGCTCACGGAGCCGGAGATCCTGGGCGTGCGCAGAGCCGGCAAGAACGGCTGGCGCTACCTGCGCGTCAAGTTCCGGGTGTGGCCGGGCCAGGGCGCGCTCATCGAAGGGCCGTTCCGCCAGCGCGTCATCCACGCGCTCCGCAAGCTGGACCCTGATTACGCCGATTGGATGGTGAGCATCACGTACCGCACCGCGGAGTGAAGCCGGCGCGGGACCGGGACCGCGGCCGGAAGGGGAGCTCAACCCCTTCCGGCCGCGGGTGCGCCGGGGTCCTGCGTACAACGTACTGCGTTACTGCGGTGCCACCTCCTTCATGCTGCGGTACTGCGTACTGCCCCCGGCGCACCCGGCAGGCGCCTCAGTGTCCGACGCTCGCCACGAGGTCCGGCTGACCCACCTGGATCAAGCCGACCGCACCCTTCTCCGCATCGGCGAAGGCGTGGGTGACGAACGCGTACCCCCCTTCACCACTGGCCCCTTCCTCGAACACCGTCTCGAAGACGGCGCCGCCGCCTGCCGGGATGGTCCACGTCTGCACGCTGTTCAGCACGTTCTTCGGGTTCCCGTCCGGGTAGACCCTGTCGAACACCGCGCCGACGATGTGGAAGTCGCTGCGCAGGCTCGGCCCCGCGTTGACCACGAAGATTCGGACGCGGTCGCCGACGTCGACCTGAAGCGGATGCTGCTTGTACTGGAACGCGCGCCCGTTGAACACGACGTGGGTGGCCGCCTTGTCCATCGCCGCATTCCAGTCTCCGAGGTGCACGCCGTTTCGCTCGGGACCCGCGTAGAACTCGCTCTGGACCAGGACGAACTCCTTGTCCGCCTCGGTGCCCCAGCCGTCCTTCGGGTCCACGATGAAGGCCAGGTACATGCCCTGCATGATGTGCATCAGCACGGGCGGCGTGCCGCAGTGCACCATGTAAGCGCCCGGGTCACGCGCAACGAACTCGAACTGCAGCTCCTCGCCCGGCATGATCGTCTTGAAGGCGACATTCATCGGGATGCGCGCCGAGTGGAAGTCGATGGAGTGCGCCATGGGCGCCTCGTTGACCAGCGTGACGCGCACCAGGTCGCCCTGCCTCACGCGCATGACCGGTCCCGGCACGGTGCCGCCGAAAGTCCACCCTTCGTAGAACACGCCCGGCGCGATCTCGATCCGTTCGTGCCTGATCGGGATGCGGTATTCCCTGATCCGGGCGTCGGACGCCGGCTTCAGCTCAGCGACGTAAACGGGCTCCGTGGGTGTGCGGACCGCACCGAAGTCGATGCGTTCCACTTCCGCTTTCGTGCCGGGCCGGAGTGCCGCGTATCCGCCCGCGGCGATCAAGCCGGCGGCGGCGATTTTCAACAGGTAGCTCCGCACTGGCATCTTGGCCTCCAGGGCCATTGTGGTCTCGTCCCGAACCGCACTTGAACCCGGATCCTGCACGTAGTGCCTGAGGTCTGATATTGACGGTTCTGTGGCCCGCAGACCGCTGCTTGGACATGCACGAGTTGATGATCAGGAGAGGCACAGAGCATCTTGCGACCCTTCGTCCGGGCGCTTTCGAGGAGGCTGGCGACGAGAGGAGCACGACCGTCGCTGCTTGCTCGGTCTCGGC
>Ga0207768_100198_pt1 | contig 58306 bp, 72 predicted proteins | sample CeladaPassaB1F01_FD_187478 | JGI IMG/M metagenome (GOLD analysis project Ga0207768, IMG submission 187478) | Cellulose-adapted microbial communities from the Joint BioEnergy Institute, USA - Passage B1F01 (SPAdes) (version 2) | ecosystem: Engineered > Bioreactor > Continuous culture >...
ACCTCATATCGCCTAGTGATGATAGCGGAGAGGAAACACCCGTTCCCATCCCGAACACGGAAGTTAAGCTCTCCAGCGCCGATGGTAGTTGGGGCCAGCGCCCCTGCAAGAGTAGGTCGTCGCTAGGTTAAACCAAAGCACGTCTTTTTCTGTAGGAAAAAAGACGTGCTTTTTTGTTTGGCAGCATCCCGATGTTTCGTTGGTTGAAAAAACGGATATCCTATAATTAGTTGACTTCTCCGGTAACTCTTGCAATTTTTCATAATACATTATATAGTAAAAGTAAGGTCAAATATAGTCAAAGTCAACAAGAAGGCGATGATGTCGGTTCCCCCATGGATCCGTTTGTTATGGGATGGCAACAGGCTTTATCGCCAAGCAGCTTGGTTGTGAGGAAGGTGGGAGGTAGAGTGCCAAACATTTCCGATATTATTGAACAATATTTAAAGCAAGTGCTCAATATGAGCGACCAAGATATCGTTGAAATTAAACGGAGCGAGATCGCTAATAAATTCCGATGTGTCCCATCGCAAATTAACTATGTCATTAATACGCGGTTTACGCTTGAGAGAGGGTATATCGTCGAGAGTAAGCGTGGCGGCGGCGGATATATCCGTATTATGAAAGTGAAGACGAAAAGCGAGGCCCAGCTCATTGATCAGCTGCTCGAGCTCGTCGGCCGCCGCATTAGCCAGTCGAATGCGGAAGATGTGGTAAAACGTCTTGTTGAAGAAAAGGTAATTTCGGAGCGGGAGGCGAAAATGATGTTAAGCGTGATGGATCGCTCCGTGTTATACATTGGTTTGCCCGAGCGGGATGAGCTGCGGGCGCGCATGTTAAAGGCGATGTTGACGTCGCTGAAGTACAAGTAGGGAGGGGGAGGCATTGATTTGTCAAGAATGCAAGCAGCGACCGGCGACGATGCATTTTACGAAAATTGTTAATGGAGAAAAAACGGAATTCCATCTTTGTGAACAATGTGCCAAAGAGCATGGTCACATGTTTATGTTTTACGGTAATGATGACTTTTCACTCAACAACTTGTTAGCAGGGCTGCTTAACTTCCAAGCTCCAATGAAAGAAATGACAGCGAACACGTTTCCAAGTCCGGATTTGCTTCAATGTGAGACGTGCAAGATGACGTACCAACAGTTCACACAAATTGGACGGTTTGGCTGTGCGGACTGTTATCGGACGTTTGCCCGCTACTTGCCGCCGATTTTGAAACGGCTTCATAGCGGAAATAACGTCCATTCAGGGAAAATCCCGAAGCGGAAAGGCGGCGTTCTCCATTTGCGCAAGCAGCTTGCTTTGCTGAAACAAAAGCTCCAAGAACTAGTCGTCCGCGAGGAGTTTGAACGGGCGGCCGAAGTGCGCGACCAAATCCGCTCTTTAGAGGAGGAACTTCGCCAACGCGGAGAGGGGGATATGTAGCGGTATGTCATTTGAGAAGTTTTTCAATACGGCGGTCAGCGCTTGGATGAGCCAAGAGGGACCAGATTCAGACATCGTCTTGAGCAGCCGCATTCGGCTAGCTCGCAATATTGTCGATTTCCGCTTCCCGACATTGTTTGACAGCGAGGAAGCCAAACGAATCGTCGCCCTGTTTGAGCAGACGTTTGTCCACCGTTCATACGGAGGGGCGGGCCGCTTTGAGTTGCTGAAAATGTCGGAGCTTCAGCCCATTGAAAAACGGGTATTAGTAGAAAAGCACTTAATTAGTCCGCATTTGGCGGAGGATTCGCCGTTTGGCGCCTGCCTGCTCTCGGAAAACGAGGAAATTAGCATCATGGTCAATGAAGAGGATCATATCCGCATCCAATGCTTATTTCCGGGGCTGCAGCTTGCTGAGGCGCTCGAGGCGGCGAGCGGATTGGACGACTGGATTGAAGGGCACGTCAACTATGCTTTCGATGAGCGGCTTGGTTACTTAACGAGTTGTCCCACAAACGTCGGGACAGGGCTTCGAGCGTCCGTGATGATGCATCTGCCGGCGCTTGTATTGACGCAACAGATCAACCGCATTATTCCAGCCATCAACCAGCTTGGACTTGTCGTCCGCGGGACATATGGGGAAGGAAGTGAGGCGTTAGGCAACATTTTTCAAATCTCTAACCAGCTCACGCTTGGAAAGTCCGAGGAGGACATTGTCGCTGATTTGCATACGATCGTCCAACAACTGATCACCCAAGAAAGAGCGGCGCGTCAGGCATTAGTGAAAACTTTAGGCATACAATTAGAAGACAAGGTGTTCCGTTCATACGGCATATTGGCCAACTGCCGCGTCATCGAGTCGAAAGAAGCGGCACAATGTTTGTCAGATGTGCGTTTAGGGATCGATTTAGGATATATCAAAAACGTCTCGCGCAATATCTTAAATGAGCTGATGATTTTGACGCAGCCGGGTTTTCTGCAGCAATATGCCGGTGGAGCGCTCCGCCCGGAGGAACGGGATGTCCGGCGGGCGGCATTAATTCGAGAACGTTTAAAGATGGAAGAACGAAGAAAGATGGAGGGTGATGAACGATGATGTTTGGCAGATTCACGGAACGGGCACAAAAGGTGCTGGCGTTGGCGCAGGAAGAAGCCATTCGCCTCGGCCATAACAATATTGGTACGGAACACATCTTGCTCGGGCTGATTCGCGAAGGCGAAGGGATCGCCGCCAAAGCGCTTATGGCGCTTGGGCTTGGCCCGGATAAAATTCAGAAAGAAGTGGAATCGCTCATCGGCCGTGGCAATGAGGTATCGCATACGATCCACTACACGCCGCGGGCGAAAAAAGTGATTGAGCTGTCGATGGATGAAGCACGGAAGCTCGGCCATTCGTATGTCGGCACGGAACATATTTTGCTTGGACTGATCCGCGAGGGCGAAGGAGTGGCGGCCCGTGTGTTGAACAACTTAGGGGTGAGCTTGAACAAGGCGCGCCAACAAGTGTTGCAGCTGCTCGGCAGCAATGAATCGGTATCAGGCCATGGCGGCGGAGGAGCCGCGCATGTAAGCACGCCGACGCTTGACAGTCTCGCCCGCGATTTAACGGCAATCGCTCGTGAAGGGCGGCTTGATCCGGTCATCGGCCGGAGCAAGGAAATCCAGCGTGTCATCGAAGTGCTCAGCCGACGGACGAAAAACAATCCGGTGCTGATCGGGGAGCCGGGTGTTGGGAAAACAGCGATTGCTGAAGGTCTGGCTCAGCAAATTGTCAATAACGAGGTGCCCGAAACGCTGCGCGATAAACGGGTCATGACGCTCGATATGGGGACGGTGGTCGCTGGGACGAAATACCGCGGCGAGTTTGAAGACCGGTTGAAGAAGGTGATGGACGAAATTCGTCAAGCGGGCAACATCATCCTGTTTATTGATGAGCTGCACACGCTAATCGGCGCCGGCGGAGCCGAAGGGGCCATTGATGCGTCGAACATTTTAAAACCGGCGTTGGCGCGCGGGGAACTGCAATGCATTGGCGCGACGACGCTGGATGAGTACCGGAAATACATCGAGAAAGATGCCGCGCTCGAGCGCCGCTTCCAGCCGATTCAGGTCGATGAGCCGACGGTGGAAGAATCGATCCAAATTTTAAAAGGGCTGCGCGACCGCTATGAAGCGCATCATCGCGTCTCGATTTCCGACGAGGCGATCGTGCAGGCGGTCAAATTGTCCGACCGTTACATTACCGACCGTTTTCTGCCGGATAAAGCGATCGATTTGATTGATGAAGCTTGCTCGAAAGTGCGCCTCCGTTCGTTTACAGCGCCGCCGAAACTGAAAGAGCTCGAACAAAAGCTCGAGGAAGTGCGGAAAGAAAAAGACGCGGCTGTACAAAGTCAAGAGTTTGAAAAAGCGGCCTCGTTGCGCGATATGGAACAACGGTTGCGTGAAGAGCTAGAGGAAACGAAACGGGCATGGAAAGAAAAACAGGGCCAAGAAAACTCTGAGGTAACGGTTGAAGATATCGCCGCGGTCGTATCGAGTTGGACCGGCATTCCGGTATCGAAACTGGCCGAGACGGAAACGGAGCGGCTGCTTAAGCTTGAGGAAATTTTGCATGCGCGCGTCGTCGGCCAAGATGAGGCGGTCAAAGCAGTGGCTAAAGCCGTGCGCCGCGCCCGGGCTGGTTTGAAAGATCCGAAGCGTCCGATCGGTTCGTTCATTTTCCTCGGTCCGACCGGCGTCGGGAAAACGGAATTGGCTCGTGCATTGGCAGAGGCGATGTTTGGCGATGAAGACGCCCTCATCCGCATCGACATGTCCGAGTATATGGAAAAACACTCGACATCGCGGCTTATCGGTTCGCCGCCAGGGTATGTCGGCTACGAAGAAGGCGGCCAGCTGACAGAGAAAGTGCGCCGCAAGCCGTACTCGGTCGTTCTCTTGGATGAGATGGAAAAAGCGCACCCAGATGTGTTTAACATTTTGCTGCAAGTATTAGAAGACGGGCGGTTGACCGACTCGAAGGGGCGGACGGTTGATTTTCGCAACACGATTATCATTATGACGTCTAACGTTGGCGCTGATGCGCTGAAACGGAACAAGTATGTCGGCTTTAACATTCAAGATGGAAACCAGCAATATAAGGACATGAAAAGCAAAGTGATGGACGAACTGAAAAAAGCGTTCCGTCCGGAGTTTTTAAACCGGATTGATGAAATTATCGTCTTCCATTCGCTCGAAAAAGATCATCTGAAACAAATTGTCCGCTTGATGGCCGATACGCTTGTGAAGCGGCTGAAGGAGCAAGATATTGATCTTGAACTGACTGAGGCAGCCATTGGGAAGATTGCTGCCGAAGGGTTTGATCCGGAATACGGTGCCCGTCCATTGCGCCGCGCCTTGCAAAAACATATCGAAGACCGTTTGTCCGAGGAATTATTGAAAGGCACGATCGCCAAAGGGCAAAAAGTCGTTGTCGATGTTAAGGACGGCGAGTTTGTCGTTTTGTCGAAACAGGCGGTCGTGTAAAGAAACAGGTATGCGGCAGCTTGCTGCCCATACCTTTTTTATTGGAAACCGTTGTAGAAAGGGTTAGACGGATGGTGAAAAAGAAAACGAAATTCGTTTGCCAAGAATGTGGGTATGAATCAGCCAAATGGCTCGGCCGCTGCCCGGGCTGCCAAACGTGGAATTCGTTTGTTGAAGAAATCGAGCGAGCGAAACCAGCTGCGCGCGGAGCGTTTCTTCACTCAGAGTCATCGGGGCCAGCCAAACCGGTTCCGATTACGGCTGTTACGGCAACACAAGAGCCGCGCATTGAAACGAACAGCGCAGAGCTTAATCGCGTGCTCGGCGGAGGAATCGTCAAAGGCTCGCTCGTTTTAATCGGCGGCGATCCGGGCATCGGCAAATCGACGTTGCTGCTGCAGACATCGGCACAGCTCGCTGCAGCCGGACATACACTGTTGTATATATCGGGCGAGGAGTCGGTGAAGCAAGTGAAGCTGCGTGCCGGACGTCTCCGTGTCGAGTCTAATCAATTGTATGTGTTAGCGGAGTCTGATCTGGAATATATTGTAACAGCCATTGAAACGATTCAGCCTGCTTGTGTTATCGTCGATTCCATTCAGACGGTGTACCGAACGGATATTACATCGGCGCCGGGAAGCGTCGCTCAAGTGCGCGAGTGCACCGCTGAGCTGATGAAAATTGCTAAGACGAAAGGCATCGCCATTTTCATTGTCGGTCATGTGACGAAAGAAGGGGCGATCGCTGGGCCGCGTCTGCTTGAACATATGGTCGATACGGTTCTTTATTTTGAAGGAGAACGGCATCATACGTACCGCATTTTGCGGGCGGTGAAAAACCGCTTTGGTTCAACGAATGAAATTGGCATTTTTGAGATGCGTGATATTGGGTTGCGAGAAGTGGAAAATCCGTCAGAAGTGTTTTTGGAAGAGCGGTCGCGCGGAGCAGCTGGCTCGACAGTTGTCGCGGCAATGGAAGGGACGCGACCCGTTCTCGTTGAAATTCAGGCGCTTGTTTCGCCAACGAGTTTCGGCAATCCAAGAAGGATGGCGACCGGCGTCGACCATAACCGCGTATCGCTGCTTATGGCGGTGCTCGAAAAGCGAGTTGGGTTGCTGTTGCAAAACCAGGATGCTTATTTGAAGGTGGCAGGTGGAGTAAAACTTGATGAGCCGGCTATCGATTTGGCGGTCGCTGTCAGTATCGCCTCGAGTTTCCGAGATCGGCCAACCAATCCGGGTGATGTCATTATTGGCGAGGTGGGCTTGACCGGAGAGGTACGCCGTGTTTCCCGCATTGAACAGCGCGTTCGGGAGGCCGTTAAGTTAGGTTTTTCCCGTGTCATTGTGCCAAAAAACAACTTGGCTGGCTGGCAGCCGCCTGCAGGCATCCATGTGATCGGTGTGTCGCATGTGACCGAGGCGCTTGAGCATACGATGTTATAAGCGGTACAAAATGATTGAACCTTTTGATTTAGATGGACGTAAGAGATAGTAGGAGTCAAAGCGAATCGGCCGTCGTACTAGCCGCTGTCGCTTATAATTACAGTTGCGTGTCAAATGTTCAAAAATGGTTAAAAATTGCCTTCCAATTGGTTTCAAACATTGGAAACTGTTTATAATGTTAGATAGGGAGGTGAAGATGAGCTGATGGTCAAACGTGTTGTACAGCTATTTTTTCTCGCGGTGGGCGGAACTTTGGGGGCTATGTTTTTGCCCGATGTGCTTGAACTGTTGAATGTAAGCGGCATGCCGCTCGTCAATAATTCCTATACGCTGGCGGTGTTAGGTGCGGCGGTGTTCTTTTTGCTGACGTTTTGGCTTGTCGATTATGTCGTTGATATGATTCGTTGGGCTGAAGAAACGCTGGTAAAGGCGCCGGCCGCTGATGTGCTATTTGGCAGTCTCGGGCTGATTTTTGGTCTTATTATCGCGTTTTTAGTCGTTATGCCGTTGCAGTCGTTTCACATTCAGGTGCTGAATACAGTGTTGCCCATTTTTTTGACCGTGCTTCTTGGCTATTTAGGATTTCGCGTTGGTTTAAAGAAACGGAATGAGCTGATGAACTTATTTTCCTTGTCTAATCGCATGGCGAAGAAAAAAGGTGGAGAAGTGGAAAATGAACCGTCAAAAGGCGGTGCGGTGAAAATTTTGGATACGAGCGTTATCATTGATGGACGGATTGCAGATATTTGTCAAACTGGATTTTTGGAAGGGCCGCTTGTCATTCCCCGCTTTGTGTTGGAGGAGCTCCAGCATATCGCTGATTCTTCCGATGTGCTGAAGCGAAACCGCGGCCGCCGTGGCTTGGATATTTTAAATCGCATCCAAAAAGAAATGGCGATGAAAGTGGAAATTCACGAAGCGGATTTTAGTGACGTCCAAGAAGTCGACAGCAAACTCGTTAAGCTGGCGAAACAGCTCCAAGGTGTGGTCGTCACGAACGATTTCAATTTAAATAAAGTGTGCGAGCTCCAAAACGTGCGCGTTCTCAATATCAACGATTTAGCGAACGCCGTCAAACCGGTCGTGCTGCCGGGCGAAGAGCTGAATGTGCATGTCATCAAAGACGGTAAAGAGCATAACCAAGGTGTCGCCTATTTGGATGATGGGACGATGATCGTTGTCGAAGACGGAAAAGAATATATCGGCAAACGGGTTGACGTCCTGGTCACCAGCGTGTTACAAACATCTGCAGGGAGAATGATTTTTGCGAAACTGAAATTGCTGCAAAAGGCGCTGTAAAAAGAACAGGGGAAACGTCCAATGAATTACGAAGCGATCATATTGGCGGCCGGACAAGGGAAGCGGATGAACGCCGGCATGAACAAGCAATTTATTGAACTTGGCGGCGAGCCGCTCATCGTTCGGACGCTGAAAGTGTTCGAGGGCGATGAGCGGTGCACCGGCATTGTCCTTGTCGTCAACCCGGCCGAACGGAGCCGATTTGAGCAGCTGCTTGAATGCCACTGCATTCGAAAAATCGTGGCGATCACCAATGGCGGACAGGAGCGGCAACATAGCGTTTATAACGGACTGAAGGCGCTGAGGGGAGGGGGGATTGTCCTCATTCATGACGGCGCCCGCCCGTTTGTTCGCGTCCGGCATTTGCATGAGCTGGCCGATGCCGCGGTTCAGTACGGCGCGGCCATTCCGGCGGTGCGGGTGAAAGACACGATCAAAAAAGCGGGCGGCTTGTTTGTTGAACAGACGATTGATCGTTCCAGCTTGTGGGCGGTGCAAACGCCACAAGCTTTTCGTCTGTCTTTAATCATGCAAGCGCATGAAGAGGCGAAAAAAGCCGGTTATCTTGGCACAGACGATGCCAGTCTTGTCGAGCGGCTCGGCAAACCGGTGAAAATATTGGAAGGGGATTACCGCAACATTAAGCTGACAACTCCAGAAGACCTTTTGTTTGCCGAGGCGATTTTGGCGAGCCGTATTACGGAGTAGATGGAGGTGAAGAGATGTTTCGCATTGGACAAGGGTTCGACGTCCATCAACTGGTTGAAGGGCGTCCGCTCATGATTGGCGGTGTACATATTCCGTATGAGAAAGGGCTGCTTGGCCATTCCGACGCCGATGTACTGCTTCACGCGGTGGCGGATGCATGCCTTGGGGCGATTGGTGCCGGTGATATCGGACGGCATTTTCCAGATACGGATCCGCGCTATAAAGATGCTGACTCAACCGAGTTGCTTGCCCACGTATGGGAGCTCGTCCGGAAAGAAGGGTATACGCTAGTTAATGTGGACTGCACCATTATCGCACAAAAGCCGAAGATGGCGCCGTATATCGAGGACATGAAGGCGATGATCGCCCGGTTGCTCGAAGCCGAGCGTTCCCAAGTGAATGTGAAGGCGACAACGACAGAAAAACTTGGATTCACTGGGCGTGAAGAAGGGATTGCCGCCCAGGCGGTCGTATTGCTGCAAAAGAGCGAGGTGTAATATTTTGGTGATGCTATGCCTATAGAGACCTATTGGGAGCGATGGCATGAAGGTGCAAAAGCATTCCGGATCCGCGTTTTTCGCTCGGGGCGTGAAGGCGTTGCGCGGAAGAGGATAGCGTCGGCAGTGCAGCGCTGATGAGGCGAGCGATCCGTTTTGAACTTTGCCGCGATAAACGGTACAATAATAGCACAAGCTTTAATGGAAGTGGAGGTTTGGACGATGGCAAAAGATGTGCGCGTGCGCTATGCGCCGAGCCCGACTGGTCATTTGCATATCGGCGGGGCGCGGACAGCGCTGTTTAACTATTTGTTTGCCCGTCATCACGGCGGAAAGATGGTCGTCCGCATCGAGGATACGGATATTGAACGGAACGTCGAAGGCGGCGAACAGTCGCAGCTTGAAAACTTAAAATGGCTCGGCATTGATTACGACGAATCAGTTGACAAAGACGGTGGCTACGGGCCGTACCGGCAGACGGAGCGGCTTGATATCTACCGGAAGTATGTAAACGAATTGCTCGAAAAAGGGTATGCGTACAAATGTTTTTGCACACCGGAAGAGCTCGAGCGGGAGCGGGAAGAGCAACGGGCAGCGGGTATTGCCGCTCCGCAATACAGCGGCAAATGCCGCCATTTAACGCCGGAACAAGTCGCCGAACTTGAAGCGCAAGGGAAACTGTATACGATCCGCTTGAAGGTGCCGGAAGGGAAAACGTATGAAGTGGACGATTTAGTGCGCGGCAACGTAACTTTTGAATCAAAAGATATCGGTGATTGGGTGATTGTGAAGGCGAACGGCATTCCGACGTACAACTTTGCTGTCGTCATTGATGACCATTTGATGGAAATCAGCCATGTGTTTCGCGGCGAGGAGCATTTGTCTAATACGCCGAAACAGCTCATGGTGTATGAATATTTCGGTTGGGAGCCGCCGCAGTTCGCCCATTTGACATTGATTGTCAACGAACAGCGGAAAAAGCTGTCCAAGCGCGATGAATCGATCATTCAGTTTGTCTCGCAATATAAAGAGCTCGGTTATTTGCCGGAGGCGATGTTCAACTTTTTCACCCTCCTTGGCTGGTCGCCGGAAGGGGAAGAAGAAATTTTTACGAAAGACGAACTGATCCGCATGTTCGATGTCGGTCGGCTGTCGAAATCGCCATCGATGTTTGATACGAAGAAACTCACATGGATGAACAACCAATATATCAAAAAACTTGATCTCGACCGGCTTGTCGAGCTGGCGCTGCCGCATTTGGTGAAAGCCGGGCGCCTGCCGGCGGACATGAGCGATGAGCAGCGGCAATGGGCGCGTGATTTGATTGCCCTGTACCAAGAGCAAATGAGCTATGGGGCGGAGATCGTCCCGCTTTCTGAGCTGTTCTTTAAAGAAGAAGTCGAATATGAAGACGAAGCCCGCCAAGTGCTTGCGGAAGAACAAGTGCCGGACGTGCTTTCCGCCTTTTTGGCGAATGTGCGCGAGCTTGAACCGTTTACGGCCGATGAGATTAAAGCGGCAATCAAGGCGGTGCAAAAATCGACTGGGCAAAAAGGGAAGAAGCTGTTTATGCCGATCCGCGCCGCAGTGACCGGGCAAACGCATGGACCGGAGCTGCCGTTTGCCATTCAGCTGCTTGGCAAACAAAAGGTGATGGAACGTCTCGAACGAGCGCTGCAAGAAAAATTTTAGTTGATCTTGTATGCACGTTTGTTTTGCGTCTGTGGTATAATAATACAAAGTTTGTCGGCTGAACAAGCACATATAGTGGGAAAGCGTTGACGAGGAGAAGTAGGAGGCATCGGCATTCCAGAGAGAATCGCCTTGGCTGGGAGCGATTTATGTCCGGTGTTATCTGAAATGCGCCTCGGAGCCTCCCTTCGAACCGGAACAGAGACGTTCTGCAGTAGAGGGGAGCGGAGTATCTCCGTTATCGGACTCGAGCGAGCGAAACGGCGCATCCGTTTCGCTAAACAGAGTGGAACCGCGCCAAAAGCGTCTCTGTGTCTTCGGCACAGGGGCGCTTTTTTATTCATTATCATCAAATGGGGTGGAGGGAGGACGCTATGTTTAAAACATTAAAAGAAGACATCGAAGTCATTTTTGAGCAAGACCCGGCAGCAAGAAGCTATTTGGAAGTCATTTTAACATATTCCGGCTTGCATGCCATCTGGGCGCACCGGGTCGCTCATGCGCTTTACAAACGGAAATTTTTCTTTCTTGCCCGTTTGATTTCGCAAATTAGCCGCTTTTTCACCGGAATTGAAATCCATCCAGGTGCAAAAATCGGCCGCCGCTTTTTCATCGATCACGGCATGGGCGTGGTCATTGGCGAGACGTGCGAAATCGGTGACAACGTCACTGTCTACCAAGGAGTCACATTAGGCGGGACGGGGAAAGAAAAAGGGAAACGTCATCCGACGATTAAAGACAACTGTTTGATCGCTGCCGGTGCGAAAGTGCTTGGTTCGATTACGATCGGGGAAAATTCAAAGATCGGCGCCGGGTCGGTCGTGTTGAAAGATGTGCCGCCCAACTCAACGGTTGTCGGCATCCCCGGCCGCGTTGTTGTACGCGACGGGGTGAAGGTGAAAAAAGATTTAAACCATACCGATTTGCCGGATCCGATCGCCGACCGATTCCGAGAGCTTGAGGCCGAAATCGCCCGGCTGCAAAGTGAGCTTGAGGCATTGAAACACCAAGAAAGGAAGAGCGGATATGAGCAGCATACGGCTTTATAATACATTGACGCGAAAAAAGGAAACGTTTGAGCCGCTTGAACCAAACAAAGTAAAAATGTATGTATGCGGCCCGACGGTTTATAATTATATTCATATCGGCAATGCCCGCGCCGCCATTGTCTTTGACACGATCCGCCGCTATTTGGAATTCCGCGGCTATGATGTGACATATGTGTCCAACTTTACGGATGTGGACGATAAGCTGATCAGGGCCGCCCGCGAGCTCGGCGAGAGCGTTCCGACGATCGCTGAACGGTTTATTGAGGCATATTTTGCGGACATCCAGGCGCTCGGCTGCAAAAAAGCGGATATCCATCCGCGCGTGACAGAAAATATTGGAACTATTATCGAATTTATTCAAGCGCTTATTGATAAAGGGTATGCGTACGAAGTGGACGGCGACGTATACTATCGGACGCGCAAGTTCCCCGGCTACGGCAAACTGTCGCATCAGTCGATCGACGAACTGCAGGCGGGGGCGCGCATTGAAGTGGGGGAAAAGAAAGACGATCCGCTCGATTTTGCCCTTTGGAAAGCTGCAAAAGAAGGAGAGATTTCTTGGGACAGCCCATGGGGGAAAGGGCGGCCCGGTTGGCATATTGAATGCTCGGCGATGGCGCGCAAATATTTAGGCGATACGATCGATATTCATGCCGGCGGCCAAGACTTGACGTTTCCGCACCATGAAAACGAAATTGCCCAGTCAGAGGCGCTGACTGGCAAACCGTTTGCGAAATATTGGCTGCACAATGGGTATTTAAATATTGACAACGAAAAAATGTCGAAGTCGCTCGGCAATTTTGTGCTCGTTCACGATATCATCAAGCAGATTGATCCGCAAGTGTTGCGTTTCTTTATGTTATCGGTGCACTACCGCCACCCGATCAACTACAGCGAGGAACTGCTTGAGAGCGCGCGGCGTGGGCTCGAACGGTTGAAGACAGCATACGGCAACTTGCAGCATCGGCTTGGGTCGAGCACGAACTTAACTGACAACGACGATGAGTGGCTTTTGCGCCTCGCGGATATTCGTGCCTCGTTCATCCGCGAAATGGACGACGATTTCAACACAGCGAACGGCATGGCTGTATTGTTTGAATTGGCAAAACAGGCCAATTTGTACTTGCAGGAGAAAACGACGTCTGAGAATGTCATTCACGCGTTTTTGCATGAGTTTGAGAAGCTGATGGATGTGCTCGGCCTTACTTTGAAACAAGAGGGGATGCTTGACGAAGAAATTGAGGAGCTGATCCGCCAGCGCAATGAAGCGCGAAAAAATCGTGACTTTGCCTTAGCTGACCGCATTCGTGATGAGCTGAAAGCGAAAAAGATCATTTTGGAAGATACGCCGCAAGGGACGAGATGGAAACGGGGATCGTAAACGATGGCGCAGTTTGAAAGGCTCCATGATGTGAAACAATTAAATGGTTTGGCGCTTGCTTATATCGGCGACGCCGTTTATGAGGTATATGTGCGCCGCTATTTGCTTGCGACTGGCAACGTTCGGCCGCACGAGCTGCATCGGCGGGCGATCCGCTACGTAGCAGCGCGGGCGCAGGCGAAAGCTATTTTAGCTTTGCTTGATGAAGACGTGTTGACCGACGAGGAAAAAGCTATTGTCCGCCGCGGCCGCAACGCTAAATCCGGTACGGTTCCGAAAAACACGGATGTTCAGACGTATCGACATAGCACAGCGTTTGAAGCGTTAATCGGATACCATTTTTTAAAAAACGATGAAAAGCGAGTCGATGAGTTGATTGCTCGTTCATTAGCCATTATTGAAAAGGAAGAAAGGGCGTCGGAATGATGGATTACATTATCGGCAGAAATCCGGTTATTGAAGCGCTCAAATCGGGGCGCGACATCAATAAAATTTGGATCGCCGAAGGAGCGCAACGCCACGCCGTCGAGCCTGTTCTTGAATGGGCGAAGCGGCGGGGCGTGCTCGTCCAATATGTCCCGAAGCGCAAGCTCGATCAAATGGCCGAAGGGGCGCACCAAGGGGTCATTGCCCAGGCGGCGGCGTACCGCTACTATGAGGTCGATGACTTATTCGCCCGCGCCGCTGAACGCGGTGAGGCGCCGTTTTTCCTCGTTTTGGACGAGCTCGAGGATCCGCATAATTTAGGTGCGATCATGCGCACAGCTGATGCGGTTGGGGCGCATGGTCTCATCATCCCGAAACGGCGCTCAGTCGGGTTGACGCCAACGGTCGCGAAGGCGTCAACCGGAGCGATTGAGCATGTTCCGGTTGCACGCGTGACGAACTTGGCGCGGACGATCGACGAGTTGAAAGAGCGGGGAGTATGGGTGGCCGGCACCGATGCGTCCGCCAAAGATGACTACCGTTCGTTGGACGGCACGATGCCGCTGGCACTTGTGATCGGCAGTGAAGGAAAAGGCATTAGCCGCTTAGTGCTCGAAAAGTGTGATTTTCTATTTCAGCTGCCGATGCGCGGGCATGTCACTTCGCTCAACGCTTCCGTTGCCGCCAGCCTGCTCATGTATGAGGTGTATCGGAAGCGGTATCCATTAGGAGAATAACCGATGAACATTTTGATTGTTGACGGCTATAACATCATCGGGGCATGGCCGGCGCTGCGCCGGTTAAAAGAAGAGGGCGATCTGGCCGCGGCAAGGGATTTGTTGATTGACAAAATGGCGGATTACAAAGGGTTCACCGGAGATCATGTCATGATTGTTTTTGACGCCCACCTTGTGCAAGGGAACGAAAAAAAGTATAAAAATTACGATGTTGACGTCATTTTTACGAAGGAAAATGAAACAGCAGATGAACGGATTGAACGGTTGGCGAAAACGCTAATGAATGCGCGCACAAAGGTGTATGTAGCAACATCTGATTATACGGAGCAATGGACGGTGTTTAGCCAAGGCGCTTTGCGCAAATCAGCGCGTGAACTGCTGTACGAAATCGAGGCGGTCGAGCGGGACATTTCCAAAAAATTGCGGGATATCAAACAGCGCACTCCGATCTCGAAAATGCCGCTCAATGATCAAGTTGCCCAAATTTTCGAAAAATGGAGAAGAGGGCAAAAATGAGCGGTTGACGCTGTAAAAATTTGTACTGTATAATAAAAATTAGCGATTGATGCGGTCGGGGGGATCAGCGTGGGGGAATGCTTCAAAGTGGACAAAGCAAGGGATTATCAACGGCTTGAGGATGAACAGCTTGTCGCACTCGTTCATAAAGGGGATGGGGAAGCGCTTGATTTTTTAATTCACAAATACCAAAACTTTGTGCGCGCTAAAGCCCGCTCGTATTTTTTAGTTGGAGCCGATCGAGAAGACATCGTGCAGGAAGGAATGATCGGGCTGTATAAGGCTGTCCGTGATTTTAAGGGGGACAAGCTCTCTTCATTTAAAGCGTTTGCAGAACTTTGCATCACAAGGCAAATGATCACCGCCATTAAAACGGCGACCCGCCAAAAACACATTCCGCTCAACTCTTACGTTTCTTTGGACAAGCCCATTTATGATGATGAATCAGACCGGACGCTTATGGATGTGTTGTCGGGCACGCAGGCGACAGATCCAGAAGAATTGATAGTCAACCGCGAGGAGGTCGATGATATTGAGCTGAAGATGACGGAGCTGCTCAGCGACCTCGAGCGGAAAGTGCTTGCCTTATATTTGGACGGACGATCGTATCAAGAGATTTCTGAAGAGTTGAATCGCCACGTCAAATCGATTGACAATGCCTTGCAACGCGTCAAACGGAAGCTCGAGAAGTATTTGGAATACCGGGAAATTAGCTTGTAGACGGCGCACCGGCTTGCAGCAAGGGTGGACCAAAAGATGGCATTGACAGCAGAAACATTGATATGATAAATTTTTATGGACATCCTGCAGGAACGGTGGAATGTTGATGCGTCAAAAAGTCACATTGGCTTGCCCGCAGTGCGGAAGCCGAAATTATACAACTACAAAACAGATCGGCCGCCTTGGTGAGCGCTTGACGGCCAACAAATTTTGTCCAGTATGCAGAAAACATACTGTCCATCGCGAAACAAAGTGAGCGATGGGGACAGTTTGGAGCGATCGTGGAGGTACGAGTGATGCAGCGATTAACCAATTTTTTAAAAGAAGTCGTGCGCGAACTGAAAAAGGTAAGTTGGCCAAATCGAAAAGAGTTAGTCAACTACACGGCGATTGTGTTGGCTACGGTGGCGTTTTTCACTGTCTTTTTTGCCGTTGTCGATCTTGGCATTTCGCAATTAATTCGTTTTGTGTTTGAATAAGCAGACGAATGGTATGCTATAATGAAAGATAATTGTACGATGATGGAACCCGGCGACGGGTTTTTGTTTTGCATAAAAACAAAATGAAAACCGCCTAGGGAGGCTCGCTGATGGAGAAAAATTGGTATGTCGTCCATACATATTCGGGATACGAAAATAAGGTGAAAACGAATTTGGAAAAACGTGTTGAATCAATGGGGATGCAAGATAAAATTTTCCGCGTTGTCGTCCCAGAGGAGACGGAAACGGACATTAAGAACGGAAAACGGAAAACAACAAAAAAGAAAGTCTTCCCTGGCTATGTGCTCGTTGAAATGGTTATGACCGACGATTCATGGTACGTTGTGCGCAACACGCCTGGTGTGACCGGATTCGTCGGTTCGAGCGGAGCCGGTTCGAAACCAACGCCGCTCATGGAAGAAGAAGTGAAGATGATTTTGAAGCGGATGGGCATGCCGCTTGCTGAAGTCGAGGTCGATTATGAGGTGAATGAGAGCGTCCGAATTAAAGAAGGACCTTTTGCGAATTTCACTGGAAAAATTGAAGCGATTGACCTAGATAAACAGAAAGTGAAGCTGCTTGTCGACATGTTCGGGCGCGAGACACGGATGGAGCTGGAGTTTTCGCAAATCGAAAAAATCTAATGGAAAAGAACTTGCAATCACTATTGAAAAGTGATACTATTTTAAAGTCGGTATGTCTTGGTTTTTAGACAAGGCATACAGCGATGAACTTATACGGGCTGTATAAGGGAGCAAACGTGCTTTATGCGCTGATCCTCTCGATGGAAGCGGGAGATATCGAAGCGGCTCATTAAGTCGGAGCCGAACGAGTGGGAGGGGCAATCCCTATTACCACATCACGGACTTAAGGAGGTGTGTCTCGTGGCGAAAAAAGTAATCAAGATCGTCAAACTGCAAATTCCTGCAGGGAAAGCAAATCCGGCGCCGCCAGTAGGTCCTGCGTTAGGTCAAGCCGGTGTTAATATTATGGCGTTTTGTAAAGAGTTTAATGCTCGTACCGCTGACCAAGCAGGGTTGATCATTCCGGTTGAAATTACGGTTTTTGAAGACCGTTCATTTACATTCATCACGAAAACGCCGCCAGCTGCTGTATTGCTGAAAAAAGCAGCCGGCATCGAATCGGGATCCGGCGAACCGAACCGCAACAAAGTAGCGACGATCAAACGCGACAAAGTGCGCGAGATTGCCGAGCTGAAAATGCCGGATTTGAACGCAGCGAGCATTGAAGCAGCCATGCGCATGGTTGAAGGCACGGCTCGCAGCATGGGCATCGTGATTGAAGACTAAGGCCGGCGTGTTGTCCGAGGAGGTTGCGTATTCCGCAACCTCTCTCTCCATGGGTAAAAAAGCGTTTGGTATTCGTTGGATCAAAGATCAACCGCCTCAGAAGGCAGCTTTCCGCTGAGTCATTGACCTGCGGAAAAGGCGAAGGTTGTTTCATCGTGGGAGGTTTTTTCCGCTAAAACCACAATCAAGGAGGACTTTGATATGCCGAAAAGAGGAAAAAAATACTTAGAAGCGTTGAAGCTCGTTGACCGCTTCAAAGCCTATCCGATTGCTGAAGCGATCGAGCTCGTGAAAAAAACGAACGTCGCCAAATTTGACGCGACGGTTGAAGTTGCATTTCGTTTAGGGGTTGACCCGAAAAAAGCGGACCAACAAATTCGCGGTGCTGTTGTCCTTCCGCACGGCACAGGGAAAGTGGCGCGCGTGTTGGTGTTTGCAAAAGGGGAAAAAGCGAAAGAAGCAGAAGCAGCTGGCGCTGACTATGTCGGCGATACGGAATATATCAACAAAATTCAACAAGGTTGGTTTGACTTCGATGTCGTTGTTGCCACGCCGGACATGATGGGCGAAGTCGGGAAACTCGGCCGCATTTTAGGGCCGAAAGGGTTAATGCCAAACCCGAAAACGGGTACGGTCACGTTTGATGTGACAAAAGCCGTGCAAGAAATTAAAGCTGGTAAAGTAGAATACCGTGTCGATAAAGCTGGCAACATTCACGTGCCAATCGGCAAAGTCTCGTTTGACAATGAAAAATTAGCGGAAAACTTCGCGACGGTTTATGAAGCAATTTTGAAAGCGAAGCCGGCAGCGGCTAAAGGGACGTATGTCAAAAACGTAACGATTACGTCGACGATGGGCCCTGGCATTAAAGTTGACCCGGCGACCGTAGCGGTTGCGCAATAACGGTTGACTTTTGCCGATCAATCTGATAAAATGTCCTTTGGCTGAACAAGCGAATATCATTTGTACCGTAGACAGTAGGTGCCCGTTGGAGGCTTAATTTCCTACCGAGGTATGTGGACGATAGACAGCGCGCCGCCCGCGGTGCGTTGAACGATACCTCCATGTCTACGCAGCATGGAGGTTTTTTATTGAACCGCCAAACGGTATAAGTGGTATTCCACTATTTTCTTTGCAGGAGGTGCAGGACGTGTCGAGCGCGATTGAACTGAAAAAACAAGTGGTCGCTGAGATCGCGGATAAATTCCGTGCCAGCAAGGCGACCGTCATCGTCGATTACCGCGGCTTGAACGTGGCGGAAATGACCGAGTTGCGCAAACAGCTGCGCGAGGCAGGCATTGAGTTTAAAGTGTACAAAAACACGATGACCCGCCGGGCGCTCGCGGAAATCGGCTTGGAAGGATTGGATGAGGTGTTTACCGGCCCGAACGCCATCGCGTTCAGCAATGAAGATGTCGTAGCGCCGGCGAAAATTTTAAGTGACTTTGCGAAAACGCATGAGGCGTTGGAAATCAAAGGCGGCGTCATCGAAGGAAACGTCGCCAGCAAGGAAGAAATCGACGCCTTGGCAAAACTTCCGTCCCGCGAAGGGTTGCTCTCGATGTTGCTTAGCGTTCTTCAAGCCCCGATCCGCAACTTTGCGCTTGCGGTCAAAGCGGTGGCCGACAAACAAGAGGAACAAGGTGCGTAATGGCGCATATCGATGTGCATAACAAACATTATACAAGGAGGAAACGATGATGACGAAAGAACAAATCATTGAAGCAGTGAAAAATATGACGGTATTGGAATTAAACGAATTAGTAAAAGCCATCGAAGAAGAATTCGGCGTAACGGCCGCAGCTCCGGTTGTTGTCGCTGGCGGTGCAGCAGCTGGCGCTGAAGCAGCGGCTGAGAAAACAGAATTTGACGTCATCCTCGCTGATGCTGGTGCGCAAAAAATTAAAGTCATCAAAGTTGTTCGCGAAATCACTGGCCTCGGCTTGAAAGAAGCGAAAGACTTGGTTGACAACACGCCGAAACCGATCAAAGAAGCTGTTTCGAAAGAAGAAGCTGAAGAAATTAAAGCAAAACTTGAAGAAGTTGGCGCGAAAATCGAAGTCAAGTAATGGTGTCGCTATAAATAGAGAGGCTGGCCCGGGCAAGGGCGGCCTCTTTTTTGTTACACTATATATTGAAGCCAATGCGGCTTGTGTCGATAGAGGAGGGATGACGGTGAGTGAACATTATTATTCAGCGAATCCGACGTCCGAACGAAATCCGCAAACGTGGACGTTTACATTGCGCGGGCACGAGTTCCGCTTTACGACCGACAGCGGAGTATTTTCAAAACGCGAGGTTGATTTTGGCACACGTTTACTGATTGAAACGTTTCAAGAACCGGACGTTGCCGGCGATGTGTTAGACGTCGGCTGTGGGTACGGCCCGATCGGGCTTGCCTTAGCCCAATCGTTTCCTAACCGGCGCGTCCACATGATCGATGTCAATGAACGGGCGTTGGAGCTAGCCGAAGCAAACAAACGGGCGAACGGCATCCGTAATGTGAACATTTATAAAAGCGACTTGTTTTCGGAAGTGGGGGAACAGCAATTTGCGGCGGTGGTCACCAATCCGCCGATCCGAGCCGGCAAGCGGGTTGTTCATGCGATCTTTGAACAAAGCCGGGATCACTTAGTCGATAACGGGGAACTATGGGTGGTCATTCAAAAGAAACAAGGCGCCCCATCCGCGTTGCAAAAGTTACACGAGTGGTTTGCTGCTGTTGAGGTCGTCGTGAAGAAAAAGGGGTATTATATCATAAAGGCGAAAAAATGTTGACACCGTTTTTTTATTGTGATAGCATTATAAAATGCTAAATATGCACATTTCCCGTGTAAAGGGGATGACGTATAATTTTGGGAACAATGGAAAAAATGATAAAATCAATAACCAGCTAAACATATGGTTTTCTACTGGATAGAAACCATTTTCTTTTTTTCTCTCCATCCAACGCCTGGGTTCCTCGCGCCGGAAACATATTGAATCCCCTGAATGAAACGGTGGTTTCACAGCTAGCCCGTTTCCATCCGGACGACGAGGGTCAGCCGCATGCATGCCTAGCGCTTTGCCCCGGAATGACGGAGCGGCCAGACCGCCTTGGCGGTATATCCTGCCAAGCCAAGTGGATGGGCGCGATGTTCCGCTTCCGGTTTTCACTAATGTCTACATTTGAGGGGTGAATCACTCTTGACAGGCCGACTGGTTCAATATGGGCGACACCGCCAACGAAGAAGTTATGCACGCATTAGCGAAGTGCTGGAATTGCCGAACTTAATTGAAATTCAGACGTCCTCCTATCAATGGTTTCTCGATGAAGGGCTGCGGGAAATGTTCAAGGAAATTTCCCCGATCGAAGACTTTTCCGGCAATCTTTCTCTTGAATTTATCGACTATAGCTTAGGGGAGCCGAAATACTCGGTTGAAGAGGCAAAAGAGCGCGATGTTACATATGCCGCGCCGCTTCGCGTGAAAGTTCGCCTCATCAATAAAGAGACAGGTGAAGTGAAAGAGCAAGACGTGTTTATGGGTGACTTTCCGTTGATGACGGAAACCGGCACGTTTATCATCAACGGTGCCGAACGCGTCATTGTTTCTCAGCTCGTCCGCTCGCCAAGCGTCTATTACAGCGATAAAGTCGATAAAAATGGGAAACGTGGCTATTCGGCGACAGTGATTCCAAACCGCGGCGCATGGCTCGAATATGAAACTGATGCAAAAGACGTCGTTTACGTCCGCATCGACCGCACCCGTAAACTGCCTGTTACGGTGCTTCTTCGTGCGCTTGGGTTCAGCTCGGACCAAGAAATCATTGACTTGCTCGGCGATAACGAATATTTGCGCAATACGCTCGAAAAAGATAATACCGACAGCACAGAAAAAGCGTTGATCGAAATTTACGAGCGCCTCCGCCCAGGCGAGCCGCCGACGCTGGAGAACGCGAAAAGTTTGCTCGCTTCGCGCTTTTTTGATCCGAAACGCTATGATTTAGCGAGCGTAGGGCGCTATAAAATCAACAAAAAACTCCATATTAAAAACCGTTTGTTTAACCAACGGCTGGCGGAAACGATTGCCGATCCGGAAACGGGAGAAGTCATCGCCGAAGCCGGAACGATGATCGACCGCCGGACGTTGAACCGTCTGTTGCCGTATTTAGAAAAGGGCGTCGGACTGCGGGTGTATCGGCCGGTTGAAGGGGTGGCCGACGGGCAAATTTCGGTGCAAACGGTAAAAATCTATGCGCCAAATGATCCGGACAATGAAAAAGTCATCAACGTCATCGGCAATGGTTTTATTTCCGAAGATGTGAAACATATTACACCGCCGGACATTATTGCGTCGATCAGCTACTTTTTTAACTTGCTTCATGGTGTCGGTGACACGGATGATATCGATCATTTAGGCAACCGCCGCCTTCGTTCGGTTGGCGAATTGCTGCAAAACCAGTTCCGCATTGGTTTGTCGCGCATGGAACGCGTTGTGCGCGAGCGCATGTCGATCCAGGATACAAACACGATTACACCGCAGCAGCTGATCAACATTCGCCCGGTGATTGCGGCGATTAAAGAATTTTTTGGCAGTTCGCAGCTGTCACAGTTTATGGACCAAACGAACCCGCTGGCTGAGTTGACGCACAAGCGCCGTCTTTCCGCTCTCGGTCCCGGCGGATTGACGCGCGAACGCGCCGGATTTGAAGTGCGCGACGTCCACTATTCACACTATGGGCGGATGTGTCCAATTGAGACGCCAGAAGGTCCGAACATCGGGTTGATCAACTCGCTGTCCACTTATGCGAAAGTGAACAAATTCGGTTTTATTGAAACGCCGTATCGTCGTGTCGATCCAGAAACAGGGAAAGTCACCGATCAAATTGATTATTTAACGGCCGACGAGGAAGACAACTATGTCGTGGCGCAAGCGAATGTGCCTCTGGCTGAAGATGGAACGTTCCTTGAGGAAAATGTCATCGCCCGTTTCCGTGGTGAAAACATTGTCGTCAAACGCGACCGTGTCGACTATATGGACGTTTCGCCAAAACAAGTTGTTTCTGCAGCAACGGCGTGTATTCCGTTTTTGGAAAACGACGACTCAAACCGTGCTTTGATGGGGGCGAACATGCAACGTCAAGCGGTGCCGCTGTTGCAGCCGGAGGCGCCGATCGTCGGTACGGGAATGGAGTACGTCTCGGCAAAAGATTCAGGAGCGGCTGTGATCTGCAAGCATCGAGGCATCGTTGAACGCGTTGAGGCGAAGGAAATCTGGGTGCGGCGTCTCATTGAGGTAGACGGCAAAGAAGTCAAGGGCGATTTGGATAAATACCGCCTGCTCAAGTTCATCCGTTCGAACCAAGGCACATGCTACAACCAACGACCGATTGTGAAAAAAGGCGACATCGTTGAAAAAGGCGAAATTTTAGCTGACGGTCCATCGATGGACAAAGGCGAGCTGGCGCTCGGCCGCAACGTGCTCGTCGCCTTTATGACGTGGGACGGTTACAACTACGAAGACGCGATCATTATGAGCGAGCGGCTCGTCAAAGAGGACGTGTATACGTCGATCCATATTGAAGAATATGAAGCTGAATCGCGCGATACGAAGCTTGGCCCGGAGGAAATTACCCGCGACATCCCGAATGTCGGGGAAGACGCGCTCAAAAACTTAGATGAGCGCGGCATCGTCCGCATTGGCGCGGAAGTGAAAGATGGCGACTTGCTCGTCGGTAAAGTGACGCCGAAAGGAATGACTGAACTGACCGCCGAGGAGCGGCTGCTGCATGCGATCTTCGGAGAAAAAGCGCGTGAAGTCCGTGATACGTCGTTGCGCGTCCCGCACGGCGGCGGCGGCATTGTCCTTGACGTGAAAGTATTCAATCGTGAAGATGGCGATGAGCTTCCCCCCGGTGTCAACCAGCTCGTACGCGTTTACATTGTCCAAAAACGGAAAATTTCCGAGGGAGACAAAATGGCGGGCCGCCACGGGAACAAAGGGGTTATTTCCCGCATTCTTCCGGAGGAAGATATGCCGTTTTTGCCGGATGGCACGCCGGTCGATATTATGTTGAACCCGCTCGGCGTCCCATCGCGGATGAACATCGGGCAAGTATTTGAACTGCATCTCGGCATGGCGGCGAGAAAGCTTGGATTGCATATCGCTTCTCCAGTCTTTGATGGGGCTACGGAGGAAGATGTGTGGAACATTCTCGAAGAGGCCGGCATGGCGCGCGATGCGAAAACCGTGCTGTATGACGGCCGGACGGGAGAGCCGTTTGACAACCGCGTTTCGGTCGGTATTATGTATATGATCAAGCTCGCCCACATGGTCGACGACAAGCTCCACGCTCGTTCCACCGGACCGTATTCGCTCGTCACTCAACAGCCGCTCGGCGGCAAGGCGCAATTTGGCGGCCAGCGCTTTGGCGAGATGGAAGTATGGGCGCTTGAGGCATACGGGGCAGCGTATACGCTGCAAGAAATTTTGACCGTCAAGTCCGACGATGTCGTCGGCCGTGTCAAAACGTATGAAGCGATCGTCAAAGGGGAAAACATTCCGGAGCCGGGTGTGCCGGAGTCGTTTAAAGTGTTGATTAAAGAGTTGCAAAGCCTAGGCATGGACGTCACGATTTTGACGAGTGATGAACAAGAAATCAACATGGAAAACTTTGATGATGATGACGACCATGCGCCGGATGCCATGATGGTAGATGTTAGACCGGCTGAACCGGAAGAAGTTGACGAAGAAAAAGATGCGGTGACGAAAGAGTAACCGGCAATGGCGGCTAGGCGGGGCGCGTTCCCCGCCATAGACCGTTAAAGCGAACGGATGACAAACAAGCCACGGAGTAAAACCGACGGATCAAAGAGGGAGGTATACCCCTTGCTAGATGTCAATAAGTTTGAGTACATGAAAATCGGACTCGCTTCTCCGGAAAAAATCCGCTCCTGGTCGTACGGCGAGGTCAAAAAGCCGGAAACGATCAACTATCGGACGTTAAAACCGGAAAAAGACGGCCTGTTTTGCGAGCGCATTTTCGGTCCGACAAAAGACTGGGAGTGCCACTGCGGCAAATATAAGCGCGTTCGCTACAAAGGGGTTGTTTGCGACCGATGCGGCGTCGAAGTGACGCGTTCAAAAGTCCGCCGCGAACGGATGGGTCATATCGAGCTCGCTGCTCCGGTTTCACACATTTGGTACTTTAAAGGCATCCCGAGCCGGATGGGGCTTGTGCTTGACATGTCGCCGCGAGCGCTTGAGGAAGTGATTTACTTTGCTTCTTACGTCGTCACCGACCCGGGGGATACGCCGCTTGAGAAAAAACAGCTGTTGTCGGAAAAAGAATACCGCGCCTATCGCGAGAAATACGGGCAATCGTTCCAAGCATTAATGGGGGCTGAGGCGATTAAAAAGCTGCTCCAGGACATTGACTTGGATAAAGAAGTGGCCACGCTGAAAGAAGAACTGAAAAATGCGCAAGGACAACGGCGCGCGCGTATTATTAAGCGGCTTGAGGTGCTTGAGTCGTTCCGCAGCTCGGGGAACGATCCGGCTTGGATGGTGCTCGATGTGCTGCCGGTTATTCCGCCGGAACTTCGCCCGATGGTTCAGCTCGATGGCGGGCGATTTGCAACATCGGACTTAAACGATTTATATCGCCGCGTCATTAACCGCAACAACCGGCTGAAACGGTTGCTTGACCTTGGCGCGCCGAACATTATCGTCCAAAACGAGAAACGGATGCTGCAAGAGGCAGTTGATGCATTGATCGACAACGGCCGCCGCGGCCGTCCGGTGACTGGGCCCGGGAACCGTCCGTTAAAGTCGCTTTCTCACATGCTGAAGGGGAAGCAAGGTCGCTTCCGGCAAAACTTGCTCGGCAAGCGGGTCGATTATTCCGGCCGTTCCGTCATTGTCGTTGGCCCGAACTTAAAAATGTATCAATGCGGACTGCCGAAAGAAATGGCGCTCGAGCTATTTAAACCGTTCGTCATGAAGGAACTCGTTGAGCGGGGCTTGGCGCACAACATTAAAAGCGCGAAACGGAAAATTGAGCGCGTGCACCCTGAAGTATGGGATGTGCTTGAAGATGTCATTAAAGAACATCCAGTGTTGTTAAACCGTGCTCCGACGCTTCACCGTCTTGGCATTCAGGCGTTTGAGCCGACGCTTGTCGAAGGGCGGGCAATTCGTCTTCATCCGCTCGTTTGTACAGCGTACAATGCGGACTTTGATGGGGACCAAATGGCGGTGCATGTGCCGCTGTCAGCTGAAGCGCAGGCGGAAGCGCGCCTGTTGATGCTAGCGGCGCAAAACATTTTGAACCCGAAAGATGGAAAACCGGTTGTTACGCCTTCGCAAGACATGGTTTTAGGAAACTATTACTTGACGATGGAACGCGAAGGGGCGGTTGGCGAAGGCATGGTATTCAAAGATATGGACGAAGCGCTGCTTGCCTATCATAACGGCTATGTTCATCTCCATTCGCGCATCGCTATCCATGCCGGTTCGCTGAAAAACGAAACGTTTACCGGGGAACAAAACAGCAAGCTGTTGCTGACGACGGTCGGGAAGCTCATTTTTAATGAAATTTTGCCAAAATCGTTTCCGTACATTAATGAACCGACCACAGAAAACATCGAAGGTCGGACGCCGGATAAATACTTCTTGGATAAAGGGGTCGATGTGCGGGAAGAGATCCGTCGGCGTGAACTCGTACCGCCGTTCAAGAAAAAAGTGCTTGGGCAAATTATCGCCGAAGTGTTCAAGCGGTTCAAAATTACTGAAACATCAAAGATGCTCGACCGCATGAAAGATCTCGGTTTCCAATATTCGACGAAAGCCGGCATTACGATCGGCGTTGCCGATATCGTCGTTTTGCCGGAAAAACAAGAAATTTTGGATGAAGCTCAAGCGAAAGTCGACACCGTTTTGAAACAATTCCGCCGTGGTTTGATTACCGACGAGGAGCGGTATGAACGCGTCATCTCTGTTTGGAGCGCGGCGAAAGATAAAATCCAAGATCGGTTGATGAAATCGCTCGATAAGCGCAACCCGATCTTTATGATGAGCGATTCCGGGGCGCGTGGTAATGCCTCGAACTTTACGCAGCTCGCAGGGATGCGCGGCTTGATGGCCAACCCGGCCGGCCGGATTATCGAGCTGCCGATCAAATCCTCGTTCCGTGAAGGTTTAACGGTATTGGAATACTTTATCTCGACACACGGTGCGCGGAAAGGGTTGGCGGATACGGCATTGAAAACAGCCGACTCAGGCTATCTCACGAGACGTCTCGTTGACGTGGCGCAAGATGTCATCGTCCGTGAAGAAGATTGCGGCACCGATCGAGGCATTTTGGCGCGGGCGTTGACGGATGGCACGGAAGTCGTCGTCAAGCTCGAAGAACGGCTTGTCGGCCGCTATGCGCACAAGACGGTGCACCATCCGGAAACGGGTGAAGTGATTGTCCGCAAAGATGAGATGATTACAGAAGATATTGCGAATGAGATCGTCAAGGCGGGCATTACAGAAGTATGGATTCGCTCTGTCTTTGCCTGCAACACGCGTCATGGTGTGTGCAAAAAATGCTACGGCCGCAACATGGCGACCGGCATGGATGTTGAAGTCGGCGAGGCGGTCGGCATTATCGCTGCCCAATCAATCGGCGAGCCGGGCACGCAGTTGACGATGCGGACGTTCCATACGGGCGGCGTTGCCGGGGACGATATCACTCAAGGTTTGCCGCGGGTGCAAGAGTTGTTTGAAGCGCGCAACCCGAAAGGGCAAGCAGTCATCTCGGAAATTGACGGCACGGTCGCTTCCATTAACGAAACGCGTGACAATCAGTATGAAATTGTCGTGCAAAGCGAAGTCGAGACACGTTCCTATGTGGCTCCGTATAACGCGCGACTGAAAGTGGAAGAAGGCCAGCGCGTCGAACGCGGCCAAGAGCTGACGGAAGGTTCAGTCGATCCGAAACAATTGTTGCGTGTGCGCGATATTACGTCCGTTCAAGAATACTTGCTCCGTGAAGTGCAAAAAGTGTACCGGATGCAAGGGGTTGAAATTAGCGATAAGCACATTGAGGTCATGGTGCGGCAAATGTTGCGCAAAGTGCGTGTGATCGATGCCGGCGATACGGATGTACTGCCAGGCACGCTCTTGGACGTTCACCAGTTTACGGATGTCAACACCCAAGCCATCCGCGAAGGAAAACGGCCGGCAACAGCCCGCCCGGTGCTGCTCGGTATTACGAAAGCGTCGCTTGAAACCGATTCGTTCTTGTCAGCGGCTTCGTTCCAAGAAACGACACGTGTCCTGACCGATGCAGCGATCAAAGGAAAACGGGATGAGTTGCTTGGCTTGAAGGAAAATGTCATTATCGGCAAACTTGTCCCTGCCGGAACAGGCATGGCCCGCTATCGCAACGTGAAGCCTGCCGTCAAGAAGGAAATGGCTGGCGATACGGTTCCGTCTAAATAAAAAGTATCGGGATGGTCGGCTGAGATGTTCTTGGCCGGCCCTTCCTTGATGAAAAAATCCAGTTGACAATGCACAGAGAAAATGGTAGTCTAATAAAGGTGTTCCAACAACCTGGTACTTTGGAGGATATGTTACATGTCTTATGAAAAAGTATTGCAGGCTGGAAAAATCGTCATTGGAACCAAACAAACGATAAGGGCTTTAAAAGAAGGGAAAGCAATGGAAGTGATCGTGGCGGAAGATGCCGACGCGCCGATCATCGAAAAAGTGACGGCGGCAGCCAATGAGGCGAGCGTGCCGATCACAAAAGTCGATTCGATGAAAAAGCTCGGCAAGGCATGCAAAATCCAAGTCGGCGCAGCCGCGGTGGCGATCCTTCGGTGATCGCTTTGCCTTTAAACCCTTTGTTTGCATAAACAATGAACCACCTGGATATGTGGGCTTAAACGATACATGTGAAAGGAGGATTTTTTCATGCCTACAATTAACCAATTAGTCCGCAAAGGACGCGAGAAAAAAGTATTTAAATCGAAGTCCCCTGCATTGAACAAAGGGTACAACAGCTTCAAAAAAGAGCAAACGAACGTGTCGTCTCCACAAAAACGCGGTGTATGCACCCGTGTAGGCACGATGACGCCGAAAAAACCGAACTCGGCGCTTCGGAAATACGCTCGTGTCCGTCTGACGAACGGAATTGAAGTGACGGCTTACATCCCGGGAATCGGCCATAACTTGCAAGAACACAGCGTCGTGCTCATCCGCGGCGGACGTGTTAAAGACTTGCCGGGGGTGCGCTATCATATCGTCCGCGGCGCATTGGATACGGCTGGTGTAGCAAACCGGATGCAAGGTCGTTCGAAATACGGTGCGAAAAAGCCAAAAGCAGCGAAAAAATAATGAAGTGAAGAGAATGTTTTCCTGAAGGGAGGAAAAACTATGCCACGTAGAGGCCCTGTTGCTAAACGTGACGTATTGCCAGATCCGATTTACAACTCGAAACTTGTCACCCGTTTGATCAATAAAATTATGGTCGACGGAAAAAAATCGAAGGCACAAAAAATTCTTTACACTGCTTTTGATATTATCCGTGAACGCACGGGGAAAGATCCGATGGAAGTGTTCGAACAAGCGTTGAAAAACGTGATGCCAGTGTTGGAAGTGCGCGCTCGCCGCGTCGGCGGGGCGAACTACCAAGTGCCGGTTGAAGTCCGTCCGGATCGCCGCACTTCCCTCGGATTGCGCTGGCTTGTGCAATATTCCCGCCTTCGCGGCGAAAAAACGATGGAAGAACGCTTGGCGAACGAAATTATGGACGCTGCCAACAATACAGGCGCAGCGGTGAAAAAACGCGAAGATACGCATAAAATGGCTGAAGCGAACAAAGCGTTTGCCCATTACCGCTGGTAAGGAGCGCTGCTTTGAGGAAATAGGTGAGGGGGCGCAGCGGATGTGGCCTGTTCACCTATCTTCCTATATATTGCGGCCCTTTCAGTTGCGTACTATATAACTTCTCGAAAAAGGATTGCGCCATAGATGGCGACGCCATCTGTTTATATTTTATTTTGTAAGGAAGGAGAAAATAACCACTATGGCAAGAGAGTTCTCCTTAGAAAACACTCGCAACATAGGGATCATGGCGCACATTGACGCCGGGAAAACGACGACGACGGAACGGATCCTATTCTACACAGGCCGTGTTCATAAAATCGGGGAAGTGCATGAAGGCGCAGCCACGATGGACTGGATGGAGCAAGAGCAAGAGCGCGGGATTACGATTACGTCGGCGGCGACAACGGCGCAATGGAAAGGCCATCGCATTAACATCATCGACACGCCGGGGCACGTCGACTTCACAGTCGAGGTTGAACGTTCGTTGCGTGTGTTGGACGGAGCCATTACAGTTCTTGACGCCCAGTCCGGCGTAGAGCCGCAAACGGAAACTGTTTGGCGTCAAGCGACTACATATGGTGTTCCGCGGATCGTATTCGTCAATAAAATGGACAAAATCGGTGCCGATTTCTTGTATGCGGTCAAAACACTCCATGACCGCTTGCAAGCAAACGCTCACCCAGTGCAGCTGCCGATCGGTGCTGAAGACCAGTTCACTGGTATTATCGACCTTGTCGAAATGTGCGCGTATCATTACCATGATGAGCTCGGTAAAAACATTGAGCGCATCGAAATCCCGGAAGATTACCGCGATTTGGCGGAAGAGTATCACGGGAAGCTCATTGAAGCCGTTGCAGAGCTCGATGAAGAGCTGATGATGAAATATTTAGAAGGAGAAGAAATTACGAAAGAAGAGCTGAAAGCCGCAATCCGTAAAGCGACGGTCAGCGTTGAATTCTATCCAGTCTTCTGCGGTTCGGCCTTTAAAAACAAAGGCGTTCAGTTGCTTCTAGACGGAGTTGTTGACTATTTGCCGTCTCCGGTAGACATTCCAGCGATTCGCGGCACCATTCCGGATACGGAAGAAGAAGTGACTCGCGAAGCGCGTGATGATGCTCCGTTTGCGGCGCTGGCATTTAAAATTATGACTGACCCGTACGTTGGGAAATTGACATTTTTCCGTGTCTATTCTGGAACACTCGATTCCGGCTCGTACGTCATGAACTCGACGAAACGCAAACGTGAACGGATCGGCCGCTTGCTGCAAATGCATGCGAACCACCGTCAAGAAATTTCGACAGTCTATGCCGGTGACATTGCAGCGGCCGTAGGTTTAAAAGAAACGACGACCGGCGATACTCTATGTGACGAGAAACATCTCGTTATCCTAGAGTCGATGCAATTCCCAGAGCCGGTTATCTCGGTGGCGATCGAACCAAAATCGAAAGCCGACCAAGATAAGATGGGTCAAGCGCTGCAAAAACTGCAAGAGGAAGACCCAACATTCCGTGCGCATACTGATCCAGAAACAGGACAAACGATCATTTCCGGTATGGGTGAGTTGCATCTCGACATTATCGTCGATCGGATGCGCCGCGAATTCAAGGTCGAAGCGAACGTCGGTGCACCGCAAGTGGCTTACCGTGAAACGTTCCGCCAGTCGGCGCAAGTCGAAGGCAAATTCATCCGCCAGTCCGGTGGTCGTGGTCAATACGGTCACGTTTGGATCGAGTTCTCGCCGAACGAACGCGGCAAAGGCTTTGAATTTGAAAATGCGATCGTCGGCGGGGTTGTTCCGAAAGAGTACGTGCCGGCCGTTCAAGCTGGATTGGAAGAAGCGATGCAAAACGGTGTCTTAGCCGGCTATCCGGTCGTTGACATTAAAGCGAAACTGTTCGACGGATCGTACCATGATGTTGACTCGAGTGAGATGGCGTTCAAGATTGCCGCTTCGTTAGCACTGAAAAACGCAGCAACGAAGTGTGATCCGGTTCTGCTTGAACCGATTATGAAAGTAGAAGTCGTCATCCCTGAGGAATACCTCGGCGATATTATGGGTGATATCACATCCCGTCGCGGTCGCGTCGAAGGGATGGAGGCGCGCGGAAACGCTCAAGTCGTTCGTGCAATGGTGCCGCTGGCCGAAATGTTCGGTTATGCAACATCGCTCCGTTCGAACACGCAAGGGCGTGGAACATTCTCGATGGTATTTGACCATTACGAAGAAGTTCCGAAAAACATCGCCGATGAAATTATCAAAAAAAATAAAGGCGAATAATTGATTTCTCTTGCTAGTTTCGCTATAAATACTTATGTAAGACTTGGGAACATTTTGTTCCCAAGCATCCTATACTTACTTCACTACATCAATCCATATTTTATTTAAGGAGGATCTTTCTCATGGCTAAAGCGAAATTTGAGCGTACGAAACCGCACGTCAACATTGGCACGATCGGCCACGTTGACCATGGGAAAACGACGTTAACAGCTGCGATCACGACAGTTCTTGCAAAACAAGGTAAAGCGGAAGCAAGAGCATACGACCAAATTGACGCAGCTCCGGAAGAACGTGAACGCGGAATCACGATTTCGACAGCACACGTTGAGTATGAAACGGACAACCGTCACTATGCGCACGTTGACTGCCCAGGTCACGCTGACTACGTTAAAAACATGATCACGGGCGCAGCGCAAATGGACGGTGCGATCCTTGTTGTATCGGCTGCTGATGGTCCGATGCCGCAAACGCGCGAACACATTCTTCTCTCCCGCCAAGTCGGTGTTCCGTACATCGTTGTTTTCTTGAACAAATGCGACATGGTGGACGACGAAGAATTGCTTGAACTCGTTGAAATGGAAGTTCGCGATCTTCTCTCTGAATACGACTTCCCGGGCGACGAAGTGCCGGTAATCAAAGGTTCGGCATTAAAAGCGCTCGAAGGCGACCCGCAATGGGAAGAAAAAATCATTGAACTGATGAACGCGGTTGACGAGTACATTCCGACTCCGCAACGTGAAGTAGACAAACCGTTCATGATGCCGGTTGAGGACGTCTTCTCGATCACAGGTCGTGGTACGGTTGCGACGGGCCGTGTTGAACGCGGTACGTTAAAAGTCGGTGACCCGGTTGAAATCATCGGTCTTTCGGATGAGCCGAAATCGACGACGGTTACGGGTGTAGAAATGTTCCGTAAGCTTCTTGACCAAGCAGAAGCTGGCGACAACATCGGTGCGCTTCTCCGCGGTGTATCGCGTGACGAAGTGGAGCGCGGCCAAGTATTGGCGAAACCGGGATCGATCACGCCGCATACGAAATTTAAAGCGCAAGTTTACGTTTTGACGAAAGAAGAAGGCGGACGCCATACTCCGTTCTTCTCGAACTACCGTCCGCAATTCTACTTCCGTACAACGGACGTAACGGGCATCATCACGCTTCCGGAAGGCGTTGAAATGGTTATGCCTGGCGACAACGTTGAAATGACGGTTGAGCTGATCGCTCCGATCGCGATCGAAGAAGGAACTAAATTCTCGATCCGTGAAGGCGGCCGCACGGTTGGTGCTGGTTCCGTATCGGAAATCATTGAGTAATTGAACGAAAAAGGATGTCCCGTTGTTGGACATCCTTTTTCGTTTTTAGCTATGAACCTCGCTTTTCATGCACGTCTTGGAAGGGATGCCATTCTTAATCGACGTCGGTTTTACTGTTCGGGTCTGTTCTATAAATGATCTCGAACAGCAGCATCATGGCGGGGGCATTCCTTTTCTTTTAGCGGAGGTTTTTCCAAACTTCACCGCCCACGCACCGTGTTGAAAACGAGGCAGTGGCTATGTATAATGAAGAAGTGTGGGAAAAGCGAAGAAATGACTTGCAATCTCACTTACATACGAGTATAATATCAAATGTTGGTCTTTGACTGCGATGAAGCGGAAGGTTGCTGACACACCCGGCCGCTTTGCCACGGCTATGTGCAGGAAATTTCCGCGGAGAAGTCTATTTTCAAAATAGGCGAAGAAGGAGGGAAAACCAAATGGCAAAAGAAAAAATTCGCATTCGTTTAAAAGCTTATGATCATCGGATTTTAGACCAATCGGCGGAGAAAATCGTCGAAACCGCAAAACGTTCTGGGGCAAAGGTATCGGGTCCGATCCCGCTGCCGACGGAAAGAACGGTCTATACAATTTTGCGTGCCGTTCACAAGTATAAAGACTCCCGTGAACAATTTGAAATGCGGACACATAAACGTTTGATCGACATCATTAATCCGACTCCGCAAACAGTTGATTCGTTAATGCGGTTAGATTTGCCGTCGGGCGTTGATATTGAAATTAAACTTTAATCTAGTCGACTAGGAGGTGTGACAAATGACGAAAGGAATCTTAGGAAGAAAAATCGGTATGACGCAAGTATTTGCGGAAAACGGCGATTTGATTCCGGTAACCGTCATCGAAGCGACGCCGAACGTTGTGTTGCAAAAGAAAACAATCGAAAACGACGGTTACGAAGCGATTCAATTAGGTTTTGAAGATGTAAGCGTAAAGCGCGCCAACAAACCGCAAATCGGCCATGCTGCCAAAGCAAACACGGCACCTAAGCGCTTCATTCGTGAAATCCGCGGCGCCAACGTGAACGAGTATGAAGTTGGCCAAGAAGTAAAAGTGGACATTTTCAGTGAAGGCGACATCGTCGATGTCACGGGTATTTCTAAAGGGAAAGGTTTCCAAGGTGTTATCAAACGCCACGGTCAATCGCGTGGACCAATGGCTCACGGCTCCCGTTATCATCGTCGCCCGGGTTCGATGGGTGCCATTGCGCCAAACCGTGTATTTAAAACGAAAAACTTGCCAGGTCGCACGGGCGGTGAACGGGTCACAATCCAAAACTTGAAAATTGTCAAAGTTGATCCGGAACGCAACTTACTGCTCATCAAAGGCAATGTACCGGGCCCAAGAAAAGGGTTAGTCATCGTGAAAAGCGCCGTTAAAGTGAAGGCGAAATAACATTTGGCCAGGAAAGGAGGAACTACGTAATGCCAAAAGTAGCATTATATAACCAAAACGGTCAGACGATCGGAGAAATCGAATTAAACGATGCCGTTTTTGGGATTGAACCGAATAAACACGTATTGTTTGAAGCAGTCATTATGCAACGCGCCTCGATGCGCCAAGGAACGCATAAAACGAAAAATCGCGCTGAAGTGAGCGGCGGCGGCCGCAAGCCATGGCGCCAAAAAGGGACTGGACGCGCTCGCCAAGGTTCGATTCGTGCTCCACAATGGCGGGGCGGTGGTACGGTTTTTGGCCCAGTTCCGCGCAGCTACAGCTACAAATTGCCGAAAAAAGTTCGCCGCTTAGCGATCAAATCGGCATTGTCGTCGAAAGTGCTCGAAAACGACATCGTTGTATTGGATCAACTGTCGATGGAGGCACCGAAAACGAAAGAGATGGTGAAAATTTTAACTAACCTCGCGGTTGACCGAAAAGCGCTCATTGTAACCGATGAACTGAACGAAAACGTCTATTTGTCGGCGCGCAACATCCCGGGCGTCAAAGTCGTTGCTGCCAACGGCATCAATGTGCTTGACGTGTTAAACCACGATAAGCTCGTCATTACGAAGGCAGCCGTGGAGAAAGTAGAGGAGGTGCTTGCATAATGAAAGACCCTCGCGACATTATTAAGCGCCCCATCATCACGGAAAATACGATGAACTTGGTCGGGCAACGGAAATATACGTTTGAAGTCGACGTCAAAGCGAACAAAACGGAAGTAAAAGACGCCGTTGAGAAAATCTTTGGCGTCAAAGTCGAAAAAGTGAACATTATGAACTACAAAGGGAAATTTAAACGCGTCGGCCGTTACAGCGGCTATACGAACCGTCGCCGCAAAGCGATCGTAACGCTGACGCCGGACAGCAAAGAAATCGAATTGTTCGAAGTGTAATATTGATGACGAAGGAGGGACATTCCGATGGCGATTAAAAAGTATAAACCGACATCGAACGGCCGTCGCGGCATGACGGTGCTTGATTTCTCGGAAATCACGACAGATCAGCCAGAAAAATCGCTGCTTGCTCCGTTAAAGAAAAAAGCGGGCCGCAACAACCAAGGGAAAATTACGGTTCGCCATCAAGGCGGTGGCCATAAGCGCCAATACCGAATTATCGATTTTAAACGTGACAAAGACGGAATTCCTGGACGCGTTGCTACGATCGAATATGATCCGAACCGTTCGGCGAATATCGCGCTCATCAACTATGTAGATGGTGAGAAACGCTACATTATCGCGCCGAAAAACTTAAAAGTCGGCATGGAAATCATGTCGGGACCGGACGCAGACATTAAAGTAGGTAATGCACTGCCGCTTGAGAACATTCCGGTCGGTACACTCGTTCATAACATCGAACTGAAACCAGGCCGTGGTGGCCAATTAGTGCGTGCAGCGGGTACATCGGCGCAAGTGCTCGGGAAAGAAGGCAAATATGTCATCATCCGCTTAGCTTCCGGCGAAGTTCGTATGATTTTAGGTAAATGCCGCGCTACTGTCGGTGAAGTTGGTAACGAACAACATGAACTTGTCAACATCGGGAAAGCAGGGCGTGCTCGCTGGTTAGGCATCCGTCCGACGGTTCGTGGTTCGGTTATGAACCCGGTTGACCACCCGCACGGTGGTGGTGAAGGGAAAGCACCAATCGGACGTAAGTCGCCAATGACGCCATGGGGCAAACCGACACTCGGATACAAAACTCGCAAAAAGAAAAACAAATCGGATAAATTCATCGTCCGTCGCCGCAAGAAGTAATGAACGAGCGCAATTAAGAAGGGAGGTTCACTTATGGGTCGCAGCTTGAAAAAAGGTCCATTTTGCGATGAACATTTGATGAAAAAAATCGAAAAGCTCAATGAAACTGGGCAAAAACAAGTGATCAAAACATGGTCTCGCCGTTCAACGATCTTCCCGCAGTTTGTCGGCCATACGATCGCCGTATATGATGGCCGCAAACATGTGCCGGTTTACATTACAGAAGACATGGTCGGACATAAACTTGGTGAATTTGCGCCGACGCGCACGTTCCGCGGCCATGCCGGCGATGACAAGAAAACAAAACGGTAATGAGAGGAGGTTCTGAATATGCAAGCTAAAGCTGTTGCGAGAACCGTTCGCATCGCTCCTCGTAAAGCACGCTTAGTCATTGATCTGATCCGTGGGAAAGAAGTCGGCGAAGCGTTCGCCATCTTGCGTCACACGCCAAAAGCCGCTTCCCCGATCATTGAGAAAGTATTGAAATCGGCTGTTGCCAACGCTGAACACAACTATGACATGGACATCAACAACTTGGTTGTTTCTCAGGCGTACGTCGACGAAGGCCCGACGCTGAAACGTTTCCGTCCGCGCGCGATGGGACGGGCAAGCGCCATTAATAAACGCACAAGCCACATTACAATTGTCGTTTCAGAAAAGAAGGAGGGATAATTCGTGGGTCAAAAGGTCAACCCGATCGGTCTGCGCATAGGCATCATTCGTGACTGGGAATCGAGATGGTATGCGGAAAAAGACTACGCAGATCTGTTGCACGAGGACTTAAAAGTCCGCGAATACATTAACAAACGCCTGCAAGACGCGGCCGTTTCCCGCGTGGAAATTGAACGTGCAGCCAACCGCGTCAACGTGACAGTCCATACGGCCAAACCGGGCATGGTCATCGGGAAAGGCGGTTCGGAAGTGGAGGCGCTCCGCAAAGCGCTCGCGCAATTGACGGGGAAACGTGTCCATATTAACATCGTCGAAATTAAAAAGCCGGATTTGGATGCAAAACTGGTTGCTGAGAATATCGCTCGCCAGTTGGAAAACCGCGTTTCATTCCGCCGGGCGCAAAAACAAGCCATTCAACGGGCGATGCGCGCTGGGGCAAAAGGGATTAAAACGATGGTTTCCGGCCGTTTAGGCGGTGCCGATATCGCTCGTTCGGAACATTATAGCGAGGGGACGGTTCCACTCCATACGCTGCGCGCTGACATCGACTATGCAACGGCAGAGGCGGATACAACGTACGGAAAAATCGGCGTAAAAGTATGGATTTATCGTGGAGAAGTCCTTCCGACAAAGAAAAAAGCAGAGGAAGGAGGAAAATAATCATGTTAATGCCAAAACGTGTAAAATATCGCCGGGAACATCGCGGACGGATGAAAGGCCGCGCGAAAGGCGGTACGGAAGTCCATTTTGGTGAATTCGGCTTGCAAGCATTGGAGTCGGCTTGGATTACGAACCGACAAATCGAAGCAGCCCGCCGGGCGATGACTCGTTACATGAGACGGGGCGGGAAAGTATGGATTCGCATTTTCCCATCCAAACCGTATACTGCTAAACCGCTTGAAGTACGGATGGGTTCCGGTAAAGGGGCGCCGGAAGGATGGGTTGCTGTTGTCAAACCGGGCAAAGTGATGTTTGAAGTGGGCGGTGTTTCTGAGGAGGTAGCACGTGAAGCATTGCGTTTGGCTTCTCACAAACTTCCGATCAAATGCAAATTCGTAAAACGTGAAGAAACTGGTGGTGAAGCGTAATGAAAGCGAAAGAAATCCGTGATTTGACCACTGCCGAAATCGAGCAAAAAATTCAATCGTTGAAGGAAGAATTGTTCAACCTTCGCTTCCAGCTGGCGACAGGCCAACTGGAAAACACGGCACGCATCCGCCAAGTGCGCAAAGACATCGCCCGTATGAAAACGATCATTCGCGAACGCGAGCTCGCTGCCAATAAATAATAAATAATGTTTGAGAGGAGGTTTGCGGAATGAGCGAACGCAATCAACGCAAAGTGTACGTCGGACGGGTCGTATCGGACAAAATGGACAAAACGATTACCGTGTTAGTTGAAACGTACAAAAAGCATCCGTTATACGGCAAACGCGTGAAGTACTCGAAAAAATATAAAGCACATGATGAACATAATGTTGCGAAAGTCGGTGACATCGTAAAAATTATGGAAACTCGCCCGCTGTCGGCAACGAAACGTTTCCGTTTAGTCGAAGTCGTCGAAAAGGCTGTTGTTCTGTAATCGTTCTGCGCTTAGTTCGGGGAGATAATTCCGAAAGGAGGTTTTGTCGATGATTCAACAAGAATCTCGCTTAAAAGTAGCTGATAACTCTGGCGCACGCGAAGTGCTTGTCATTAAAGTACTCGGAGGCTCGGGCCGCCGCTACGCGAACATCGGTGATGTCGTTGTAGTTACGGTTAAAGATGCGACGCCAGGAGGCGTTGTTAAAAAAGGTCAAGTCGTTAAAGCGGTTGTCGTTCGCACGAAACGCGGGGTGCGTCGTTCTGACGGTTCGTACATCCGTTTTGACGAAAACGCCTGCGTCATCATCCGTGATGACAAAAGCCCGCGCGGCACGCGTATTTTTGGGCCGGTTGCCCGCGAATTGCGCGATAAAGACTTCATGAAAATCATTTCTCTAGCTCCGGAAGTTATTTAATGGAACGGAATCACGTTTCAAGGAGGTGCGAATGCGATGCATGTAAAAAAAGGTGATAAAGTGCAAGTAATCTCCGGCAAAGACAAAGGAAAACAAGGCGTCATCCTGGCGGCATTTCCAAAGAAAAACCGCGTCATCGTCGAAGGTGTCAACATCGTGAAAAAGCACGCGAAACCGTCGCAAGCGAATCCGCAAGGCGGTATTATTGAAAAAGAAGCGCCGATCCACGTTTCTAAAGTGATGCCGTTAGATCCGAAAACAGGTACGCCGACCCGCATCGGCTACAAAATTGTCGACGGTAAAAAAGTGCGCTATGCAAAAAAATCCGGAGAGATTTTAGATAAATAACCGTGACGCAGGAAGGGAGGTACTTTTATGAACCGCCTAAAAGAGAAATATTCAAAAGAAGTCGTACCTGCTCTTATGAGCAAGTTCAACTATAAGTCGATCATGCAAGTTCCAAAAATCGAAAAGATCGTCATTAACATGGGTGTCGGCGACGCGGTGCAAAACCCGAAAGCATTAGACAGCGCTGTAGAAGAGCTGACATTGATCGCTGGCCAACGCCCGGTGGTAACGCGCGCAAAAAAATCGATCGCCGGCTTCCGTCTCCGTCAAGGAATGCCGATCGGTGCGAAAGTCACATTGCGCGGCGAACGGATGTATGAATTTCTTGATAAATTGATCTCGGTCTCGCTTCCGCGTGTACGCGACTTCCGCGGTGTATCGAAAAAAGCGTTTGACGGGCGCGGCAACTATACACTCGGTATTAAAGAACAACTTATTTTCCCAGAGATCGACTACGATAAAGTCAACAAAGTGCGCGGTATGGATATCGTGATCGTCACGACGGCCAACACAGATGAAGAAGCGCGTGAATTGTTAACGTTGCTCGGCATGCCATTCCAAAAATAATGATCCCATAACGCAAGGGAGGCGAAATCGTGGCTAAAAAATCGATGATCGCGAAACAAAAACGGACGCCGAAGTTTAAAGTAAGAGCGTACACCCGTTGTGAGCGCTGCGGCCGCCCGCATTCGGTTTATCGCAAATTTAAACTTTGCCGTATTTGTTTCCGTGAACTCGCATATAAAGGTCAACTTCCAGGCATTAAAAAAGCCAGCTGGTAATCAACCCATTGATTGGGAAGGAGGTAAAACAAAATGGTGATGACAGATCCAATTGCTGATATGCTGACTCGCATCCGCAATGCGAACATGGTGCGTCACGAAAAACTCGAAGTTCCGGCTTCGAAAATCAAGCGGGAAATCGCCGAGATTTTAAAGCGCGAAGGGTTTATTCGTGATGTGGAATATATCGAGGACAACAAACAAGGGATTCTCCGCATTTTCTTGAAGTACGGTCCGAACAACGAACGCGTCATTACCGGGCTGAAACGCATCAGCAAACCAGGTTTGCGCGTATACGTCAAGGCTCATGAAGTGCCGCGCGTCTTAAACGGCTTAGGGATCGCCATTCTCTCGACGTCGCAAGGCATCTTAACAGACAAAGAAGCACGGCAAAAAGGTACGGGCGGCGAAGTAATCGCCTACGTTTGGTAATTTATTTGCTCAAGAATGGAGGTGTTTTTGACATGTCACGTGTCGGCAAAAAACCAATTGAAATTCCTGCCGGTGTCACTGTCACGGTGAACGGCAATACGGTTACGGTCAAAGGGCCGAAAGGGGAATTAACCCGCACGTTCCACCCGGATATTACGATCAACGTGGAAGACAATGTGATCACCGTTACGCGCCCAAGCGATGAGAAGCAACATCGTGCGCTCCACGGCACGACGCGCAGCTTGCTCGCTAACATGGTCGAAGGCGTTTCGAAAGGCTATGAAAAAACACTTGAGCTGGTTGGTGTCGGATACCGGGCATCGAAACAAGGGAAAAAGCTCGTATTGAGCGTCGGCTACTCTCATCCGGTAGAAATTGAGCCGGAAGAAGGTCTTGAAATTGAAGTGCCAGCCCAAACGAAAGTCATCGTCAAAGGGGCAGACAAACAGCGCGTGGGTGAATTGGCAGCCAACATTCGCGCCGTACGTCCGCCGGAGCCGTATAAAGGCAAAGGCATTCGCTACGAAGGCGAACTCGTACGCTTAAAAGAAGGTAAAACTGGTAAATAATGCGGCATAGCGAAGCGAAAGGAGTGACATTCGATGATCACGAAAGTTGACCGAAACGCGGTCCGTAAAAAAAGACACGCGCGTATCCGCAAAAAAATTGTCGGCACAGCTGAACGTCCACGGTTGAGCGTGTTCCGTTCGAACAAACATATTTACGCGCAAATTATCGATGACACGAAATCGGCAACGATTGTCAGCGCCTCAACATTGGATAAAGAATTCGGTTTAGATTCGACAAACAACATTGATGCAGCGAAAAAAGTCGGTGAGCTTGTTGCCAAACGGGCTTTAGAAAAAGGCATTAAACAAGTCGTGTTTGACCGCGGCGGGTATTTGTATCATGGACGGGTAAAAGCATTAGCAGATGCCGCCCGCGAAGTTGGCTTGGAATTCTAATTAAAGGAGGGACACCGATGCGTCGTATCGATCCAAACAAACTCGAATTGGAAGAGCGTGTAGTCGCGGTAAACCGTGTAGCAAAAGTCGTAAAAGGTGGACGTCGCCTGCGCTTTTCGGCTTTAGTCGTTGTCGGCGATAAGAACGGCCATGTCGGATTTGGCACAGGGAAAGCGCAAGAAGTTCCGGAAGCGATCCGCAAAGCCATTGAAGATGCGAAGAAAAACTTAATGGAAGTGCCGATCGTTGGCACGACGATTCCTCATGAAGTAGTCGGTCACTTTGGCGCTGGGGAAATCATCTTAAAGCCTGCTTCTGAAGGTACTGGGGTTATTGCCGGTGGTCCGGCCCGGGCTGTATTAGAGTTGGCAGGCATCAGCGACATTTTGTCGAAATCGATCGGTTCGAACACGCCAATCAACATGGTGCGTGCAACGTTCGATGGATTAAAGCAATTAAAACGCGCCGAAGACGTAGCAAAATTGCGCGGCAAAACAGTCGAGGAACTGTTAGGATAAGGAGGGAACGATCATGGCAAAAAAATTGGCGATTACCCTCACGCGCAGCGTGATTGGCCGTCCGGAAGACCAACGCATTACCGTAAAAACACTCGGCTTGCGAAAAATGCATCAAACGGTCGTTCATAATGATAATCCTGCCATCCGTGGGATGATTAACAAAGTCGCTCACCTTGTGCAAGTAAAAGAAATTGAAGAATAATGAGATCATAAGGAGGTGCTTCGTCATGAAACTTCACGAATTGCAACCAGCGCCGGGTTCCCGGAAGAAAGCTGTCCGTGTCGGCCGCGGGATCGGTTCGGGCAACGGCAAAACGTCTGGACGCGGCCATAAAGGTCAAAAAGCCCGCTCCGGCGGAGGGGTTCGCCTTGGCTTTGAAGGGGGCCAAACGCCTTTGTTCCGCCGCCTGCCGAAACGCGGATTCACGAACATCAACCGCAAAGAATACGCAGTCGTGAACCTGGACAAATTGAATCGTTTTGAAGACGGAACGGAAGTCACGCCTGAGTTGCTTCTCGAAACGGGCGTCATCAGCAAGCTCAAATCGGGCGTGAAAATTTTAGGCAAAGGCCAAATCGAGAAAAAGTTAACGGTCAAAGCGCATAAGTTCTCGGCATCGGCGAAAGAGGCCATTGAGGCGGCTGGCGGTAAAACTGAGGTGATTTAATGTTTCGGACAATCTCCAACTTTATGCGCGTCAGTGATATTCGAAACAAAATCATTTTCACTCTTCTTATGCTCATCGTGTTCCGCATCGGAACATTCATCCCTGTTCCGAGCGTGAACACCGATGTATTAAAACTGCAAGATGAATTAAATGCGTTCGGCGTCCTGAACATTTTTGGCGGCGGGGCGCTGCAAAACTTTTCGATTTTTGCCATGGGGGTTATGCCCTACATTACGGCATCCATTATCGTCCAGCTGTTGCAAATGGACGTCGTTCCAAAATTCACGGAATGGTCGAAGCAAGGCGAGATGGGCCGGCGTAAATTAGCTCAGTTTACCCGCTATTTTACGATCGTGCTTGGATTTATCCAGGCGCTTGGCATGTCATACGGCTTTAACAATTTAGCCGGCGGGATGCTCATTCAAAATCCGGGCATTGGCACGTATTTGTTGATCGCGGTTGTCTTGACCGCTGGCACAGCCTTTTTAATGTGGCTTGGTGAACAGATTACCGCCAAAGGCGTCGGGAACGGCATTTCGATCATTATTTTTGCGGGGATCGTTTCCGGCATTCCGACGATCTTGAACCAAATTTATGCCCAACAATTTGAAAATGTCGGAGAAGACTTGTTTTTGCGCATCGTCCGGCTATTGCTCGTAGCGCTGGCAGTTGTTGCCGTTATTGTTGGCGTTATTTACATTCAGCAGGCGTTCCGGAAAATACCGATTCAATACGCGAAACGGCTGGAGGGCCGAAGCCCGGTTGGCGGCCATTCAACCCACCTGCCGCTTAAAGTGAATCCAGCTGGGGTCATTCCGGTCATTTTTGCCGTATCATTTTTGATTGCACCACCGACAATTGCATCGTTTTTTGGCACGAATGACGTAACATTGTGGATTCGCCGAACGTTTGACTATACTCATCCGATTGGCATGACGATCTATGTCGTGCTTATTATCGCGTTCACGTACTTCTATGCGTTTGTTCAAGTCAACCCGGAACAGATGGCCGATAACTTGAAGAAGCAAGGCGGCTATATCCCAGGTATCCGCCCTGGAAAAAATACGCAAGAGTATGTCACGAAAATTTTGTACCGATTGACGCTCGTCGGTTCGCTCTTTTTGGCGGTCATTGCCGTGCTGCCGGTGTTCTTTGTAAACTTTGCGAACTTGCCACCTTCCGCACGAATCGGCGGTACGAGCTTGCTCATCGTTGTCGGCGTGGCCCTCGAGACGATGAAACAGCTTGAGAGCCAGCTGGTAAAACGCCATTACCGAGGATTCATCAAATAAGGAAGGCGAGAGTGGCCATCTCTTGCCCGTAGGGGGAGTTAGGATGAATTTAGTGCTGATGGGGCTGCCAGGTGCCGGCAAAGGCACGCAAGCCGAGAAAATTGTAGAAACGTATGGGATTCCGCACATTTCAACTGGGGATATGTTTCGGGCGGCAATCAAAGAAGGCACGCCGTTAGGGCTGCAAGCGAAACAATATATCGATCGCGGCGACCTTGTTCCAGATGAGGTAACGATCGGCATCGTCCGTGAACGGTTGAGCAAAGATGACTGCCAAAACGGCTTTTTGCTTGATGGATTTCCGCGCACGGTCGCCCAAGCAGAGGCACTGGAAGCGATGCTGGCAGAAATCGGCCGCAAGCTTGACTATGTCATCCATATCGATGTTCGCCAAGATGTGCTAATGGAGCGTCTCACAGGCAGACGAATTTGCCGCAACTGTGGAGCAACATATCATCTTGTCTTTCACCCGCCAGCTCAGCCAGGCGTTTGCGATAAATGCGGAGGTGAGCTGTACCAGCGTGCCGACGATAATGAAGCGACGGTGGCGAATCGGCTTGAAGTCAATACGAAACAAATGAAGCCATTGCTCGATTTCTACGAGCAAAAAGGCTATTTGCGCCACATTAATGGCGAACAAGAAATGGAAAAAGTGTTTGCGGACATTCGCGAATTGCTCGGGGGACTTGCTCGATGATCATTTACAAAAACGCGCATGAAATTACCCTTATGCGCGAAGCGGGAAACATCGTTTCTCACACCTTAGAAGAGCTGAAAAAACACATTCGCCCTGGGGTAATGACAAAGGAACTGGACGCCATCGCGGAGGAAGTGATTCGTTCCCATGGCGCCATTCCGTCGTTTAAAGGGTATCAAGGGTTTCCGGGAAGCATTTGCGCCTCGGTAAATGAGGAACTCGTGCACGGAATTCCCGGCAATCGTATGTTGCATGAGGGCGACATTATTACGATTGATGTGGGAGCCCAATATGAAGGCTACCATGCTGACTCGGCTTGGACGTATCCGGTTGGAGAGATCGACGCCGAGACAAGGCGGCTGCTTGATGTGACGGAGCAATCGTTGTATGTTGGGCTCGCAGAGGCGAAACCAGGCGCCCGTTTGACGAACATTTCCCATGCGATTCAAACGTACGTCGAAGCGCATCATTTTTCCGTCGTCCGCGAGTATGTCGGGCACGGAATTGGTCAACACTTACATGAAGACCCACAAGTCCCTCATTATGGTCCACCGAATAGGGGACCGATTTTGCGGCCAGGGATGACGCTATGTATCGAACCGATGGTCAATGCTGGCAGCCGTTACGTGAAAACATTGGCTGACGATTGGACCGTCGTCACGGTGGACGGAAAACGGTGTGCCCATTTTGAACATACGATTGTGATTACGGAACACGGCTATGAAATTTTAACGTGAACGGATGCAGGCAGTGCAGCCTCTAGGCGTCAGGGCAGACCGGCAAGCTCTTTTTCAGCGTTTGCCCTAGGCCGTTCAACTGATTCGGCGATCAAGGCGGCCGTTTAGCGACCTTCTCGATCACCGTGGACATCGCCCGCCTTATGTCCGTTCGGTTTTGCGTAACACAATGTTACTCATTCGAAGGAGGGAGAGCCGCTCGATGGCAAAAGACGATGTAATTGAAGTGGAAGGCACCGTCATTGAAACATTGCCAAATGCGATGTTTCGTGTAGAATTAGAAAATGGGCACACAGTGTTGGCCCATGTATCGGGCAAAATCCGCATGCATTTTATTCGCATTTTGCCTGGCGATCGGGTGACGGTGGAGCTGTCGCCGTATGATTTGACACGTGGACGGATTACGTATCGATATAAATAAAGCATGCACTCCGTTTAATTAGGGAGGTAAACAATTATGAAAGTGAGACCATCTGTCAAACCGATTTGCGAAAAATGCAAAGTCATTCGCAGACGTGGCAAAGTTATGGTCATTTGTGAAAATCCGAAACATAAGCAACGTCAAGGGTAATTTCCAAGGAGGTGTACAATATGGCACGTATTGCAGGTGTTGACATTCCGCGCGATAAACGAGTAGTCATTTCGTTGACATACATTTATGGGATCGGCAAACCGACTGCGCAAAAAATCCTAAGAGAAGCAGGTGTATCGGAGGATACACGTGTTCGTGATTTAACGGAGGAAGAGCTTGGTCGCATTCGTGAAATCGTTGGCCGTTTAAAAGTGGAAGGCGACTTGCGCCGTGAAGTATCGTTAAACATTAAACGGTTAATGGAAATCGGTTGCTATCGCGGTCTTCGTCATCGCCGTGGGTTGCCGGTTCGCGGTCAAAACACGAAAAACAATGCTCGCACGCGCAAAGGCCCGCGCCGTACGGTAGCGAACAAGAAAAAATAATCACGCAAAGGAGGTCATTTGACGAATGGCACGCAGAACAAATACTCGTAAACGCCGCGTAAGAAAAAATATTGATACGGGCATCGCTCATATTCGTTCGACTTTCAACAACACGATCGTAACGATTACAGATGTTCATGGCAACGCCATTGCTTGGGCGAGCGCTGGCGCATTAGGGTTCAAAGGTTCGCGCAAATCGACGCCATTTGCGGCGCAAATGGCTGCAGAGGCAGCAGCCAAGGCGTCGATGGAACATGGCATGAAAACGGTCGAAGTGAACGTGAAAGGTCCTGGGGCTGGCCGTGAGGCAGCGATCCGTGCGTTGCAAGCAGCCGGTTTGGAAATTACGGCGATCAAAGACGTCACTCCAATCCCGCACAATGGATGCCGTCCACCAAAACGTCGCCGCGTGTAACGCCTCTGTATAGAATTTGAACCATTGTCAATAATGGGATATGATAAAGGCCATGACAGGGAAGCCGGCTTCGTCCGCCGGCAACCACAGATAATAGATTCATGGGGGAATGTTATTAGGCGTGTACCGTTTGGTCGGGGTCTCGACGTTTTGAAGGAGGGTATAATAATCGATGATTGAAATTGAAAAGCCGAAAATTGAAACGGTCGAACTGAGCGAAGATGCCAAATACGGCAAATTCGTGGTCGAACCGCTTGAGCGTGGATATGGTACAACCTTAGGGAACTCCTTACGTCGTATCCTATTGTCTTCACTCCCTGGCGCGGCTGTGACATCGGTGCAAATCGACGGTGTGCTGCACGAGTTTTCAACGATTGAGGGCGTCGTCGAGGATGTGACAGCCATCATTTTGAATGTCAAAAAGTTAGCGTTAAAAATTTACTCGGACGAAGAGAAAACGTTGGAGATTGATGTGCAGGGTGAAGGAGTTGTCACCGCTGCTGATATTACTCACGACAGCGATGTAGAAATTTTAAACCCGGACCTTCATATTGCTACGCTGGCGGAAGGCGGTCGCCTGCGCCTGCGCATGACCGCCAGACGGGGGCGTGGGTATGTCCCGGCTGAGGCGAACAAGCGCGAAGATCAGCCCATCGGCGTGATTCCGATCGACTCCATTTATACGCCGGTCTCCCGAGTTTCCTATCAGGTCGAGAACACGCGGGTCGGTCAGGTGACAGACTATGACAAATTAACGATTGACGTGTGGACCGACGGAAGCATCGGGCCGAAAGAGGCCATTTCCCTTGGGGCGAAAATTTTAACCGAGCACTTGAACATTTTTGTCGGTCTGACGGATGAAGCGCAACATGCCGAGATCATGGTAGAGAAAGAGGACGACCAAAAAGAAAAAGTGCTCGAAATGACAATCGAGGAACTCGATCTTTCTGTCCGTTCCTACAACTGCTTGAAACGAGCTGGCATCAACACCGTTCAGGAGCTGACGCAAAAAACGGAAGAAGATATGATGAAAGTGCGCAACCTCGGCCGCAAATCGCTTGAAGAAGTGAAGGCGAAGCTGGCCGAGCTGGGGCTTAGCTTGCGTAAAGACGATTAAGCGCCAGCAGCCTTTGCTGGCGAGGCGGGAGCGCGCTTCAGCTATAGATTTCGCGTTAGGCGTCAACCGATCATGACGGCAATGAGGAACATATTATTTTAAAAGGGAGGGACATTCGATGCCGTACAGAAAATTAGGACGCACGACTTCTCAACGAAAAGCATTGCTTCGCGATTTAGCGACGGACTTAATCATCAATGAACGCATCGAAACGACTGAGGCGCGGGCAAAAGAGTTGCGCTCGGTCATTGAAAAAATGATCACGCTCGGCAAACGCGGCGATTTGCATGCCCGTCGCCAAGCAGCGGCATTTATTCGCAACGAAGTCGCCAACAGCGAAACCGGTCAAGATGCGCTGCAAAAGCTGTTCAGCGACATTGCGCCGCGCTACCAAGATCGCCAAGGCGGCTATACGCGCATTATGAAACTTGGTCCTCGCCGCGGTGATGGGGCGCCGATGGTCATTATCGAACTCGTGTAACGGTTTTATTTCAACAAGGGCGAGACAGTTTCTTTTGAACTGGATCTATGCCCTTTTTTTGTTTATCATCATTTTAGCAAGGCATAGTCGAGAATGTGACGAGGCGAGGAGAAACCATTATGGCCGAACCGATTCTTTCGATCGAAGGAGTGTATTTCCGTTATCCGAACCAATCGGAGTATGCGGTGCAAAACGTGAGCTTCCAAGCTGAGCGTGGAGAGTGGCTGGCGATTGTCGGCCATAACGGATCTGGCAAGTCCACCATCGCCCGGCTGTTGATCGGTCTGCTTCAGCCAGAGCGGGGCGTGATTCGCCTGTTTGGACGCCCCCTCGATGAAACGACCGTTTGGGATGTGCGCCGCCGTGTCGGCATGGTGTTCCAAAATCCAGACAACCAATTTGTGGGGACGACCGTCGAAGATGACATCGCCTTTGCCCTTGAAAACAACGGCATTCCGCACGATGAAATGGTCGAGCGCATCCATGAAGCTGTCGGCCAAGTGCATATGGAGTCGTTTCTCGAACACGAACCGCATCGTCTTTCCGGCGGGCAAAAGCAGCGCGTTGCCATCGCCGGCATTTTAGCGCTTCGACCCGATGTAATCATTTTGGACGAGGCGACATCAATGCTCGACCCGCGCGGGAGGGAAGAAGTGCTTGACACGGTGCGTCGCTTGAACCGCCAGCAGCGCATCACGGTCGTATCGATCACGCACGATCTCGAAGAAGCAGCGAAAGCAGACCGCATGATCGTTATGAACAAAGGAGAAGTCATGGCAGAAGGGACGCCGGAACACGTTTTCCGACTTGGAAGCAAGCTTGAGCGCATTGGTCTTGATCTGCCGTTTGCCGTGAAAATGGGCGGCCGTTTGCGGGAACAAGGCATTCCGCTGCGGACGGGGTACTTCACGACAGAGGAGTTGGTCGAGGAGCTATGGACATTGTATTCGAAAAAGTAGAGCATGTATACAATGCTCGTTCACCGTTCGCCCGCCGCGCGCTGTATGACGTGAACGTGGCTATTGCGGATGGGACGTATGTCGCCATTGTTGGCCATACTGGCTCAGGCAAGTCGACGCTCCTGCAGCATTTCAATGGCTTGTTGCAGCCGACAAGCGGCACGGTAAAAATCGGTCAAGAGACGATTACCGGCCACCAGCGGCCAAAGCAGCTTAAGCCGTTGCGCAAAAAAGTTGGAATTGTTTTTCAATTTCCGGAACATCAATTGTTCGAAGAAACGGTGGAGAAAGATATTTGTTTTGGCCCGCTCAATTTCGGTGTGCCTGAGGAAGAAGCGAAACGAAAGGCAAAGGAACTGATCAAGCTTGTTGGACTCAACGAAGACGTGCTGACCAAATCGCCGTTTGACTTAAGCGGCGGACAAATGCGTCGCGTCGCCATCGCCGGCGTGCTGGCACTTGAGCCGGAAGTGATTGTGCTTGATGAGCCGACTGCTGGGCTTGATCCCCGTGGGCGCAAAGAAATGATGGAAATGTTTTATCGTCTTCATCGCGAAAAGCAACTAACGACCGTACTGGTCACTCATAGTATGGAAGACGCCGCCCAATACGCCGATGAAATGATCGTGATGCACCAAGGAACCGTATGGGGCCAAGGGACGCCAGAAGAGATTTTTCGCGACGCCGAGCGGCTTGCCGCCATCGGTTTAAGCGTACCAGAAACAGTCAAGCTAAAGCAGGAGCTAGAAAGACGGTTTGGCGTCACCATTCCGTCCCCATGCTTAACGATCGAACAGACGGTTAACGCCATCCAGCAATTGTTTTCTAAGGTGAGCATCCATGACCAATAATTTGATTATCGGGCAATATGTGCCCGGCCATTCGTTGATTCACCGTTTAGATCCGCGCGCAAAGCTGCTGATCGTGTTTGCCTACGTTCTCATCGTCTTTTTGGCGAACAATGTCATAACCTATGCGGTACTGTCGTTGTTTACATTTGCTTTTGCGGCGCTGTCGCGCATCCCGCTTTCGTTCATTATGCGCGGTTTAAAGCCGATTTTATGGGTCGTTTTGTTTACGCTGCTGTTGCATTTATTCATGACGAAAGAAGGGGACGTTGTCTACCGGATCGGCGCCTTTTCCATTTATGAAGGCGGCATTCGGCAAGGAATCTTTATTTCGTTGCGTTTTTTGCTGCTTGTACTTATGACGACGATGCTGACGCTGACGACAACGCCGATTGAAGTGACGGATGGCGTGGAAAGCTTGCTCGGGCCGCTCAAAAAAATGCGTGTGCCCGTTCATGAGCTCGCCTTAATGATGGCGATTTCTCTTCGCTTTATTCCGACACTCATGGAAGAGACGGAAAAAATTATGAAGGCGCAAGCGGCGCGCGGCGTCGATTTTTCCGGCGGCCGTTTTTCCGAACGGGTGAAAGCAATCGTTTCGTTGCTCGTACCTCTTTTTATCAGCTCGTTTAAACGGGCTGACGAGCTGGCGACAGCAATGGAAGCGCGCGGTTACCGCGGCGGAGAAGGACGAACGAAATTTCGCCAGCTCGTTTGGAAGCCGTTGGACACGGTTTTTTTAGTTGCCACCGCGCTGCTGGCTGTAGGGCTCTTTTTATTACGGTCATAGCGGAGGACTGCGATGACACGACGGATGAAATGCGTGATAGCGTATGATGGCACATATTTTTCCGGCTATCAAATTCAGCCGGGAAAACGGACGGTGCAAGGTGAGGTTGAAGCAGTGCTCAAGCGGATGCATAAAGGGAAGGATGTGCGGGTCGCGGCTTCTGGGAGGACAGACGCCGGCGTTCACGCCTACGGGCAAGTCATTCATTTCGATACGCCGCTTTCTCTTTCCCCTGAGCAGTGGAAAAAGGCGTTCAACGCTCAGCTTCCAGATGATATCGCCGTCCGTTCGGTAGACGAGACAGACAGCACATTTCATGCCCGTTTTTCCGCTAAAGCGAAAGAGTACCGCTATAACGTATGGGCCGCAACTGATCGCGATGTGTTCCGCCGTCATTACTGCGCATGGCATCCGCATCCTCTTCATGTGGACGCCATGAGCGAGGCGCTTGACTTGCTGAAGGGGACACACGATTTTACGAGCTTTTGTTCAGCCAAAACGGCCATTGAGGATCGTGTGCGCACTATTTACCAAGCTGAAATTGAAGCAGATGGCCCAATGCTTCAGTTTCGTTTCGTCGGCAGCGGCTTTTTATACAACATGGTGCGCATCATCGTCGGGACGGTGCTTGAGGTCGGTCAAGGAAAACGGTCTCCGGATGACATCGAGGCGTTGCTTGCGGCCAAAGACCGACGGCTCGCTGGCCCAACCGCGCCGGCCGAAGGACTGTATTTATGGCGCGTGTACTATGATGACTAAAGGTTTAGTCATTCATAGAAGGGATGCTCTTCTTTTCACATCAATTAGCGAAAAGCTCCCCAAGCATTGCGGATGAGGATGTGGCCTCTGGCTCTACATGTGAAGGAAGTCCAACGTTCGCTTGCCTAAATATGGATGGGAAACGATCGTGTGTGCACCGCTCTCAAAGAAGAAAAGGGGGAGCACCTGTTTTACAAGTGAGGAGCATGACAACGAATCCTCGTGTAACATCTTCTTGACATTGGCGGGCCGGCAAGCTATCATATCATATGGCATGTATTTTCCACGATTAGCCCCGGACAGCAATCGTGTTGAAATAAACCATCAACTTATTTGTTCATTTTCTTTTAGGAGGGAACCACATTGCGTACGACTTACATGGCGAAACCGAGTGAAGTAGAGCGTAAATGGTACGTTGTCGACGCAGCTGGCAAAACGTTAGGCCGTTTAGCTAGCGAAGTAGCAGCGCTGTTGCGCGGCAAACATAAACCGACGTTCACTCCGCACGTCGACTGCGGAGATCATGTGATCGTCATCAATGCAGACAAAGTCGAACTGACAGGGAAAAAGTTAACGAAAAAACTGTATTATCGCCACAGCTTACATCCGGGCGGTTTGAAAGTAAGAACGGCGCTCGAAATGCGCACAAACTATCCAGAACAAATGATTGAACGGGCGGTGCGCGGCATGCTTCCAAAAGGCAGCCTAGGCCGTCAAATGTTCAAAAAACTGCACGTGTACCGCGGAAGCGAGCATCCGCATCAAGCGCAAAAACCGGAAGTATACGAACTTCGCGGATAATTGACAAGGGAGGGTATTTATTTTGGCACAAGTACAATATTACGGTACAGGTCGTCGCAAAAGCTCAGTTGCCCGCGTCCGCCTCGTCCCGGGTGATGGACGCATCATCGTCAATAAGCATGACATTCGTGAATACATTCCGTCGGAAGCGCTCATCGAAATGGTAAAACAGCCGCTCGTTCTGACGGAAACACTCGGCAGCTATGACGTTTTAGTGAACGTCCATGGCGGTGGATTTGCTGGCCAAGCGGGTGCTATTCGCCACGGTATTGCCCGCGCGTTGCTTGAAGTGGATCCGGAATTCCGTGCGGTATTGAAGCGCGCTGGCTTGCTGACGCGCGATGCCCGTGTGAAAGAACGGAAAAAATACGGGCTCAAAGGCGCCCGCCGTGCTCCGCAGTTCTCGAAACGTTAATCCGTTAATCCATATCCGTTATTCAACCCAGCCTATTTGGCTGGGTTTTTTGCTTATTTCTGTCTTTCGTCCGCACGTATGAATGCGTCTGATCGTTAAACACTACATCGTAAAGGAGCGTGAAAAACGATGGCAGTCATCACTTCATTGGCGGAAAAAAGGCAGGAAAAGCAACTTCGCTACGAGCGAAAAATGTTGCGGGAATTGTCGCTCGAGAAACTGCGGGCCAAAGTGCTTGAACATTTTGTCCCCTTCTATCATATGTATCGGATTTTTCCATCCGTGGTTGAGGAAGGCTGTATTGACCTGGCCATTGAAGCATACTTGCTCGGCGCCCATTACAGCCGGTTTGGCTATTACGGAGAATCGGCCGACAGCGTGCGCCAGCGCTGCGCTCAAGAGGAGAAATATTTGGTCGACACGCTATTTGATTTCCTTTGCTTTTGGGCCAATATCGAAGGTGATGTTCAAGGGGAATCACTTTACTATGCATGCAAGCAATACATTAGCAGTTGGTGGATAGAAGGGTTCGAACGGGGAAAAAAACGGCGTCGGTTAAAACTTTAGGGAATGTGTTCTATTCCCGCGCCTTGTCCCATATAAGATAGAGAAGGGAAACGTGCGGGAGGAGAAACGATGAAAAGAAAGTGGAAGTGGCTGGTCGCTTTTGCTGCTGTCACCATCATCGGTTTTTTGCTATTTCCATCTTTATTTTCCGATCTTACTTCGACAAAGCCTTGGAATCTCCCGTTATCAGGGAGAATTATCGTGTTAGATCCCGGCCATGGCGGACCGGACGGGGGAGCTGTTGGCGGCGAGGTGTTAGAAAAGGAAATTGCGCTCAACGTGGCGAAAAAACTGCGCGATTACTTGCAGCAGCAAGGGGCGCTCGTTCTCATGACGCGCGAGGTGGACCGCGACTTGGCCAGTCCGTCAACACGCGGCTACAGCCGGAGGAAAACGGAGGACTTGCATGAACGAACGGCATTCATTAACAAGTCCAATGCCGATCTATTCATCAGTATTCATTTAAACGCCATTCCATCCCCGCGATGGCGGGGAGCGCAGACGTTTTATTATGGTTCATTCATTGAAAACGAGCGGTTGGCGAAATTTATTCAGGCTGAGTTGAGGCGCAACTTGGAAAACACCCATCGAGTGGCGAAAATGATTGACACAGTCTATCTGCTGAAACACGCGAAAAAACCTGGTGCGCTTGTTGAAGTCGGATTTTTATCGAACCCGGACGAACGGGAATTGCTCGCTTCTGACCATTATCAGACGCAGCTCGCCGCCTCCATTTACAAAGGGGTATTGCGCTACTTTTCCAACGAACCCACGCCTCGCGAATAGCGGGGGTTTTTTGTGAGCAGGACAACGGCAGCTCAACCTGCTCTGTACCAAGGAAAACGGAAATCCCCATTCCCACTATAAGCGAGTGGGAAAGGAGGCTGAGCATGGCGGTTTCCCAGTAGTTTATGGTATAGTCAATGATAGAAAAGTTATTGATTTGAAAAAGGTTGGTGAATACGATGCTCACGGAAAACGAAGTGCGGGCCATTTTGGAAAAGATGACAGATCCATTTCTAAACAAAACATTTCAGGAAACGAACGCGATTCAAGAGATTAAAATCAAGGAAGAAAAGAACCATGTCAGCGTGAAAATAGCGCTTGCGAAAATCGGTACCCCTGACCAGCTCCGCGTGCAAACGGCGATCGTTCAGCAGCTGAAAGAGGCAGGCGCCTCCTCTGTCGGACTGCGGTTTGCCGAACTGCCGCGAGAAGTCGTTGAGAAATATAGCGGAGATAAGCAAGGAACGACGTACATCGCCATCGCCAGCGGCAAGGGCGGAGTCGGGAAGTCGACCGTCTCTGTCAATTTGGCGGTTGCGCTCGCTCGGCTTGGCAAAAAAGTAGGGTTGATCGACGCCGACATTTACGGATTTAGCGTACCCGACATGATGGGGATCACCGAGCGCCCGACAGTCAGAGGTGATAAGATTATCCCCGTGGAACGGTTTGGGGTAAAAGTCATTTCCATGGCCTTTTTCGTCGAGGACAACGCCCCGGTGATTTGGCGTGGCCCAATGCTCGGAAAAATGCTCAACAACTTTTTCAAAGAAGTCGAATGGGGAGAGTTAGACTATCTATTGCTTGACCTGCCGCCGGGAACAGGAGACGTCGCCCTAGACGTACATACACTGCTGCCGTCATGCAAAGAAATTATCGTCACGACCCCGCATCCGACCGCCGCGTTTGTCGCCGCCCGTGCCGGAGCCATGGCATTGCGCACCGAGCATGAAATCATCGGTGTCATCGAAAATATGTCGTATTACGAAAGCCGAAAAACAGGCGAACGGGAATATGTTTTTGGCAAAGGAGGCGGGGAGAAGTTGGCCAAAGAGCTGCAAACAGAGCTGTTAGGGCAGCTGCCGCTTCAGCAGCCAGATTGGAATGACGATGATTTTGCCCCGTCCGTTTATGCGGAGGATCACCCAATCGGAACCATTTATATGGATATCGCCCGCAAAATCGCCGCGAAGTACTAATTCACTTATACAACAAAGCGTCCGATGGCCTTGAGTCGCTCGCGCTCGTTTCTTCGAGCGTTGGCGGCTTTCGGCAAACGGACGCTTTTTGTTTGATTACCCGCCCCCTCCTTGTTGGTTGCCTCCGCCCCCTTCTTCTCCTTCTCCTCCTTCTCCCCCTTCTTCCCCTTGTTTTCCACCGCCTTGTTGGAGTGTTTCTGTTGCTTTTGTCAGCATCTCTTGAATTTTTGCCTGATACAGCGGACTATTTAACGTTTCTGTGATCACCTTTTGCAAATGTTGGCGGAACTCTTTGCTTTTTAATACATCGATCATCTTTTTTTCCACTTCAGGATCTTTTAAGATGTCGATCATCATTTCTTGGTATTCGGGATCTTTCATGAGCGCTTTCATCATTTTCTCGTGTTCTTTTTGCAACCCTTTAGCGAAGCTTTCCGCGAATTTCGAGTCTTTTAACGCATTTTCCCAAAATTTCTTTCCTTGATCAGATGTCAACACTTGCTGCAGTGTCTCTTTCACAGCCGTTTGATCCATAATGAGCTGCTGTTTCATTTGATCTTCGGACATAATATCTTGAATCGCTTTTTTCCCCTCATCTGTTTTTAAAATGTCGACGACCATTTTTTTGGTTTGATCGTAATCCGGAGGAGGGGGGCTGATTTCTTGAGGAGCACAAGAGCTAAGAACGAGAAAGCTGAGCAAGAGGAGCGGTATGCACCTGTTCATGAAAATAAGCTCCTTTCTGCAAAAATCCCTCACCTTTAATATGAATGTTGGTGAAAAAAATATGCATTTGGCCAAATGGAAGCTGGCTTTTTCAGGAGGGCACTGGTAAAATGTTAAGCGGATTATGATGAAATGACGGAGGATGAAGCAAACTGTGAACAGCCGCAAATGGGTGCGCTTATTTTTAACTACGCTGTTGATCGGAGGAATGACTACAGCAGCTGTCGGTATGGTTTTGAACTGGAAAGAGTTTGGGAATCTTCTTCTGCGCTTGAAGATTGTCGAATTTATGGCCGTGTTGTTATGGCATATTGGCGTTGGCTTTATTTTTAGCGTTATTAGCCAAGCGGGTTTTTTTGCCTATTTAACCGTTCACCGCTTCGGACTAGGTATTTTTCGCTCACTATGGAATGCGGTGCAGCTTGTTTTGATCATGTTTGTCTTGTTTGATTTAGTGTATTTTCGTTACATGGCGTTTGCGGCAAGCGGAGCGTCGATCATGCCATATATACTGACTGCCTTGTTCGTTTTGATGGTCGGGTTGGCCGCTGCCTATGCCAAAAGTGTGCAAACGAATAAAGGAGCTTTCATCCCAGCTTTATTCTTTATGGTCGTCGTGACAGTCGTCGAATGGTTCCCGGTTTTGCGCATCAATGACCAAGATTGGCTATATTTAATGTTGATTCCATTGTTAGTATGCAATGCATACCAGCTTCTTATACTGCATAAGTTGACAGGCGGTGCGAAACAATAAAGGAAAAGTAAGAGGCCGCCTGTTTTTTTACCTTTTCGAACAGGGAGCCTCCACTTCCAGGCGTGAGCGCCGCGAGAAAGTGTTCTCCCTCCCTCGATGAGAAGCTTCCATTTCAAGTCGAAAGTGAGCGGACGGAAGAGGAGGGAGGGCCAACATGCAGTCGCTGACAGCGTGACCGTTCTACACTCGCAGAGCAGGTTCCGTTTTTCGGACGATCGGAAGTCCGCCTGGCTTTAGTCAACACCTTTGCTTTCCGCCTCACCGTTTGCCAACAGCTCGGAAAGGCTCACGTTTTGATAGCCGTTTTCTTTCATCGCTGCAATAATTTTTGGCAGCGCCTTTGCCGTCTGTTTCGCCGAATCAGAGGCGTGAAGAAGCACAATATCGCCCGGTGCTAAATCGTTCGTAACGTTGGCTACAATTTGCTCTGTCCCGGGGTTTAGCCAGTCTTTTGAATCGATGCTCCAATGCACAACCGTATAGCCAAGGGAATTGGCAACTTTTAGTACGTTTTTGTTAAAGTTCCCTCCTGGGGGACGCAATAACTCAATCTGCTTAATTCCTAATGTGTCAAACACTTTTTTCGCCATCATTAAGTCTTGACGGATTTTGGCGTTTTCAAGTTCCGTGTAGTTGACAAAATTATACCCCATGCTGCCAATTTCATGTCCTTCTTCTTTGATCCGTTTGACAACAGCTGGGTGGCGTTCAGCCCAAGAAGCGGATAAAAAAAAGGTCGCGTTTTTAATCCTGTGTTCCTTCAACACATCTAAAATTTTATCTGCATTCTCATCTCCCCAGCTAATGTCAAACGTCAACGCCACCTCGTCACGGTCATTGTCCACTTTGTATACCGCTTTCGGTCCGGAAGGAAGCGAAAAAACCGAGCGATTCGCTTCATAAGCATATAAAATGACAGCGGTAAAAAAAGCAGAACAAACAATAATGAGGGCTTTTTTCAGCGCCCGCCCATTCAGCGCATAAAACAAGGCGTCCATCCCCCTTTAAACAGTTGTCCTATGTCCATCTTATGCAGCCAGCCATCATCGTTATGAAACATATTTGCCATGTCTTTTGCAGCAGTGGAGGAAAGGATGAGGATAGAGATGGAACATCACCCTATAATTCCCTTGTAGTTTAAAATAAAAAATATATTGCATTTTTGTTGTTTAGTGTTATAATAAAAAAGCGTCGCTAATCGGATGAGTTGTTCAAAAGCGACAAACAGTAAAAAAGGATGCGCAAATAAAAAATGATTGACATCGAAAATGTCTTGTGTTAGTATAAAGAAGCTGCTTGCGAGAGACAAGTTCTTTGATCGTTTCTTGTGAGAGAAAAACAACTCGCGTGTGTGAGTGATTTGGTAAAATTGAATTCCTTGGCGCAAGATTACATAGGTTGATCTCGTTCCTTGAAAACTGAACGAAACGAAGCGCAACGAAAAGCTGAGGCCGCTTGCCTATCGGCGAAACGCGCTGAGAGGCCCGCGAGGAGGCTGTCGCCGCCGCAGCGGGCCGCGAAGCGTCGCGAGCCGATAGCGGCTGAAGCTAGACAGGACGAAAAGCTGAGGCCGCTTGGCGCCTTTGGTGCTACGGCCAAAGCAAAAGCCAATCAACTTTCTATTGGAGAGTTTGATCCTGGCTCAGGACGAACGCTGGCGGCGTGCCTAATACATGCAAGTCGAGCGGACTGAACCGGAGCTTGCTCTGGTTCGGTCAGCGGCGGACGGGTGAGTAACACGTGGGCAAC